>Ga0210388_10004370_pt1 | contig 11075 bp, 12 predicted proteins | sample IncBWC19OmetaG_FD_155485 | JGI IMG/M metagenome (GOLD analysis project Ga0210388, IMG submission 155485) | Forest soil microbial communities from Barre Woods Harvard Forest LTER site, Petersham, Massachusetts, United States - Inc-BW-C-19-O ...
CACCACGAACGTGCCGACTTCGAGCCTGAATCCTTCGATCTATGGCCAGGCAGTAACGTTGGCCACAACCGTGACGTCGACCGCACCTTCTCCTCCAACGGGGACTGTCGTGTTCAAGAACGGGACCACATCGGTGGGATCGGGCACACTGAGTACGCCGGGAGTAGCGACAGTGACTACGAGAACCCTGCCTGCAGGATCGCTATCAATCACTTCGACGCACAACGGCGACTCGGAAACAGGGAAAAGCACGTCTACGGTACTGTCACAAACCGTGACTCAGACGACAAGCGCGACCACGATGAAGTCGTCGCTGAATCCTTCATTGAGTCGACAAACTGTCCCAGCGCTATTTATGACGGAACATCCAACATCAGAGGCAGCACCTTAGGCACGTTAGTGCAGGAAGTTAATTGAACTGGCCCATCGCGATGGTGCGACGCCGGGAGTCTCGCCAAGCAGAAATGGCCGTCCAAACTCCGCGCGGTCCATAAGACGGCGGGCTATAAGCGGTTGTGAAATAATGGAGTTGTCAAGGATGGGGCGGTTAGCTCAGCTGGTTAGAGCGCCTGCCTTACAAGCAGGAGGTCGCAGGTTCGAGTCCTGCACTGCCCACCAAGCCCAAATATCCCAGCGAAACGCAATTTTTCACAGACAGTGAACATCTCTGTGAACAATTTTTGGGTTTCCGAGATTGGCGGTATTTAACTCTGGAAACCCGTACGATCCGGACCGTACGTCGTACGTCTGGGGATTCGCCCCCAAAGGGTGCAGTAGTCAAATTAAAACCGACTTCGACAACAAACTGACTCATCTGAAACCCCAAGAGGGCGAGTACTACCTCCCCTATGCAGGCAGATGGGAAGCGGTGGGCCACGATGCCTTGCGTGCTCTGCACGCCCAAGCTGTTAAGGAAAAACGGAAAAACTGCTCCCGCTCACCAAACTTCAACTTTCTGAGACCCATCCCGCAACGGGGGGCCGGCCCAACTGTGCGGTGGGTGACGTTGCCTGTGCACCTCAGCAACGTTGGAAACCACTCTCCTCTGGTTCGAACTGCGTCATAATATCAGGGCATGTGCGCCGTCTCCTCCGATAGGTTGCCCCTGGTTGTGGAACCCGAGCTTGAGCAGGAAAAGAACCACGACCCCTCCGGTCCACGCATCCGGTGCCCCAAATGTGGTTGGTCACCTCGCAAGGAAGACCGCTGGGCGTGTGATTGCGGGCATCACTGGAACACGTTCGATACTGGGGGTATCTGCCCATCGTGCCTTCATCAGTGGGCGTCGACGCAATGCCACTCGTGCCTAGGATGGTCGGCGCATTCGGATTGGTATGGGAAGTGACTCGGCTTCCTCACGGGCGAGGTTGCAAGAGCAAAAAAGGCTTGTTTACGTTGGGAGCACTGGCCAAGATAGCGCCATGCTGGCGAGATAGCAGGCCAAAGAAATGCTGATGCCTGCTAGAGGCGCGCTGAAAAAATAGAGCTTGCAGAGCACAACAAGACCACCAAGCATTGCCAGCCCGACAACGAGCAGGAACGGTGACTGAAAGAGGAGTCGGCCGTGAGCCAATGCGAGATAACCGAAAACCAAGCCGAACAAAATAAGTCCCATGCTATGGCTGGCATTGAAGCCCACCCAACATCGCCACATTGTTGTTTCTTTCGTAATGACAGGCGAAATCTGGCTCATGCTGATTCGCAGCGCGGGGTCACGGGGTATGAGCATTGGTCCCCAGAACGTATAGACAAGGTGAACGACTCCGAGCGTAAAGACAATACTCGCACTGAGAACCATGAGAATTCTGGCAGGCAAGATGGACCTTCTTTTTTGTGGGCCTAACGCCAAGGCTTGTTTCCAGAGTGATACATCGATTGCTTCTCTCGATCCGCTAACCCCTGCAATATGCGAGGTCTTCAAGACGGGGGGAGGTCGCCCTAGCTCTGAATCCGAAGCCTGCCTTCGGATTCACTTCGGCAGCAGACCCCGTATTGTTGCCAGAGCCGAAACCACGGACTATTCGCGAGCATTTCGTCGTGCCTTCGATTCGCAGCAGAGATGTCGCCTGGGCTGAGTGGCCTTATGTCCGGCGCTTCGAACATTTCGTATAGCTGCTCAATCTCGTCAATAGTGCGTTCGACGTCCATACGTCACAATCATCTAAGAGAAGACGCCGAGCCGTCAACCTGAAACGGCATCTGCGCACTTCCACAGTGGTCCGTTAGGCAGTTCCTCCGGGTCAGGATCGGCGCATATGGTGGTAGTGAGCAGCTTTCGGGGATGGCTGATCGAACAAGGGAGCGTCTCGTGCCTCGAATGAGTTTGAGCGCTTTCGTTTGTGGGAACTCAATTCGTTGATTCCGGACACAAAGACCGAGTTCCAAAGCAATAGGTCAACTCTCGTGATTCCAAGTTGACAAGTTGAAATGTGATTCCACGAAAAGACCAGAGGTCACTGAAGGCTGATTTCACGTGACGATTTCTCGCACGGTCTTCGGATTCCCGCAGGATGTCCCAGTGCCGCTTGGCGCAGAACTCCCGCAACTGGCGCAACTGCTTCTCGGGGTATTGCCGAACACTCGGCCTCGACTGTGCTAAATTGACCATTCTTTTTCCGGGAACTGCTGCATCATCACCGACGCCAGACTGTAATGATGCCTGATCTCACATAGCGATAACGACGGATGCGACCTTTATCATGGACCCTCTCCTCCTGTCTCGCGAGTCACTCCTGCCATACGCGAACACGCTGTCCTCGGTGTTCGGATTGCGTAGCAAACCCAAGTGAACTTTCCTCTGCATAGCAATGTGTGCGACGATTACCGATACAGCTCTCAGACCCCGAGAAGTTCCCGTGACACGAGATGAACGCTGCACCTAGAGCCTGCCATCAGAGCTAATGCCCGCCTTCTCATATTCCGTGATTACCCAGTTGTCCCGTGGCCAGGTCTGGAACTTGCTCACCGAGATCACCAACTGGCCGAAGTTCTCCGCTATGTATTCCGATCTGCACTGGGACGGCACGCCATGGGCAGAAGGTAGCGCAATCGTCGGTCAGCTTAACTACCCCATAGAGGTCTTTGGTCGATATGTGATCAAGAAGTGCGATCCTCCAGCGCTGATTCGATACTTGTCACAGACTCGACGCGCGGGATTTGCGACCGAAAGGACGATCACGCTGGAACAACTAGTAGAGGGAACGATGATCCGGGTTGATGCATTCATTGTAGGCACACCCGAGATGCCGGGGGGAGGAGCGGAATTCCTGAAAAGTCTCACTACAAAGTGGTTCGATGAGTTTGCTCGTTTCTGTGACAGGCAAAACAGCCCCCTACACTGACGCCAATGCGCCAATCCTCATGCAGAATTCGATAAAAGAACGCATCGCAAAGTTGCGAGAAGAAATAGCGCAGATTAGCGAAGCGAACCGACTGCACTTGCAAAGCGGCAAAAAGATGCCCGGCGCAGCGGGGGATCAACAGCGTCGGCTTCAAAGGTTGCAGGAAATTCTGGACGAATTGATGTCGCTGACCGACTGGAAAAAGGTGTGATTTGGTGATTCGGGGGCTTCCCACTTGGGGTGTGTCGCTTCCCTGAGATTCAAATCCGAGATCGCCTTCCCCGACTCAGTCGCCGGAGATCAAGTCATGCGGCGGTAGGTGTAGATCGATCCAACGGGCTCAAGGAATTTACGATGCTGGGTCTTGGCAAAACAATCCTTTCCGCCATGGTTGACCACATACATTGCCAATTCAAGCCGACTCCAGACCCCCAGCTTGTTAAATGCACGGCGCAAATGATTCTTGATCATTTGTTCGCTGATGCCGACGATCTTGCCAATTTCGCGATTAGTGCGGCCTTCCCAGACTAGAATCGAAATCCGACTTTCCGTTGGGTTGAGATCGTTCCACAATGTCATGACTGCACCTTCTCCTGCGCAAAAATAACGAGCCAGCTTCACTCGTTTTCGCCCATCAAGGATTCTGGCGTGACAAAATAGCCCGCGCAGATGTTGTTTTACAGTGCGCGGACTGATGTTCAGCTCGCCTGCGATTTCCTTATTACTGCAACCTTGCACTAGCAAATTCAAAACCTGCTGGTCACGAGGCGTGACTTTGGCTTTATCGAATTTGGTCATGATTTGTTCCTCGGGCTGGACCGTACGGTCAACCGCGGATTCTCGTTAGCATGCCTTCCGGCGAATCGTTCGCAAGCGGAAGGTTTGAACTCCAGTGACATTCGTCCGCGCCCCACAACTCATTTGGCCTAGGCGACATCGAGTTCTTCGATTCTTGTGCTTCGCGATTCCAACATTTTGTGATGGTATTCGTCCAAATCCTTGGCCATCTCTCGGGCTATTCCTCGAATCGCAATCACGCGTTTGGCGCATTGCGAGCCTTCCTTCAAATGGTCGCTCAGAAGATCGCACTGGCCGCTGATGACAGCCAGTTTATTGACAAGATCACGCAACATCGAGAGCGTAAGCTTCAGTCGCGGATCAATAGATCTCGCCATGGTGTAAGACCACCTTACTTACGCTGATCATTAACAGTGTCACTCGGATTGTTTGGGTTAGAGTGTACAAAATTGAACAGCTATTGAAATTGGCAAGGGATATCTTGTTTCTAGTTTCAGTTATGACGGGAGGAACTGCGGTCATGGGTGAATGGCGAACTCTCCCGCCATTCGGGACGCTCAAGGCCGATTCATTCTCCTGTTTCATCGATCTACCTTCACGCCGAACTCCCCAAGAGTTCGGCTTTTTTGTGCCAAGTTCTGTTTGTTCCCAACTGCGGGGTCATTTTTCCACTCCCCGATGTTTCATCTGTCACAGAGAGAGCCTAAAAGCGGACGCAGATGATCAATGCACTGTCGGGAAAATACGAAAATACCTCGGACCTACCTGCCCCCCCAGTGAGCGCTCTTGCTCAGTTTTGGGGTTGCGCTTCACATTAGGCTATGGACGGTACGATGGGGCTCAGAACTCTTGTCGATGGAGCGAATCGGGCAAGCCCTACGCTTTCCTGCGATCAGGCGAGACAAACGGATACCTACAATGTACAAGATAGAGAAAACCGATTTGGGGTTTCAGCTCACCTTCGGCGGCGACATGACGGAAGCCGAACTCCAGACGTGGTACGAGGAAAGTGCGGAAGTTCTGACTGGAGTGCATCTACCATTCGGCGTAATCATCGATATGAGGACGCTGGCCCCACTCCCAATCGAGGCCCAAACGGTGATGATCAAGGGCCAAGCAATGTATCGAAGCTGTGGTATGCAACGCTCCTGCGTTATTCTGGAAGACGCGATTACCACAATTCAGTTTATGCGGCTGGCGAAGCAGTCCGGAATTTTTAAACACGAGCGCTATATAAATGCGTCGGCACACAAAGATTGGCGACAAGTGGCGCGAAGTTGGGTCAGAGACGCTGTCGCTCCCCCGCAGTGAGAGGGTTTTGCTCGGCAATCTCTACGTCTCTGTAATGAGTACGATCGTACGATCACTACAAATAGCGCGTCTGTGACCGCCATAATTGCGGCATGGCAAACCGGCAAACTCAACAATTGCGAGGAAGAGCCGGAGTAAAGCGGGTCAACGGGTCAACGTGAAAGCCGATCCGAAAACTTTCAAACTTTCCATCTACATTGGCAGGTTCCAAGCGTTCCAACCGCGTTCACGTTGATGTGCGTCTCATAGCAGCGAAGTAACGTGGGAAATGTGAGGCGTATCATTACGCTCACAAGGGGAAGAATCGAAGAATCGGTATTGACGCGTCTGGATGCGATACTGTCCGCTGCGGACTAAGACAATGAACCGACCAGCAATAATCTCTCTCACGTTCGATGACGGGCTTCGCTGCCAGTTCGAGCACGCTGTTCCTATTCTCGACAAGCATGGCTTCTCCGCTACGTTCTTCTTGGTCGCCAACACTGACGCGATCCACACCGATGGAACCCCACACCCCGACTGGCCAAAGATTAACTGGAGCGAGGAAGATAACCAACTTCTCAGAGACATGGTAGGGCGAGGACACGAGATTGGCGCTCACAGCGTCCACCATAGGCATCCTTTTCTGGATGCTGACCCGAGGCTCGAAGCCGAGGCTTCAAAGGCATGGATTGAAACTCGATTGGGCCTACCAATTCCCTCGTACTGCTATCCGTTTTACTACATCAAGCCGCCGATCAAGGATGCCGTAATCAGTGCGGGATACAAGCAAGCGCGTGGTGGGGCAGGATGTTCGTACTATCCGCAGAGTCCTCAGGATTGGTTCAACGTAGACTGTCGCCAGATCGCAAAGGAAGAGAATGTCAGAGGATGGATGCGACCTAACTGTTGGCACGTCCTGACGTACCACGGAATCGGAGATGAGCGCGACGGCTGGGAGCCGATCACCATTGCCGAGTTTGACAAACATATGGCGGAACTGGCGAAGCATCGGGACTCAGGTGCCGTAGAGGTTGTCACCTTCAAAGAGGGCGCAGAACGCTTACGGAAGGCGAGATAAACCGATAAACCTACCAGGCGCATCGCCCACCCGTGCGATCCACAACACCATCGTGGCAGAAAGAGTGCGGGCGGTATGGGTAAGATCGTTGGCATCGGCTCATTGTTTAATGTTTTAATCGCGCGGAAACGCTTTGCTACCAAATCCATTTTGTACAAGACCGTAATACTCGCGGCATGTGGTGCAGCAGCCGCGGCTTCTGGGAAGTCTTCGCACGTCAAGAGCTACAGGTCCATCGGAAAACCGATGTAGTCGTTGCCTTGTTGCCTCGGTAAAAGCCTTTGAATCTGCGATACAGATAACGTCATCGTGGTTCTCAGCCTACATTGTGTCCTCAATGGTCAATGATCTATTGGAGCGTTTTCATCGCGCTGCCGCCTCAGCCAGAAATACCCCGTTTGCCTCGCGATGAAGTCAACGCCATTTCCATGACTGTTTCCAAACCTGAACAAGCGTTTGCATCCGCCGCGGGCTCGGAATGCGACTGCAAATGAAGGGGCCCCGGTTTGCCTTGCTGGTAAAAGTCTCGCACGGCGGGCAAGCTAAGGTGCGCGAAAGTCTGTCGGAGTTCCCTGACGTTCTCCTTGCCAACATCTCCGCTCTTCCCTAGTCCTGTAAAGGCGGTTCAAACCAGCCGGAACCATGTCAAAGGGCGCATCACCCCTGAAGTGACTCTTGCACGGGGCGCCTCCGCGCTCTGGTTAAACGGGACACGCTTTATTCATAGCGGAGAGCTTCGGCGGGTGGGACGGCGATTGCGTGGCGGGCGGGCAATAGGCAGGCGAGGAGTGCGCCGAGAGCGAGAAGTGCCGCGGCTGCGAACAGACTGCCTGCGGCAAAGGCGCTTTGCATCCAATGGGCGAGGACGGCGCCGAGAAAGCTGTCAAAGGCAAGGCCGATAACAATGCCCGCGGCCGCGCTGACGAGCGCGATGCGCGCGGCGACCCACAGGACGTGCGCGCGCGGCGCGCCGAGCGCCAGGCGGACGCCGAACTCCGTAGTGCGCCGCGCGACGGTGTAAGCGACGACGCTGAAGATGCCCACCAGCGCGAGCGCGAGCGCCATGGCAGAGAAGACACCGAACAATATGGAGAAAAGTCGCTGGCGGCTGTACTGTGCGTCGCGCTCGATGGCTTCGTTCAGAGTGAAGGCGCCTTTGGAGATCTGCTGGTCGGAAGCGACGGATGCGACCGCGGCGCGGATGGAGTGCAGGCAGGTGAGCGGATCGCCCTGGGTGCGGACGAAGAACTCCACGTGTTGCCGCATTAGGGTGGTGTACGGAAGGTAGATGGCGGGGACGACGGGGCGACCGATGCCGTCGTTGCGCGCATCGCCGACGACGCCGACGATCTGACGCCACTCGGTGCTTTGCGCAGAACTCGCCGTGAAGCGATTCTGAAAGGGGAGAGCGGGAATGCGTAGCTGCCGGCCCAAGGCATTGGAGGAGGAGAGATAGCGTGTCGCGAAAGCCCGATTGACGACGGCGATGAAGTCTCCGCTGCTGTTTTCACCCGTAGTCCAAACACGGCCCTGCAGCAGCGGGATGCGGAGCGCAGCGAAATACTGCTGGCCGACCAACATCACACGAGCCTGCGGCTGCTCGCGATCGCCAGTTCCGTCAATGTTGAAGGAGCTCTCAGTGTCTACCGGGTCACTGAAGGGCGGCGTGGCGTCGACGCCGACAGCGACGGTGGAGACTCGGGGAACGGATGCGATCTTCTCCCGGATCTGCTCGATGTAGGCGGCGCGCGCTTCCCGCGACTGAAGGCGACTCCACTCGGCCGGGTTGTCGACGTGCAGCGAGATGCCGAGCTGCATGACGTTGGCGGGATCGTAGCCGAGGGGCATCTGCGTGAGCCGCAGAAAGCCGCGGATGGCGGTGCCCGCAGTGGCCATAAGAAGAAGCGTGAGCGCGACTTGCGCGGCGATGAGAACACTCCAGCGATGTTTTGCGGGAGCAGCGGCAACGCCAATCTGTCTGCCGGGAAGCATACGCGCGGAATCGTGACGCGAGAGACGCACGGCGGGGACAAGACCGAAGAGGATGCCGCAGAGCAGGGCGAGCGCGACGGAGAACACGAGGATGGGAACGTTGATGCGGATGAAGGATTCGGCTGGAAAGGAATCCGGAGACAGCAACAAGGGAAGCTTTGCCAGCCAGTACGACGTAGCCACGCCCAGGACGGCGCCCGTGCAGGAGATGATCAGCGCTTCGACGAGCAACTGGCGCGCGATGCGCCAGCGGTCGGCGCCGATCGCCATGCGGATCGCGAGTTCATGCTCGCGCGTGCGACCGCGGGCCAGCAGAAGGATGGAGCAGTTCGCGCAGCCGATGATGAGCAGAAGGACGACACCGGCCAGCAGAAGCGCAAGCGTACGCCCCAGATCCTGCTGGTAAGGCACGATGATCGGCTGCAGCCCGAGATGCCAGGCCAACGAAGCTACGGAATGGATTTTCATGATCTCGCGCACGATGGGCTCGAGCGCCACGTTGGCGGCGGCCACGGTGACGTGCGGCCGCAGCTTGATCCATGGCAGGTAGGAGGCGGGACCGTTGGCAACACCCCGCATTAGACTAGCCGGCAGATAAACATCGCCGACGCCGGCTATGTCATTGAATGCGAAGCTGCGCGGCATCACCCCGACGATGGTGTAGGGCGCGTGATCGATTTCCAGCGTTCGCCCGATGACGTGGGGATCGCCGCCGAAGTAACGCTGCCAGAAGCGGTAGTTGAGAACAACCACCGGATGGCCTGCATCGAACGGCTCGACCATCCGGCCGAAAAGGGGGCGCACGCCAAGGAACGTCTCGGCATTCTCTGTGAAGTACACGCCCGAGATGTCTTCCGGCAACCCGTCGTTGGTGATCTCCAGATGCCCGTTCGTGAAGCCAAGCACCGAATCAACTGGGGCTGCAAGGCGCAGGTCATCCAATTGTGCCTCGCTAAGGCTAAACCACTGAAACACGTCAGGATGTTGCGCGAGGATAAAGTGGGGGTTCATGATGCGGTCAGCGTCGGCGTAGGGAAACGGGTGCAGCAGAACGGCGTAGATGAGGGAGAACATCGCGGTGGTAGCGCCGATGCCGAGCGCGAGGGAGAGCACGGCGACGGCGGCGAAGCCAGGGTTGCGGAGGAGGGCGCGAAGGCCGTAGCGAATATCTCCGCTGAGCTCATCGAAGAGGCGGAGGCCGATGGCGGCGCGGTAAATTTCGTTTTGGGCGGCAGGCTGGCCGAGGTCGATGCGAGCTTTGCGGCGGGCTTTTTCTTCCGTGAGGCCCTGACGAACTAAATCTTCCTGGTAGGCCTCGAGGGTAGAACGAAATTCTTCTTCGACGTCGCTGTGGCTGCGTGGCGCGACGGAGTGCCAGAGCTTGCGAATTGCGGTGAGGAGACTCATATCTCGTCTGCCTTCTTGTCGAGAATGCCGGCGACCACAGCGGTCATGTCGATCCATTTGGCGGTCTCGGCCTTGAGCTGACGCCTACCGGCAGCGGTGAGCGAGTAAAAGCGGGCGCGGCGATTGTTCTCCGACTGACCCCACTCGCCTTTGATCCAGCCCCGGCGCTCAAGACGATAGATGGCGGTGTAGAAGGACCCCTGCAGGATCTCGAGGCGCTCGCCCGAGATCTGCTGGATGCGCAGCAGGATGCCGTAGCCATGCAGAGGACCGAGCGAGGCCGCCTTGAGGATGAGCACCTCGAGTGTGCCCTGCGGGAGTTCAACCGGTTTCGTCAAAGGCTCTCCCCTATCTGGGAAAGGAGGGTACGCGCTCTCTCCTTTCCTGTCAAGGAAAAGGACAGTTCGGACTTCGCTTTCAGCTTCAACTAGTTATTGAATGCATGTTGGCATTGGGGCTGGATCAACGCTAGCGCTGCCGGGGCAAACAGGAAGTTATTCGGGCTTTCAGGAAACCAAGGCAGGGCAATCAATTCGACGCACGCGGGCATCTCAAACGACATTTTCGAATGGTCACTACCGGGTGAAAGCACCCGAAATTATGGTCTATTAGCAGTCCACGAACTGTTTCCGAATCGTGACTAAAGCGTTTCTGTAGCGCCATTTGTGCCGCGGGTTTTCAGTTAGACTCGTCGAAAAAATAGCGCAGGGCTCGACGCTCTTCCGTGTTCTGCGAGAAGCTGTTAGGATATTTCTGTGCTGATTTGTTCCGGTTTTATTAGCGGTTTCGTCCAGGTTGGCTACAATCCGGGCCGCCCGGAGCAATCTGTGCAAATGGATTTGCACATGGCACAAGTGCAGGGGAAAGCCGAAATTTGGTGGCGGTTTGGGGGCGGTTCGGACAGGAATCGCGCTCTTTTGTGCAACGAAGGCAATTCCATGCACGGTATGCAAATCGCGCAATGCTGCATAAACACTGGCGATCGTGCATCTTGTTGATTCGGCAAGTGGGGACGTAGTTCAGTTGGTTAGAACGCTGCCCTGTCACGGCAGAGGCCGCGGGTTCGAGTCCCGTCGTCCCCGCCAATTCTTTCAAGCACTTGCAAGGAATTGGCAATTTTCGCCATGGTCCAATTTGGTCCAGTTAGGCCAGTGCTTCTCCCTTGT
>Ga0210388_10004371_pt1 | contig 11075 bp, 7 predicted proteins | sample IncBWC19OmetaG_FD_155485 | JGI IMG/M metagenome (GOLD analysis project Ga0210388, IMG submission 155485) | Forest soil microbial communities from Barre Woods Harvard Forest LTER site, Petersham, Massachusetts, United States - Inc-BW-C-19-O ...
AAAAATACGAAGTCGAGCGCGCGGGCGAAAGCCGCCTCGTCAGCGCCGTCTTCAAGGGCCGCATCCAGAACCTCGAAGCCGGACTCAAAGCCGCCTTTGTCGACATCGGTCTCCCAAAAAACGCCTTCCTGCATTATTGGGACATCCTGCCCGCGGCCAATGACAGCGCCGTCGAAATCGTCCGCGAAAACCAATCCGAGGAGCAACGCCGCCGCGCAGAGAAAATTTCGCTCAAAGACATTCCGCGTCTGTACCCCATCGGCACCGATATTGTCGTCCAAATCACCAAGACGCAAATCGGCACCAAGGGCCCGCGCACGACGACGAATATCGCCCTGCCGGGCCGTTTCCTCGTCCTCATGCCCTACTCGGGTGGTTGCGGCATCTCCCGCAAAATTGAGGACCGCCGCGAGCGCGATCGCCTGAAGAAAATTTTGCGCGACCTCACCATTCCCGAAGGCATGGGCGTCATCATCCGCACCGCGGGCGAGGGCAAAAAAATCCGCTACTTTGTGCACGACCTCTACATCCTCCTCAAACGCTGGGAGGAAATGCAGGAGAAAATGAAGTCGCCCAAGCCCGTCATGCTCTATCAGGAGCCGGACATCATCGAGCGCACCGTGCGCGATTTCCTCACCGAGGACATCGACCGCGTCCTCGTGGACAACGATAAGGACTACGAGCTGATTCAAAACCTCGTCGGCGAAATCTCCACCCGCTCGGCGTCGAAAATCCAGCGTTACCGTGAAAGCGTGCCGATATTCGAGCGCTACAACATCGAGCGGCAAATCGAGCAGACGTTCCAGCGCCGTGTGCCGCTGCCCAGCGGCGGCGAAATCGTCATTGAGGAGACGGAAGCGCTCGTCGCTATTGACGTGAACACCGGCGGCCACAAAGGCTCGAAGGACGCCGGCAACTTCATCACCCAGGCGAACCTCGAGGCCGCGAGCGAGGCCGCGCGGCAAATCCGTCTGCGCAACATCGGCGGGCTGATCATTCTCGACTTCATCGACATGAAGAACCCGCGCGACCGGCAGAAGGTTTACAACCGGATGCGCGATGAAATGGAAAAGGACAAGGCCAAGAGCCACGTCCTGCCGATTTCCGCGCTCGGCATCATGCAGATGTCGCGCCAGCGCCACGAGATGTCCATGACCTCGGGCATCTACACCGGCTGCCCCTATTGCCATGGCCGCGGCATTGTGAAAAGCCCGCGCTCCATGAGCGTGGAAATCCAGCGCCGCCTCCTCTCGCACGTGCGCCGCCTGCGCATGAAACCGGAGAATCAGGGCCGCGAACTCCGCTTCCGCATTCTGCTCCACCCGGCGAATCTGGAACGCCTCCGCAGCGAGGACGAGCAACACCTGCTCGACTTCGAGCGCGCTTACCACGTCAACCTCGCCTTCCGCGCCGATCCTGCCTACCACGTCGAGAACTTCAAACTCCTCGACGCAGACTCCGGAGCAGAGTTGCGGTAGACTTGTTCGGGGTAGGGCGGGGCGTCCTCGACCCGCCTAGCGGTTGTTCGGCCAGAGTCGTCTTCCCCAAAAGAAGTAGCGACATTACCCCGCTTCGCGGGGTTGTCCTTGCTGGCAAAGGCCTTCCTTCAGCCTTCCGTTTCCCGCGGGCATCGTTCATTCTTACCCCATGAAAGCCAAGGAAGAGATTCCGTCGAAGTGCGCCCTCCTCGGGGGCATCGCGGGGTTGTTCATTGGCGTGGCCGAGGCAGTCTGGACGTGGCAACAAAACGGCGCGGGATTTCTCACTTTTGCCGAGGCCGCGCTGCAAGTGCTATTGTGGACTTTTTCATGCGCGGTCATCGCTGGCTTAGGCGCATTTCTTGTGGTTTGGTTGACCGGGCGCAAATCGAAGACCACGGGATTGGCCGTAACCGGCCCCGACGCCGTTCTGGAAAAATCGAGTTACTTGCGCGGCTTGCAGGCGGAGACGCAGAAATGCTATCAGGGCATTGGCTCCCGCGTCACCTCCGCAGAAGCTCATCTCGCCGACGCGGAAAAAGAATTCAAAGAAGGCGCGTTCGCCCCGTTCTGGGATGCCATCGAGCGCGCGGCCAACGACCTCGCCGCCTACAAAAACGAAGTCGAGTATTTGCAGCGCAACGTGAGCACGTATCACACCGAGGCCGCCGAGCTGACGCGCCTCGCGGGCGACTCCGTCGCGCCATTGGCTCTGCCACAATACCAACTACCCGATGCCCGCCCGTCCGCCGCCCGCTTCATGACCATCGTGCGCCAGGCGCAGACGAATTTCCAATTCGCGATGATTTTCGAACAGCGCAAAACGAACCAGCTCCTGCACACCGGCTTCGGCAACCTCGGCGCCGCCATCCACTCCCTCGGCGAATCGATCAACGCCTCGCTCGACAAACTGGCGCGCTCCATGGACATGAACACCGACCGCATGCTGTCTTACCAAGACCCACTGCGTTTCACCCTGTCCAAAATGGGTTCGGGCGGCAAAAAACCCTCTCCCATCGAGCCGCCCGCTCCGCGCCTGCCACAATTCGACAATACTCTGGAATAAGCGGTGCCCGCATGAGTGGCTCGTTACGCATCCAAGGCTTGCCCCCGGCCCGAGGAATACATACAGCAATAGCTAAGAACTAAGCACCAAGAACCAGAGCACTAAAACACCTGTCTTATTTATGCCCCACCGCGTCCTCATCCTCGGCGTCAACGGTTTCATCGGCAACAGCCTCACCTGGCACATACTCAACACCCACGATTGGGAAGTGTATGGCATGGACATGTCCGCGAACAAGCTCGAGCACTGCCTCGGCCATCCGCGTTTCAAGTTCTTCGAGGGCGACATCACCATCAACAAAGAGTGGATTGAATACCACGTCCGCAAGTGCGACACGGTCGTTCCCCTCGTTGCCATCGCCACGCCCGCGCTTTACGTGAAGGATCCCATCCGCGTTTACGAACTCGATTTCGAAGCCAACATGGAAATCGTGCGCAAATGCGTCAAATACCGCAAGCGTCTCCTCTTTCCCTCGACTTCCGAGCTCTACGGCATGTGCGCCGACAAGGAATTCGACGAATACACCAGCAACCTCGTCCTCGGACCGATTCCCAAGCAACGCTGGATTTATTCGTGTATCAAGCAACTCCTCGACCGCGTCATCTACGCCTATGGCGAGACCGCCGGGCTGGACTACACGCTCTTCCGCCCTTTCAACTTTGTCGGCCCGAAGCTCGACGATATTAACGAACCCAAGGAAGGTTCCTCGCGCGTCGTCACCCAGTTTCTCCACAACGTCATCCATGGGCGGCCCATCAAATTGGTGGACGGCGGCAAGCAGCGGCGTTCGTTTACTTTCATTGACGATGGCGTGGACGCCATCACGCGCATGATTGAGAACAAAAATGGCTGCGCGTCGAAAAAGATTTTCAACGTCGGCAATCCGAAGATGGATTTCTCCGTGCGCGAACTGGCCGAGATGTTGCTCGATCTTGTGTCGAAATATCCCGGCTACAAGGACATCAAGAAACGCATCAAGCTCGAAGACGTAAGCAGCAAGGAATATTACGGCGCGGCCTATCAGGACGTGACGCACCGCGTGCCTTCCGTAAAAGAAGCGGAAAAGCACCTCGGCTGGAAACCCAAGACGGACCTGCGCACCGCCCTGAAGCTTACCCTCGATTACCACCTATTGCACAAAGACTACGAATTAAACAAAATGCAAACACGGTAAGTATCGTTCAATTCGTCAATTCTGACGAGAGGTCGAAGTTCTCGAATATTTTCCCCAGCAGGTTGATGGCATAGCCGGCTTCCGCCAATAACACGGCGGTTGCCGCCAGCGCCGCGACCATCGTCGCCACGGTGGAACCGAGCGCGAGGCCTCCCAGAAAATACACGAGCGCAAAGATCAGCCCCGCCGGCAGCATCGCCACCAGCAGCGCACACAACTGCCCGAGGGCGAGGATAATGTTTTGCCCCATGGTCTCGATTCCGCGCGGCGCGTTTTTGTCAAAACGCACCCAGCTCGGCAGCATGAGGGCGACACCATTGGGGATGATCAGCAGCAAGGCATCCAGCGCGGGGGCGACGAGCATCGCGCTCACGGTCAGAGAAACAAACCATGCCTTGGATGCTCCGGATCCGAGTGGTATGACTATCAAGCCAATCAGCACCACCAGCAGCAGCAGCCATTGCACGGCGGCAAGGATGGCAACTGGCGCGAGGATTTCGCCCAGCACAATTTGCCAGCCGGGCATGGGATAGAGTTTGATTATTTCCACTTGCGGAAGGTCGGAGCGAAAGTCGTGGCGCAGCAGCGCCGGCCCCAATAGAAAGCTAAACGCCAGCAGCATCAATGCTCCGCCTATCGCCACGCCGCAGATTGCGGCAAAAGTGCCCTTGGGGGCGTTATGACTGAAAATAGCCGAAGCACCAATTAACATGGCCGGAGTGAAGCAGGCCAGAATGAGCCAGAATCGGAAGGTGAACACGTTGCCCGCTTGGATCAGGTTTTTCCACAGAATTGCATAATAGGCGGGGCCGGTCGATTTGAGCGGGAAGGGGTCGCGCCGCGATTTTTTCGGCGCCACCATGCCGCCAGCCCGGCGCTCGCGCATGGCCGCAATGCGGGTGGCGATTTTTTGCGAGTACTCAATGGATGCCTCCTCAAAGGCGACATTGGCGCGGATGACCACAAAATAGAGCAACGCTAAAATCACCAGCGCCGGCCCGAGGGCTTTGAGCAATGACATCACATCGGTGGCAAACAGCGGCGCCACCACCATCCGGAACGGGAAGAGCACATAGGGCAGCACTCCGGTCGAAAAAACGTTGTGCACCCAGTTCAAGCCCTCCGCCATGCTGGCATTGTCCGGCGGCAGCGCGGGAAAATGGTTCCACGTCAACACCACCACCGCGCCGATACCCGTCGCAATCGCACCCAGGGTGAGCCAGCGTTTCCACCACGTCATCAGCCCGCGTTCGAATAAAAAGGTGAAAGCGAAGGATCGCGCGATGTTATGCAGGCTAAAGATGACGAGCAGCAGCCACCAGCCCAGCATGAAAAACCAGATATGGCTATTGCCAAACCACCGCCCGCGAATGAGCGTGAAAATCAGCGTCGAAAACAAAATCGCCAATTGCGAACGCGCCAGCTTGTAGTGGATCAAACTGCGGCGGCTGATGGGCGCGGGAAACAAAAACGCGATTTCCGCCTCGGTGAAAGCCAGCGACGGGCGCTCATTGGGAAATACCCAGCCAAACACCCACGACAGCAGGATAAAAAACAGCAACAATGCCCCGCCTGCGCTTACCAAGTCTTCCGGGCTAATTTTTACCAGCGCGTCCTTGCCCGCGCCCGCGCCCGCGGGAAAGAGAAACGTCGAAAAATAAAACCCCATCCACAGTACGCCGATGATGGAGCCCACGAGATACTTGGGCTGCTTCATCCGCTTGAACCGCGCCAGCAGGCGGTTGCGCACGGAATGGTATTGCAGGAAAAACAGCGCGGAAATCATGGCGAAATAATCGGCGGCGGCGCGGGCGGGGTGGGGGTGCTACTCGGTGCGGGCGCGTCCCCGGTGGCGTTGAAAAACACATCCTCCAAATTAGCGCCGGGTTCGGTGGCAAACCGCTGCGTGATTTCCGCCATCGTGCCATGGGCGATCATCTTGCCGTTTTTAAGGATGAGGATGTGCGAACAGATTTCCTCCACCAGATGCAGCAAATGCGAACTGAGGATGATGGCGCTGCCTTCCTGCGCGCGCCGCACGATGGACGCCTTCATTTTGCGGATGCCCAGCGGGTCGAGGCCCGTCAGCGGTTCGTCGAAATACAGCGCCTTGGGCGAATGGAGCAGGCCGCACGCGATGGCGAGTTTTTGCTTCATGCCGCGCGAGAGCTCGGCAGGCAGGGAGTTGCGCTTGTCCGCCAATTCCAATTCACTCAACAACGCTTCGCCGCGTGGCGCAAAATTCTCCACCTGGTAAATCCGCGCCACGAACACGAGATGCTGCCACACCGTCAGGTAATCGAATAATTTCGGCTCATCCGGAAAAAATGCCAGTTGGGCCTTGGCCGCCACGGGATTTTGCGCGAGGTCGCAACCGTTGATGACAATACTTCCGTGCGTCGGCGGGATGATGCCCGCCAGACAGCGCAAGGTGGTGGTTTTCCCCGCGCCGTTGGGGCCAACCAACCCCATTACTTCTCCGGCTCGCACGCTGAACGACAGGCCGTTGACGGCCATGAAATCGCCGTAAAGTTTGGTAAGTCCGCCGATTTCAATCATGATGGGTTGATGCGTGCAACGCGTTCAGTGGGTGGTCGAGGCTGGTGCGGGCTGCTCCGGCAAGCCTTGGGAATTATTAAGAGGGTTGAGCGACTTCAAATCCGGCGTGTACAAGGGCGGTGGTGGCTCGGTCGGTGCGGCTGGCGCAGGTGCGGGCGTGGGCAATGGCGGCAGCGGCGCGGGCATGCTGGCCTTGGCGGGTGCGGGTGACGTAGTCGATCCTGGCGCAGCGGGGTTTCCACCATTTTGCACAGTGATTTTTTTGGGAATCGGCAATGGCCGCAAAATTGGCGCGGAGCTGATGTTGGGTGGCAGCGGTGGCGCATCCGGTTCCGCGGGGGCATGAACCAAGGCCACCGGCGTGGGCCGACCAGAGTCAATGGTGTAATGGATATTTTGATTCACCAACACGGCAAAATCCACGTCGGTTTCGGAATACCCGGCATCCGCATTGCCCGTCTGGCCCTGGTGGCGGACGCTGACTTTCTGCACGAAATCATATTTTCCCGGGCCGGGGGTGAGCGGAGCGGTGGCTTGCACATTAAAACTCACCAGCGAAGGCGCCGCAACGATTCCCGCCGGAAACGGTGATTTCGCACCCATGAGATTGTATTCCGCGTTGATGGTGCCGCGGGGCGGCCCGGGTTCCGTGCCGATTTTCACAAATACCACTCCGCCCGAGACCGCAGAAACACCGGGAAAAAGACTCAGCAAATCCGAATTGAGCATTGCCTTGGCATTCAATTGCCACACCGCTCGCACTGGCACTTGCGCGGGCGGCCCCAGCAGTTCATTGGCCGTGCTATGGCTGTCCCCCATCGGGATGAGCACACTCAGCCGCGCGGCGAGCAGGGCGTCCGGCGCATAGCCGTTGATCGCATAGGCGACTTGCCCATCCGCTTGTTTGCGTGCGCCGATGATCGCGCCCGCGGGAATAAGCTCGCGCAAATTGCCATTGCCGTCGCTCAATTCGCAGCGGGTAACGAGAAACTCGGCCTCGCGCAACGAACCGTTTTTGAACACATCGCGCGCCAGCGCCGTTTCCACTGTCAACTCAGCGGAAAAATCATCATGGGCGATTTCCGATGTCTCGGTGCGCAAGTCCGGGCCGGTGGTCTGCGGGCGCCGGTTGTACTTGGTGGTGCGGAATAAACTGTCGTAGGTCACCTCCGCTTTGTAACTGAAGATCTGGCCCGCGGTGAATTGCGGGGCGATTTGCGGTTGGTATTTTTGTCCGCTGGGCGCAGCATCGGCGGCGCGCAGCCACGCTCCCGCAAGGGCGCAAGCCATGCATGCAAAAATCAAACTCGGGCGCGAGAGGGGCATCAGCAACATATATTGCCCGTATGACGCCGGGATATAAAGGCAATTCCAACAGCTTGCACTAGCTTCAGGGGATGGTGACTTGCTCGATCAATTCATTATGCGCCGTTTCCGCCGGCCCGGCTAGCGCGCCTTGGGCGTTCAGTGGCTGAGTGTTGATCACCATGGTGTAAGTTTGTTTGAACACCCCTTTGGCGGACAGCGGGAAGGTTTCCTCAAAGCCGACGGTGTTCTGGAAAGTGTCCCGCCCATGGCCGCTAGCATCGGCGGGATCCGCTCCAGCCATATCCACATTTCCGCTGACGGTGCCAACTTGCGCGCTGCCCGTGCCTTGTACACTATCCAGCTTGATCGTGCCGGAGGCTTGTGTACACGTGCTACTTCCGTCGGCCGATTCATTCTCTATAAAGGCGGTCGTATTCATCGACCAAGTCGCGTTGACCTCCACCGGTTTGGCCGGGCCCAGCACCTCCTGGTCCGGGTGCTTTGCGCCAGTGAGAGTCAGCACATCGGAGCAAAAATCATGCGCATTATCGGTCAGCGCTTTCCCATTCGCAATGATCAGTATCTTGTTGTCTGCGGTATATTGCGTGACGATGCGCGCACCGACCGCCGGCATTTCCCCCCACGCGATATCCGTATTGAGGTATTTCAAATCGGTCACCAGGTATTCCACCATTTGCGGGTCGCCATCCGGCAGCAGCGCCAGCACGGTGGCATCGGCCGCGATATGGAGGACGGTTTTCGAGCCATCCGGTGCCGTATTGGTTTCGTCGCCCACATAACCGAATTTTTGCCCCACCACCCACGGAGGCGTGAGGTTGATTTTAAACGTGACGGGCGCCGGTGGTGCTGCGGGAGTGGTGGTGGCGGCCGCCGCCGTCGATGAGGGCGCGGTATTGCCACTCTTGGAACAGGCGGTGAGCGAAATCAGGGCGAAGGCGGTGCAGGTTAAATACCGACCAAGACGTACTTGGAACATGATGTAAGGGCGCAAATGATTTAAAAGGCGACAATCGAAATCACTCCGCGGCAATACTGCCCCGTTGAGTGTTCCGACGATACCTAGAAACCGCCCAAATCCCAATTCCGACACCGTCATGCGTTATTTGCCCTATTCCGCCATTCTTTCGCTCCACCATCCAAATGATATTCTACGCTCCCGCCGGGAGCGCCATGGACTGCGCGTGAATGTGTTCCAGATGCTGGCGGGCCGTTTGCAGCTCTTCCGCAATCTGGCGGCGCCATTCGGCCATGGTTTCACGCGTCACATCCATCTTTCCTTTGGCGACCACCTGCATTTCCGCAATGCGGTCGGACAACCGTTTGGAAATCTGCTGCACCGCTTCGATGGAATGCGCCACCAATTCACGGGCTTGGACGGACATGGGTGTGGAAATTTTTTCCAAATGCGTGTCGATCTGGAAGCGCGCTTCGGTGACTTCCGCCAGCAATATGCGCGAGGCCGGCACGCGGCGCAGGTCGCTCGTCATCCCGAGTTTGTTCAGCGTCCAAATGGTCCACTTAGTCGGGTCAAACTGCCAGAATTTCACGCCGTTGCGGTAGTCGTGTTGAAACTCGTGGTGGAAATTATGGTAGCCTTCGCCGAAGGTCACGAGGGCGACGAGCCCGCTGTCGCGCGCGCTGCACTTGGTGGAGTACGGGCGGCGGCCGATGCAGTGGCAAACGGAGTTGATGCAAAATGTGCTGTGCTGCACGCAGACGATGCGCGTCACCCCGGCCAGCAAAAATGCGCCGAGCGCCTGAATGCCCATTTCCGCGGTCGTGCCATAATGGAACCAGCCGTAAAGCGCGCCAATCAACGTCGGCAGGCCAAAGCCAAAAGCGATGCCAATCAGGTGCGTCCAGCGGTGTTGCCAGAGAACGAGCTTGTCCTTGAGCAAATCGGGAATGTTATCCTGCGGCGGCTCGGGGCGCAGTTTGAACATCATCCAGCCAATGTGCGCATACCAAAATCCTTTGGTGATATCGTACGGGTCTTCCTCATGGTCCACATGTTTGTGGTGGTTGCGGTGGTCGCTTACCCAGTCAATGGCCGAGTTCTCAAACGACGCCGACCCAAAAATCAGCACCATGAGCTTAACCGGCCACTTGGCCTTGAAGCTCAAGTGCGCGAACAAACGGTGGTAGCCCAAGGTAATGGACAGCCCCGTAGCAATGTAAAAGGCTAAGAAAAGGCCGACTTGGAACCAATTCAGCCCAAAGTGCAGGATATACCAGGGAACGGCAGTAAGCACGATCGCCAAGGTGACGATGAGAAACGTGCTGGTTACCCAAATAACCCGTTGGAAGGGAATGCGGTCGAACATGATGCGGTAGAAAGAGGTTATCGGCCAAAAAGACTATAAACTAAAGCCGGCTGGGGTCTTTTTCGGCATTAAAAGGACCAAAGGCAAGCGCTTATAAACTCACTTAAGCACATTCGGGCAGTTTGGGCAATGTTTATTGTTTAATGCATTTTTAACTGGACGTTCATTTTCGAGGTGCGGCCATATTTCGGTGGCCATTTTAGTCGCTGCATTTCCATTTATGCTCCCATTGCCTGAAAATGATTTTATTTTAACGGATTTATTTCATTGAAAATGAGCGTGTTGTGCACTTGTTACCTTTTTATCGGCCGTATTTTTGAACGGAACCCGGTCGGCAGCGTCTCTCCTTATAGAAAGCAGTAGGCCAATGCCTGCTGTGATCTGGTTTCAGTTCAGTTTGTAGTTCGATTTAGGTTCAGGCACGGCTCCTCGTCTGGGGAGCCGTGTTTGTTTTTACAAGGCGCGATGGGCGATGGATGATAATAGGTCGCTCGTTGGCGCAACGGCCCACTTGCCAACAACCCCTGATTACGGTTAGACCCTCAGGATGCTCCGTGTGTTCCATCCCGGCCCCTGGTCCGCCGTCGGCGGCGAAATCGCCCTCGATTCTACCGAGTCCAGCCACCTCGTCCGCGTCCGCCGCGCCCGCCTCGGCGAGGTCGTCGAAGTGCTCGATGGCCAGGGCGGGGTCGCGGCGGGTAGTTTGACTGTCGCTGAAAGCAGGGCCGCGCGCGTGAAAATCGAAAAACTCACCCGGCATCCCGCGCCCGCCCCGCGCGTGCTGCTGGTGGGCTTGCCCAAGGGCGATGTGTTTACGGAAATCGTCCGCCAAGCCACCGAGCTCGGCGCGACGGCCATCCAACCGCTCTTGACGAACCGCACCGAAGTGAATTGGGACCCCACCCGCGCCGGGCACAAGCTCGACCGCTGGCGCGCCACCGCGCTCGAAGCCTGCAAGCAATCCGGCAACCCCTGGCTCCCGCAAATTCACGCCCCAGTGGAATTGGTGAAGTGGCTGAAAACCCTTTCCGCAGAAAACAAAAACGCCGTCCACTTCGTCGCGGCCCTGACGCCCGATGCAAAATCCATACGGGAACTATCGCCCCTTGGCTCCTCCGCTCCTTTGCTCCTCTGCCCCTCTGTCA
>Ga0210388_10004373_pt1 | contig 11072 bp, 9 predicted proteins | sample IncBWC19OmetaG_FD_155485 | JGI IMG/M metagenome (GOLD analysis project Ga0210388, IMG submission 155485) | Forest soil microbial communities from Barre Woods Harvard Forest LTER site, Petersham, Massachusetts, United States - Inc-BW-C-19-O ...
GCGTGAGGAATCTCGAGGGCTTCCTTGGTCACGAGTTCCGGGGTATAAGGCATAGTTCAGAGGCGTTCCAATGGCTGCCCGTAAGACGTTATACTTCACACACAGCGTGTAAGCAATTAGCGTACCGCGTTACGAGGCTGTTGTTTCAGGATTTGTGCTGGTCCTCACCAAACGAAAGTGGTACGCAGGATTCCCCCATAAGGGAAAAATATTTCACAGTCATGCTGCTAGTCTGCATACGTGTTGATATCAATCCAGAAGATGCGGGCCGGTTTCGTGTGGAACCTCAAGGGTGACTATCAGGTCAGAGAATTTGTAGATTTCTTGCAATAATCCCTTCGTTTTGCGGAGTTTGGCATTTAGATTGCTTGTCATGGTTTAACGGCAATCATGCTATTTTGACGGGTTGACTGGCCATATCCGTCCAGGTTCACGGATTTACGGCCTATGAGCATCTTATCGATAGACTATAGGCTCACGAAGAGTTGGGGCGGGAACGGAAGTTGCTCCAACCATAGTTCACCGGCAACGCAACGGGCGCTGAGAACGTCGTGGGAGCGAAGTTACGAGTGTGTCACGGACCAACCGGATGAATCCAGGACACACCAGGGAGCACATTCATGAAGTGGTTTTGTTTCAGAACATCTATTGCGTTGGCGGCGATTGCAACGACGAGTCTCGCTCAGGCGCCCAAGCCGCCAACCCCGCCAGCACCATCGACTCAGCCTGCGGCCTCGTCGGCAGCCCCATCAACGTCAACATCTACCCCGCCGACAAGTCCGTCGCCGGCCACTGCTGAACCGAAGCAGCCGTCGGCAACCGTGCCCCCCGGGACGGCTGCGGGATCCATTCCATCCAGCACCGGCGGGCCAATCGACCCTGACCGGTACGTTATCGGGGCGGAGGACTCGTTGCAGATAACGGTATGGCATGAGCAACAACTATCAGGGACAGTTCCGGTGCGACCTGACGGTATGATCTCCATGGTATTGGTTGGGGACCTGCGCGCCGCTGGCCTGACCCCGATGGCTTTGTCGGCAGACATCAGTCAGCACCTGAAGAAGTATATTCAAGACCCCGTCGTCACAGTGACCGTCCTTGGAGTGAACAGCCAACGCATCTTTACAGTGGGCGAACTGGGACATGTCGGGCCGATTCAGATGACACCAGGAATGACTGTTCTGCAGGCGATCGTCACTGCCGGCGGCCTGAGTCAGTTTGCCAATTCCAAGAAGATATACATTTTGCGCACAGTGGGCGGAAAAGAGCAGAAGCTGCCATTCAACTATAAGCTGGCGCTGAAAGGCGACAACCAGGGGATCACGCTTCTTCCTGGAGACACAATTGTTGTTCCATGAAGGATGTTATGAAGATCTGGGCAGGCGTGTCGGCGCTCCTTTTGTCGGTAGGTTCTCTGTTATATGGTCAGGCTGTGCCTAACACGACCATCAGTTCTACTGGTGCGAATTCCAGTGGTTTTCCACTCGACGGGACTCTTCACTATGCAATGACGGCATCGGAGATCGTCCAATTCGGGTTTTACGGCTCAGGCGAGACCACTTCTTCGACAAACTTGTCGGCGGATGCCGCCTATACATCGAAGAGCGAGAACCGGCCGTTCAGCATGGTCCTGGCGGGTGGCGTGGGACTGGCCAATGGTCAGGGACAGGGAACCTACACGTACTGGAATCTTGCAGCGACACAGGGCTTAATTACGCGGCGTTGGGCCTTCAACATCTCTGATTCCTTCAGCTTTCTACCCCAATCGCCGACGACCGGTCTTTCGGGGATTCCTGGTGTCGGCGATCTTGGAGCGCTTCCAGTTCAGGGACCGACCGAAGGTCCCGGTGGGGGAGTGTTGACGTACTCCGGGGACCGTGTGATCAATCAAGTGAGCGGCAGCGCAGAGAGACAGCTTAGCTCGGCCACCTCGATCAGTGGGGTGGGTTCCTGGTCGATCATCCACTTCCTGGACGACAACGCCGGATTGGACAGTAGCTCGGAGACGGGCTCGGTTGCCCTCAACCGCCGGCTTGATGCGCGAAGCTCTGCCAGCCTCGACGCTGTGTACAGCACATACAGCTACGGCAACGCCGGAGTTTCGCAGGGTTATCCGCCTTTTCAAACAAAAGGCATCAACCTATCCTTCCAGCGGTTGCTTAGCCGCAGCCTCAGTATGAGTGTTTCGGCCGGCCCGCTCTGGATCTCAAGTTCGGACAGCGCGCTGGTACCGTCGCGACTTTCTGTTGCAGCCTCCGCCAGCCTTAGCTACAACCACAAGCTTACTAATGCATCGCTGGGTTACACTCGCGGGGCCAACGCCGGTTCAGGGGTTCTGGGGGGCGCACTCTCGGACAACGTTTCTGGCTCGGTCGCGCACACATACGGCCGCAAATGGGTTGCGTCGGCCGATGTGGGGTATACCCATTCGACCGGTCTGCAACAATTTTTGATCGAGGGTTCCCCTGTGGCGGTCAACCAGGTCTACGACACTGTCTTCGGCGGTGTCCAGTTGACCCGCGGTTTTGGTCCCCATTGGTCCGGCTATACGAGCTATACGATTCAACATCAATCGAGTATCTATTCTGTGATGACGCAAAACGCGTTCATCGGAAAATCCCAGGTATTCGCTATCGGGGTCACCTTCACGCCCCGCACGACCCGACTGGGACAATTTTAGGAGTCACTATGCTAGGTCATCGCGCATTAACGTTGCAGGATTACGGTGCCATTCTGAAGCGAAGATGGTGGATTATCGCGCTTCCGGCCATTATCTTTCCCGTCATTGGCTTTGGTATTACCTACCTGGTGCAGCCGGAGTACATCTCCCAGACATTGGTTCTCGTGGAGCAGCAGAAGGTTCCGGAGTCGTACGTCAAGGCCGTGGTAACAGAAGACCTGAACGGTCGGCTGGCCACGATGAAGGAACAGATTCTTAGCCGGTCGCGGCTTCAGCCGATCATCGAGCGCTTCAATCTGTTCGCCAATGGGAAGATGTCGATGGACGATCGCATCGATTTGACGCGGAAAAATATCGGAATAACCCCGATTCAATCGGCGATTGCGCGGGGACTGCCGGGCTTTTACATCTCGTTCAAGGCGAACGACGCGCGCACGGCGCAGCTTGTGTGTGGCGAGATCCAGTCGCTCTTTGTCAGCGAGAATCTAAACGATCGCGCCGCGTCCGCGGCCGGAACAACCGAGTTTCTAGCGGCTCAGTTAGCGGACGCCAAAACCAAGCTCGACGAGCAGGATGCAAGGCTGAAGAAGTTTCAGGAGACCTACGTCGGTAAATTGCCCGGCGCGGAACAATCCAATATCAATATGCTGACGACGCTGAACACTCAGCTGGATGCGTCGACGCAGGCGATTAACCGGATGGAGCAGAACAGGGCTTATGCCGAGTCGATGATGACGCTTCAGCAGCAAAATCTTCCATCCGCAGCGACTGAGCATGGGGGTATGGGGCAGTCGGCGTTGCAGGCTGAACTGCAGAGCCTGCTGACGCAAGAGGCCGATCTCACATCGCACTATACGGATGATTATCCCGACGTGAAAACCGTTCGGAGAAAAATTGCAGAAGTGAGACAGAAAATTGCAGACGCCCCTCCACCTGCAGCCACGACACCGCTGTCCACGACGGCCAAGTCCACCGATTCGGTGAACATGCAGCAATTCCGGCTCCAACTTAAGGCCATGGATCAGGAGATTGCTCTAAAGAAGAGGGATCAGGCCGCGATTCAGGCACAGCTCCACCTGTATCAGGAGCGCGTCGCCTCCAGTCCCGAGGTCGAGGAAGAGTACAAAGCCATCACTCGTGACAATGCAACGGCACAGCTGTCTTACACAGACCTGTTGAAGAAGATGCAAGAGGCGAAGATGGCAGTCGACCTCGAGAAGCGCCAGCAGGGAGAACAGTTCCGCGTGATGGATGAGCCGAATCTCCCCGAGGCTCCATCGTCTCCGAAACGACAGGTTTTCGTCGCCGGAGGCCTGGGGGCGGGATTAGGGCTGGGCTTACTGATCGTGGCGTTGTTGGAGTATATGGATACCGCGCTTCGCACCGAACGCGATATCTGGTCGTTTACCAAGCTACCCACGCTGGGCATCATTGCCTTCACCGGAGATGCAGAGGCGATTAAGCCAAAGAGGAAATGGTTCGGGCGCAAAACTCCAAATCTTACGGCGGAGAGTAAGCCGCTGATGAATGCGGGTGGCTAAGATGTACAACAGCTTTTTCAAATTACAGGCCAGCCCGTTCGGAACCAGTCCAGACCCTCGGTTCCTCTACATGATGCCGCACACGCGGGAGGCTCTGGCATGCCTGGAGTATGGCATCTCGGCACGGAAGGGATTCACGGTGTTGACCGGCGAAGTAGGTACGGGGAAGACGACGCTGCTGCGCCGGGCCTTGAGCTCCTTCAGCGGACGGAGAGTGTCGACCGCGTTTGTCTTCAATCCGCGCCTGGATGTGCTCGATTTCCTGGAGTTTGTGCTGACGGACTTCGGTATCGTTCCCCAGGCTCGCACAAAATCGGGAATGCTGTTGCAGTTGAATCGCTGGTTGATCGAGCGGTTTCGTATGGAGGAGACGTGCGTGGTGGTCGTCGACGAGGCGCAGAATCTCTCCTGGGACTTGCTGGAGGAGATTCGCCTGTTGACCAACCTCGAGACCTCTTCGGAGAAGCTGTTGCAGATAGTGCTTTCGGGGCAGCCCGAGTTGGAAGAGAAGCTGCGCCATCCAAGTGTGCGCCAGCTTCGGCAGCGTGTCTCTCTCTGGTGCCGGACCCAGGCGTTGACGGAGAGTCAGACCCACGCCTATGTCGCCGAGCGCTTGAGGATTGCGGGAGCGAGTTGGCCGCTGTTTTCTCCCGAAGCGCTGGGGATGATTCATCGCTCTAGCCGGGGGATTCCGCGCCTGATCAATCTTGTGTGCGAACACTCGCTGATTATGGCGTACGTGGAGCAGGCGCGGCAGGTGACTCCGGCGATTGTGGAGAGCGTCGCAATGGAGCTCGAACTAGACGTGCAGCCATTCATGGTCTCCTCGGCGGCACTCGGCAACGGTGGACCGCAGTTGCGGTCGGAAACAGAAGACAATTTCTTGGCAGCATTCAATCGAGAAATACAGGGAAGGCGAGAACGATGAGCCGAATTTACGAAGCACTTCAGAAGGCAGAGTCCGAACGCAAATTGGAAAGGCGCGAGCCGGAGCTGCGGGTTCCGGATCAGACAGCCGCGGCGACCATGGGCGGGGCAGCGGCTGTGGCGGAGTCCGACGAGACGCTTTTGACGTCGCGCGGCATTCCGGAAGAGCCAGTGGTGAGTCAGCCTTACTCCGACCTGTCGGCGCAGATTGCCGGATATGAGCCATTGGACCTGAGCGCTGTTCCACAGCACCGCTGGGCGCTTTCTCTGCCGCAGTTACCCGCACTGCTTGAGCGCGGCCCGGCAGTCGAGCAGTTTCGCAGCCTGCGCTCCCGGATCTTTGAGTTGCGCGATATCAGCCCGCTTAAGACCATCCTGGTCAGCAGCGGCCTGCCGCAGGAGGGCAAGAGTTTCGTCTCGACGAACCTTGCGCTGAGCCTTGCGCGCCACAAGAACAGTAAGGTGCTGCTGATCGACGGAGACATGCGTCGGTATACCCTGCACCAGATTCTGGGGTGCGAATCGCATCCAGGGCTGGCCGACTATCTCGCAGGCAAAGCAACCCTCGTGGAAGCGATGCAGCGGCCGGAGCCGCTGCAGACGCCGATGGCCGGCGCCACTCCCATATTGCCTAACCTTACGTTCATTGCTGGAGGCAATGGCGGAGACAAAGCCGCCGACCTCTCTGGTAGTCCGCGTTTCGGGGAGCTCATACGACAGGCGGCTCCGTACTTCGACTGGATTATCGTCGACTCTTCTCCGGTACTGCCGGTTTCGGACGCAGTCAATCTTGCACGTTCCTGCGATGGCGTTCTCCTGGTCGCCCGAGGAGGAGTCACGAAGTTTCCGGTTGCGCAAAGGGCACAGAGCGAGCTGAAGGCCTCAAATATTCTGGGCTTCGTGCTTAACGCCGTGACGGAGATGCCGCAGGTCAGCAATTACTACGGCTACGATAGCAGTAAGCAGTAATACGGAGCGATTGGAACGATGATCCGGCTTTTCAACGTGTATTACCCCACCCGAACCATCGTTCTTCTGGTATGCGAGGCACTGATAGTCAGCGGTTGCTTCCTGTTGGCGACGGTACTGTTGCAGGGGCCGGATACCTATCTCGTTCTGAACTATGAATACGGCGGCCTGAAGATTCTTGGCCTTACCATTCTGACCTTGCTCTGTTCCTATTATTTTGACCTGTACGAGCCACAGCGAATCTCCGCGCGCTGGGAGATCTATTTTCGCCTCCTGCTGGTTCTTGGGTGTTTATCGTTTCTGTTGTCGGGCATTATCTACCTCTTTCCTGATGTCGACATCGCGCGCTATGTCTTGTTGCTAGGCCTGATCTTTCTTACGGCAGCCCTGGTAGCGTGGCGGAGCGCCTACGAATGGATCATTGGAAGAGAGATGTTTCGGGAACGGGTCTATATTCTCGGCGCCGGTGATCGCGCACAGACGATCGTTCAGCTTCTTGAGGTAAGGAAGGACGCGGGAATGCAGGTCGTCGGCTGGGATGGTTTGCTGGCCGACAAGCGAGAACGCAAGGAGGCCTTCAACGCCGCACTCGAAGGGTTCTCGGGACCGAAGCCGCGGGTCGATCGCGTCATTGTTGCGTTGGAAGACCGCCGCGGCGAGTTTCCGGTCGACGAGTTGCTTAGGCTGCGGTTCAATGGAGTTGTCATCGAAGACGCAGGTAGCTTGCTCGAACGGCTGACCGGCAAGCTTCACCTTGACGGGCTTCATCCCAGCAGCTTTATCTATAGCGAAGGATTCCGGGTGAAGCCCTCGCAACAGATTGCGCGGCGCATCGTTTCCACGCTTGCCGCGGGGGTTGGTTTGCTGCTGTTTCTACCCTTCTTCCCGTTCGTCGTGTTGATGGTGCGGCTCTCTTCTCCAGGACCCATCTTTTTCACGCAGACCCGCGTCGGGCTTGGCGGCAGAAACTTCAAGGTCTACAAGTTTCGTACGATGCGGACCGATGCAGAGGTCGCCGGCGCCAAATGGGCCACAAAAGACGATCCGCGAGTAACACGGATCGGGATGTTCATGCGCAAGACGCGCCTCGATGAGGTGCCGCAACTGTGGAATGTACTTCGCGGCGATATGGGGTTTGTTGGACCCCGGCCAGAACGGCCAGAGTTCGTGCCCTGGCTCTCGGAACAGATTCCGTACTTCAATCTGCGTCACATGATTCGTCCGGGACTGACAGGGTGGGCACAGGTGCGTTTTGGATATGGAGCGACGCTAGCCGAAACAAGGGAAAAGCTCGAGTTCGATCTGTACTACATCAAACACATGACTCTGGGGCTCGATTTGCTGATTATGTTCGAGACGGTGAAGACGATATTGCGGCGGCAAGGCGCGCAATAATACGTAACCGTCAACCTCACGCGTTGAGGACGATGCCAAGCAGAGCCGAAAATCAGTAGATTCGAGTGCGGGAAGAGAGCGCCGTCTTCAACCCACGCTCTTCTTTTTTGACCAGGTGCGGGATTCGCAGCGGACGTGGTGGAACTTCGGGCATGCCAACCTCGCTCAATTTATAGAGGAGCGAACGGTAGCTAATCTGCAGCCACTTTGCCGTCTTCTGGCGGTTCCAGCTGTTTTCCTGGAGCACCTTCAGAATGATTTGGCGCTCGAGGTCCTGAGTGGCCTTCTTAGTAATGTTTTTGAGGGAGACAGGTTCGCTGAGGTCGATCTCGGTGACGATGCCGCGAGGAGTTTCGGGCATCAGTTCGGCGACCAGGGCCTCCTCGCTTCCGATCAGCACGTAGCTTCGGATGAGATTCTCCAGTTGGCGAATGTTTCCCGGCCAGTGGTAGTTCTGCATCAAGCGCACGGCGCTTCTCGAGAGCAGTTCCGGAGTCGTGTGGAAGACCTTCGCATAATGCTCGATAAAGTAGTCGATCAGGATGGGAAGGTCCGCGATTCGCTGGCGCAGAGGAGGCAGGTTAATGGTCACTGCGTTAATACGAAAGAGGAAGTCCAGGCGGAAGGTTCCGTCTTCGACCTGATTGCGAAGATCGCTGTTCGAGGCCGAGACCAGGCGGGTGGAGATGGACCGGGGTTCGTGGCCGCCCACGCGGACGAAGGTGCCATCCTGCAGAACCTGGAGCAGCTTGGATTGAACGGCAAGGTCCAGGCTGCCGACCTCGTCGAGAAAAAGCGTGCCGTTGTGGGACTGCTCGACACGACCGAGTTTGGTCGACATAGCGCCAGTGAAGGCGCCCTTTTCATAGCCGAACAGTTCGGTTTCCAGCAGAGTATGAGGGATGGCAGGACAACTCACCTTAACCAGGGAGCCGTGGGCGTGCATCGAGAAGGCGTGCAGAAGGCGCACGCAAATCTCTTTTCCGGTGCCGCTTTCGCCTTGAATCAGGACCGGAACATCGGTCTCCGCCACTCGCTCAAGTTTATTTCGGACGGCCTGCATCGCGGCTGTCTTGCCGAAGACGATGTCCAGAGGGGGCAGGTTGAGGGAGGCAGCGGATTCGGCGTTGTGAACCAAGGTCATTTTTTCCTATCGGCGTTTGGGCAGAACCGCGCTAAGCTCGCAATGCGCTTCACACCTGCACGTAGATCGCCAATCGCCCGGCAAAAGAGAAGAATCCAGAGGATATTTTACCTCTCGTAGGCGGAATTCATAAAGTGCCAGGCTAAAGAAGTGATGAGTTGTCATTTTGTTTGGGATTTTCGGGTCACTGCAGTTTCTTAACCAAAGTAACCTGCTAAAAAAATATCCTTATTTTTTTCCTCGAAAATAACCTCTAGCATGTAAGCTAGGCCTACTCGGGACCCGAGTGGAAAAGCTTTATCTCTTTTGTCGGCAAAATTCTTAACATTTTTGTGTCAAAGTTGTTTGGGACCATCTAGAATCGCTGAGCAAGATGTTGCAAAGACTCCCCCTCTTTAGCAGCAGAAGAAAATGTTCTTGTGGTACCGCTATCAGGTTGTTTCAGAATCACGCCAGGTTCGGGCACCAGAATTCGAACCGGCGAATCAGGGGTATTTGTATGTCAGCTGCGCTGTCGTATCCGATTTCTGCCTTGAAGTCGAGTTCCCGGTCCCGGGCTCAGATCCTGATTCTTGAGCCTGATCTTGCGGTGCTCGATTATCTTCGGCTGACCCTAGGATCCCAGTATTCCCTCAGCTTATTTTCTGACGAACAGGCCCTGCTGGACCGGTTGGACAAGGCAGAACCTGCAGACCTGCTTTTGCTGGCGCTCCATGCGAACCGTGATCCGCTGCCGCTTTTGACCCACATCCGGTGCACCAAGCCGCACCTTCCTGTGATCGTCCTGTCCTGCTCGGCGGAGTTGCGCGATCTGGAGATGGTGATCCGTCTCGGGGTTCGCGGCATTGTGATGAAGCCGTTTGTCGGAAGCGATGTGGAACAGGCCATCGAAGAGCATCTTGCGTCTGCTGAGAAAAACGTTCCCGCAGCCGATGCCTTGAAGGAGATCCCGCTGAATGAGACGCACTCCTTTGTGCGTTCGAGCAAGCGGATGCGCGATCTGGAGTCTCAGGCAGCGCTCGTGGCGCGCGCCGATATACCCCTGCTGATTCTGGGAGAGAGCGGCACGGGCAAAGAAATTCTTGCGCTTTACACCCATAAGATGTCCGCTCGCAGCCAGAATATCTTTCTGAAGGTCAACTGCGCGGCGGTGCCGGCCGACCTGCTGGAGAGCGAGCTGTTTGGCTACGAGCAAGGCGCATTTACAGGAGCAGTGAAGACCAAACCGGGCAAGTTTGAGGTCTGCACGGGTGGGACGATCTTCCTCGACGAAATTGGAGAGATGCCGGCTATCCTGCAAGCCAAACTGCTGCAGGTGCTGCAGGACGGAACCTTCTCGCGCCTGGGCAGCCGGTCGCCGATGAAAGTGGATGTTCGCGTGATTGCAGCCACCAACATCAATATGAAAGAGGCGATGGCCAACAAGAGCTTCCGTGAAGACCTGTACTATCGTCTGAATGGATTTACCTTGAGCATTCCGCCGCTTCGTGAGCGCAGGGAGGAGATCCCCGTCCTATCGGAGTACTTCATGCGCAAGGGAGCGAAACGGTATGCCCGCGAACCGCTTCCTTTCTCGGAGAAGTTGCTGAGCGCCTTGGCAGAGCACTCATGGCCGGGTAATCTGCGGGAGTTGGAGAACGTGATTAACCGTTACCTCGTGCTCGGCGAAGAAAGGTCGATCATTGAGGAGCTTTCACCCTCAGCGGCGTACCAGGGCGCTGGAGTGCCGACTCCGGAGGCCCAGAGCGGTGCTGCGGGGCTGAAGGCGATGGTTCGCAACCTCAAGGGTGATGCGGAGTCGACGGCGATTGCACAGGTGTTGGAGGGAGTTGGATGGAACAGGAAGGCCGCGGCAAACGATCTGCAGATAAGCTACAAGGCGCTCCTGTACAAGATCAAGCAGTACGATCTGTCGCCGCGGAACCACGCGTCATAGTGTCGAAAAAGGGCGATAAAGAGCAGGATACGTACCGCGTCATCATTCGATTTGAGGGGCGCGCGGTGCGGGGTGTGGTGGAACCGGAAGAACTGGGGTCGATTGAGCAGTTGCTACGCAATGATCCGATGTATCCGCTCGATTCGATTCGGCTAAAGCTACTGGATACAGGTGTTGTTGAGGATGTTTCGACGAAGGACGCCAAGGCGGTGTTCTTTGTGAAGACCTTCGATGGGGATTTGCGGCATAGAGCCCTGCATTTTCATGAACATGCGCCGCTGGTTCAGGGTCTGTGGGTGCGGGTTTATTTTTATGACGGCGAGATGATCGAGGGGATTATCAGCAATACCAAGGATTTTGTGCTGGAGACAGGATTTTTCCTTCGGCCGACGGATCCTAATGGAAACAATCGGCTTGTGTACGTGCTCAAGGCTGGATTGAAGGACTTCCATGTGCTGGGGATGCGGAATTTTTCTAAAA
>Ga0210388_10004377_pt1 | contig 11068 bp, 9 predicted proteins | sample IncBWC19OmetaG_FD_155485 | JGI IMG/M metagenome (GOLD analysis project Ga0210388, IMG submission 155485) | Forest soil microbial communities from Barre Woods Harvard Forest LTER site, Petersham, Massachusetts, United States - Inc-BW-C-19-O ...
TGCCCTCCAGGGGCTGACCCTGGACGCCAGAGCGCTGGCGCTCCTTGCCCAGAAGGTCGAGAACTTCATCGTCGGAGCCCCCTGCGGGGTGATGGACCAGCTGACCTCGGCCTGCGGCGAGGCTGATCATCTCCTCCAGATCCTCTGCCAGCCCGCGGAGCTCCTGGACCGCCTGCCGGTCCCACCGACGATCGAGGTCTTCGGGATCGACTCGGGCGTGCGGCACGCGGTCTCGGGGGCCGACTACGGCAGCGTTCGGGTGGCCGCGTTCATGGGCTATCGCATGATCGCCGCGGCGGCCGGGCTCACCGCGCGCTCTCTCGGTCCAGGTCGGGTCGCCGTCGACGATCCGCTCTTCGGAGGCTATCTGGCGAACGTCACGCCTTCACGCTGGCGCGGTCATTTCCGGGCGCTGGTCCCCGAACGGATCGACGGGGCGCGATTCCTCGCGGATTTTGGGGGGACGACCGATCCCGCCACCCGGGTCGACCCCGCGCGGAGCTATCGCGTCCAGGCGGCGACCGAGCACCCGATCGAGGAGCACCAGCGGGTCCGCCTGTTCAAGGCGCTCCTCGCGGAAGGCGCCGCGAGCGAAGAGTCGCGGACGCTGCTCGGCGAGCTGATGTACCAATCGCACGCCAGCTACTCGGCCTGTGGTCTGGGCGCCGCCGCGACCGATCGGCTGGTCGAGCTGGTGCGCACGGCGGGACCGGCGGCGGGGCTCTACGGCGCCAAGATTACCGGGGGCGGAAGCGGCGGCACCGTCGCCGTGCTCGCGCGCCGGGGGAGCCGGGCCGCCGTCGACGCCATCGCCGCGCGCCACGGCGAGGAGACCGGGCGGGCCCCGGTCGTCTTCGCAGGATCGTCGCCCGGGGCGCGCGCCTTCGGCGTTCGCCGATTTGCCGTCGCGATCTGAGTCAGTCAGTCAGGCTTGCGCGGCGCGCGTTGCCGAGAGCGTCTTCATCAGCCTGGCTCGAAAGATGTCGCAGCGGATGCGCGGAGGCAGCGTCGAGAGCAAAGGGTCGGCACGCTCGCAGGTTCGCACCGCGGCGGTCCAGGCGAGAGGGGGGATGACCGCAGGAACCAAGGTCGCCCGAGGTACCTCGGCGGTGATCTCGGCGAGAAGAGAGCTGTCAGTTGGTCCCACCAGCACCGAGCAGACACCGATCTCCGTGTCAGCCACGAGCACCCGGCCCAACCTGGACTCGACCATCGAGTAGCGAATGCGCACGCCAGCTCCACCGCGCCTGTAGGTGGCGGGCGTCATTCCCAGGCTTCGGCGGCCCTTCTCGTAGAGCGAACGGATCGAGCCGTACCCCGCGCTGTAGGCGGAGTCGCTCACCGAGACGCCGCTTTTCAGAAGCTGCTTGAGGCGGGTGAGCCGACGATGGTCGCAATAGTCGCGAGGCGAAATGCCGACGATGCGCACAAACTGCCGCTGGAGATGATGAGGGCTGAATCCAACCGCCTGGGCCAGGCGCGGAAGCGTGATGGCCTCGTCCGGATGACGCTCGATGTAGTCGAGAGCGCCCGAGATACTCAGTTCGGCGAGAGAGAGTGAGGCCGCCTCCGGATGACACCGACGGCAGGCGCTGTAACCGCATCGTTCCGCTTCTGCGACCGTCGAAAGGACCAAGACCCTGTGCCGCTCCGGACGGCGGGCGCCGCATGACGGGCGGCAATAGATGTTTGTGGAGAGAGCCACCCAGACAAACTGACCGTCAAGACGCCGATCGCGATCTCTGATCGCGCGCCACGTTTCATTGTTCGACACCGTGCCCAAGCAGACCGAGGTTATGGAGCGCGACCATTAAAAAACCGTTAAAACGGGCTTTCGCGGCCGACCCCGGCCTTTTGACGTTTGACCGCACGAAACGGATAGAGCGACGACCGTCCGAGCAATACCGTGAATACGCCATGCGAGAAGCACGCTTCGAGTTGCCACCGGTCATTGATATTCGACCGCTCAGGGCCTGCGAGCTCAATCCAAGAAGGATCGGCCAACGCGTGCCGGTCTCCGAAGCTCACGACCGGTGCCTCGGTACCGCGACGGCGCTGATCGGAATAGGAACCGCCGAGCTTGCGGCGACCGCCGCGCTCGTAGCCTTTCGAAATCCTGGTGCGGCTCTTGCTGCTCTGGGCGCGGGCGTCGCGCTCATGTTGAGGTGGGCGAAGAAGCGACGCGATCTCGCCGAGGCTTCAGTGGCCGAAGAGATCGCGACGGCGAATCGTTTGCGCGCGGAAAGCAGATATCGAGAAGCCTGGACGTTGGCGCGCGGCGCGGCCGGGCACGCATCACGTCCCCGCTCGCGCAGCGCGGCGCTCACCCTGTTGGCCCGCGTCGCCCTGGAAGAGGGGGTGATTGAAACGGCGCGCGACGTTCTGAGACGCGTGCCGATCAATCACCGGATCGATCTTCCTGTGCAAGTCGCGCTCGAACGCGCGGGCGCGGCGTCCGCCCCCTCACACGAAGCGAATCCCGTTCGAGGCTGGTTTGGTGCGCTTCCGCGAGCGCCGTTTTAATGCGTATTTAACAACGCCGGTGCGAAGCTTCATTCAAGTCAACCAACGCCGCACGATTGGTGCAAAGCGGAAGGGCGACGAAGAAGAAAGAGAGAACACCATGTTTGCGAAGAACGGAATGTCCAAGGTAGGTGCCATCATGATCGTCACGGGCGTGGCGCTCGGCTGGTCCGCTGGTGCGAAGGCGGAGCCCAACGACCGTGCCACCCTGCAGGCCCGTTCCGCGACGGCGCAACAGCAAGCGGACGCCGCTCGACAACGTGCCACCGAGCTCGCTCGAGCCGGCGGCTGGGCCTACAAGACCGGCCAGGTCGCGCAGGCTCAGCGCGACGCGGACCGGTACCAGGCGGAGGCGGATAGAGACGCCGCCCAGGCCCAGGCGTGTCCGCCGGCCCCGACGCCGTCCCCTGCTCAAGCGGCCGCGCTCGAGCGGCTGGAAGAGCTGCGCCAGGCCGGTGGCTGGGCGTACAAGACGGGCGCCGTCGCGCGCGCCGAGCGTGAGCTGCAGTCCCAGACCGCGAGCGACGAGGCGCAGCCGGTCGCGCTGTCACCCGCGCAGGCGGCCGCGCTGGCGCGACTGGAAGAGCTGCGCCAGGCCGGTGGCTGGGCGTACAAGACGGGCGCCGTCGCGCGCGCCGAGCGTGAGCTCCAGTCGGTGACCGCACCGGAGCCGGCGTCCATCTGCGGCCGAGAAGCTCAGCCCCGGGTCCTGATGATGTCCAGGATGTGACCGCGCTGTGACCGGGGAGGCTGGGGCCGCTCTCACGGGGCCCCGGCCGGCTTCGTCTGGAGACGGCGGCTGCCTATCTGCTCGTGCCGGCGCGTCTCAGCTTCCCGATAGATGGCCAGGGCGCGATGGGCGAGGGCAGGCCAGCTCAACTCGCGCTCAAAATGGGCGCGAACGATGGCGCGACGAGCCGCCCGCTCGTCCGACCGTTGCGAGGGCTCTGACGAGCCGAGCCGTTCGAGCGCGCGCGCCAGTGCGCCCGCGTCGCCGACCGGGAACAGGGCGCCGATGCGGCCACCGTCGGTCAGCACGCGGAACGACGGAATGTCGCTCACGACGGGGACGGCGCCAAACGACAGCGCCTCGATGAGCGCGAAGCCGCTTCCTTCGTGGTGGCTGCCGAGCACGAACAGGTCGGCCGCCTGGTAGAGGGCAGCCAGCTCCCCCTGCTCCAGCTTACCGAGCAAATGAACACGCCCTCTCAACGTCGCCGAGTCGGCGATCCTGTGCTGAACCTCGGCGAGGAGCTGACTCGCGCCGAACACCATCGTCAGTGCTGCCTCCGGCAGACGCACGCAGGCACGCTCGAATCCGTCCAGAATCGTCAGGGGGTCTTTGTTGGCATCGAGGCGGGCCACCCAGAGCAGCGCGGGGCGGCCGGGTAGGGCACGCTCGCCGGCGCGCGGCGGTGGCGCCTCCGTCATCGTCGAGCTGCTCTCCATCAGCTCGTAGATGGTCTGTTTGGGACCAATGACCCCTGCCCGCAGCCAGGGCGTCGCCAGCTCGCGCGCCGAGAACAGGAAGCCGTCGGCCGCCCTCAAACCGAACGCGTGAAACGCGCGGGACTTCCATCTGGTGAAGATCGGCGCGTCCGGGTAGACGCCCCCGTGGTCCTGCACGAGGAGTGGCGTTCCGCGCGGCAGGCGCAGCCGCAAGTGCCGCGACGGGAGCGGGAAACAGCCGTGGAGGTGCACCACCGTTGGCTGGAGCTCCACCACCGCGCTCACCAGCCGCGCCGCCCACTGGCGATCGGCCCGAGCGCGCGGTGGCCCGTCCGCGACGAAGTGATATGCGACCGGACCGTCGCGGAGCACGTGATCTCGCCAGAACCGCAGCACGACCGTCACCGCGACGTCGCGCGCGCCGGCCTCGGCGACGGCCTTGGCCCATCCGGTCAGCGAGCCAAAGCGTCGGAGTAGCGCCTCTGGAGCCTCCGCCCGATCGTCGTACCCGTAGCTGACGTAGGTGAGCCGCACAGTGTCGCTAACGCGGTGTCACGAGCGCGCGGCCGCGCGCACGGCAGTGGTCTTCATAGAGGCCGGACACGTGGTGCATGCCGCGACCCTCGTTCAACCGCTGTTCGTGGACGGCGACACCGATGAGTGCGGTGTGCGATCCCAGATTCTCCGTTCGGTGAATCTCGACTTCCGTCGTGGTCAGCGCCGCGGCAGGGATCGGGTAGCCGAAACGCTCGGAACGGGCGAGCGCGAAGGGAACCGTCTCCCAGTCGATGTTCTCCGCGCGGTGCATGTCCGCCAGCGCATAGGCGGCAGTGGCTAGCTCGAACGGAATTCTGCTCACCACGAACCTCCGCGATCGGCAGACCTGCTCCATGGCGCGATTGCTGTTCTTGAGTGCCGCGACGAATGACTGGGAGCCGACCTGGGCAAGCAGATCCATCGGAAATAGGTTTCCACGGGCGTCGTCGTCCATGACGGTCACGAGCGCCACCGGTCGCGGACAGATGTAATGGATCAGAAGGTTCGTGAAGTCGGCGAAGTCGGGCTCCGGCCCCGGTCGCTGGCGCCGCGTCCACCGCTTCCAGGCATAGTAGAGCGATCGACGGAGCGGATTGATGCAGGCGTCCCTCCCCCGGACCGGCCGAAAGACCGCCAGCTCGGCGTCGGGCAGGGCGATGGATTCGTGCAGCCGGAGATCCAAGCGTCCGACCTCGGCTCGCCCGTCGGTCGTTTCGCGAAAGGTCAGTGTCGCAACAGCCGGTGGTGGCAGGGCGTCGGCCCGCTTCGGCAGACCGACGGCGATCCGAAGAGGATCGAGGGAGACCGCCACGGTCCGGGAGGTCACGTCGACGGCGCCGAAGCTCCCCTGCAGCGCGACCTCGATCTGGCGTTGGGGAGCGGGGAGATCGACGATGGCGAACTGGGGAATCGTTCGGACGCCCAGCGTGGCCCGGTGGGCCGCCTGCTGCGCCAGACGCCGGGCCAATCCCGCCATTACCTTCGCCTGACGAGATCGAGCACGAAGAAGCGGCCACAGGTCACGAGCGGCGGTAAGCGGCCGATCACTGCCTCGGCGGCCCCCAGCAGATCGAGGAGCCGACGGGAGGCGTGTCGCTCTATCGCCGGAGAAACGAGGAGACCGACGGCGTGGCAGTCGGACCGCTCGAACGAGGTTGCAAAAAAACGCTCATAAACGTCGCGCGGGTCGAGGTTGCTGTGGTCGATCCGCTGGTCGGCGAGTCGGACCTGGACTGGTCGTGGCTGACTTCTCCGCAGGCGGCCAGTCGAGGTCAGCAACAAGGCCAGGCGGTGACCGTGGTAACCAGGCGCGAGCATGTGGCACACCACGTGGCCTCCGGGCCTCACCAGTCGCGCCGCCGAAGCCGCGAACTCGTCGAGCGCCACCGTGTTGAGCGCCGCGAACGACGAGACGATCCCGTCGAAGGTTCCCGAGAGCGCGGTTAAGACCGCATTCAGCTCGCCGAGGACAGTGGCGAGCGCGGCGTCGCCGAACCGGCCCGCCGCCTTGGCGCGCAAGGAGGCGAGCATCCCCGGCGAAGCGTCGACCGCCGTCACCCGGACGCCCCGCTCGGCCAGGTGGAGGGCGTCGATCCCGGTGCCGCAGCCAGCATCGATCACCCGATCGCCGGCGCGAAACAGGCGGTCGAAACGCCTCCACAGAAGGCGCCGAATCCACTCATCCTTCGCGAGCTCACGGTCGTACCCAGCGGCGAGATTGTCATAGGCCCCCGCGATGATTGAGGCGTCGATCATCGCGGCTGAGGCATCCGGGGCGCCACCTGGAGGATAGGATGTCGCAACGGTCCCGTACCGGCAACTCAGCTCATCGAGGCGTGGACGGCAGATGATTCGAGGCGCGCCGCCAACAACTCGACCTTCTCCAGTTGCGCCCGCAGCCGGTCCTTGAACTCTCGGGCGTCGGCGCTGGTCAACTCGATCATCAGGCCGTGCCGCTGCTCCTCGAGCGCGAGGGTCAGCTCGCGCAGCTCATCGTCGGTGAATTCCAGCTTCATACTCATAGCGAAAATCTAGATCCGGATTCCAGCGCTGATCAGATGCTCTCCCGCTGCGGCTCGCGCAGACGGACGAGGCGGCGGGCCAGCCGCAGCTCCCAGGGGTGGTCGTAGATCCGCGTGGCGTAGCGCCAGCTGGCGAGGCCGCGCAGGGCCACCTGGGCCCCTCGGGAGAGCCGGTGATCCTGGGCGGTGGGGAACCGACAGGCCAGCACGCGGGCGAAGTCCTTCACGCGTCGTCGGGTGCGCGGGGTCAGCCAGGGCGCGTCCTCGTGGCAGACCCAGCTGATCCACTGGGGCTGCGTCCACTCTTCGGGCGTGGTCGGCAACGCCGGTCCGGTCGGACCGTAGTTGCCGAGCACCGGCAGGCGGGCCGTCCCGGCCCGGCGATGCTCTGCCCCGCGCTGGCGCTGCGGGGTGGGGCTGTAGAAGTACAGGATGATCTCCGATTCAGGGCTCAGCGTCTTCAAGCGCCGGATGAACTCGAAGGTGGTCTCGATCTCTCCCTCAGGATCTTCGGGGCCGCCCAGCACGAAGGAGAACTCGGGGATGATGCCGTTCTCGCGGCAGCGGCGCGCGACCTCGAAGGTGTGCTCGACGCGGGTGCCCTTTTGCATGCTCTTCAGCACCGCGTCGCTCGCCGCCTCGGCGCCGACGTAGGTCATGCGCATCCGGCTCTTGCGAACCTTCTCCCAGGTGCCGGCGCTGAAGTTCGCCAGCGTGTCGGCCCGGGCGTAGCACCAATAGGGCATGTCCAGCTTGGCCAGCGCCTCCAGGATCGGAATCGCCGAGTCTTCCTTGTCGAAGAAGTTGTGGTCGAAGAACTGCACCGCGTCCGCGCCCCACCGATCGCGCAAGGTCCCGAGCGCCAGCGTCATCCGCTCGGGCGCTTCGAGCGCGGTCTTCCCGTTCCACATCGACACCACGCCGCAGAAGCCACACTTGTACCGGCAGCCCAGCGCCGCCTGGTAGCAGGCGGTGCGACGACCGAGAAAGCTCGGGCGCAGGTAGGCGGCGATGTCGTCGATCCGATGGTAGGGGAGCTGTGGCAGAGCAGACGGCGGAATCACCGGCCGATCCGGATTGTGGACGCTCCGGCCGCCGTCTTTCCAGGTCAGCCCGGCGACCTGGCGAATCGCCGACGGATTAGGCAGCGCCGCCAGCAACTCCAGCAGCGTCTGCTCACCCTGGCCGCGCACCAGGTAGTCCACATAGGAGGCGTTGATCGCGGCATCCGGGTAGAGCGTCGGAAAATACCCGCCCCAGACGATCGGAAGGGCAGGGTACGCCTTGCGGATCGCCGACGAGATCTCGATGGCAGTGATCACCTGCGGACCCGGCATCACCGTGATGCCGCAGAGCGCGTGGGGCCGCGCCGACAGTCGCCCGAGCGCGATCCCCACCGGATCCGTCTCACGGTTTCCGTCGACGATGTCCCACGGCCATCGCTCTTCGAGCGCCGCACCGAGGTGAATGATCGAAAGCGGCAACCCAGCGTTCTTCGCTGCGCCGGTGCGGGGATTGATGAGGAGGACGGCAGGCGAGTTCGCGTTCGATTCGCCGCCCTTCGTCGCTGCCCCGGTCATGGGTCGTTGAGCCTAGCACGCAGGGCTCGATGACCTTCGGGCGGCCCTCTGGCCGCCGGTCGACGCGCTCAGTTGGTGAACTTCGAGAGCAACCGGATGTACTTCGCCTGATAGCCGTCGTCTGGCTCGGTGACCGACCAGGAGTCGAGCGGCCAGCCGTCGTTGAAGTCGAGGTACGACTTCTGGTCGGGCTGCCCGGCCGGTGGCGAGAGCTGCGCGGCGCCGCACGAGTAGCCGCTGCAATTGCCCGGGCAGCAGCTGTCCCAGGTGTAGCTGGGGTTGGGGCCGCCGGTCAGGTAGCCGGGCGGTGGCCCGTACTCCGAGACGCCGACGGCGTCCCAGTTCGAGCCCTTGGCGTACCAGGAGTGATAAAAGCGGGTGACCGATTTCTGCGCGCCGTAGCTCCCCATGTTCGACAGATAGACCAGCTGCAGCGGATTCACGCCGTGGAGCCAGTGGACGTAGCGCTCCGCGCCCTCGGCGGCGGTGGCGCTGCTCGACGCGTCGAGCGCGAAGGTGACGACGTCGTACAGCAGGTTCCCCTGGTCGCTCTTGACCTGGTTGATCCCCCACCAGTAGCCCTCCGAGAGGTAGGCCATGTACGGATCGGGGTTGCTCGTGATCGCGCCCAGGTTGGCGCTGGTTTGGACCGCGCCCAGATAAGCGGTCTTGATCTTGGAGACGACCGAGGCGGTCGCGTTCGGCGCCAGGGTGTAGGCGAGCAGCGTCTCCTGCTCCTCGCCATGCGAGCCGTCGGCGTAGCCGGTGGCGATGACGTTGATCCCCGCGTAGTGGGCGTCGAAGAAGTCGCGGTAGCTGGCGGTGCCGGTCGCCTCGAAGAGGTAGAGCGCCGCCTGGAGCTGCTTGACCAGGAGCGCGTAAGCGCGGTCGGTGGCGTCGGTCGGGACCTCCTGCTCGCCGGCGCCGACGGTGGGGGTCGCCGACGCGTTGTAGAAGAAGACGGCCGGGTTCGCCTGCGCCCAGGTCCAGGCCTTCTGCGCCTGCTGGGCGAGGGCGGCCGCGTAGCCGGGATAGGCGGTGCTGGCGCCGGCCGCCGCGCCGAAGACGACCGCGCCGTAGGCGTAGGCGGCGGCCGCCGTGAGCGAGGCCGACGTCGACGCCGGGCCGTACGCGCAGGGGTCGGTCACCGTCGAGGGGGCGGTGTTCGCCGAGCCGCCGAAGGCGGGTGCTTCGGCGGCCGCCTCGCCGACGATGCTGAGCACCGAGCCGTCGCTCTGTTGCATGCGCCCGAGCCAGTCGAGCTCCCACTTCACCTCGTCGAGCAGATCGGCGACGCCGTTGCCCGACTCGGGGATGTTGGTGGCGTCCGAGAAGGCGGCCGGCGTGTCGGTGTAGGCGTGCATCAGCTCGATGACGTCGCTGGCGCCCCAGTTGGTGTACTTGTTGAAGTCGCCCGCGTCCCACCAGCCGCCGTGCAGATCCTGGTTCAACGTCATGGTGGTGTCGCTGTAGAGGTAGCACTTGCCGGTGTGGGCGGCGGCGTCGGCCCAGGCGGCCCCCGCGTACTGGGCGGTCTTGGCGAACCCGTCGCGCTGATAGAAGAGCATGCGCGTCGCCTGCGTCAGCACGTCGCGGTAGACGCCGTCGGAGATGCTGAAGACGTCCGAGCGAACGTTCTGTGTCTCGTCGAGGACGAAGTAATCGCCTGCCGTCGCAACCGTCGAGAAATCGAACCACCAGGCCTGGTCGCCGGAGGAGTTGTCAGTCATGCCGCCGTTCCACGGGGTCGGCGCCGCCTCCAGCAGCTTCGCGCCGCTGTGCGCGTCGACGAGCGCGTACTTGGCTCCCGGCGTGAACGAGCCCGGCGCATCGAAGCCCTTTTGCGGGTTTCGGATGACCGCGATCTTCTCGTCCGCGGGGCGGTAGCCGAACTGATCGACCACGATGTTGGGGCTCAAGGGCTGGGGCGCCACAATGGTTCCGCCGCCGGTTCCACCGGTGGTTCCACCGCCGGTACCACCTTGGGAGCTCCCGCCCGCGCCCGCGCCTGTCCCGTTCGAACCGCCCAGGGCGCCGCCGCTCCCCGGTGCGCCGCCGGTGCCGGACGAACCCGCTCCGTTGCCGCACCCGGTCGCCAAGGCCAATGAGGCGAAGGCCATTGAGAAGAACAGCACCCGAGACGCAACGCGCGCGCAAGCTATGTCTTTCACGCCGCCATTGTATCACCCACCGCCTCGAGGATGTTCGCGCGCGTCGGTCCTTCCCTGAACCTCATGACCTCGAGTGAACCTCACGGGCGCCGCCCTTGTGCGGGCGCGACCAGGCGCCACCATCCAGCCCATGGCGCGCAAACGACCTCTGTCTACCTTCCTCGGGTTCTTGGCGGTCTCGGCGCTCATCGGGGTGCAGATCGCCCGCGTCGGATTGGCCGCGGATCCCGCGTTGGACAAGGACAAGAAGGTCCCGATGCTGTTCGTTCAGACGGCCAAGGGGGCCACCCTCGTCAACGGGAGGCTGACGCTGAAAGGGGTCAGTCCCCTGACGGTCTATTTCTCGGATCGGCCCACGCGCGTCGCCGGGCACGTCGCGACCACCGAGATGGTCCCGCTCTGGTCGGAGGGCAAGCACAGCTTCCTGAAGGATCCCCCCAACGCCACGCTGTCGACCTTCACCGCGGACGGCAAGGTGGCCAACGTCGTCGTGGAGCTGAGGAATCCCGCCCTCGACGGCGATCAGATGACCTACGACGTCCGCGTGCTCCAGGGAACGTTGCCGGACGACGCGGAGGCGGCCTCCCTGTTCGTCGACGTGATCGGGATGCCCTTGACCCCCGTTTCATACGCCGGCGCCGCCCGCCGGGCTGCACGACGCACGGTCGTCGTTCGCTGACGATCACGAAGCAGGCGACCACATCGCGGAGGTTGGGTGACGGGAGGTTCCGGTCCATGCTGAAGGGGTGTTCGGGCGCTTGCTCGCCACCACGCCGCCGGAGATCGT
>Ga0210388_10004378_pt1 | contig 11068 bp, 8 predicted proteins | sample IncBWC19OmetaG_FD_155485 | JGI IMG/M metagenome (GOLD analysis project Ga0210388, IMG submission 155485) | Forest soil microbial communities from Barre Woods Harvard Forest LTER site, Petersham, Massachusetts, United States - Inc-BW-C-19-O ...
CGACTGCGGCGACCACGTAGTGGTGAGGCGCGCCGACCGAGGGCGCTGGCGCGGCGGAGCTCGGCTCGGGCGCGCGCGCGCTGGGCTGTGCGGGTGGCGAGCTCGCGGTCGCCGGCGCTGCGCTCAGCGGCTGCTCGGGGCTGCGCGACGAGGCTTGCTCGTGCCGCGCCGCGTGGCAGCCGATAAGCCCGGAAAATGCCGTGAAATAGCCGGCAACGGCCGCGATTGGCCGCGTGAGTCGGGAAGGTCGAGTTTGTGCGAGGTTCAAGGTAGCCTGCCCGAACTTTCACATGAGCGCGGCCGAAGTCTACCGAAAGACGCGCAAAGTTCCGGACCTGTTTTGGAACGCCTACGTGTGCCGGCCCATTGCGGCTGTCTTGGTGAATGCCGTCCAAGGCACGCGTCTCACGCCCAATCAGATCACGATCTCGGCGGTGTTCGTCGCGCTGTTGTCTGTGGCGCTTTTGCTAGCGCTGCCTGGACATGCGGGGTTGATCGCGGCCGTCGTGGTGTTCGAGCTGTCGTACGTGCTCGACTGCGCAGACGGCATGTTGGCGCGTTGGCGTGGGACCGCGTCGCCAGTCGGGCATTTGCTCGATTTTCTGATGGATGAGCTGAAAGCATTTCTGCTCTTGGCGGCGGTGGCTGTGCGCCTGTATCTCGAGCAGCGCGACGTGCGCTGCTTGCTGCTCGGCCTATTCGGGTTGGTCGCGCTTGCTTCGGGTATCGCGCTCACGACCTTCATGCGGCGGCCCGAAGTAGTGGGCGAGGCGAGCCCCGGCGCTGCCAACGCCGCCTCTGTCGCGTCTGGCGCCCCGAAATCGCTGGTGCGCCGCGTGATCGGGCTGATCGAGAGCGGCGCGAAGTTTCTGATCCACTACCCGTCGTATTTGCTGTACGTGGCGCTCGTGGGGCGAATCGAGCTGTATTTCTTGCCCTACATCGCGGTGAACGCGCTGTATGCGGCGCGCGCTTTTGCGGGCGTGGCTTGGCGCTTCGGGCGCTCGTAGCGGAGCGCGCGCCGTGGGAACGCCCAGCGCGCGGCTTCAGCCGGCGCAGGGCCGGGCGACGCATTTCGCCGAGTCGTCGAAGGCGCGCTCGGGCGCGATTTCTAGCTTATTTGCCCGCGCCCTCAACCGCGACGCAATCTGATGTTTAAGTTTAGACTTCAGATTTGAAATGAAACAGGGATAGCCGACGCTGTAAATCCAGCTCGCGAATCGCCTAGCGCGGCTTCAGATCCGGCCGCTACCCAATCAATCTCAGGGCGTGCGGCGCGCACGTTCCAGCTCGGCGAGCCGCGTCACCACGCCGCGTGCGACGATGTCGAGCACGCGCTCCACGACCTTTTTGCGGTCGTGCGGATCGCCACCGAACACGATGTGGCTCTTGGCCGACCTGCCTTTGGGCAAGCGACCGAGCGCGGTGCAGGACACGTGCAGCACGCCTGCTTCTTCACGCAGCTCGAGCTGTTCGACGAAGAAGCGATAGCTGATTTTGCTGCTCGAGCCGGCACCCCAGTCAGCGCGCCGCGCCTCGTGCTTGAGCGTGCTGCGCAAGTGGCCTTCGAATTCCTTGGCGCCCGCGAGATCAGCGGGGAAACTGAGGCGATCGAGCTTCACGCGCGGTCGCCCGGTGGTGCTCGCTGTCTGCTCGTCGGTTTCTGCGCGCGCGGCGGCCGGCGGCAGCAGTAGAGCGGCCGACAGGACACAAAAGAGCAGGGCGGAGGCGCGTGTCACGCGCTCGGCTTTAGCGCCGGAACGCGCCCCGGGCCAAGTTTGCCGGGGTCGGGCGGAGCCGCCTTTACCAGACTCGTTCTGGGCGCTATCGAAGGGGGATGGCGCGCGAACTCGACATAGATCCGAGCGGCCGCGCGCTCGACTGCGACGTGATCGTGATCGGGGGCGGGGTCAATGGCGTTGGCGTCGCGCGCGACGCGTCACTGCGTGGGCTCAAGGTGGCGCTGTTCGAGCGCAACGACATCGCCTTTGGCGCGAGCGGCAACTCGAGTGGCATGATCCACGGTGGGCCGCGCTACCTCACGTATGACCCCGCGGTCACTCACAGCTCGTGCTTGGATTCGGGGCACATTCAGCACATTGCGCCGCACTTGCTGTTCCGCATTCCGTTCTTGATGCCGATTTTCAAGAGTGGCGCGTTGATGTCGCGCATCGCGCTCACGGGTTATGACGCGTTCTTCGACCTGTACGACGCGTATCAGCCGCTCAAGGCCGGAAAAAATCACACGCGACTGAGCGCCGACGAGATCCGCACGCTCGAGCCCGGTCTTGTAGGCGGATCCGCGGGCGGGGTGACTTTCGACGAGTGGGGGATCGATGGCGCGCGCTTGTGCATCGGCAATGCGGTGGATGCGCGCGAACGGGGCGCCGAGATTCGCGTGCACTGTACGGTCACCGAGATTTTGCGGCGCGAGGACGGCAGCGTGTACGGCGTGCGTTTTCGGGATCGCGTTTCGGGAGAGAGCAGCACGCGCACCGCCCGCCTGGTCGTGAACGCGACCGGCGCTTGGGCGCCCATCACCGCGTCGCTCGGTGGTCTGGCCTCGACGGCCGCGCGGATTCGACCGGGCAAGGGGATTCACGTATTCCTCGATCGCCGGCTGACCAACTACGCGATCGTCGCCTATGCGATCGACGGCCGGCAGGTCTTTTTGCTGCCTTGGCAGAACATGAGCGTGCTCGGCACGACGGACGACGACTACTATGGCGATTTGGATCACGTCGTCGCGACGAGCGACGAAGTAAATTACCTATTTCAGGCCGTGGAGCACGTCTTCCCCGCCGTGCGCAGCGCGCGCGCGATCGGTACCTGGGGCGGCGTGCGTCCGACGCTGTACGCCTGGGGACCGAACGAAGATCAGTTGTCGCGCGAGCACCAAGTCGTCGATCACGCGCAGCACGGCGCCGACGGGTTGTATTCGATGATCGGCGGTAAGCTGGCGAGCTATCGCGTTTTTGCGGAGGAAATGACGGACGTGCTCGCCAAGCGGCTGGGCAATACGGCGGCCAAGCGTTCACATGTTGCGCCGCTGCCGGGCGGCGACGAGCAAGTCGACCCGATGCTGCTCGTGGTTCGCGGCGGGATGGAAGCGGTGACCGCGACGCGGCTCGAGTACCGGCACGGCGGGCGCAGCTTGCGCGTCTTGGAGCGCATGCAACAGCGGCCGCGTGAGGCCGCCGTGGTGTGTAGCTGTGAGCCCGTCACCGAAGCCGAGATCCGCTATGTCGTGGAGCACGAGTTCGCGCACGACGTGCACGACGTCGCGCGCCGCACGCGGCTCGGTCTCGGGGCGTGTGGCGGCATGCGCTGCGCGTTGCGCTGCGGGCGCATCGTCGCGGACGCGACCGGGCGCTCGCCCGAAGCTGGTCAGCACATGGCGCTCGATTTCCTGGTCCAAGGCGCGCGGCGGCGGAGTGCCGCAGTCGGTCCCGCGCAGGCTCGGCAAGAGGCGCTGACGCTGTCGGCGTTGCAAGCGGAAGTCGGCTCGAGGAGCGACGATTCGTGAGCATCGCGGTCATCGGCGCGGGTATCGCGGGGACGGCAGCCGCTCACGAGCTCGCGCGTCAGGGTGAGCGCGCGACGGTTTTTCATCAGCACGCTGGAGCGAGCGCGCTATACTCGGGCGCGCTCGATTTCGAGCCCTGGGATCGCGCGGCGGAGCTTGCGGCAATCGATGCGCAGCTCGGGCAATTCTCGAGCGAGCTCGGCGTCTGGGAGCTGGGCGCGGCGGCAGCGCGCGTGGCCACGCCGGAAGGCAATCTGCGTCCGACGCGCGGCCGAGATCGTTCGCTGCTCGATCTCGAACGCTGCACGGGCAAACGCGTGGCGGTCGTCGATCTGGAGCGCGACGACTGGGACGCGCTGCTCTTGGCTCGCAGCTGGGCGACGAGCGAGTGGGCCAAGACGACTCACACCCGCTTCGAGCCGGTGCGCGTGCGCGCGCTGCACGCCAACTTCGAGCGGCGCACGTCCGCCTATGATTTTGCGGCCGCTCACGACGCTCCGGAGCGCTGCGCGTTTCTGCTCGCTGCGCTGCGCAGCGTTGCACAAGCTCCGGACGCCTGGCTATTGGGGCCTTGGCTCGGGGTGGAGCGCGCCGTTGCAGCCGAGCTCTCGGCCAGCCTCGGCGTGCTGGTCGGCGAGACGACATCGGCGCCGGGCGGAGCCGCCGGTGCACGCTTCGAGAACGCGCGGGATCGCCTGCTGGCTCGCGTCGCGCACGTCGAGCGCGGTCGGGTCGTGCGGCTGACGCCGATCGGTACGGGCTTCCGCATCGAAACCGAGGCCGGCGTCGCTGCCGAGTTTTCGAGCGTGGTGTTGGCCACGGGTGGCGTCGCTGCCGGAGGTATCGCGCTGGAGCGTTCATTCGAGCGCCGCGGGGGCACCGGTTTTCGCCTTTCGTTCGACGCGCCCGTCGCGCTCGAGCTCGACCATGAGGTCGTAGAAGGCGTGTCCTCACTGGCCAGCGTCGATTTCGTGGAGCGGGGCTTGGGCACGCTGCTCGAGGTGGGCATCGCCGCTTCGGCGGACGGCTCCGTGCCGGGAAATCCCGGGCTATTTGCGGCTGGCGATGCGATCGCGGGGCGTTCGCGCACGGCCTTGGTTGCGGCGCGTTCTGGGCTCGGCGCCGCGCAGCGCGCGCTCGAACATGCCCGGAGCGCGCGGTGAGCCGGGCGCGCGGCGTTCGCCAAGCGCGCTCATTCCAGTCTGCTCTACTCGCGCTCGCCGCCTGTTCCGCCTGTCACGGCGAAGCTCCGAAGACCAGTCCGCTAGTCGTGATCGAGGCGGGGCCGTGCGCCGACTCGCTGACCTCGAGCAGCGACGCGGGCGTGCTGTCTCACGCGGTGTTGACCGAGCACAATGACATCGCTCGCACGGGCGCCACCTTGACCGAGACCGCGCTGGACACCTGCTCCGTGGCGGGCCTCAGCGAGCTTGGCACGTACGCGGTCGACGGCGAGGTGTACGCGCAGCCGCTGTACGCTGAAGACGTGGCCACCGAGGGCGGTACGAAGAACCTGCTCCTCGTCGCGACCATGGCAGATTCCCTGTTTGCCTTCGACGCAGACGCACCGGGCAGCCCGCCGCTGTGGCAGCTCGGCCAGGATCACGAGCTTGGCGTACCGGCCTTCTCCGCGCGAAATGTGGCTGGAAATAACGGAATTTTGGCGACCCCCGTGATCGATTCCAGCACGGGCACGGTGTACGTCGTGTCGCGCGACTGTGACCCGAACTACCCGCCGGAGGTCCCGCACTGCATGCAGCGCCTGTTCGCGATCGAGCTCGCGAACGGTCAGATCGAGCGGAGCATCGACATAGCGGGCAGCGTGATCAGCGCCGCCTCTGCCATGCCCACGTTCTTCGATCCGAATTTACATTGGAGCCGCTCTGCGTTGCTCTTGCAGCAAGGGAAAGTGTTCGTCTCGTTCGGCTCAGGCCCGAACGGCAATGCGCACGAGGAAGATTTCCCCTTTCACGGTTGGCTATTCGGCTACTCGGCGAGCGATCTGTCGACTCCGCCGAGCGTGTACTGCTCGACCCCAGATTTTGGCGGCGGCGCGATCTGGCAATCCGGAAATGGACCGGCTGCGGACGACAGCGCCATCTACTTCGCGACGGGCAATGGTATCCATCAGCCAACGCCCGCTGCGCCGGCCGATTTCCCGACGATGCCGCAGGGCGACGAAGACAGCATCGTGCGTCTGTCCCTTGCTGCTCCCAGCAGCTCGACGCACTACTGGGATGATCGCCCGTATCAAGCAGATGGCAACGTGTTCCAGTACATGGAAAAAAACGACATCGATCTCGGAACCGCAGGACCGCTCTTGATCCCGGACAGCTCACGCCTGATTTCCGGGGGAAAATCCGGGATCTTGTACGTGCTCGATCGGCTCACGTTGCGACCGACGCAAGATCCGCTCGAGGTCTTCACCGCGCCAGCGCTTGCTCAGGGGCAAACCAAGTACATCTACTCTTACGACGGCGGGCCGCAGCTGCACGGCTCGCCCGTGTTCTTTCATCCCGAAGTTGAGGATGGCGGCGCGGACACGGGTTTGATTTTCTATTGGCCGGCGCTCGATCGCCTCAAATCGTTCACTTACGACTATCAGACCGGGATCGTGAGCCCGCTCGCCACCGCCGATGTGCCGCTGGTCGCGAGCGGCGGAGTGCTGTCGCTCTCCGCGCACGGTGCTCGCTCGAGCTCGGCGATCTTATGGGCATCGGCCATCGACGCGGATGACGGCGGCGGTCACCTGTGGGCGTTGTCCGCGACCACGCTCGCGCGGCTCTGGGACAGTAAGCTCCCCGCGTGGGCGAAGTTCGCGGTGCCGACCGTGGCGGCTGGCCGCGTGTACTTGGCGAGCACCTCGAGCAAGCCGGGCACCGTGCCGGGGATCGCGGTGTTCGGCCTCTCGCCGTAGCGATGTTCCGCCTCTCGCCGTAACCGTCCGGTCATGCTACATCGCGGCCGGTCATGGCCAACGTGTCCGAATCCCGCGCGCGCGTCAGCTTTGCCGTATTGAATGCGCTCGTCGCCGTGATTTTGCTGGTCGGCGTATTCGGCCTGATGCACCCGCGCTTTTGGGCGGTGGATTGCCCTGCTGCCTTGCTGGCTGGTGTTGAGCTGGTGAGCGCGGTGGCGCTCTTGGCTCGTTTGCCTTGGGCGCTCCGGGCGCTCTCGATCGCCGCCTGGGTCACCTTCGTCGGCGGCCTATTGTTGGTTGCTCTGATCGTACTGACGATGGTGTTTCTGCGCAGCGTGCATGGTGAAGACGGCATGGTCGCCACGGCTGTCTCGGGCTTGGTCTTGGCGCTGCTCGTGCCGTACACGTTGTTGCTCCCGGCGGTGCAATTGCTCTGGCTCAAAGGGCGGGTCGGCGAGCGCGAATCATGACGCTGCGTGGCCTCGCGCGAGTCTTGCTCGCGTACGCGCTCGCCTTGGTCGTTCTGTCACTCATCTTGTGGCGTGCGCTTCGGTTGGACCGGACTCGCGCACCCAGCGGGACGACGATCGTGAGTCTCTGGCGCGGCGGAACGCGCGTCGCACGCAGTGTGGTGACGGGGCAGGCCGAGCACGTGCTCGGGCTCGAGAGCGCGGTCCCCGGCTCGACGCGCAGCATCGAGCAAATCGTAGATTCGGCGCCGATTTTGGCGCTCAATCGGCTCGTTTTCGCGGCCTCGGTGGCGCCGGTGCGGGACGGCGTCAGCGTCAGCTACCAAGGTCGCACGGCCTACGTGACGCCCGATGATCTGCTCAAAATCGAGGCCTACGAGAGCAACCTGCAGCTGGGACCGCTTCAGCTGGTGCTCGGGGTCGACCCAGACAAAGTCCTGGCCTCACTCGCCGGCGAGCTCAAGACGACGCCCGACGAGCTATTTCGTCACGGCAGTTTCCGACGCTTCGCCGTGCGCGGCGATCAGCGCTTCCCCCGCCGATTGAAGGACAGTGACGTTAGCCTCGCCGAGATCAAAAATAGCGTGCAGAGCGCGGCGCGCTACCTGGCCCGCAATCAGAAGCGCGACGGTTCCTTCCGCTATGAAGTGAACGCGATGACGGGCGGGGATGCGCCTGACTACAACTATCCGCGCCACGCAGGCGCGACGTACTTTTTGGCGCGCGCCGGGAACCAACTCAAAGATCAGCGGCTTTTTCGCGCCGCGCGTCAGGCGGGCGCGTTCATGAAGGACCACGCGACGCTGCGCTGTGGCGCGCACTCATGCGTGGGTGAGGGTGATGAAGTGGACATCGGCTCCGCGTCGCTCGCGCTGCTCGCATATGTCGAGCTGTTGAATGGCGGCGCCTCCGAGTTCCGCGATGCGGCCCTCGATCTAGCGGCATTTTTGCGCTCGCAGCAGCTTCCAAGCGGAGACTTTCAGCACTTCTACTCAGTCAAAGAGCAGCACGCGATCAACCTCCAAGTCGAGTACTACACCGGTGAAGCTGCATTTGCGCTGTCGCGCGTCGCGCGCATCAGCCAAGCCGCGCAAGATCTGGACGGCGCGCGGCGTGGGCTTGCGTTTCTCGTCGCACGGCCGGCGTTGTTCCTCGGCGCTCACTACTTTTGGGGTGCAGAGCACTGGACGTGTCAGGTGCTCGAGGATCTCTGGCAACGTGCGCCGGACCGCCGCGCGTTACAATTCTGTTTGGATTGGCAAGCCGCGAATCGCAACATGCAATACACGTCGCCACCGGAACGCCCCGAGTACGACGGCGCGCTCAGTCGCGGTCCCTTCGTTTCGCCACGGCTGACGCCGCTGGCGAGTCGTTTGGAAGCGGCGGTCGCGACGCTCGCGGTGGCGCGCAGCGCGGGCATCGACGCTGCCCAGCTCGCGCTGCTGGAGGCTGAAATTCGCCGTGGTTTTGGCTTTCTGTTGCGCTACCAGTTCTCGCCGGGTCCAAGCTACCTAATGCCCGACCCGCGTGCGCTCGTCGGCGGTGTCCCGGGGAGCCCCGTCGATCTGCACGTGCGCATCGACTACCCACAGCATGCGGGGGACGCTTGGCTCAGGTACTTGGAGCTAGTCGAAGTGCGCTAGAAAGCTGGTAGTGGCCCTCGAGTCGATAGCGCCCAGCGCGCGGATTCAGACCCGCCCTCTCCCGCGATGCGAAACCTGATGTTTAAGTTTAAACTTCAGATTTCAAATGAAAACAGCCGATGCCAGGGTGGGTCGGATTTTGAGAACCAGCGCGCGAGTCGCCAGGCGCGCGGTCTCGAATCCGGCCACGACCGAAGCTGCGCCCGCTCAAAAAGCGAGCGCTAGCCCCGCCCCGAAATTCCCAGGCCCAGGCGTCACCGCGAAGCGCATCCGATTCGCGTCGCTCCCCGATGCGTTCGAATGATCGAACTCGTGCGGGTCGTCGCCCGTGAATAGCAGGACGACGCCGGTGATGAGCACGGCGCTGCCTAGGCCGATGCCCACATAACCGATCAAGTCGTTCGACTGCGCGGAGTTGAGCTTGGCTTGTTGGGAGGCGACGTAGGCATTGCATACGTTGAAATCGGCCCCGGCGGCGATGTCGCAGTACTGGCCAGTCTCGGATTTTTGTGCCGCCGTCGCCGTATTCAGGTCGTTTTGGGCCTTCTGTTTGGTCGACGCATTGGCGACCAAGAAGCCCGTGCCCGCGCCAGCGATCACCGCGCCCGCCGCGACGCCAATCCAACCCAGCGTGCGATGGATGTGTATGTTCGAATCATGCGCCGCGATCGTTTCGGCCGTGGGCTCGAGTTGCGGTTCGACGACATTGCTTTGGCTCGGGTCGACGGTGACGTCGCGCTCGTATGGCTGAAAGCCGGCCACCTCCAGCCGAATGTGATGCGGCCCGCGCGGCAAGCGAACGGGCGCCGAGTACGGTCCGAGGCTCGCGCCGTCCACGAATAGCGTGCTCTGGCGATTCTTGGTCTTGAGCTCGAGGCTGCCGAGATCCGAGCTTTGCGCCGCGCTGTCGATGTTGAGCGCGAGCTCCACCTCCGCGCTGCCGCCCTCATCAACATCCAACTCTTGTGTGGCTTTGAGGTAGCCGGGACGACGCAGCTCGACCTTGTGGTGGCCGGCTGCTACCGGCAAGGACGTTTCGAGCGGCGTTTGGCCTACCTTTTGGCCGTCGAGCAGCACCTCGGCTCCTGCGAGCCGCGAGCGCACCGTCAGGTTTGCGAGGCGTTTGCCTTCGGTCGCCACCAAGTCGAAGTGCAAGTTGGTGTCGGCGTTGCTGGCTATCAACACCTCTTTGCGCGAGGGCGAGAAACCCTCGGCGACGACGCTCACGACGTGCGACCCCTCGGGCAAGCGGATTGGCGCGGTCAGCGGAGTCTTGGCGACGTCGACGCCGTCGACCTCGATGCGGGCCACTTCGGGAGTCGTCGTGACCGCAAGCCGACCGATGCGCGCCTGCTGCTCGGCGAGTGTCTTCTGAGCGCGTTCACGCTGCTGCGCCGAGAGTGTGGTTGAGGCCGCGATTGGCTCGAGCGCGTCGACGGCTTCGACCGGGCGCCCCATCGCCGCGTAGACCAGGCCCAAGTTGTACTGCACGACCGGGTTCGGCATGAGCTCGTACGTGCGCTTGAACTCAGCGAGCGCGCCCGCATTGTCACCCTGATCGAACAGCTCGAGCCCGCGGTCGAAGCGCGCGGCGGCTTCTTTCTTTTCTGCCGACTCCGGCTCAGCGGGCTTTTTTGCGGCAGCGCCCGAGTCAGCTGCGGGTTTCTTGGCAGCGGTGCTCGGCGCAGCAGCCGGCTTTTTGGCGACTGGATCTGGATCCGCGGCGCGGGCCTCAGAAACGACGAACAGAGAGAGTGCCAGCAAAGCGAGAGCGGATTTCGGAGCTGTCATCGGAATGGATTGTCTTTCGCTAGTCCTCTCTCGTCGGTGCGTCGAGACTTATGATCAGCCGCGGCGTTCGTGGACGGGGGCGTGCCAGCGCGGTGTGCCGCGCCGGAATCGGCCGGCGCGCCTGACGCGCTGGGAGGTGCCTCGAGCGAGTGGACGACATCCGGCCCGACCGCGATTGGCGCGGCTGACGGAGCGGGCGCGGGTGCAGGTGCTGCGGATGGCGATGGCGCAACCGCGGGTGCTGCCGAGGCCGTGGCGGGCGAAGCAGCGGGCGGTGGAACGGCAGCTGCGACCGGGGGCGCACTCTCAGCGGTGCTCGGCGGCGCGGGTGCTGGGCGATGCAAGGCGACGACAGCGATGGCCCCGAGCGCGATAGCGCCGAGCCCGAGCCCGGCAATCAGCGGCCCGTTTGATTTCGGCTTGGCTTCAGTGGCGGCGCGCACCGAAACCCCTGCTGCGCTCGTGCCGAGCGTGCGTGCTGGCACCACCGACGCGGGCAACATCGACCTCGGACTCGAGTTGCGGCTGCGGAACGACACCGCGCCGAACTGCTCGAGCCCCGCGCACAGCTCGGCCGCGGTCTGCACGCGTTGATCGCGATTGCTGGCCATCGCGCGTTGCACGAGCTCGATGAACGCGGGCGGTAGATCCGGACGCAGCTCAGCGAGGGGCTTGGGCTGCCCGCTGTGAATCAGAATCGCCAAATGCGTCAGCGTTT
>Ga0210388_10004381_pt1 | contig 11063 bp, 9 predicted proteins | sample IncBWC19OmetaG_FD_155485 | JGI IMG/M metagenome (GOLD analysis project Ga0210388, IMG submission 155485) | Forest soil microbial communities from Barre Woods Harvard Forest LTER site, Petersham, Massachusetts, United States - Inc-BW-C-19-O ...
GCGGCCGTTGCAATCGCCAAGTGCCCAGATGCCAGGCACGTTGGTTTGCAGTTGATCGTCAACGGTGATGTAGCCCCTGTCGTCGGTAGCAACCCCAGCCTGGTCCAGTCCGAGGTCGCTCGTGTTGGGAGTGCGTCCCACGGCCAGCAGAACGTGAGTGCCCACCGCTTCCGGCGGACCTTCTTCGCATGTGAGGCCTACGGCGACGCCGCCATCGCGTTTCTCCAGCGAGATACATTTGGCATTCAGCCGGATATTGATGCCCTCAGCTTCCAGGATTTCGCGCACAGTTTGAGAGATATCTTCGTCCTCTCGTCCAATCAGGCGCGGTCCCATTTCCACAATCGTGACTTCGCTCCCCAGGCGGCGATAGATCTGAGCGAACTCCAGCCCAACATAACTTCCGCCAACGACGATGAAATGTTCCGGCAGGAAATCGATGTTCATTATCGATGAGTTGTTGAGAAATGGAACGTCGTGAATGCCAGGCATCTCTGGAACCGAAGCGCGAGCTCCCACGTTGACATAAATCTTGTCGGCGTGCAGAACTTCATCGTTTACCACGACCGTGTTCGACGACTGAAAGCGGGCCTGTCCCTGAACGACCGTGCAATTCGTCATTCCTCTCAGCCATTCCTCCACTCCCTTGCTTGAGATCGCAGAGGCTGCATCCTTGCGTGCCTTCACCCGCTTAATATCCACGCGCACATCCCCAGTGGTGAAACCAAATTCCGCCCCTCGGCGGGCAGCATGGATAGCATAAGCACTCGCCACCAGTGTCTTTGTCGGGGTGCAACCCGTATTCACACATGTGCCGCCGAATTTATCGCGTTCGATAATCGCAACCGTTTTGCCGGCAGCCGCAAACCGCGCAGCCAGCGGCGGACCGGCCTGGCCCGTTCCGATAACGATTGCGTCGAAGCGCTTCATCGCAGCGGTCACAGCGCCCCCTCGAGGTGGAGCTTGCCGTCCTTGGCTGCCTCTTCGGGCGTCTTGCCGTCCTGACGCGCAACAATGTAGGCGGCGTACCAGCTCGACCATTGGTGCTTCGGAGCGGTAGGTTCGTATTCGCTGTGGTGTTTCTCAGCCTCTTGTAAAAGCTCGGTCAGCGTCGCGACATCCAGATTACTAAGCCCTCTGCCAGGCAGCCGCGTTTTCACTTCCTGAAAAAGCCATCCATTGCCGTCGGGATCTCGAAATGTTGCGAACGAGCTGTAGGTGGCATGCTCAGGTGCGGGCCCGCTTATGCGACCGCTGCCGTCAGGCTGGAACTGAGCGCCCGGCGTTCCTGCGTGGAACACCTCACTCACATCGATACCGCGTCCCACAAGCTCTGTCCGCGCTGCCTCAACGTCGGACACGATCAGGTAGAGTCCCTGGGCCGATCCCGGCGCGGCCGATGTCATCTTCGCACCAAACTGAACCGAACACCCGGAGCCGGGCGGCGTGAATTGGACAACGCGCCAGCCGTTATCAAAGGCGAAGTCGGCGTCGAGTCGCCACCCCAGTTTGGTGTAGAACTCCTTCGAGCGGTCAACATCCACGACAGGAATGACGACCACTTCGAACTTCATGTCTACTCTTTCAGCGCTGCCGCCAGTTACCGCAACGGTTTGACCTAGGAGTTCTGGCTTGCGCTGGATGGTAGAGGTGATGGCTCCCGTGCTCATGATTCCTCCGACTGGCTGCAATTGATTAAGCCACAATCACGATGACGAATCTATTAGACGAACGTATCGATTGCCCCAAAGGGGGAATTGGGCATACGGGCAAATCGTGGCGCGTACTTTATTTCATGGGACCAATACCAAAGTATCGCCAATACCATTGTCCAATTGATTCGCCGGAGCGCCTCGGATTTAATCGCTCCATTGCGGTCTATTCGGTCGGACGATCCACCTCGCATGGGCCGACACTGCGCTCGCCCTCTAGCCAAAAAATGAGAGAAAGGATGGCAAAGACATGCCGGAAGCGACCTGGGAACCCCACGAGAAACGTGGACAGCTGACGACGCAGAGCGATTTGCCCGACAGCGTCTACGCCTTTCCCAAGCAGCGTAAAGAACCACTTACTGATGCGCAACATGTGCGTAATGCGGTCGCGCGGTTCGATCAAGTCATCGATGTCTCCGATGACGACCGTGCTTCGGCGTTCGCGAACATCGAGAAAGCTGCAAACTACTACGGCGTCAACCTGGCGGAAACGTCATGGCACGACCTCGGCGTTCATCCTCAAAAGAACAGAAGAGAGGCTGCCGCCAAAGGCGAAGTGACGCGCGAACGCCTGATACAGGACTAAAAATCCGCTGGTCTGAGAGTCGGCGCAGGAGAAGTAATGGCGAAAGTGAAGTCAAATTTCAACCGACCAAAAACCAGATTTGGAGAGGAGACAGAATATGACGGACACAAACGCAGTGGTCGCAGTTTATGACAACCACTCGGCGGCGGAGGATGCGGTGAAGGAACTTCAGAAGTCAGGCTTCGACATGAAGAAATTGTCCGTTGTGGGCAAGGATTATCACACCGACGAGCACGTCGTTGGCTACTATAACGCGGGAGACCGTATGAAGTATTGGGGGAAGTGGGGCGCTTTCTGGGGCGGATTCTGGGGCTTGCTTTTTGGCGCCGCATTCTTTTGGGTGCCCGCGATAGGCCCTGTCCTGGTTGGTGGTCCATTGGTAGCTTGGATCGTCGCCGGACTGGAGAACGCAGTGTTGGTCGGCGGTTTGAGTGCTATCGGCGCCGGTTTGTTCAGCATAGGCATCCCGAAAGACAGCATCGCAATCTACGAGACCGCCATCAAGGCTGGCCAGTACCTGGTGGTTGCTCATGGAAGTTCCGATGAGGCCGCTAAGGCCAGAAATATTTTGAGCACTTTGAAACCGGCCCACGTAACCGATCATGTTCTCGAACCCGCTATGCAAGCGGTGACCCGTTGAGCGCATCGTGAGGTGGGATCGGACCGTTTGTGGATCCCGCCTCACACCACTTCGAGTGGGTCCGTCATTTCTCACTAGATTATTCCGCCATGCCTATCCCGGCGGCTCCCAGTTTAGAATCTGTGGGAGGCCATGCCGTCGGTAACCAATTCACGCTTCGTTCATCTAGAACCGGTCTCGTAGGTGGTGTTTTGAAAGGGCACGGCTTCAGCCGTGCCGCAATGGCCGCAAAAATCGCCGGGCTTTAGCCCCTGAGGGACGGTTTTCTCGATGCAAGAGCATTTATGAGACAGCTTCTAGTGTCCTGTCCCAGAAACTCGTAACAAGACAATTGCTGTCATCCTGTGCCACCTGGGCGCGGTTGTTCTTGCATCAACTTCAGGGACACCAGACTAGAGGTGGTTGCATAAATCGAGTTTTCAAAGCGCGCCGCCGGGTCGCCGAGCCGCAGAAGTTGCGCAAAATCCGGAGCTTTAGCCCCTAAGGGATGCTCAACCATGGCCGGGCAGCATCTAAGGAACCAGTTCACAGCTTCTTGTTGACTGTCTGCGCACCGTTCAAGGAGAAGAAATATGAAAGCAATTGTTGTCCACCAATATGGCGGTCCTGAAGTGCTCGAGTACGAGGACTACCCCGATCCAGTCGCGGGTCCGGGCGAAGTTCTCATCCGGGTCGCCGCCGCGAGCGTGAACCCGATCGACTACAAGCGGCGTGCGGGGTTGACGAAAGACTTTTATCCCATGACTTTTCCGGGATTGATCGGAGTCGACGTTTCTGGGACAGTGGTCAAGGTCGGACCTGGAGTGGAAGACTTCTCCGTCGGCGACCAGGTGTTCGCGATGGCGGACAATACTTACGCCGAACTTTGCGTGGTGAAAGCATCGGTCCTGGCGAAAGTTCCCAAGGGACTCGATTTGATCCAGGCTGCTGCGCTGCCGCTGGTGACGGTGACCGGCAACCAGCTCCTTTCAGCTACGGGAATCAAAGCCGGCCAGACCGTTCTAGTCGTAGGTGCTGTAGGAGGCGTCGGGCGTTCCGCGGCATTCACCGCGAAGCAACGCGGGGCGACTGTGATAGCGGGGGTTTTGAAGAGGCAATTCGATCAAGCGAAGACTGTCGGTGCCGATCAGGTCGTCGCGACAGACGATGACACCGCCATTGTGAGTCTTCCGCCGCTAGATGCCGTTGCGGATTCGGTCGGCGGAAAAACCGCCGAGAAATTGATCGGCAAGGTCAAGCCGGGAGGAGTGTACGCTTCGGTAGTGGGAGCTCCTCAGAGCGCCGCATATTACCCATCTGTAAAAGTGGAGCACGTCTTCTCAAAATTCGACAGGAAAACGCTTGAGTCGATGGCTGAAGCGGTGCGAGATGGAAAGCTGGTAATCCCGATCAGCAAGAAATTTCCACTAAGTGAAGCGGCCGAAGCTCACGCAGCCGCAGAAAAGGGTGGCATCGGAAAAATCTTGTTGGTGCCGTGACATTATTTTGCAAACAGAAGACGCCAAGGAAAAATCGAAATGAAGAAAGATCAGCGCGGAATCAACCCCGCTTCGAAGCCGACTGGCGATGGGTGCGTGGAATGCCTGGCGTCACCGAGAGGCTGGTGGTTTCACCTCCGCCGGTGCGCGGAGTGCGGGCACATCGGTTGCTGCGACAGTTCTCCCAGCCAGCATGCCTCCAAGCATGCAGCGGCCACCGGACATCCAATTATTGCCAGCTTCGAGCCGGGCGAGGACTGGTTCTACGATTACGAAAAGCAGACGATGATCAACGGTGCGAAGTTGCTTCCCCCGCATGCGCATCCGGGAAATCAGCCCGTTCCCGGCCCGGCAGGAAGGGTGCCGGACAACTGGGAATCGCTCCTGAACTAGCCGCCCGTTTTCAGGCAGCCGGCAGATGAAACGCTTGCTTTCGACCGCAGGCGTTGCTGGCCGCATCCGAATTCATCCTCTACAGGAGGCGCCGCTTGAATCTACCGCCTGACTCCCCGGTTGCACAGGAAGGCTTTTTTGCAGCTCACTTTTCACCGTGAAGGACCAGGAAAAATCGAGAGACTTTTATGTCCGAATTCTTGGCGGGAAACTGATCAGGCCAGCAGATCCCTGCTACATCAAACTCGTGAATACGTGGATCATTCTCAATTGCGGCGGCGCCCCGACCCCCGACAAGCCAGAGGTCTTTCTCGAAACACCATCAGATCTGAACAGAGTCAATAGCTTCCTTAATTTGCGTGTCGCCGACATCTGGGCCTGCTACAAACAATGGGGCGACAAAGGCGCCATCTTTCTTACCGAGCCATTACCCAATCCCGACGGCTGGGAATGGCGCTGCTACATGCGCGATCCCGACGGCTACATCATCGAAGTCGGCCAATATACCCAACTCGCCGTCGACTGGTTCAACAGCCACAGTTGATTTGGCAAGCCATATTCTAGCGGACCTCCGAAGTCTCCCGGGCACGCCGCACGGTATGATTCGCTCCCTGGTAACGCCTAAAGATACAACCGATACCATCGTCTAATTGCTTCACTCCTTTCACGCTTGATTTAATTGCAGAGTTATATCCGGGTTATATCAGTGTGGATCGCCGGCATGCCCGGAGCATTTGTAAGTCGCAGATCAATCTCAGTGTGCAAGACTGCCGCGTGAGACGTCGCCGGTTCCAGCCCTGCCGTCTCCGCGATAAGCCAAGGAAGAGCAATTCTTACTGGAACAGTGATAAATTCGGTTATAGCAAGCGGGAGTATTGAAGGGGTACCGAGAGTTCAGATTTCGCTCCATAACCCGGCGACCCTGCAGCGGTAGCGGCAATAATCCGCAGGGCAATTCAGAAATGCGATACTTCCGATGGATGAGAACCTTCGTGGATCGAGATTGACGAAATGGACGCCCCCGAACAGATAAACACAACCGTTCTTCCCCAGACTGTGGTCGCTACGCTCACACGCGCGGCGATCTTCCTGGTTGTCTGCATTCGCCAGGATTCGGACGCCTACGCGCTGATCCGCTCGTTCTGCGCGGGCCTTTCCGGGCTCGTACGCGCCGTCGAGTTTCGCGACATTGAGGCAGGTCTTAATTGCATCGTTGGATTCGGGTCCGATGCCTGGGACAAACTCTTTGCGTCGCCTCGGCCCGCGGAGCTTCACCCGTTTCGAGAGATTCGCTCAGGCGGCCGCCACGCCGTCTCCACCCCCGGCGACATCCTGTTCCACATTCGAGCCAAACGCATGGACCTCTGTTTTGAGTTGGCGGCACAGATCATGGACAGCATTGGCGATGCCGTTTCGATTGCCGACGAGGTTCACGGCTTCCGGTATTTTGACGATCGCGATGTCATCGGTTTCGTCGATGGCACGGAAAATCCGCGAGGAGACGCCGCTCGCGACGCTGTAATTATCGGCAATGAAGACGCGGCCTTTGCAGGGGGCAGTTATGTCATCGTGCAAAAGTACCTTCACAACATGAAGGCATGGAATGATCTTTCCATTGAGGCACAGGAGCACATCATTGGCCGCAGGAAGTTGTCAGACATCGAGCTGAGCGATGCCGAGAAACCGGCCTCGGCGCATAACGCGCTGACAGTTATCGAGGAGAATGGAAAAGAAGTCAAAATTCTGAGAGATAACATGCCTTTCGGCCGGCCAGGCCATGGCGAGTTCGGCACCTACTTTATCGGCTACAGCCGCACTCCGCGCATCACAGAGACGATGCTTCAAAATATGTTCGTCGGCCGTCCCCCCGGCAATTACGACCGGCTCCTCGATTTCAGCCGCGCCGTAACGGGTAGCTTGTTTTTCGTGCCGTCGACGACGTTTCTGGACAATATCAGCGGAGATGCGCCGGACTCAACGGAAAGCGCCACGTCGCACGCATCTGACCCGCCGTCGGCTCCGTCCGTCGCCGACGGATCACTCAAGATAGGATCACTTAAAGGAGAGAAAGATGAATAACCTCCATCGGGAACTGGCGCCAGTCTCTGACGCTGCATGGTCGGAGATTGAAGAAGAGACAACCAGGACACTGAAGCGGTATCTGGCCGGACGACGGGTTGTTGACGTTCCATTACCGGGAGGAATTGCTCTGCCCGCAGTTGCCACCGGCCACCTGCGCTCGATCGCTCCTCCCGCGGACGACATCGTCGCGAGCCAGCGAGAGGTCAAGCCGCTGGTCGAGCTTCGAGTTTCTTTTGAACTATCCCGTCAGGCAATCGATGACGTCGAGCGTGGGTCGGAAGACTCCGATTGGCAGCCGGCGAAAGATGCCGCGAAGAAGCTTGCCTTTGCCGAAGACCGGGCCATCTTCGACGGATACACCGAAGCGAATATCCAGGGCATTCGAGAAGGCACCAGCAACCCGCTCGTCACGCTCCCCGCGGATGTGCGTGATTATCCTGACGCGGTGGCGCAGGCATTGAGCCAATTACGCCTTGTGGGTGTGAATGGGCCCTACTCGGTTTTGCTCGGAGCCGATGAGTACACGGCGCTAGCCGAGACCCGCGATCACGGATATCCCGTGCTGGAGCACGTCAAGCGCATTGTTGACGGCAACCTTGTCTGGGCGCCGGCCATCGAAGGTGCGTTCGTTCTAACCACGCGAGGCGGCGATTTTGAGCTCAACATCGGGCAGGACGTTTCCATCGGCTATCTCAGCCATACCGATTCTCAGGTGCGGCTCTATCTCCAGGAAACATTCGCCTTCCGCGTACTCACCAGCGAAGCCGCGGTTGCGTTGTCCCCATCGCAGAAATCGTCGAAGCAGGCGACCGTAGCGCACCGGTAGAGGAACATGAAGTGTCTAGAACCGGTCTCATAAATGGTGTTTTGAAAGGGCACGCCTTTAGCCGTGCCGCAATGGCCGCAAAAATCGCCGGACTTTAGCCCCTGAGGGACGGTCTTCTCGGTGCAAGAGCATTTATGAGACAGCTTCTAGTGATCTCTCCCGGAAATTCGTAACAAAATAATTCGGCTCATCCCAGCTCCACTTGAGCAGTCACCACTGACAGCGGCGGTAAATCCACCAGCAGCTTTCCGTCTTCGATCCGGACCGCCATGGTGTTTGGAACGATTGCATCGGGAGCATCGAAGGTGTTGGCGGCATTGCGGTCGGCATTGCGCAATATCCGCGCTGACGCTTTCAGCGCCGTTACGCCGCGCAATGCGCACACCGCGGTAACCTCTTCCGCATCCTTGGGATTCACCAGGCTCACCACAAGCTTGCCTTGTGCCTTGGTTGCAGAAACGGAAACTCCCAGAGGATCATTGCCGTCGCTCTCCGCGTGCACCGCCGTATTGCCGCGGTGCTCTTTGAAAAGTTGAAATGCGTAATATGTCGTGGTACGCACACAGCGATTACCTTCAGGCCCGTCGGTGATCAGCAGCGATTGCAGCACATTGGTAATCTGCGCAATGTTGCACATGTACAGTTTGGCCGCCTGGCGATTGAAGAGATTGAGTCCCAGGCCCGCAGCAACGCCGCTTCGCATGGTGCTCTGCTGCCACAGCTTGCCATAGCGCTTCTCGTCGGCCTCCGGGATCCGGTCCCACACGCCCCACTCATCGAGAATGAGCCCGATGCGCGAGCCTTCGCGATAACCGTCCAGAACCGAGCGTTGATGCACGATCGCATCTTCGACGTGGCGGAAACTCTTGAACTGCTCCTCCATCGCGACTGCATCGAACTTCGTCGGCTCGTCCTTGCCGCCGGAATAGTAGTGCATGCTGACACCGTCCGGCATCATCGGCACGGTCGTGTCCAGCAATGCCCGTGTCCAGCGCACATCGTCGCCCGACGGTCCAGAGGCGATCAGGAACGGCTCAGTGCCGCCCATCTCCCGCAGATAGCTGGCGAATTGCCTGTAGAGTCCGCCATAGTAATCCGGCCGCATGTTGCCGCCGCAGCCCCAGCTTTCATTGCCCACTCCCCAATCCTTCACGCGAAAGGGTTCAGGGGAGCCGTTGGCCGCGCGTTCATCGCTCAGCGTACTGCCGGCGGGATAATTGCAGTACTCAACCCATTCGCGCAATTCAGAAGGCGACCCCGAACCTACGTTCCCCGCCAGATACGGCTCAGCGCCGATCAGGCGGCACAACCCGACAAATTCATGCGTCCCAAAGCTGTTGTCCTCAACGTAGTTTCCCCAATTGATGTTCACGCGCTTTCTCCGCTGCTTCCTCGGCCCAATTCCTTCCCGCCAGTGATAATCGTCGGCAAAGCAGTCGCCAGGCCAACGCAGTACCGGCACATCAAGCTCCTTCAGGAATTCGATAGCGCTCTTGCGATAACCGCTTATGTTCGGGATAGGTGAACCTTCGCCCACCCACAGCCCGCCATAAACGCAACTGCCTAGGTGTTCGGCAAACTGGCCGTGAAGCAATGGACTCACGCGGCCTTCTTCCTGCTCTGTGTGAATCACGAAGTTTTGCCTGCTCTCCGCGGCTCCCAACAAAGTGCGCGGCATCAACATACCGCACCCAGCCACAACTCCCGAGGTCCGTAAGAATCCTCTTCGCGTGAGATCCACCGCGCTCATCGCGTCTCCTTGCTTGCCGCGCCCGGCCCCAACCGCAACGTCGAGGCTCCCGCGCCCAATGGCGCAACGTAAGCCCCACGCTCCATGGTCAACTTCTCCAGAGGGACAATCGCTCCTACGCCGTCAATGTGCGCTGTCTGTTCAATACGCAGGCGAGCGGCAAGAGTATAAGCATCCGCGGGCGCGAGCCGCAATTCCACCGTGCCCTTCGCCTCATCGAGAGTCACGCGCTCAAACTGTCCACTATCCAGCGTAAGCCACACCCCGAGAGGCGCCAGATAAACGCGCTGCCTGAAGCTGTCGCGGGGTTCAACGCTCACCGTTTTGCCTTGCATGCTCACATTGCCGCCAAAGGCTAGCCATCCGAACTCGGGATCGTTCGCCAGGTAGGTCCCCGTGGTCCAGGCATGGCCGAAGAAATTCGGCCCATAGTCGCCCGTGTACGGGTCAAACGACATCTTGTCCGGGTAGCTATGAAATGCCGCCGAGGCAAACCCATCCTGGTCAATGCCGCTGATCGCTCCCATTGTGCCTCCATAGCCGATGCGCAGCAGATACAGATCGCTCGGGTCGCGCCGGTAAGCGTCCAGCACCGGAATCGCATTGATGCCCGAGCCGTAATGGTGCAACTGCCGCTCCAGCCGCTCGTACTTGCCTCCATAAAGAAAATCCCAGTAGCGCCGCGCGCTGCCGTTGTAACCCCAACTCGGAATCGCCGGCATGTAGCCCGTTATCGCATTCAGCGTGATCTGCGCCTTATCATCCATTCCGAAATGCCTGCTCCACGCATAAACCTCTTCCTGCCCTGTTGAATCCCACGGCATCTCGCTGCCAAATGGATAGGCCAGCTTGCGCCACACCTCGGCGCGCGCACGCATTGCTGCTTCCAGCTTGTCCGCCTCAGCCGTCATTCCTTCGCTGCGCAAATCATCGAGCACTGCAACAAAAATGTCGCCTTCCATCTGCCCAAACTGCGCCAGGTCCGGCGCAAATCGAGTCATCGCCATGGTCGTCTCATACGACTGCGTCAAATACCAGCGCCAGTCGTGGTGCGTAACCAGTCCCTGGTGTTCGCGCGCCAGCCGGTAAAGCGCCCAATACGCAGCCACCACATGCGGATAGTTATACGAGCGCCCGAGATCTTCACTTCCTTTCTTGTTCCAACTCTCCCAGCTCCCCCAATCCAGATCCTTGCGGTAGTAGCCGGCGGGAAGATTTTGCGGGTCATAGTAGAAAAGGCTTTTCCGCACGCCATATTTCTCCCGCCCGTCCTTCTGCTGCAAACCGCCCCATAGCACCCCGTCGACAAAATCCTCGAACTGTTTCACCTGGGCCTTTTCCGGACGCCCATACTCCTTCATCGCCGTCGCCAGCCACGAGCCCGCTCCCGCTTCATCGCTCAACCCAGCAATCCAGACGCGGCTATCCTGGGTCACCATCGCTCCAGCCTCGCGGTCGTAACTCATCACTGACGGATTGCGATGAAATGGATCGTCCTTCACATCGAACCATTGCTTCGTGAAAAGAAACCGCCCCAGATCGTCCACCGCCTCGCTCTCCGGCTTGATCACCATGTACTGCACCGTCTCGACAATC
>Ga0210388_10004383_pt1 | contig 11061 bp, 10 predicted proteins | sample IncBWC19OmetaG_FD_155485 | JGI IMG/M metagenome (GOLD analysis project Ga0210388, IMG submission 155485) | Forest soil microbial communities from Barre Woods Harvard Forest LTER site, Petersham, Massachusetts, United States - Inc-BW-C-19-O ...
GTCGGAGAACTATGCGGAGCAGGCGCGGCAGAATATTCCCAACTATCTGTCGGAGCTGCCGAATATCACCGCTTGGCTGAACCGGCAGGTGATGCTGGCGTTCACGACGATGATGTGGATGGCCGAGGTGATGGGCTACGACACCGCTCCGATGGAAGGCTTCGAGGAACAGAAGGTGAAGGAAGTGCTGAAGCTTCCGCTGAGCTACCACGTGGTGGCGCTGCTGGGAATCGGGCGGAGGAGCGGTCCGGACAAGTACTACGGCGGGCGATTCGCCATGGGGCGCACGGTTTTCGACGGAGAGTATGGGAAGCCTCTGAAGATCAGGGATTAGCGATTAGGGATTAGGGATTAGAAAAGCGGGAACGGCGGCTTGGAGAGGTTTTTTGGATGATTCGGGAGTATCCTCTGGCTCCTGTTGTGGGTGTGGGCGCGGTGGTGCTGGATGGGGATCGCGTGCTGCTGATCCGCCGGGGCAATGAGCCGATGAAGGGCCAGTGGTCGCTGCCGGGCGGCGCGCTGGAGGTAGGCGAGACACTGGTGGAAGGCGTGCGGCGCGAGGTCCTCGAAGAGACCGGCCTCGAGGTCGAGCCGGTGGCGCTGATCGAAGTCTTCGATCGCATCTCGCGGGATCTGGATGGGCGAGTTCGTTTTCATTATGTGCTGGCGGATTATCTATGCCGGGTGACCGGCGGCGAGCTTTGCTGCGCTACCGATGCTGTCGATGCGCGATGGGCTTTGCGGCATGAGCTGGACGACGTGGCTGCGTTTACCGTTGCCGTGATTGAGAAGGGGATGGCTATTCGGGGATCGGGGATTAGGGATTAGCGATTAGGGATTAGAAACGCTAGAAACGTGCAGGGAACGACGATCGGGATTGGGATCGGGGATTAGAGTTTAGTTGTTGCTCGCTTCGTTGAGGATGGTTGGAGATTGAACGAATCTGGTTCGGGCGCTGGTTCGGTTTCTGATTCTGTGCTGTCGAGCGGCCGTCTGCCGGGGCGTGGCGTCTGGTTTCGCGCTTTGCTGGCGCTGGTCTGTTTTGCCGCGGGACTGGGCGTGTATGTCTGGCTTCGTCCTCTGCAGGTTCTGTTTGCTCTGGCCCAGATGAGTCTGCGGGTGCAGGGCGTTCACAGCGAGTATGTGCGGGTGGATGGATACCGCATTCACTGTTATGTCGGCGGATCGGGCAAGCCGATTGTGCTGGTGCATGGGCTGGGCGGCCGGTCGGAAGACTGGACGGTGCTGATTCCGGAGCTGCTGCGCGGAGGGTATCGGGTGTATGCGCTGGACCTGCTGGGGTATGGGCGGTCGGCGCGGCCGCAGGATGCAGCGTATTCGATTCCGCAGGAGGCGGGGATCGTCGAGCACTTCATGGCGGCGGAGGGTCTGCGGCAGACGGACCTGGCGGGTTGGTCGATGGGCGGATGGATCGCGATGCGGGCGGCTCTGGATGAGCCGCAGGCGATCCGGCGGCTGATTGTGTATGACAGCGCAGGGCTGCGATTCGACCTGGCTTATGACCCTACTGTCTTCTATGCGGATACTCCCGAAAAATTGGCTACGCTGAACCAGCTTCTGTCGCCCGGGACGCCTCCGCCGATGGCGGGGTTTATTCAGAGCGCGGTGCTGCGGGCCCTGGCGCGGAACCGTTGGGTGATTCAGCGGAGCCTGCAATCGATGATGGCAGGCGCAGATCTTTTCGATGGGAAGGTGTCGGAGCTGAAGATGCCATTCCTGATTGTGTGGGGCAAGCAGGACAAGATCACTCCCGTGGCGCTGGGGTATGCGCTGCATGCGGAAGCTCCGCAGTCGGTGCTAGAGATTTATGACGGGTGCGGGCATCTGGCGACGCGGGAGTGCGTGCCGAAGCTTGGTCCGGCGACCGTGGACTTTTTGAATGCTTCTCCGGCTCCTGCTAGCGGGGTGGTGGAGATTCCTTGACGGCAGGGATTGGGGATTAGCCATTAGGGATTAGGGAGAACAGGGAACAGGGAACAGGGATTAGCGATTGGGGATTCGGGCTGTGTGAATCGATGCTCGGGTTGGCTGACATTTGCAGTTGTCAGTATTTGAAGCGTCATCTAGTCTGTCGAGGCTTTGGCTGCGGCCGGGCCAATCTTCGAGAATTCCCAGAGCCAGTCTTTTGGGCCTCGTGCAAAAACATCCGTTACATCTTCGTCGTGGATTTTCGTCGTGTCGGCAATTTGCCGGAACTCTTTGATGTAGGTCACGACAGCCGTATCTCCGAACAGGTAGACGATGAGGTTTTTCTTCTCGATGGTGTAGGGATTCGGGCCGTTTCCATGAGCGGCCAAATTCCTTTTCACGCCTTCCTCCAGGTCTGCTTTTGACAGAACCTTTCCATTGCTTGAGGCGACCCAGTCATCCGCCAGCAGGCCCATCATCGATAGGTCATTTGCTTGTTCCAATTGGCCCGTCGCAGTTTCAATTTTTCGTATCCGCTGTTCATCCTGAGGTTTGGAGCTTCCCGGGCTCTGGGCCATGGCATCGACCGCCAAAACTCCGATTGCAAGGAACATGATCAAGATGCGCCGCATCGTTCACCTCTCCGGCAGAACCGCCTTCAACGGAGGGACTGCAACGACAGGTTCTGTGCTCTTCCAGACGCATTGAATGCAAACAACGCTCAGACAGTGAGTTTTCTATCGGCTTTGACTGCGCATCTGGTGGGCTATGGCCTCTAACATTCTTTCCGGCTTTGCTTCGGGCGGGACTTCGATTTGCATCTTGGCGGCCATTTGAGTGTTGAGGCGGGTGGCGATGCTGGCACGAGTGTCGAGGTCGATGTCGAGGATGCGGCTGAAGAAGCGGTCGATGAGGGTCAGGTCATCCACGGAGAGGCGCGCTACGGCGTCGGCGGGCAGGGTGATTCCGGGATCGGATTCTGACGGGTTGTAACCCTGCGCCGGGGTCTGGAGCGGGGATGGCGCGAAACTGGCGGCGGTGAAGGTGCGGGTGCCGTTTCCTCCCCAAAGAGGTTCATCGGTCTTGCGTTCGTGGACGACGAGGGTGCCGGCAGCGAGATCTCCCAGACGCTTGTGGTGGCGATTGCAGAGCATGGTGATGACGCCGACGAGGTAGATAGAAGGGAAGAGATCGACGACGCGGATGAGGTTGCGAGTCATGGATTCGAAGAAGGTGATTTGGCGGCCGGAATCCTGAATGACGCGCAGCTTGAAGAGCATTTTCCCCGGAGTCTGGCCATTCTTAAAGGCTTCAAAAAGAGTGAAATAGCCCCAATACATGAGGAAATGGAAGAGGATTGCGATGGCGATGAGCCACTTCTCTCCGGTGCGGGTGAATCCGCCGGCGGCGGTCTTCGGCGCGGAGGATACGATCAGGATGAGGATGAGAAAGAGGGCAACGTAGATGACGGTCTGGAGGACGGTGTCGGCGAAGATGGCTAGGAAGCGGCTGCCGATGCCGGCTATGGGAAAACGCAGGGACACCTGTTCGGGGGTGTCGATAGTAAGCTGGTCGTGCGATAGCTGCTCAGCGAATTCCATCGTCTTTGCCTAGTCGATATGGCCTGATCAATACGTATGATTTCCAACCGCTGGATCGAACAACGGCAGAGCTCGTGGGGGCGGCTGGAGACGCTGACCCACCAGGTGGAAAGCTCGGGCATCCGCGCGCTTTCGGGGTCTGAGCTGCGCGAATTCGGGCTGCTTTACCGGCAAGCCGCCGCCGATCTCTCCGCCGTGCGGTCCGACCGCGCCTCGGGCACCCTCGAAGAATACCTGAACGGCCTGCTGAGCCGCGCGCACAATCGCATTTATACGGGGCGGAAGACGGGTTTCGGTTCGGTTTTCCGGTTCATGGCGCGGGATTATCCGCGTATCTTCCGGCGGCTCTTTCCTTATGTGGCCACTGCGTTTCTCATCTTTCTGGCGGGGGCGGCGCTGGGCACGCTTCTGACGCTGAGCCGGCCCGAGTTTATGAGAGTGATGCTGGGGCCGCAGATGCTGGCGACGATCGATCGGCACGAGATGTGGACGCACTCCATTGTGTCGATGAAGCCGCAGGCCTCGAGCGCGATTCTGACCAACAATATCGGCGTGACCTTTCTGGCTTTCGCGGGAGGGATCCTGGGCGGCCTGGGCTCCGTGCTGCTGTTGTTTTTCAACGGGCTGCAATTCGGCGTGATCAGCACGGCCTGCTCGCAGGCGCACATGGCCCTAGACCTGTTCAGTTTTGTGGCCGCGCACGGGGCGTTAGAGCTGCCGAGCATTTTTATTGCCGGTGGTGCGGGGCTGCGGCTGGGAACAGCGCTGTTGTTTCCCGGGATGCTCTCGCGGCGGGACTCGCTGGCGAGGGGCGCGAAAGAAGCGGTCCGGCTGCTGGCGGGGACGGTTCCATTACTGGTGGTTGCGGGCATGCTGGAGGCTTTTCTCTCGCCGTCGGGTGCGCCGGTAGGGGTGAAGTTCGCGGTGGGCGCGGTTTTGTTTTGTGGGCTGGGTTTCTGGCTGACGGAAGCCGGCCGGGAGCGGGTTCGCTGAACGCGAGCGCGGTTCACTTGCGAGTGGATGATGTGCGTTTTGTTTCATGCCGGGCCCGGTCCTTCCGCGGGCAGCGTGGAAGGATCGGGAGCCGGTTGGTAAATTCCTCGGTGTTCATCGTTGCGCGAGGTCGGATGCGATTCCTGCCGCCACGTTGACGCGTATCGTGCTCGCGTTCAAGTTGCGACCGGCTTCAAATCCGGCGCGCGCTTCGCGGATCGCAAGTCTGTACATATTGAAGAGCGATCCAAGCCAGGTCATCAGCAATACGGTCACCATCGACCAGTACGCGGGCGAACCCGCGTGGTTTTCCACGACAAGCTGGAAGGAGATGGTAATCGCAATTACCCCGAAGAGTGTTGCGAACAAACAACTGCAGTAAAGCACCAGGGCGTGTTTTGAGAGTTGCAGGCGGTGGGAGATGGTCGCCTCATGGGAAAGGACGGGCATGACTCCTCCTTTAAATCACCCAGAACCTCGAACGTCGTGCGCGCTCCGGGTATGTTCCCTTTCGGCATCGGACTAGGCCAAAGCGCCTAGACACATCACCGGCACACCGCAGACTTTAGCACTGCTGGACGACTTCGCAATTCACTAGGGGATGTAGTCACGAGGACCTACTAAATATGGATTAGTCCGGTGTGATTCTGCTGAGTGTTTTCGCATGGTTACGAGGTATTCGCAGAAGAATGCGGTAGGCCGCTGCGAGTGAAGTTGCCGGTGCTATATCTTTTTTCGCGCATGACCTTCCATACCGGCTCATTGTCAGCGTAGACGCGCCACTCGGCGATGCGCTGGTTGCGGATGGTGGCCTGCCATGCGGATGGAGTGCGCCACCGGTTCTCCGGTGAGAGCTGCCTGCGAATGGCATAGGTTCCCATAGCGAAGCCGGTGACGACGGCGATGTTTCCATTGGCGAAGGCCTGGTCCACCTGAAGCGCGTAGTCGGGAAACCATTCGAAGCACGCGCGCCAGCTTCTTTCGAGCGGCCTCTGGCCGTGGATCTGATTGCCCTGGGCGTCGATGTAGATGTGGTCCGCGGTCATGAGATCGCGGATCAGGGCGATGTCGTGCGAGTTGATGCGGTCGATGAATTCGAGGGCGATGTCGGCGGCTGTGTTCTTCATGGCTTTGGCGTTGCCATTTTCAGAGTCGCATGGGTCGGGGTCGGTGCGGGAGATGTCGGGTGGGAGCGGGGCTGACGGAAGTTACTGGTTGGTTCCGAAATGGGATGGGGTTCAAGGCTGCGGTCTTGGGTTGCCTGACCTTTATGTTCGTGGTCCGCCATCTTAACCGCAGGTCCTTCGACTGCGTCATTGCTTCGCAATGACTCCGCTCAGGATGACAGCGTTTGTTGGTGGTGCGCGGTGAGTGTGACGTATGACCGGTGAGCTCTAACCAACTCCCATCGATCAGTTCATTCGCAACTCTGAGCCCTGAGCCCTGATTTCTGCTTACTCGTTCTCTGGGTGGCGGTAGGGGACTTGCAGGTAGTGGCGGGCTTCGTTGAGGGCTCCTGCTGTGTTGTCGTTGGTCTGGATGGCCTGGCGGTATTCGGTGATGGCTCGGTCGCGCTGGCCGGTTACGTCGAAGATTTTTCCGATCTGGACGTGGCTCCAGACTTCGGTCCACTTGGGGTCGTCGTCGCCGCGGAGGCAATCGCGATAGGAGTTGACGGCGGCCTGGTAATTTCTCTGGTTGAAGAAAACTTCTGCGATGCGGTAGCTGGCGAGCGAGCTTTGCGGGTTGGCCTGGAGCGCGATCTGGAACTGGGCGAGGCCGCCGGAGGTGTCTCCCTGAGCGACGAGCTGCTGGCCTTTGAGGATGGCGACGCGCACCTGCATGTTGGGCGTGGATTTCAGGACCCAGTTGTCTGGATCGATGAGGACGTGGCGCGGGCGGCCGAAGGTGTCGACGACATATTGGGAGTCGGTGCCGACGACGGAGACGCGCTTGGTCTCGGTCTTACCGTCGGTTTCGATGCGCAGCTCGACGGGCATGTTGAAGAGGTCGAGGTCCTGCTGGATTTCGCCGATGGTGCGGAAGCCCTTGTTGTTGCCGAGGCGGTAGATGGCGTACTTGTTGGTGAAGGTGGGCGCTCCGGTGCCGTCAAGCCACTGAGCGAAGAAGGGCGTGAGCTGCTGCTGGGATTGCGCTTCGGCAACCCTCTCGAAATCGCTTGTCTTGATCCCCTTGTCGGTGAACTGGGAGAGCGTGGCGCGGAGAATCTTGAGGAAGCTGTCGTCTCCTACTTCGCCGCGGAGCATGTGGAAGACCATGCCTCCTTTTTCGAGGGTCATGGATTGAAACTCGGGCGAGAAGGGGCTCAGGCGTCCTGCGCTGGAGAGCGGGATGGTGTCGTAGGCGAGGGCTCCGGCGGAGACGTCGAGGATGGCGGAGTCGAGCGCGGAGCGGCCGGAGGCGTCTTCGAGGTACATCAGCTCGCCGTAGCGGGACATGCCATTGGTGATCCAGGAGTCGTTGAGCGTGGCCGGACTGATCTCGCTGCCCCACCATTGGTGAGCGACGGTGTTGGCGAGGAGGCGGAAGTCGTTCTTGCCGCCGATGCGGCTTCCGGCGATGGCTGCGATCTCAGGCGCCCAGTAGGCGGGCACGGTATCGTCGGGGAGTTCGACTACGTTGAGGCGGCTGGACTCAGGAAGGCCGAAGGTGCTGGTGAAGTAAGCGAGGACGCGGAGGGATTCCTGTCCGTATTCGGAGGCGGCGGCTTTGTGCGCGGCGGTGGTGAAGATGTGGATGTTCGGCGCGGGTGAAACGGCGGGTTCAAATTTGCCGGCGATGATGGTTCCGGGAAAGCCCGGCTTGTCCCACTTGAAGTCGTATTCGGTTTCGCCGCCGGCTGCGGGTTGGGCAGCTCGGGCTGTTGCGTTTGAGAGGGTTCCGCTGCCGATGGCGGTGTATCCAGACGGCACCTTGACGTGGATCTCGGCGGTGAAACGGTCGGTCTGATAGCCGGTCATGGGGAACCAGCGTCCCGCATAGAGGAGATAGCTGATGGGGTCGCCGACGTAGGCGAGCTTGAGGCCGTCGACGGGTCCTCCGGTATCGCTCTCGATCGCACCGGAGTAATAGAAGGTCCATGTGTAGGACTTGCCCTGGGAGAGCGGGGCGGGTGGGGTGATGCGGAGCGAGGCCTCGGCTCCGCGCTCTCCGTTGAGGGGGGTGTTGGTTGCGTCGGTGACTTTGTCGACCTTAAGCGCTCCGTGAAGCTCGAAGACGGCGATGTCGACGGGTGCGAGCGCGGTGAAGGTCACGCGGGCTACTGCGGTGAGAGTGTGATCCGCGGGCTTGATCTCGGCGTCGATGTTGTAGGCCGTGATGTTGATGACTGGCTTTTCGGCTGCGTGGAGGATAGGGGCGGCGAAGAGCGAGATGCACAGGAGGAGCAGCGCGGCCAACGGCGTGAACTTTATCCGGCGGGGGTGCGCGGGGAAGGAGCGAACCGCAGGTTCCTCGGCTTCGCTCGGAATGACAATTCTCTTGTTAGCGGCGCTCGAAATGACAATTCTCTTGTTAGCTGCGCTCGGAATGATAATTCTTTCGTGGGCCTCGCGCGGAATGACGATTCTTTCGTGGGCTTCGCTTGGAATGGCAATTCTTTCGCTGGCTTCGCTTGGAATGACGGTTGTATTGATCGGAAGGACAATTTGATTGGCGAGATGGCGGCTGCTGTGGGCGCTCAAATCATTTTCCCGGGTGCTTCGCGTGAAGCATCTGGCTGGTAACGCGAGCCACGCGATCGATTGCTGTTGCTTCAGGGTCGTCCGTCCCCTCGGCCTTGAGCATATCCGATATTGCCTTGAGGCTGCTCTGCATGGCGGCGCGGGCGGATTCGTCCTCTAACAGCGGCTGCAGGTGTGAGACGACATTCTCGGCGGTAAAGTCACCCTGGATGAGCTCAGGAACAGCGCGGCGTTCGGCAATGAGATTGACCATAGCAACATGAGGGACGTCGACGACTCGTTTCGCTACGGCGTAGGTGATGGGCGAGACGCGGTAGACGACGAGGAAGGGATTGCCGATGATGGCCGCTTCGACGGTGGCGGTTCCGCTGGCTACGATGCTGGCCCGGGCGTGGTGAAGAGTCGCGCGGGCGTCGTTGGTTACTTTGATTTTGATTTCTTTCGGGAGCATGGTTCGTACTTCGGCGCGGTGCGCTTCGGTGAGCGTGGACGCGAGCGGAAGCAGGAATTCGTAGCGCTGATCGTTCTGCGAGAGGAGCTGAGCGGCTCGGAGCATTTCGGGAAGATTGAGGCGAATTTCTTTGGCGCGGCTGCCGGGCAGGAGGCCTATCCAACCCTTGGACGGGTCTAACCCTGATTCGCGAGCGAAAGTTTCGCGCGAGACGGTGGGCAGCGGCAATTCAGCGAGAGGATGGCCGACGAAGGTGGCCTCGACATGGCGTTCGCGATAGAAACGCTCTTCGAAGGGAAAGATGACGAGCATGCGGTCGACGTAACGCTGCACCTCGCGGATGCGGTACTTCTTCCAGGCCCAGAGCTGCGGGGAGACGAAGTAGATGACGGGAACGCCGGCGCGATGGAGGTGTTTGGCGAGCGAGAGATTGACGTCGGGGAAGTCGATGAGGATGGCGGCGCCGGGTCTTTCCGCTGCGATGGAGGCTTTCAGTTTGCGGTACTCGCCGTAGATGCGGGGCATGTGGCGGATGACTTCGGTGATGCCCATGACGGCGACGTCTTCGGCGCGGACGATGCGGCGGAAGCCGAGGTCTTCCATGCGCTGTCCGCCGAGGCCGAAGAACTGGGCATCCGGGATGAGACGACGGATGGCGGGGATGAGGAGCGTGCCGTAGTGTTCTCCGCTGGCCTCGCCTGCGGAGAGGAAGATTTTCGGGTTCGAGATCATTCCGGGCGTCTGTTAGAAAGCTATCGCATCTGGAGGCGGGGTGCTCAAATCGGGGTCGTGGTCTCCCACCCTTCACGATGACGTTGTGAAGGATGGGGCACCCGGCAGGCTGTCGAGGTACCCGCTCTCTCTGCCGGTGATGCCGGGGACTTCAGCTAGCTGTCCTTGCGGTAGAGGAGGTTGCGCATGGCTTCTTTTCTGGCTTCGTTGACTTCTTTCACCCCGCTGAGCGCGTCGCCGCCGCGGGTCTGGGCTTCGGCCTCCGCGTCTGCCGCGCTGCACTCGGGGCAGCGGTTGGCGAATCCGGGCTTATCCGGTTTCAGCTCGAATTCTTCGGAGCACACTACACAGACTTTGATGGGGAAGGGCATAACTCTTCCATGATATGACTTTCGCGGGCCGGGTTCCAATGGCTGCCGGGTTTCGGTAGCGGCGCAGTTAGAGAGAGCAATCCCTCAGGGGCTAAAGCCCCTTGCTTTTGCGGGCATGATGTACGGGCTAAAGCCCGTACCCTTCAAATGCCGTGTAGGGCTGAAGCCTGTAGCTTCCAAACACGATGTACGTTTGACGCCTGTACCCTCCAAACATGTCTGTACCTTCCAAGCACGATGTGGGGGCTGAAGCTCGTAGCCTCGAAGCAGGATGTGGGGGCTGAAGGCACTTAGCCTTCAGGCTGAACTACTGCGCGGACTTCGGACATTGCGAGCCGGGAGGGGCGTGGTATGCTCTCGACACTCCTCCCCGTGACAGCATTCTCATCTGCTGGATTTCCGCATTCCGGTTGAAGAAGAGGGCATCGTTGTCCACCGTCGAGCCACAGGTTGCCGGTCTTCCCTCGTTCACGGCGGATGCGTCGGTGGGGCGGTCGGCGGTGCGCAAGGCGAGCTGGCGGTTGCTTCCCCTGATTGCGCTGGGGTATGGCACGGCGTACATGGACCGCGTGAATATCAGCTTCGCGGCGCTGCAGATGAATCGCGATCTGCATTTCAGCGCCACGGTTTACGGGCTGGGTGCGGGATTCTTCTTTCTCAGCTATGCGGCTTGCGAGATCCCTTCGAATCTACTGTTGCTGCGATTCGGGGCGCGGCGATGGCTGGCGCGGATCATGCTGACGTGGGGCGTGCTGGCCATGGGCATGATGTTCGTGAGAACTCCGGTTCAGTTTTACGTGGTGCGATTCTTTCTGGGCATGGCGGAGGCGGGTTTCTTTCCGGGAGTGGTCTTCTATCTTATGCAGTGGTTTCCGCCGGAGATGCGGGCTCGCGCGGTGAGCCGGTTTTATGTCTCGCTGCCGCTGAGCTCGATGACGATGGGGCTGCTGGCGGGTGCGCTTCTGAATCTTCAGGGCAGGCTCGGAATGGCGGGCTGGCAGTGGCTGTTCCTGGTGGAGGGATTGCCTTCGATTGCACTCGGCTTTGTGTTTCTTTTCTGCCTGCCGGACACGCCGGCTGATGCCCGATGGCTCGCCCCGGAGGAGCAGGCCTGGCTGCTGACGCAGATTCGAGACGATGCGGCGAGTGGCGGCCATAGCGACGACGTGGGCCGCGCGCTGCGCGATCCGCGAGTGTGGCAGATCGGGCTGTTGTTCCTCTGCATGCTTGGGTCCGCCTATGCGTATATTTTTTCCGCGCCCGCGATCCTGAAAAAACTG
>Ga0210388_10004384_pt1 | contig 11061 bp, 7 predicted proteins | sample IncBWC19OmetaG_FD_155485 | JGI IMG/M metagenome (GOLD analysis project Ga0210388, IMG submission 155485) | Forest soil microbial communities from Barre Woods Harvard Forest LTER site, Petersham, Massachusetts, United States - Inc-BW-C-19-O ...
CTTCATCCACATAAATATTTTAGTATTTTTACAATACAAAGCCAGATAAACGGATGCCCTTCTGAATCGACAATGAATATCTGAAGTAAGATTCTGATTTATTCGGAGATAATTAAATATTAACCAATTGCAATACAATAGATTAATATAAATTTTGATTTGAGGTCGATTTTATTGATAAAATAAGTTTTTGACATAATTATATGGTTGTAGTGATTATTGGAGGCGGTGCAGCAGGTTTTTTGAGTGCTATTACCTGTGCATCTACATATAAAAATGTCCAGGTGATAATTCTTGAAAAGAGTGACCATGTTCTTTCCAAAGTAAGAGTGTCCGGAGGCGGTCGATGCAATGTTACGAATGCTTGTCCAACCATTGATCAGTTCGTTTTAAACTATCCGAGAGGCGGTGATTTTTTAGCTAAAGCGTTTAAACATTTCAACAACAAGGACCTTATCAACTGGTTCAAAAAAAGAAACGTAAATCTTAAAACGGAAGATGATGGAAGGGTATTTCCAGTTTCTGATAACTCTCAAACAATTATCGATTGCTTACAATCAGAGGCCTCTCGTTTAAACATTCAGGTACGAACAAAATCCAATGTGCGCTCTGTTCAGAAAAAAGGGACGTCTTTTATTATAAGTCTGCAAAATTCCGAAGCTATAATATGCGATCGGATTATCATTACAAGCGGAGGTTACCCTAACCAACAACAATATACCTGGATACACGATACAGGTCTAAATATTGTGGAGCCAGTACCTTCCTTATTCACGTTTAACATTCCTACTTCCCCTTTACAATCTTTAATGGGGATATCTCAGGTATCTGAGGTTAAAATTACTAAATCGGATTATTCATATAAAGGACCTTTACTGATTACACACTGGGGCTTGAGTGGTCCTTCCGTGCTTAAGCTTTCGGCATTTGCAGCGAGAAGATTATCCGAATTGAAATATAGCTTTGACATTCAGATCTGCTGGATTCAGAACTCGTCTAATGATTCTGAAAAAGAGCTTAAACTCATTCGGGAAAATAATCCAAAAAAACTTGTGCGTAATGTTATTCCTTTCGCTCTCCCTAAGCGTTTATGGGAATTGTTTTGTGATATCGCTGAAATACGTCCATTTGAGAACTGGGCCGAATTAGGAAACAAAAAACTTCAAATTCTGCATGGATTAATTGTAAAACAGGTATTGCATGTATCTGGCAAAACAACATTTAAAGAAGAATTTGTTACTTGCGGAGGTATAAATCTGGATGACATTAATCCAGACACAATGGAAAGTAAACACATGCCGGGCTTATTTGCTGCTGGTGAAGTACTAGATATTGATGGAATTACGGGTGGTTTTAATTTCCAGGCAGCATGGACAACTGGTTATATTGCAGGCAGCAATGTTCTTTCTGAAGTATCACTTAATTAACTTTAGGAGTAATTTTAGTTCTGGCATTATAATTAATATACATCTGATCCACGATCAACATCATTAGCTTATCAATACCAATAAAATTCTCATACGTGACAAGTTTCGTATCATCAAATTGGGTAAATACTGCATCTATATCCATTACCATAGATAAATAGAGTAACCCATTATTATAACCATTTCCATTACTATTTTTCACAGTATTCGTTGTTGATTTTTTCACAGGATTGGCTCCGTATAAATTCATAGTTATTTCATGTATGCTTCCCGTTCTTCCATCATATTCAACCTGATTTTCAATCACTAAAACTGCATCTACCCCAAGCAATTCAGCCATATTACCCATATCATCCGAAAATAAATAGTCAAACTGTTTTAGTGGAATTTTCATAAAATGGTACTGCGAAGCAGCGCAAATACCATATTGAATAGAATCCGGCACTTTTTTACGGTAAGAAGTTGCATAATGAATCTGAAGTGAATCATATACTCTTTTCTGTGACGCAGTAAAATCCTTTGGGGAAATTACATCAATACCCAATGAATCAAAACGGTGTTCGACTGCATTTACCGAATATTTACTTAATTCATTTGCCAGTCTGTTTTCATTATCCGTTGTAATCCAAGACGATTCGGCCCAAAGCATTTTAGGAGATTTAATATCATCAATAAAATTATTATCCCAAACGTAAAACGAAACCAGAGCAATTTTTTTAGGAAATTCTTTTTTAGAACTTAAATCAGGATAATTACCATGACCATCAACAAAGGGGTAATATTCATTAATAGGCGGAACATCGTGAATTTTTTTATACAAGAGCTGATCATCATATGTATTAATATCTTCTAGAAAAACCTGTGCGTGTACAGATATGGAAAATAAAACAAGAATTGCTAAGCTGAAATAGTTAATGCAGGTTTTCATTTTGAGTGAATTGGATTACCTGCTTTTACGAAAAATAAATAGTCTAGTTTCTCGATGAAACGAAAAAAGGGAGGTTTGAACCTCCCTTTTATTAACATTTATTACATGAAATTATTTTCTTCCTTTGTTCGCTTCAATCGAAAGTGCAAGGAAAGAAAATGGTGAATTCCAGTTAATAGCAACTTCATTGGTAGCATAACTGCATTGCTCATCTATATAGCATTTAGCAGGCAATTTTGTTGTATACTTTCCTGCGCAGTTTCCAGCATCTTCCTGTCCTGGGTTAGGTCCGCCAGCCAACATACCTGGTACCGGATCAACAATGCCATCTGCCTCACTTGGTCTATGGTGTGGATTCATGACAGGTTTGGAACCAAAGCCTGACATATAACAGAAGCCTGTTCCATTACGACCTAATAGATAATCAAGATTAGAAATAGCTGCATTCAAATACACTCCTTCATTCGTTAATTTATAAGCCTGCATCAGAAGCATTCCCTGATTAGCAGCCGTTGAATTACTTCCCCAGTTAAAGTTTCCGTTGCTCTCTCCCATAGCTATATCAAACGCAGATTTATTCTGCTGATATTTGTAAAGCTTTGTAGCCATATTGGTAATCTTTTCTTTTACCAATTCTATAGTAGGAGCAAATTCTTCAGGTAGCATATCTCTGTTCTGAAGAAGGCTGTATAAACCTAGCGTATTTACTTTTGACCAGTTTGGTAATTCAAAGTTGTTACGGATGGTAAATTCAATATTAGCATCTTCTGCATATCCAGCTTTATTCGTTGCAATAAACAATTCAATCGCAGCCCACTGAAATTCATCACTCACATCACCATCATCATACGCTCCCGTATTAATAGCAGGTTTGAATTTTTGATTCATGGCAGGTTGAATAAAGAGAACTTTATTGTTCTTCTTAGCCCAAGCATATGCACTAAGACTCGCCTTTAAACACTGATCTGCAAATGGCTTGTCGTATTTTTTATAAACACGGTAAGCTACCGCCATTACGGCTGCAAAATCCAAGGTAGCCGCAGTAGTTTTCATAATAACATATCTTGCATTTGTAGCATCTGCAGGCATTACAGAACCATCAAAATTTGTATTCGTCAATTTATGATAAACACCACCGTCTTCATCCTGCATTTTAACGATCCAGTCAAGATTCCAGCGAACTTCATCCAGCAAATCAGGAGTGGAATTGGTATTCTCCGGAATATTAAGTTTTAATGTATCAAAGAATTTAGGATACTGCTCGTAAAGAGCCATTAATGTATACGTACTGATACCTGAATTAACAACATATTTGTTATAATCACCTGCATCATACCATCCTTTGGAAGCATTGATTTTAGTTCCTTCCGGCCTGGTTGCCGTAGCAGCAGAAGAATGAACTAATACTTCATCATCTGGATGGCCAGCGGCACGCGCCCATTTACCTGCATATTGAGCAGGAAGCGCTGTAGATGCTCTTTGATAATAAAAGAAACCAAGAGAACCTTTACCAACACCCAAATTAGCTTGATTGCTTATAGTAAACGTATGAGAATCACCTACACCTGGTACGTTGATATAATAAGTGCCTGGTTTATCTACTTTTGTAAAATCAGCTTTATTGGCATATTCATCTGAATATTCCCATTTGCCCATTGCTTTAAGTGTACCCGAATATACCTTTTCTTTCGTTTTAGCATTAAAAACAGAAAACTCTGTTGCCAAAGAATCTGTCACAATCGCCACCTTTGGAGTTGAAGGATAAAAACCAACCTGATTCAGGCGGATTTTAACAGTTGAATTCTGGGCAAATACAAATCCTGATATGGATAACAGAATTGAAGTAACGCCAGTAAGTAGTATTTTTTTCATTGAAATTCTTTTTAAAATAAGAATGAATAGTAACGGTTCTTTGAATTTTAAGAATGATAAATCACACATTAAAAATATGGATTCAATTTATTATTGAATCCATATTTTATTATATAATACTAATTATAGTTCTATTTTAATTGCCTCCAGTTAATTCCTTATATTTCTTATCATCTATCACTTCAATCTCTTCAATATAAATTTTACCTGTAAAAGGAGGCCCACCTGGATTTATAAAGCCAATAACGTCTTTAAACCCTGTAGGATCAACTGTTTGTCTATCCGGATAGGTTTGAGAATACTTCCCATCATAATTATAATAATAATTCTTATAGTCAGGAGTTTCCTGAATGACATTCACTGCAGGGAATTCATTGGTTGTATGACCATTCTTATCTTTAAAGTCAATACGTAAATTCGGAGTACCACCTTCAGCACGAGCTTTAACACGAACAATATGAGCCTTTGTAAAATCCATTTCTTCGATCGATCTTCCGAAGGTCTCATAGTTAGTACCTGCTCCCTGGCAATCCAAAAGCATGGCATCTCCTTTTTTCTCAATGCCTATTTTTTCATTCGCTGCCCACCATGCATATAATTCATCACTGAAATCATCAACCATACCGCCTGATGCTACCGTAGCTTTCGGCATATCGTCCAAAGACACGGCAGAAATATCATCGATATATAAAACGCCACTCCACTCAGCCATACCTCCATTAATGAATAGAAGAATAGAGTTCATCATTTTCGGATCTACAATTTGATTGTCCGGCCAAGATTGTCTCCATCTGTTATGAAAACTGAAATAATAATCTCTGTAATCTTTTCCAATATGAATACGTGCCTTAGGAGCGTCGCCATTCGCATCATAATTGTTTACATCTTTCATGTGAACAATCAATGTTGGTGGTTTTTCACCTTCTGCACGACAACGGATCTTAACAACAGGACAATTACTAAAATCAAGTAAGGTCATTTCACGACCAAAAGCGTTCCATTTAGGACCGACACCTTTAGCGTCTGCTTTCAAGGTATCCCCGACTTTCGTCAGTAAAAATCCTTCACCAGCCCACCAGCTATAAATTTCATTGCTGAAATTATCCATAACACCTTTTTGATACTGGCATGCAGGTGCTCCTATTTCAGGATCTTCTGGAACGGCAATCTGATGCTTATCGTCCAAAGCCTGTGGCTCAAACGAAGCACATTGCTTTGCTGTCACAGCCAATAATATTAATATCGAAGCTAGAAATTTCATTTGCTCATATTTTTTGATTCTCTTCTTTCAAACCCAACGCATTCATATTAAATAATCTATTAATTTCCGCAGGTTTAAACCAATATATTAATCAATAAGGAGAATTCGGATTTAAAGGACCTCCATACGTAAAACAAAACATATCTACGTCACACTGAATATTCGACCATGGAACGGTGGCATTCATACCAATCTGAACACGAATAACTTTATGAGGTTCCATAATTCTGTTTCCATCACCGCCGTTTAGACCATCTTCATCCTGAAGCAAATCGCTGTAGCGGCAAGAAAATAACTTCCATCCCTGATGTCTAACCGGTATTTTCAAAAACCAGCCATCTTCATTACATGGACACCAGTTGTCTCCTGTTGTTTGGTTACAATTAACCGGCAGTTTAGGATTACCATCAGGAAGAGTTCCATTAGCAATTTGTCCATTATCATCTTCATCTACCTCAACGTTAACAGTAGCATAGGGACTAAAACCTGGTGGTAAATGATCGATGCCTCGTACCCATATATTCAAATAAACTTTAGTCGGATCAATGATTGTATCTGTATACCAAGCTTTAGGTAAAATATGGGGAGTATTTACCCCCCAGTTTGTTCTGCCTTGAACACCATCTATAAATACACCATTCGGTTCTGCTGTTGGATTAATAAACCGACCAGAAATCCTTAGAAAATATTTTCCCTCAGGTGCCCTGATAGAATCTGTTTGGCGGACTATCTCTGCTTCTTGATATGTACTACCAACATCAAAGGCTGAATATTGAAATAAACTACTTCCAATAAATTTGCTTGGATAGGTAGCCCCTGTAACCTCAAAAGTCATTGCAGAAGTAGCTGGCATATAAGCCGTTCCTGGATTTATCCAACCTGCTCCGGCAATATCTGTTGAACCCATTGGTTTTGCTGCCAAAATTTTAAAGGGAACTTTATATACAGAATCCCAACCAGTCACATTCAATGTTGCAACACCTGATTCCTTATCCTCAAAATAATAGGTGCCGTCGTGACTACCATCCCAACAGGCATTCATTACAGATCCTGTGCCAGTTATGGTTTTAGTTGCTGCAGATGTGTCGCCAGCAATAGTAAGCTGCCATGTTACCGTTTGGTTGAATGTCGCTGTAAAACAGGCCGGAGAACCAGGATTCGTTGCAAAAGCAATCAAAGGAGGTGCTGTCAATGGAGTCACTACTTTAAAGTTTGCCCCAGCTGCAACAATCGCAGGTCCCATATACCCTTTCTCCTGAGTATCCTTACAAGAAAATACTAGGCAGAGAATTATAGAAACAATCAGAGCTGATGATATTTTTTTCATTTTGCCTTTCAACTTTAGATTTAGAATATCATGGTATAATTGAAGAAAATCTGCTGAATATTATAGTTACGGTATGCCTTATTTGCAAATGTTACATATTGACTCACTCCATTGATCGTAAAATATGTGTTTTTACTGAAACGGTATCTTGCTCCGTACATATACATCATTTGAGTTTGTCCCAAATTCATACTTCCATTCAGAGCTGCAGAATTCGAGCCTGTAAAATAGGTAATCTGATTAAATTGATTGCGGTTATTATTAATAAGGTACTCATTACCTGTAGCATTAATCATTTTTAAGCCGCCAATTAGATCAAGTTGTTTAACTACCTCAACCGTTAATCCAAGATCAATTAGATTTGATTTCAAATCAATTTTATCTGTTCCTGATCTGGTTGTGTGTTCCAAACGATCACCAAAAGTAAGAATAATCAATTTTTCATAACGAAGCAGTTTATGTACATTAAACGTAAATCCACCTTTTAAACCTACGTACTTGCGAAGAGCCTGGCTCACAGAATCACCAACAGACACTCTTTCAGAGAATATATCAGCCTGAACATCTGCTTTTAATACTTTTTCATTACTTCCGATAGAAGCACCAATCGTAAAGCCTTTACGGTTTGGTGTAGCCTGACCATACGGAGTAATATTATTCATAACCGGATTAAATTGCATCAAACTGCTTTTTAAATTCAGGTTTCTCAACGTTGGATCAGAGACAAAATCCATTAACGTAGCACCACCCATTGGCATTGCTGTTCTAGTTCCACCGGATGTATTATTGTCTATATTAGTAAATAAACCAGCAGACCCGTAATCATTCATTCTTCTTGTCTGAGCTCCAGAACTGAAGAAATCTTCTCCAACGTTTCTATAGTTAACCCATAATTTTAATAAAGCAGGTTTGAATTTAACAGATGCTCCTACGTCATAGAAGCTATTCTGCCCATTGAATTTTAGAGATGAATTACCAACTGTATCCCTTGATTCATTATTTATTTTGTAACCGTTCGAGGAAGTTCCAGCTTCACCATATAACGATAAATCAAAATTATCCATATAATGGTTCAACTTAAAATCTCCAGTTAATACCTGGTTATAATTTGTTACCCCAAGAATATTAGTTACACTTCCAGCAGCATCATAAGAATAAACATAATTACCGCCTATTTGAAAAATTCTGCTTTGAACCAGATCTACACGGCCACCAACCATAAACCGATCTGGAGTAGTTGCGGGTACATATCTTCTATTTCTAGTCGCAAACATACGAACACCTATTTTTTCTATACCACTTTTGAAACGAAGATTCGTTTGTATGTGGGCACCTTGCAAACGCCAATTATTACCAAAGTTGAAATTTTCATATTCAACAACACTTCTGCGCTGCGCAACAACGTCTGATTCATGATCGTTGTATACTTCACTGAAATTATGTAACGTGTAATGCGTTAAGCTTAAATCAATATCACCGATTTCATACTTCACTTTTTTACTTATTACTCCATCCAATCGTAACTGACGGAAAAGAAACTGAGAACCATCTCCGTAAAATCCACCAAACGCATTCTGCAAACGCAGAATCACACTGGCTCTTAAAGATTCGTTGGGTTGTGAATTAATACCCAAATCGAAAATGGTGTAACCATCTGTTGATTTTCTATAGGATGAAGTATCTTTAGGCTGGCCAGCGGCCGTATTTTTATTCAATAGATTTCCGTTTAACGAACTTCCTGTTACCAAAGCACGTCCTAAACCGTTAAAATACACTACCTGAGCATTTGAAATCATTACTGTACCAACAACCAAGGCTGCTGTAAGTATAACTTTTTTAGCAAATGTTACCATTATTGACATCTATACTAAATTTATTTTTAGAAAAATATTTTTAATTCAACTGTTGATTCGGTTCCTTTAAAATGATCCAGTGTAAAGTGGATATCATTCTGATAGAACCATCTATTTCTTAAATAAAGTCCTGCTCTGCTTGAGAAGTCATAATCAAGACCTAATCCGTATCCATAACCTGTCTGATCTACCGTTTTACCTCCTGCGACATAAGTCGGATTGTGATTAACGTCCTGATTCAGCTGACCACTTGCATTAGCTGTTTCTACATGACTGTTACCAACAACCCTTTCAATACAAGCAAATCCCAATAAGGTTACTTTTGGCTCCAGACTGTAGAATGCCATTAATTCGGAATAGAACGTTCTGATAAATGCATTATTTGTAAAGCTTGGTAAAGGATTAAGATTGGATGTAACCGAATTATATGTCGTGAAACTGCTTAATATCAGGTCTCTGTCAAACATTTTCACTTTATATGTTAAACCAAGATTCAATGTCTGATACATTTTCAGAAGGCTTGCACTTGCATCTGTAACATCATATGTTTCGTAAGATCTTCTATATATGTTTGTCACTCGACCATAAGGACCTGCGTACTGGTTGTAATATTGGAAACGGGATCTTGTAAAGGCGTTTGCCTGATGCCAGTATGAAATACCGTCTGAGCGACGACCATTAGAGGTATCGCTATGATCCCATTCTCTATTAAATCCGTAAGAGAAGTTTACCTTCAGTTTTCCGTAGGTTTCATTTACTTTAAAAGACGATCCCCATCTGTTATTCACCATTTGACCTATATCTGTAATAGCACCAACTATATTTGTAATGTTATTGATGGTATTAATATTGGTAGGTGTTGCAACCACATGGCTATTATCTGCGTTCAACATTTCACTGTTCATATTTACGACACTTTTCCGAACAGAGAAGAACTGCATGGAAAGCGGAATACCAAATGCTTTTTTGGAAATATCCACATTCAGGTTAAAACAATGAGATCCGAACGGATTGAATTTCCCATTTTTATCAGTCCAGTTATAATTTAAACCAGTTACTGTATCATGAGTCTGCTTTTTATTGAATAACAATTCATAATCTCTGTTAGAGAACAATCCATCTTGGAAACGGCCAATACCAACTTCTGAATATATTTTAACATTGTTTAAGTTAAACTTACCATCCACAGTGATAATCTGCTGTCTCATTTTAGCACCCTGCCACATTCCTTGGCCAGTACTCTTATTTATTATTTGTTTACCTGTAGAAGAATCTACGACAGCTATAAATCCTATATTATTATAGGATCCAAACTGGTCGAACATGTTGAATCCGATTTTATGTACTCCAAAGGATTTGTCAATGCGTACCGCAAACATATTTTTGGGAATCCCCGTAACGTAACTTTGATATCCACCCGAGTTATCTACTTTACCCATTACAATGCTAAGTCCGAAACCAGCTGGTAAATTTTTACCATTGATAACGAAACCCTGCGTACCTGAGTTCCCCCAACGTTGATCACGGGCAATATCTCTCTCATTATAGAATCGGTTGTAGGTACTAAAGGAATTACCTTCAGGCTGCCATGGATAACGCTCGAACATATCATCACGATACTGGTACTGAGATAAGGTAAATGGACTTAATTTATACCAGTTAACACCACCACCGGCAATCACAGTAAAATCACCCAGCTTTGTATTGGCATATCCTTTATACTGCATGATCCTGTATACCATAGCTCTTCTGTTTGCCTGAGAACCGATACCAGGTACGTTAGTAGACGAACTATCCGCGGTAATAACACCCATCATCTGGTTATCAAACATATATTCCATCTGGAACCATGTCTTAGCAGTAGGACTACCTTCTATGCGTAACAAAAACAAAGGCTCCTGATAACCACCTGCTGCTTTATTTTTAAAATCGTATCCATTAAAGGTTAATAAATCTTTGGCAAGACCATTAGTTACACCGTAGGCATTCTGCGGCATATCTCTGTATTGAGTATAAGAGCGTATATAACCGGAATACTTTAAACCAGTCCATCTCTTATATTCTTTGTTTCCTGATTCTTCGGTTGTACTGGCATAGTTAGTCTTCCCCTTCGAAGTGCTGCCGGTATTTGCAATATTATTGAAACTAACATTGCTGAACCATTTTTTTGCAGACGGAGGAGGCGTATTTACCTGCGTGTAGTTTGTTACCCTGGAACTGTCGTTATCCCCGAGATCTCGTGCTACTGCATTCCCACAACCTAAAATAAGGAGCAAAGTAAAAATCCTTATTCGCATGCTTTTGAACATAATTTAACTTTCATTTTTTTGACCAAACCGAGACCTATTTCGTGTAATAAAATCCCTTAAAATCGTACAAGGATACAAATTAAA
>Ga0210388_10004386_pt1 | contig 11056 bp, 11 predicted proteins | sample IncBWC19OmetaG_FD_155485 | JGI IMG/M metagenome (GOLD analysis project Ga0210388, IMG submission 155485) | Forest soil microbial communities from Barre Woods Harvard Forest LTER site, Petersham, Massachusetts, United States - Inc-BW-C-19-O ...
AGCGGTGAAGTAACCGCCGGCGCAGGCATTATTTTTTCATCAGCGGTTTCAGGATGTCGTCCAGCAGGTCGGGTTTGTCCGGGTCACGCACGAGAATGGGGTAACGACAACCGTCGTGATAATCCACGGAAAATGTCTGGTAAAAATCGTCGCGCTCGGTGAGCAGCTGGAGGGGCACGCTGTTGGTGGCCGCGTCCTTCACCGCCGCGCGCAGATTCTTCTCCGACCACCCCTGGCCGTTGACGGCGACAAGCTTCATGTTCTGCACGATGCCCGCCTTGTCCGCGGGCGACTCGGGAATCACATCGCCGATGCCGCCATCGGTGGAAATGGAAAACCCGAGCGAGTAATTCATATCCGTATATTTGCGCTGCCCTTCGCGGATCTTTTGAAACGGCGGAACTTCATTGGTGTAAACCAGTTTCCAGCCGCCGTTCTCAATGCCGCCGACAGGTGCATGCGGCGTTATCTGGTAGATACGTTCATCGAAAAACTTTTTCCAGTCATAGGGCGCGACGTCGTTCAGTGTCTTCACCACTTCCTCATAGGTGTAAGGCACGACCCTCGGTTCGGAGGTTTCGCCGCCGTGAAACTTTTTGCAGAAGTCATCGAGCGACTTTTTGCTTTTGGTCAACTGACGGATGACCGTATCCACCTCGAGCCAGATCAAGTCGCCCTCGGGATAAAAATCCACGCTGCGGCGGCGGTTCACGCCTTCACCAGGAGATTCATAAAGCAGCGACGCGGCGATGGTTGTATCGGCGAGCGAACGCCACTGGCGGCCGCTGCGGTGGTCGAGCATGGCGGCGTTGAGGGCGAATTCGGCGCGGAAATCGTCATTGGTGTTCAGGCCGCTGCGCGTCGCCAGCACTTTTCCGTAGTAATCTGTCAGGCCTTCATAGACCCAGAGCAATTCATCGAGCATCGGCTGCTGGTAATCCGGCGTCGCCAGGCCGGCGGGCCGGCGGAATTTCCCGTTCCACGAATGAAACATCTCGTGCGACAGCAGGTCGGCGTCGTACGTGCGTGCGTCGGCATCCGTCAAAAAGTCCGCGCCCACGCGGTCGTCGCTGGACTCGTGATGCTCGAGGCCGAAGTGTTCGACATTTTCGCTGCAGGTCAGCAGAAAGTGGTAGTCACGATAATGGTGCGCGCCGAACACGGCATTTTCCTCGTGGACCAGATGCGCGACGTTCGTGAAATATTCCGAGTCGGGCGAAAATTTTTGCAGGTCGGCGCTGTTGTCGCCGGCGACGTGGATGAAGTGCTGGACCTTTTCGTTGGGCGTGAGCGCGACGGTTTCCAAAAATTCCCCGGCGAGCACGGGCGAATCGATCAAGGTTTCCAAGGGCGCGGAATCAAACTGGATCCGGCCGTCGTTCGTGCCGGCAATGGGCAAGGCCGTTCCAAAGTTCCAACCCTCCGGCAGTTTCAAACTTGCAACGAAGGGGATTTTCAACGACTCGGCGTTGGTCGGATATAACAACAACTGGTTCCAGCTCAAAACGAGAATATGCGCCGTGGAGGAGCTGCCGGAGGAAAACGCGCCGCCGCCCGCCGACGGCAAAAAATCAAGCGACGCGTCCACGGCATTGACGCCGTCCGGTACGTTGACATGGATGGCAAACATATCCACGGCGTCGCGCTGCCATTCGAGCGGTTTGCCATCGGCGGAAAATTTCAGTCCGGTCACATCATTGACGGGGCCGGTCGGGCCATGCTCGCCGGGAATCCATTTCGGATAGAACAGCGTCAGCATGCCGGGTGATGCGGGGATGTGCATCTGCGTATGCAGAATATTTTTCGGCGCATCCGTGGCATCGACGGCGAGCGTGACGGGCGCATCGGCGGCCGGAGACCGGACCGCAAAGACCGTGAAGATGAGCGCGGTGAAAATTCCCTGTTTCATTTTCATGCGGACACGATGCGGAAATTTTTCGCCGAAGGGAATTAGAAAATTGCGCCTGACAGGTCTTCAAACGATTACAGACAAACCGGTGCGGGTGGCATAGAATTTTACCGCTCATGAGCAGCGCACCCATCAAATCCGCTTCGCACCGCGTGACGAATGATGTCCTCTACGGCCTGATCACCGATCGTATCACACCGGAATCCCGCGTGCTCGATTTCGGCGCGGGGCGGGGCCACATGGCGCAACGGCTGGGAAATTTTTTCGAACAACACGGGCAGCCAATTCCAGAACGACTGACGGCGTGTGAAATCACACCTGAATATTTTGAATATACCGGTACGCCCTGCAAAAAGATCGGGGTCAACTCGGAAATTCCCGTGGCCGCTGCCAGCCAGGACCTGATCTACGCCATCGAGGTGCTGGAGCATGTCCCCCGCCCTTACGATTTCTTCCATGAGGCGTTCGCGAAGCTAAAACCCGGTGGCTGGCTGGTTTTTTCCGTGCCGAACTCGCTGCATTTTAAATCGCGGTTACAATTTCTCTTTACCGGCTATGCGGACATGTTCGGCCCGCCATCGGCGGAGGACAAAAACGCCGGGCGCATCTGCGGCCATATCATGCCCTTGAGCTATCCTTATTTCGTCTATGGCTTGAAGCGCGCAGGATTCACGGACATGGAATTTTATCAAGACCGCAGCAAGCGCAGTTCGCTCGCGCTGGCAATCCTGTTTTATCCCATGCTCTGGATCGGGACCCGGCTGGCCGACCGCAGCCTGAAGAAATACGACCGCGAATTGTGGGAACAAAACCATCCGCTCATCTGGCGGGTGAACCGGCTGGACGTGCTCACCTCACGCAGTTGCATCGTGGTCGCGCAGAAACCGAAATGAAAACCGTCGCGGTCATCGGCGCGGGTATTACGGGGCTGACGACGGCGTTTTACCTGAAACGCGCAGGCGCCGCGGTGACGGTGTTCGAAGCCGGCACGCGGGCGGGCGGCGTGATCCAGTCCGTCCGCAAGGATGGATTTCTGGCCGAATTCGGGCCGAACACGATTCTCGAAACCTCCCCGAAAATAAAACAATTCATCGCCGATGCCGGCCTGGAAGCGCGCAAGCTCGTGACCGATCCCAAGGCCGAGGCACGGTTTCTCGTGCGCCACGGCCGGCCGATCGAAATGCCGGGTTCGCCGCCCGGCTTTTTGACGACAAAGCTATTTTCGTGGAAGGCCAAGTTTGCCGTAATGCGCGAGCCGTTCATCAAACCGCGGCGCGACGGCGTGGAGGAAAGCATCGGGCAGTTCGTGGTGCGGCGCTTTAACCAGGAATTTCTCGATCATGCGATCGATGCGCTGGTGGCGGGGATTTACGCCGGCGATCCCAACAAACTCTCACTGCCGCATGCATTTCCCAGGTTGAAGGCATTGGAGGACAATTACGGTTCGATGATCAAAGGACAGATCTTTGGTGCGCGCGAGCGGAAAAAGCGCGGCGACACGGCGAAGGACCGGGCTGCGAAATTTTCTTTCGACGAGGGCCTGCAAGTCCTGCCGGACACGCTGGCGGCACAGCTCGGCGAATCGTTGAAATTGAATGCGCCAGTCACGAAGCTGACCCGGACCGCGAACGGCTGGCGCGTAACAACGGCCGGCAGTGAACAGGAATTTGCGACGGTGATCTTCTGCGGCACGGCTTACAAGCTGGCGGAGCTGGGAATTGAAGCGGCGCAAAAAGTCTCGACCGAGGCATTTGCTGACATCATTTATCCGCCGGTCGCAAGCGTGGTCCTGGGTTTCAAACGCGAGGACGTGGTGCATCCCTGCCAGGGTTTCGGGATGCTGATACCGAAGATCGCAGGCTTCAAGATTTTGGGAACGATTTTTTCCTCGGCGCTGTTCCCGGACCGCGCGCCGGCAGGCCACTTGACGCTGACAAGCTACCTTGGCGGCGCGAGATACCCCGAACTCGGTTTGCTGCCGCCGGAAAAATTGATTGAAACGACCCTCGCAGATTTGCGCGGGCTGCTGGGCGTAAAAGGCCAGCCGGTGTTCACACATACGGCGGTTTATCCGCGCGCGATCCCGCAATACAACGTCGGCTACGGCAAATACCGCGATTTGCTCAAGGACCTTGAGGCGAAAAATCCGAACCTGTTTTTCGCGGGACATTACCGCGACGGCGTTTCGCTCGGGGATTCCATCGTTTCGGGCGTGAACATCGCGGAGCGGGTTGCTAAACTTGTTTGAAATGAGCAAAGCCATCCTTTTGGTCAACCTCGGCTCGCCGGATTCGCCGTCGGTGCCGGATGTGCGGCGTTACTTGAATGAATTTTTGATGGATGGGCGCGTGATCGACACGCCGTGGCTGCTTCGACGGTTCATCGTGGGTTCGATATTGATCAACCGGCCGAAGGAGTCCGCGCATGCGTACGAAAAAGTTTGGACGAAGGAAGGTTCGCCGCTGGTCGTCACAAGCGGGCATGTCCGGGAACTTTTGCAAAAACGCACGAGCGTGCCGGTGGAGCTGGCGATGCGTTATCAAAATCCGTCCATCGAGTCCGCCGTGAAAAAACTGGCGGCGAAGGGCGCGACGGAGGTTTTGTTGATCCCGCTATTCCCGCATTACGCGATGTCGAGCTATGAGACGGCGGTCGTGCGCGTGCAGGAGGTTGCCGCGAAATTTGCGCCGCAGATGAAAATCACCGTGCAGGCGCCGTATTATGACGCGCCGGACTTCATCGCGGCGCTGGTGGCAAGCGCGGCGGATTTTCTGAAAAAAGACTTTGACCATCTGCTGTTCAGCTTTCACGGCATCCCGGAGCGGCACATCAAAAAATCGGACACGACGGGCTGTCATTGCCTGGCAACGCCAAATTGCTGCGAGACGCCGAGTCCGGCGCACGCGACCTGTTATCGCGCGCAATGTTACCGGACAGCGGCGCTGTTCATCGAAAAGGCGGGCGTGCCGGCGGGCAAATGGTCGGTATCCTTTCAATCCCGATTGGGCAAAGACCCGTGGTTGAAACCTTATACGGATTACGAACTTCCGCGCCTCGCGAACGAGGGCAAAAAAAAGATGCTCGTCATCTGCCCGGCGTTCGTCTCAGATTGCCTGGAGACGATCGAGGAGATCGGGATGCGCGGCTGCGAACAGTTTCTCGCCGGCAGCGGCAAAGAATACACCCGCATTCCGTGCATGAACGAGCATCCCGTGTGGATTGACGCACTGGAAAATATGGTGAAGAAATTTTTGGCCGGCAACTGACCGCCAGACTTCCTGCAAACGCAGAAAAGCCTTTCCCCGCACATGTATGTGCCGGTTGCGTTTTGTTTTGCGCATGATATTCTCCGCCTCTTAACTAGTTATGAAAAGGATTGAAAAAGCACCAGCGGATCCCGAACTGACACGGCGTATCCAGGACCTCATCCAGTTTAAAGGCGGGGGTTACAACGAAACCGAAGTCGCCGACGTGATTGAAAACGCGTTGAAACTTCTCACCGACGTAAAGGACACCGGCGATGTCCGCGTCATCCAGACAGCCGTGCGCGAACTGCGCTATGCGTTCCGTGTGTTTGCCCCGTATGCAGGCAAACGCAAGGTGACGATTTTCGGCTCGGCCCGGACAAAACCCGACTATGTCGAGTACCAGCAAGCGGTCGAGTTCGGCAAAAAAATCGTGAAGGCCGGCTTCATGGTCATCACGGGCGCAGGCCCGGGCATTATGCAGGCCGGCCACGAAGGAGCGACGCCGGAACACAGCTTTGGCGTGAACATCCGGCTGCCGTGGGAACAGTCGGCCAATCCAGTGATCGCCGAGGACAAAAAGCTCATCACGTTCAAATACTTCTTCACGCGCAAGCTCATTTTTATCCGTCATTCGGATGCGATCGCGCTTTTCCCCGGCGGCTTCGGCACGATGGATGAAGGTTATGAGGCCATCACGCTCATGCAGACCGGCAAGAGCCAGCTCATGCCGCTCGTGCTCGTGGACCGCCCCGGCGGCACGTATTGGAAGACGTGGGACAAACACGTCCGTGAACACCTGTTGCGCGACAAACTGATTTCGCCCGATGATCTAAACCTGTATCAGATCACGGACAACGCCGACGAGGCGGTGAAAATCATTTCGCGTTTCTATCGCAACTTCCATTCGACGCGTTTTGTGAAGGATTCACTGATCATCCGGATGAAGAATGCACCCAGCGAAACCGCCATCGAGGCTTTGAACGAGGATTTCTCCGAGATCCTCCTCGAAGGCAAAATCAAGGCCGTGAAACCCACGCCCGAGGAGACCGAGGACAACGATCATCTGTCACTCGCTCGCATCGCGCTCAACTTCAACCGCCGCGATTATGGAAGGTTGCGGCAGTTGGTCGACGTGCTGAACAACTTTTAACACCAATCAACCTGAACGCCGGACAGATAATGTCCGGCGTTTTTTTATTCGTTGCGTTCTCCCTCACCCTAACCCTCTCCCGCTGGGAGAGGGAACAGCCGTTGATTCATTTTATAGAATCCGTATATCACCAAGCTGAAGCCGCTTTGTTTCGGTAAATCAGTGTTCCTTGAAAAATTTCACGATGAGCGACGGGGCTTCCGGCGGGACGACGTGTCCGCCGGGATGAATATATTCCACCAACGGGGTGCCACTCGCCGACGGGTAGAGCGTGCAGTCCTCCGCCCATGGCTGGCCGGTGGCCGCGCAACCGTTCACTTTGCGGAGGGCATCCATCGTCCGCCGTTGCCAGTCGAATTTCACCAGCGGATCCTGAGTACCGGCGATGTGCATGGCTGGCTTGGGCGACAGGCGCGGGGCGTAACCAGGTGAAGCTGCGCAGGGGGCGACGGCGGCAAAGACCTCGCCGCGCTCCAGCCACAACTGGTAAGTGAAAGAACCGCCGTTGGAATGGCCGGTCGAATAGATGTGCTTCGCGTCCACGTTATAATCCTTTTTCAACTGAGCGAGCATGACGTCAAAAAACTTCAGGTCGCGATTGTCTTTTATTCCCTCTCTCGATGCCCAACCGGGCAATTTACCGTCCGGATCGACCAGGGCGCCGGGTGTTTTCAAGCCCTGGGGATAAATGACAATGGCTTCCGGCCATTCTTTCTCAATGTGGAAACCTCGTTCCGCACTGCGCGAGGTGCCGCCGTGCCCGTGAAACACGAACACCACGGGCGTGAGATTCGTTTTGGCAGCGGGCGGCGCGTAGAGGAGCGCGGTGCGCTCCACACCGTCCACCGTGTAAGTCACCTCCTGCAAATCTGCCGCGCGGACGGACGGCAGCCAGGACAGGAGAACCACGATCAACGGCAGAAAGAATTGTTTCATGGGAGTTCAGACGAAAGCCGCCGCCAGATGTTTCCACAAAAAAGGCGACCCGTCATCCGGGTCGCCTTGCGTCACTTAAATATGGCCAAATTATTTGGCGGCTTCCGTCGGCATCTTCGCCGCGTTCCAGCCATCAATGCCGTCAACCATATGCTTGATGTTGGTGTAACCAAGCTTCTTGGCCGCGACGGCGGCTTGCGCATACGCGGGGCAATGCGGGTTTCCGCAGTAAGCAATGATTTCAGTGCTCTTATCCGCCGGCAGGGTCGTCGCGAGGTTGTCTTTGATGGCCGCCCAGCTCAAGGCGCCGGGGACGTGGCCGGCCTTGTAGGAAGCCGGGCTGTTGGCATCAATGATCACGGCGGACTTGGCGTCGGACGCGGCCTTGACGTCACTGATGCTGATGTCGGCGAATTCACCGGCATAGACGGACACGGCAAAGGCGGTCACCGCCACAAGCGCTAAGAATTTTTTCATAAACTATGGTTTTGGTTGGTTGGTTAAATACAACTTCGAGGTATCAGACCGAATCTGGCACAAAAACGTTCAAACGTCAAAGGATGATGGCAGTCTCTGAAATTGGTTGCGGCAATGGATGACTGTGATTCGAGAATTCCAGTTGATGTAAATTTTCGTGGATGGCCACGCGTATTTTCGGCAGGACGCCGAAAATCACCCGCGAGACGCGGGTGCTACATCAAAATTAACACACCGCCAAGGTGATGAACGGACAGTGTCCTCCCACAGTTCCCATTGGACATCCGGCGGGCGTTGTGGAAGAAATGTGTCCATAATTTTATGAGCCAAAAAATTGCCATCATCACCGGAGGTTCCCGCGGCATCGGCAGGGCCATCGCGCTGCGCCTCGCCAAATCGGGCGTCCATTCCATCATCACCTACAAATCCTCGCAGGCCGAAGCGGGCGACGTCGTTAAACAGGTCGAGGCGCTCGGAGCGCGGGCTGTGGCCGTGCCGCTGGATGTGGCCACGCGCGATTCCTACATGAACTTCGCCGCCGTGGCCAAATCCGCCCTGGAAAAACTGGGGGCGACGAGATTTAACTTTCTCGTCAACAACGCCGGCATCGGCCTTTCGCAGCCGTTCGCCGAAACCACCGAGGCGCAATTCGACGAGATGACCAACATCCATTTCAAGTCCGTGTTTTTCCTCTCGCAGACTTTGCTGCCGCTCATTGCCGACGGCGGGCAGATCGTGAACATCTCCACGGGCACCAGCCGGTTCGTGCTGCCGGGTTATTCGATCTATGCCTCGTTGAAGACCGCCGTGGAAGGGCTTACACGCTACATGGCCAAGGAACTCGGCCCGCGCAAAATCCGCGTGAACGTGGTGGCGCCGGGCGCGACGGAAACCGATTTCCGCGGCGGGTTCATCCGAAACCATCCGGAATTTAAGAAGGCGATGGAGGCAAACATAGCGCTGGGTCGTGTGGGCCAGGCCGACGATATCGCGGGGGTGGTCAATGCGTTGTTGTCGGACGATTGTTATTGGATCAATGGACAAAGAATTGAGGCGTCCGGCGGACAGGTGTTGTAAGTGAATGCAGAAGTACGGGTCACGCGGTTAGAGGACTTTGGAGTCAGTTGAGGTCATGAAGCGACGCCACATCATGTCAGCCAGAGCGAAGCGCGTGCTCTATCCCGCGCTGATGGTCTGGCTTGCCACCTTTTTTTCGTTCATTATCCACCTTGTTGTACTTGGCACATCCGCATTTCCAGATGGTGGTAAGTTCCTTGATGGGAAGTATTTGGTTTCAGATCATGGCAAGATTATCGCACTCACTGCCAGACAATATTGGTTCAGTTATATTCACGGCATCGTCATGATTTCAGTATTTGCCGTTTTGCTGTTACTTACGGTCATTTATTATTGGCGGGGAGATTTGAGAGATGAATATCAAGATCCATAGGTCACTCGCGAATCCAAAACCAAAAAATGGTGGACGTCCGCCCTCATCCCGGCCTTCTCCCCCAGGAGAAGGAGAAACGCTCGCAGCGTCTTGTCATAAACTTGCGGCTGGGTGGTTTAAATCCCGTTGGATTTGGCAGGACGGCGGAATGTGCAAGAACCTTGAATTTCCTGCGGTATTTGCCAAAGTGTGGGTAATGTCGGCAATTAAAAAGTCCGTCGCTGCTGGTTTTACGCTGGTGGAGATCATGATTGTCGTCGCCATCATCGGGCTGCTGGCCGCGATCGCGATTCCGAATTTTGTGAAGGCGCGCTCCACGTCGCAGGCCAACGCCTGCATCAACAACCTCCGCCAGCTTCAGGCGGCGGTGGACCAGATGGCCATCGAACGCGGGTTATCCACCGGCTCGGTCTATAGTTTTCCAGCGGACATCACGGGCTACGTCAAGCTGGTCAACGGCTGGATACCGCCCTGCCCCGCCGGGGGCAATTACAGCGGCGCGGCCATCGGCGCGGGCAATGTGGTGTGTTCGCTGGGCTCGACGGTGACGCCGGCGCATGCCATGCCGTGACGGTTTTATCCGCAGATTTCACGGATGGACGCAGATAAAATGATGGTGAATGGGCACTTCGGTGATTCATTATACTTGGATTTGCCAAGGGCCCTTCCCCCTCATCCGTCCTTCGGACACCTTCTCCCTTGGGGAGAAGGCGGCGAAGTGGCGCTGCATGAAAATTCCGTGCGCATCGGCCTTCTCCCGTCAGTCTAAAAATTCCAAGCTTAAGAGAATATCCAAGCTCCAATCACCAAGGCCGCCGTGCGCATCATTTGGAGCTTTAACCACCGATGGTTATGGATTGCCAATGGTTCGTTGGCGGTGAATGAGGCGAGGTTGAAAATTTAATTCCCGCTCCATTTGTAATCGTATCCATCCGGCGGTTCATAGAAGGCGGAAAAACCGTCCGACCCCGGCTTGCCGTTCCAATAGATCTTGATGTAGCCGGCGTGACCGTCCACAAAGCTCAGCACGTTGAGGGCGTCGGGAAATTGCAGCGGTTGCCGGCGGTCGTGGCTGCTCATCCCGGCACCGGCGGAAATTTCCCCGATGAGGTCGGTCAGGGCGGGCTCGCGGGTGGTGGCGAACGGCTTTTGCGCCATGCCCACATCGTTGGTGTTGTCGCCACGCGCCAGTCCGTTGAACCAGTAGCTGGAAAATTCCGTCCAGGACTGGTTGCAAAAGCCCTGGCCGCTCAAGGGCGGGTCGGTGAACCAGGAACCGAGCGTGCCGGTGAAAACCCAGTCATCGGCGGGACAGGCAAAAATGGCGCTGTTGGAGGAACTCCCGGCGAGGTACGGCAAAATGTTCTTTTTGTAGTCAAAGTAAATGGTGTTGGTATAGAAACCAACGACGTCGCCGTGGTCATCGGCATAGAGGCGGACGGCCAGGTTGATCTGGCGGACGTTGCTGGTGCAGACGATGCGCTTGGCGGACGCCTTGGCGCGATTCAACGCCGGTAGCAACAGCGCCGCCAGAATCGCGATGATGGCGATGACCACGAGCAGTTCCAGCAAGGTGAATGCACGAGGTTGATATGCTTTGCAAATTTTCAAGGTTTGCTTAATGACGTGGGGCTCACTTGAATTTGTCTGGCTGGTCTCATTTTTCTTAGGCGAGCAGTTCCTGGTCGTTCAGTTCAGGCATCTACCCAATGATGTCCGCAAACGACAAAACTGGACAAAGAATTTTTCAGGCCATGCCGTAGACTATTGCCCTGGCCGGCCATATTTATTGACGACCCAGCTTTGGGCGTTTTCTTCGCCAAAAAACAACCAGCGATTTTGGTAGATAACCCAATCCTGATCCGACATTTCCGGGAGCAAAGGGG
>Ga0210388_10004388_pt1 | contig 11055 bp, 9 predicted proteins | sample IncBWC19OmetaG_FD_155485 | JGI IMG/M metagenome (GOLD analysis project Ga0210388, IMG submission 155485) | Forest soil microbial communities from Barre Woods Harvard Forest LTER site, Petersham, Massachusetts, United States - Inc-BW-C-19-O ...
CGAGGTGTTCAGCTACGTGGTGCACCACCATCCGCCGGTGCCGGGCAAGCGCCTGCCGCTGGTCGTCGCGCTGGTCCAGCTGCCCGAGGGCGTCCGGATGGTGGGCGAGATGCCCGGCGTGCGCCCCGACCTGGTCCGCATCGGCCTCCCGGTCCGGACCACGTTCGCCCGTGTCGACGAAACCCTGACCCTGCCCGCCTGGCGGCCCGCCGAAGGCATGCTCCCGGACCGGGTCATCGACGTGACGCCGACCTTCGTGATCTCCTCCGCGCTGGCCACCCGCGACTTCCAGGACGTGCACCACGACCGGGACCGCGCCGTGGCCCGCGGCGCGAAGGACATCTTCCTCAACATCTTGACCAGCACCGGCCTGGTCCAGCGCTACGTCTGCGACTGGGCCGGCCCGGATGCGGTGGTCCGGGCCATCTCGATCCGCCTCGGCGTACCCTGCCACGCCGGCGACACGCTGACCCTCACCGGCCAGGTCACCGAGGACGGCGGTCCTGAACAGGTGATCGCCGTCGTCGGCCGGTGCCGCCTCGGCGACCACGTCACCGGCACCGTGCGGATCGCCCGATGCTGACCCCAGAGATCAACACCGCGATCGTCGGCATCGGCGCGACCGAGTTCTCCAAGGACTCCGGGCGCAGCGAGCTGCGCCTGGCCGCCGAGGCGGTCCGGGCCGCCCTGGACGACGCGGCGGTCCGCCCGGCCGACGTGGACGGCATGGTCACCTTCACCATGGACACGAACGCCGAGATCGCCGTCGCGCGTGAGCTCGGGATTCCGGAGCTGCGCTTCTTCGGCACGATCGGCTACGGCGGCGGCGCCGCCTGCGCCACCGTGCACCACGCCGCGATGGCGGTCACCACCGGGGCCGCCGACGTGGTGGTGTGCTACCGGGCGCTCAACGAGCGTTCCGGCCGCCGCTTCGGCCGCGTCGTGACCGGCGCGGTGACCACGCCCACGACCTACGGGGTGGACAACGGCTGGCACTACCCGATGGGGATCGCGACCCCGGCCGCCACCGTGGCCATGGCCGCCCGGCGCTACATGCACGCCTACGGCGCGACCAGCGAGGACTTCGGCCGGGTCGCGGTCGCGGACCGCCGGCACGCCGCGACCAACCCGCACGCCTGGTTCTACCAGCGCCCGGTCACCCTGGCCGAGCACCAGGCCTCCCGCTGGATCGTCGAGCCGCTGCGGCTGCTGGACTGCTGCCAGGAGAGCGACGGCGCCGTCGCGGTCGTGGTCACCAGCGCGGACCGGGCCCGCGACCTGCCGCACCGGCCCGCGGTGATCCGCGCCGCCGCGCAGGGCGCCGGCCCGGACCAGTTCACCATGACCAGCTACTACCGCGACGACCTGACCGGCCTGCCCGAGCTGGGCGTGGTCGCCCGCCAGCTGTGGCGCCAGGCCCGCATCGGCCCGGCCGACGTCCGGACCGCCGTGCTGTACGACCACTTCACCCCGTACGTGCTCATGCAACTCGAGGAGCTCGGCTTCTGCGGCCCCGGGCAGGCCCGGGACTTCATCGCCGACGGCGCCATCGAAATGGGCGGCCGCCTCCCGCTCAACCCGCACGGCGGCCAGCTCGGCGAGGCCTACATCCACGGCATGAACGGCATCGCCGAGGCGGTTCGCCAGGTCCGCGGCACCGCGGTGAACCAGGTCCCCGGCGACGGCCCGGTCCTGGTCACCGCCGGCACCGGCGTCCCCACCAGCGGCCTCATCCTGTCCTGAGGTGGGCGCTCAGCCCGTTGCCATGGTCCGGGCGGCGATGTAGCCGAACGTCATGGCCGGCCCGATCGTGGCGCCCGCGCCCGCGTAGCTGTGGCCCATCACCGACGCGCTCGCGTTGCCCGCCGCGTACAGCCCCGGGATCGCGGTGCCGTCCTCGCGGAGCACCCGGGCGCGGGAGTCGGTGCGCAGCCCGCCCTTGGTGCCCAGGTCGCCGGGCACGATTCTGGCCGCGTAGAACGGCGGCCGGGCCAGCGCGGCCAGGTTCGGGTTCGGCCGGCAGCGCGGGTCGCCGTAGTACCGGTCGTACGCCGACTTGCCCCGGCCGAACTCCTCGTCCCGCCCCGCCGCGGCGAACTCGTTGAACCTGGTCACGGTCTTGGCCAGGCCGTCCGCGGCGACGCCCGCGGCCTCGGCCAGCCCGGCCAGGTCGTCGGCGCGCACCACCGACCCGGCCGCGTACCAGCGGCGTGGCAGCGCCCGGCCCGGCGGCAGGCCCGCGAACACGTACCGGTCGCGGTACCGCTGGTCGAAGACCAGCCAGGCCGGGATGTGCGGGTTCTCCGGGGTGTTCCCGTCGTACATGGCGTGCACCGCGTCGACGTACGGGGCTGACTCGTTGACGAACCGCTGGCCCGCCCCGTTGACCAGGAGGCAGCCCGGCAGGCTGCGTTCGGCCAGGCAGAAGTACGGGCCGCCGGGCAGCGCGATCGACGGCCCCCACCAGGCGTCATCCATCAGTCCGCTCGCCGCGCCCAGGGCCAGCCCGGCCAGGATCCCGTCGCCGGTGTTCCCGGGCGCCCCCGTCGTCCACTGCGCACTGGCCGGCTCGCGCTGGTACCGGCGGCGCATCTCCTCGTTGCGCTCGAACCCCCCGGTGGCGATCAGCACCCCGCGCCGGGCCCGGACGGTCACCGGCTCGCCGTCCCGCGTGGCGCGGATCCCGGTCACCCGCCCGTCCTGGACCTCCAGCCCGGTCATCGTGGTGTCCAGCCACACCGGCACCTCGGCGCGCAGCAACCCGGCCCGCAGTCCCGCGGCCAGCGCCTGCCCCAGGCTGAGCATCCGGTGCCCGGTCACCCGGCCGCGCGCGGCCCGCCCCGCGACCCGCACCCCGGCCAGGATCGCGCGCGGATGCCGCGGCCCCAGGCTCAGCCACCGGTAGTCCGCCTGGGTGATGGCCACCCCGTCCGGGGTCGGCAGGTAGGGCCGGGCCAGGCGGGCCAGCTCGCCGCCCAGCCAGCGGCCGTCCATCGGCACCGGCTCCACGCTGCGCCCGCGGGCCAGCCCGCCGGGCGCCTCGGGGTAGTAGTCGGCGTAGCCCGGCACCCACGCCAGCCGCAGCGGGGTCCGGGCCAGCACCAGGTCGAGCATGGCCGGGCCGTGCTCGAGGAACGCCTCCCGCAGCCCGGCCGGGACTTCGGCGCCCGCCACGTGCGCCAGGTAGGCGCGGGCCTGATCCGGCGTATCCGTGACCCCGGCGGCCTGCAGCACCGCGTTGCCCGGGGCCCAGATCCCGCCCCCCGACCGCGCCGTCGACCCGCCGAACGACCCGGCCTTCTCGACCACCACGACGCTCAGCCCGAGGTCCGCCGCGGTGAGCGCGGCCGTCATCCCCGCCGCTCCGCTGCCCGCCACCACCACGTCGAACTCGGCGGGCTCTGTCTCGGCGGGCTCTGTCTCGGCTGGCACTGTCGTCATGCCGCCTCCCGGCCCATACTAGAACACGTTACAGTTTTGCGCCGATCCGCGGGAGGCCCCTTTGCCGGACTGGGACGTCGAGGCCGAGGTGGTGGTGATCGGCTTCGGCGCCGCGGGCGCCTGCGCCGCCCTGGAGGCGGCCGCGGCCGGCTGTTCGGTGCTGATCCTGGACCGATTCGGCGGCGGCGGGGCCACCGCGCTGTCCGGCGGCGTGGTCTACGCCGGCGGTGGCACCCCGCAGCAGCGCGCGGCGGGCGTCACCGACACGCCCGAGGCGCTGCTCGGCTACCTGCGCACCGAGGTCGGCGACGCCGTGCCGGAAACGACGCTCCGCGAGTTCTGCGACGGCAGCGTGGCCATGCTGGCCTGGCTCGAAGGTCACGGCGTGCCGTTCGAGGGGAGCCTCTGCCCGGACAAGACCTCGTACCCGACCAACCGCCACTACCTCTACTACTCCGGCAGCGAACTGTCCGCCGCCGCCGCTCCCGCCGCCGCCGAGGTCGGCGCCGGGCGGGCGCCCGCGCCGCGTGGCCACCGGACCCGGGGCCGCGGTACCTCCGGCGGCCTGCTGTACGCCCGCCTGGGCGCCGCCGTCCGCGGCGCCGGCGCCCGCGTGCTCACCCAGACCGCCGCCCGTCAGCTGGTTACCGACTCGGGCGGCCGCGTCACCGGCGTGGAGTGCCTGTCCCTGCGCGATGCGCCCGCCGGGGCCAGGCTGGCCCACCGCGTCCTGCACCGCTGGTCGGCCAAGCCGTACCTGTACGTGCCCAAGCTCGGCCGGGTCCTGCACCGGCCGGTCGCGTGGCTGGAGCGGCGCTACGCGCGCCCGCTCCGGATCGGGGCCGCGTGCGGCGTGGTGCTGGCGGCCGGCGGGTTCGCCGCCAGCCGGGCGATGATGCGCGCCCACGCGCCGAACGCCCGTGGCGGCCTGCCCCTGGCCACCCCCGGCGATGATGGCAGCGGCATCCGCCTCGGCACGCAGGCCGGCGGCGCGACCGCGTTCCTGGACCGGGTGTCGGTCTGGCGATTCCTCAGCCCGCCGCCCGCCCTGCTCGCCGGCGTCCTGGTCGACCGCGCGGGCCAGCGGGTGTGCGACGAGTCCCGCTATGGCGCCGCCCTCGGCGACGCGATCCTCCGGCACGGCGGCCGGGCCTGGCTGCTCATCGACCACGCCACCTGGGCCACGGCCCGCCGCCAGGTCCGTGGTTCGACCCTGTGGTTCCAGCGCCTGCAGGCCTGGTACCTGCTGAGCCTGGGCGCGGTCCGCGCCCCCGCCGTGGCCGCCGTCGCGGCCCGGGCCGGCGTCGATCCGGACGGCCTGGCCGCCACCGTAGCCGCCTACAACGCCGCCAGCCGCGACCCGGCGGTGCCCGACCCGGCCGGCAAGCCCGCCGCCGTGCGCCGCCCGCAGGACCAGCCGCCGTACTACCTGATCGACGTCTCGGTCCGTCCCCGCCTGTTCTACCCCGCCCCGGTCCTCACCCTCGGCGGCCTCGTCGTCGCCCCCGGTTCCGGCCAGGTCCTGCGTCCCGATGGCTGTCCGGTGGACGGCCTGTACGCCGCGGGCCGTACCGCGGCCGGCCTGTGCTCGCGCTCTTACGTCAGCGGCCTGTCCCTGGCCGACTGCGTCTTCTCCGGCCGCCGCGCCGGCCGCCACGCGGCCACGCAAACCGTCACGCTACGCAGAACGTGACGGAAGGCGGGCGGAGGAAGGCGCAGCGGTGGAGCCATTCGACCCGACCAAGCCGAACATCGCCCGGACGTCGCGCGAGCCCCAGAGCCCTTGCGGTCGCTGCGCTAGCCCGGTAGAACACAACTAGCCCGGCCACAGGGAAGGCATCGTCATGAAACCACACTGGCCCGTGCCCGCCGGGCTCCACACCGCCTCGCGGCTGCCGTTCGAGGGCGAGCTGTCCTCGTTCGACGGCGCGACCGGATGGCTCAACTCGCCGCCGCTGACCCCCGCCGGGCTGCGCGGGAAGGTCGTCCTGGTCGACTTCTGGACCTACACCTGCATCAACTGGCTGCGCCAGCTGCCCTACGTCCGCGCCTGGGCCGAGAAGTACTCCGATCAGGGCCTGGTCGTGATCGGCGTGCACACCCCGGAGTTCGGGTTCGAGCACGACGAGCCGAACGTCCGGCGGGCCGTGCAGGACATGAACATCACCTACCCGGTCGCGATCGACGACGACTACGCGGTATGGCGCGCGTTCGACAACAACTACTGGCCCGCGCTGTACTTCGCCGACGCGCAGGGGCGGATCCGCCATCACCACTACGGCGAAGGCGAATACCAGCAGTCCGAGATGGTCATCCAGCAGCTGCTGGCCGAGGCCGGAGTCCGCGACGTCGGCCTGGACCTGGTGACGCCCGAGGCTCCCGGTCTCGAAGCGCCCGCCGACTGGACCGACCTGAGATCACCGGAGAACTACACCGGCTACGAGCGCACCGAGAACTTCGCCTCTCCCGGCATCCTCGTGCCGGACCGGCCGCAGGTCTACGACGCTCCCTCGCAGCTGCGCCTCAACCACTGGGCCCTGGCCGGGGACTGGACGGCGGGGGCGCAGGCCACCACGCTGAACGAGGCCGGCGGGCGGATCGCCTACCGCTTCCAGGCCCGCGACCTCCACCTGGTCACCGGACCGCAGACCCCCGGAACCTCCGTGCGCTTCCAGGTCAGGATCGACGGGCAGCCGCCCGGCGACGATCACGGCGGCGACGTGGACGCCGAAGGCCACGGCACGATCACCGAGCAGCGGCTTCACCAGCTCATCCGCCAGCACGGCCGCGTCACCGAGCGCACCTTCGAGATGACGTTCCTCGATCCCGGCGTCCAGACCTTCTCGTTCACCTTCGGCTAGACCGCCACCAGTCCGAGCCCCAGCGCCTCGACCGGGCCGGCGTCGAAGGTCACAGCCTCGACGCCGGCCCCGGTCAGGGGAGTGAGTTATTTGGGCTGGGGCACGATCCGGATGTAGGGCTTGGGCTCGCGCCACTCCCCGAAGAGTTCCTTGGCCTGCTCGTTGGAGACCGAGCCGGCGATGACGACGTCCTCGCCCTGCTTCCAGTTGACCGGCGTGGCCACCTTGTGCTTGGCGGTCAGCTGCAGCGAGTCGATGACCCGCAGCACCTCGTCGAAGTTGCGCCCGGTCGTCATCGGGTAGACCAGGACCAGCTTGATCTTCTTGTCCGGGCCGATCACGAACACGTTCCGCACGGTCTGGTTATCCGCCGGCGTGCGCGACTTGGCGTCGCCCGAGACGTCGGCCGGCAGCATCCCGTACAGCTTGGCCACTGTGAAGTCGCTGTCGGCGATGAGCGGGTAGTTGGGCGCGGTGCCCTGGGTCTCGGCGATGTCGGCGGCCCACCGCTCGTGGTCACCGGTGGAGTCGACCGACAGGCCGATGATCTTCACGTTGCGCAGGTCGAACTCCGGCTTGATCTTGGCCATGTAGCCCAGCTCGGTGGTGCAGATCGGGGTGAAGTCCTTGGGGTGCGAGAACAGGACTCCCCAGGAGTCCCCGAGCCAGTCGTAGAAATGGATCGGCCCTTCGCTCGTCTCCGCCTCGAAGTCCGGAGCGGTATCGCCGATGGTCAGTGGCATGGTCTTCCTCCCTTGGTTACCGAAGCACGGGTCTGTCACCCGGTAATTTACGACATGTTCAGTAGGTAATGCAGACCACGGGGGTCACGGATACGGCCTGGCAGGCCAGGATGTAGCCGTCGGCCAGGTCGGCGGCCTCGAGCACCTCGTTGTGCGCCATCTCCACCTCGCCGCCGGTGAGCTGGCAGGCGCAGGCGCCGCAGATGCCCTGCCGGCAGGAGTACGGCGCGTCCAGCCCCGCGTCGATGAGCACGTCAAGCATCCGGGTCCCGGCCCGCCAGGGCAGCGACGTTACAACACCGTCCAGCGTGACCGACAGCGTCGCGGCCAGGCCACCCTCCGGCACCGCAACGACCTCGAACGGGTTCTCGGCCAGCGACACGAACCGCTCCACGTGCACCCGCGTATCCGGCACCCCGAGCCGGCCGAGCGCCTCCCGCACCGCGGCCAGGTACGGGTCCGGCCCGCAGATGAACGCGTCGAACGACACGTACGGCCGGGCGAGGGCGGCCAGCGCCGCCACCGAAGGCATGCCGAGCAGCGAATCCAGCCAGTGCACCACCACCAGCCGGCCACCCGAATCCAAAGCCAGCCGGCGCAGCAAAGGGCCGAAGATCACCGAACCCTCGTCCCGGTTGGCGTACACCAGAACCACGCGCCCGCGCCCGCCGGCCAGCGCCGACTTCAGGATCGACATCACCGGGGTGATCCCGCTGCCCGCCGCGAACAGCAGAAAGTCCCCGGAAAGCGAGCCCGGGCAGAACGTCCCGGCCGGCGGCAGCACGTCCAGCACGGTCCCGGCCACCACGTGATCAAGAATCCAGTTCGAGGCGTACCCACCGGACGTCCGCTTGACCGTGATCGCCGGCCGCTCGCCGGCCAGCGGCGAACTGCACAGCGAGTAGCACCGCGCCACCGACCCGCAAAGATCCGACGGGATCCGGACCGTGACGAACTGTCCCGGCCGGTAGTCAAAGCCCGCGTCCAGCACCAGCGAGCACGCGTCGCCGGTCTCCTGGACCACCTCCGCCACCCGGACCTGAAGGTACTCACGAGCGGCCATCAGGGCGGCGACACCTCCAGCCGCCCCGCTGCCACAGCAGAATCGATGCTGTCGCGCAGGCTGCCGCACCCCTCGACCAGGGCGCTGGGCCGTTGCGCCATAGAGAACTCGGAGCACAAACCAACAGCCCCCGCGGTCCACTGCACCGAGGTGTGCTGCGGGCTGAACTTCGCAGCCAGCACCGCCGCCCCGCAGCGCCCGCACTCCACGCAGGCGAACGCGGCGTTCCGCTCGTCCTCAGCCAGCATCGGTGCCACGAACACGGGAAAGGTTCGCCGCGACCTCCGCCTCCCAGCCGGCCACCGCGCGGGTGGTGTCGATCTCGAACTCATACCGCGCCACCATGTCCGGCGCGATGTCGGCCACGTCGCAGTAGAACTGCTCGTACCAGCGGCGCACCTGGTACACCGGGCCGTCCTCGGCGCACAGCAGCGGGTTGTCGATCCGCGTCTTGTTCAGCCAGATCGCCACGTCCTGCGCAAAGCCGAGCCCGACGAAGTCCGCGAACTTGGCCGCGACCCCCGACGCGTGCGCGTCGGACAGGCCGGCCGGCCGCTTGACGATCGCCCCCCACTGCAGCAGGAACGAGTCCGGCGTGACCGGGTAGTGGCAGTTGATCAGCACGCTCTCCAAGATCATCCCGTGGTAGTCGTGCCACAGGTTGTCGATCATGTAGGCCGGGCCGAAGTACGACGCCTCCGAGCGCAGCGTGCTTTCATCCGAACCGGGGCCGTAGTTCGACGCCCCGTCGACATCGGGCCGCGACCGGGTGCGCAGGTACTGCGAGGCGATGTGCCCCTCGAACACGTTGCGAAAGTAGGTCGGGAACGCGAAGTGGATGTAGAAGAAGTGCGCCATGTCCACCACGTTGTCGATCACCTCGCGGCAGTTCGCCCCCTCGACCAGGATCGAGTCCCAGGTCCAGTCGGTCCACTCATCAGAGCAGGCCCCCTCGATCAAAGGGATGGTCACGTCCGGCGAAGGCGGGTTGCCCTCCGGGTCGTGCCAGACGAACAGCTGCCCATTGCGCTCCAGGGTGAGCCAGGACCGGGTCCGGGCCGCCACCGGCACCCGCCGGGCATACGGAATCGCAGCGCAGCGGCCGTCGCCGCCCCAGCGCCAGTCGTGGAACGGGCAGGCGATGGCGTCGCCCTTGACCGTGCCCTGGGTCAGGTCGCCGCCCATGTGCCGGCAGTACCCGTCCAGCACATGCAACGCACCAGAAGAATCGGCGAACACCACCAGCTTGGTGCCGAACGCCCGTACCGCGTGCGGCCCGCCCTCCCTGAACCGCCCGGCCAGGCCCAGGCAGTGCCAGCCGCGCGCGAACCTGGCCGGCAGCGTACCCGCGTCGATGGTCCGAACCCGATCCATACCCTAAGACTAGAACATGTTCTAGTCTTGGGCATATGGCAACCTCTGATCAGCAGGTCCAGGCGGTCATAGCGGGTGTCACCGACCTCCTCCCGACCTTCCGCCAACGGGCCCAGGAGGCCGAGGACCGCCGGGTGCTGCCCGCCGAGTCGGTCAAGGCGCTCGAGGAGACCGGCTTCTTCAGCCTGCTCCAGCCACAGAGCTTCGGCGGCCTGGAGGCCGACCCGGTCGCGTTCTACACCGCGGTCCGGCTCATCGCCAGCGCCTGCGGGTCGACCGGATGGGTCGCCTCGGTGGTGGGCGTGCACCCCTGGCAGCTGGCCCTGTTCCCGTCCCAGGCCCAGCAGGACGTGTGGGGCACCGACCCCGCGACCCGGATGTCCTCGAGCTACGCCCCAACCGGCAGGGCAACGCAAACACAGGGCGGCCACCAGCTGAACGGGCGCTGGAGCTTCTCCTCCGGCTGCGACCATGCGACCTGGGTCCTGCTCGGCGGCATCGTCACCAACGACGAAGGGCAGCCCACCGACTTCCGCACGTTCCTGCTGCCCGCCAGCGACTACACGATCGACGACGTGTGGGACACGGTCGGGCTGCGCGGCACCGGCAGCAACGACATCGTGGTCGACGGCGCCTTCGTCCCCGAGCACCGCTCGCTGAGCTTTACCGACGTCACCCGGTGCGCGGGCCCCGGCCAGCAGGTCAATGCCGGCCCGTTGTACCGCGTTCCGTTCGGCTCAATTTTTTCTTATGCCATCACCACGCCGGTCATCGGCATGGCGACGGGTGCCTACGAGGCCCACGTCGAGTACCAGCGCGGCCGGGTCCGGGCCTCCTACGTCGGGCAGAAGGCGGCCGAGGATCCGTTCGGACAGGTCCGCATCGCCGAGGCGGCGTCCCTGCTGGACGCGGCGTGGGCGGCGCTGGAGCGGAACATGGCCGAGCTGATGACCCGCGCGCGGGCGGGGGAGAAGCTGCCGCTGCCGCTGCGGCTGCGGGTCCGGCGCGACCAGGTGACCGGCACCGGCCAGGCCATCCGCGCGGTGGACCTGCTGTTCGAGAACTCCGGCGGCCGGGCGCTGAAGACGGGCACGCCGATCCAGCGGTTCTGGCGCGACGCGCACGCCGGCCGGGTGCACGCGATCAACGACCCGGAGCGCGCGCTGTCCATGTTCGGCCGCGGCGAGTTCGGCCACGACATCCCGCCGGACGCGATGGTATGACCATGCACCTGCACTACGAGGAGGCGGGCAGCCACAAGGGCACGCCCGTCGTCATGCTGCACGGCGGCGGCCCGGGCGCGTCCGGGATGTCCAACTTCGGCCGCAACCTGCCCGCGTTCGCCGAGCGGTTCCGCACCCTGGTCGTCGACCAGCCCGGCTACGGCAAGTCCGACAAGCCGCCGATCACCGGCAACTACTTCACCTTCGCCGCCCGCGCGCTGGCCGGCCTGCTCGACGAGCTCGGGATCGACCGGGTGCACCTGGTCGGCAACTCTCTCGGCGGCGGCACCGCGGTCCGCTTCGCCCTTAACTTTCCCGAACGGGCCGAACGCCTCGTGCTCATGGGGCCC
>Ga0210388_10004391_pt1 | contig 11054 bp, 11 predicted proteins | sample IncBWC19OmetaG_FD_155485 | JGI IMG/M metagenome (GOLD analysis project Ga0210388, IMG submission 155485) | Forest soil microbial communities from Barre Woods Harvard Forest LTER site, Petersham, Massachusetts, United States - Inc-BW-C-19-O ...
CGCCTGGATGGCAGTGAGGGCCGTGCCAATATTCGTCTGGTTGTTCGTGACAAATCCTGTGCCGTTGCAAGTTGCCGTAGCCGTGCAGCCAGAGACCAGCAGGCTGGCAGGGCTTACGATCACGCCGGCTGCGACGGCAGCCGGCGTTGTGATATCCGCGAGCGCATCGGGGATGCTGTCGGCGCAGTCGCCCGCAAAGCCAAAAGAGCAGGTTCCATTCGGAACCATGTGCACCATGGAGGGAGCGGTGACGCCGCCGTAGGAGTTGCCGACGTTGTAGCGTTGGCCTTAATAGGCGCCAAAGAAGAACGCTTTGTCTTTGATGATCGCACCGCCTAGACTGCCACCAAACTGTTCCAACGTCCGGGTCAATTTCGGATTGGGATCTTGGTTGAAGTAGTTCCGCGCGTCGAGATGGTCTCCATCACGGCCGAAGCCGAAAGCCGTTCCGTGCACTTTGTTGGTGCCTGATTTCAGGCCCACGTTGACGACCGCGCCCGGCTTCCATCCATATTCCGCCGGCGGGTTCTGCTGCAGGTTAAACTCCTGAATCGCATCAATGGGCAGAATGGTCGCCGAGTCGCCCGCGATTCCTGATCCATTAATGATTGCCTGTCCGGAATAGGGCTCGCTGTTGAACAGGCCCTCGACGTAATAAGCGTTGTCTTCGGCGCGCAGACCATTGGCGCTCGTGGTGGAGAATCCGCCGCCGGGATAACGCACCACGCCCGGACGAAGCTGCAACAGATTCTCGTAATTGCGTCCGTTTAACGGCAGATCGTTAATTTCTTTGTTGCTCAACGTGCCTCCCAGAGTGGCGGAGGTTGTGTTGAGCAGAGGAACTTCTTCGGTGACGGTTACGATTTCAGAAACGTTGCCGGGCTGGAGAGAGAAGTCGACGCGAACGTCGGTGGCGACCTCGATCGTAATGTTTGGCCGCTCCACCGACTTGAAGCCTTTGGCCTGAATGTGAATCTTGTAGTCGCCCGGGATCAGATCGGCGGCAACGTAATCCCCCGATGTGTCGGTGGCGAGAGTTCGCGATGTCCCGCGCTGCGTGTCAGTGACCACGACGGTTGCGCCAGCTACGGAGGCGCCGCTCTGGTCAGTAACCCTGCCCAGGACGCGTCCGGCGGTGGACTGGGCCAGCGCGGGCAGACTCATCAGACTCAGTGCGAGAGCAAGAAGAACAATCCGGGTGGCTGGAGTCGTCTCGTGAGCCGCGGACATGGCGGTGCTTCGGAATGTCATCACATCCCTCCGTTTATTGGTCCGACAGCCATACCATTGCTGCGGGAATGAAGTCAAGCAAATTTTCCTTTCACCCCTTGCTTTAGCTCCGGGCGGAGCCTGATTAGTAAAGTTTATTAGGCAAGAAGCATTTCGCAGCAGAATTGTGGAGTGAAATCGAGTCCGGTAAGGGCTTGCATTCCACGCAGAAGGAGTGATATTGTCCTGGTTGTCATACCACCATACCTAGAGACCGGGCCTTGCTCACTCTTCGATCTGATACCGCAGAAACCGCACCGCCCGCACTGGACCTGCGGTATAGTAGCCAGACCAGCAACGCTTCCCCCAAACTGGCCCGTGCGGGAGAATACCCTGTGTACAAAGTTGTTCGAACCTCTCGGTTGTACGAGCAAATCGTCCAGCAGATCGAAGAATCCGTCCTCAACGGCTCGCTGAAACCTGGCGACCAGCTTCCCGCCGAGCGTGATCTCGCACAGCGACTCGGGGTCAGTCGTACGGCCGTTCGCGAAGCAGTCAAGACGTTGCGCGAAAAAGGTTTGGTTGAAGCCTACTCTGGCCGCGGCACTTTTGTGACTGACGGAACCTCGCAGGCAGCGCGCCAGTCGTTCGACCTCATGGTGAAGATCGGCCAGCAGGAAGGCTCGCCGCATCTGGCCGAGCTGCGCTTGATCCTCGAACCGGGAATTGCCGCTATGGCGGCGGAGCGCGTTGAAGACGAGGATCTAACCGCGATGCGGGATGCAGTCGCCGTCATGGAGCGCTCACAGAAAGATCCTGAAGCCTACATCGAGGCCGATCTTGATTTCCACCTCGCCCTGGCCGAGGCTGTCGCCAATCCTCTGATTCTGTCCTTGATCGATTCCATCGTCGGACTGCTGCGCGAGCAACGCATAAAAATCTTTAACGTCGAAGGCGGTCCACAGCGGGGTCAGTTCCATCACAAGCGCATTCTGGAGGCCATGGAGCGTCGCGATCCCGAGATGGCTCGCAGCGCGATGCGCGCGCACCTCGAGCAGGTACGCCAGGATTCGCGCGTTTCTCCCAGTGGCAAGGCCTCTGGGAAACATGCTCCGGCCGGTTCCAAGATCACTGCTTAACCAGATCACGCGTAAAGGGATTTCGTGACTGGTTCGACTAACTGGTTCGAACTAACAAGTTCATAGGTTGAGGGGTGGATGGTGAAAGTCGGGTTCATCGGATTAGGAGTCATGGGCAGCCAGATGGTGAACCGGCTGCTCAGCAAAGGTCACAGCGTCGTCGGCTACAACCGTACCCGCGCCAAGGCTGAGTGGCTGGTTGCAAAAGGAATGCAGTGGGCAGACTCGCCGAGTGCCGTCGCAAGCGCGTCCGACTTCACTTTCGCCATGGTGACCAACGCCGCGGCGATCGCTTCCATCACCGAAGGTCCCGACGGAATGTTGGCTGGCCTGAGCGCCGGCAAGATTTTCATCGACATGAGTACCGTAAGTCCCACCGTGAGTCGCGCGCTGGCGGCGAAGGTGCGCGAAAAAGGCGCGGACATGGTCGACTCACCGGTTTCCGGCAGCGTGATCACGTTGCAGGAAGGTAAGTTGTCAGTGATGGTCGGCGGGCGCGACGAGACCTTCGAAAAGGTGAAGCCGCTGCTGCTCGACATTGGCCCGAAGGTTACTCACGTCGGCGATAACGGTCTGGCGCTCGCGATGAAGATCGCGGTGAACCTGAGTCTCGCGGTGCAGATGCTGGCCTTTTCCGAAGGTGTGCTGCTGGCCGAGAAGAGCGGTATCGCGCGCGAAACCGCCGTCGACGTGCTTACTCACAGTGCGATCGCATCACCGATGATTCAGTACCGCGGGCCTTTTGTCCTGCAGCAACCGGCAGAGGCGTGGTTCGACGTGAACATGATGCAGAAAGATATGGTCCTCGCAATGGATCTGGGCCGTCAGCTCGACGTGCCTCTACCCTCGACTGCAGTAAGCAATGAGATTCTGACCGCGGCGCGCGGCATGGGCTGGACTAAGTACGATTTCGCCTGCATGTTCGACGTGCTGGCCGCCATGTCCGGAATCACGACTCCGGTGACAGCAGGACCCAAGAAGAAATGACGACTGCTACTTCTAATCCTGAAGCTGGCCGCGAAAATGCCACCGCAAAAGAAAAGTGGCTGCGCGCCTACCGCCAGATGGTGAGCATCCGCCTCTTCGAGGAGCAAGTGAACGAGGTCTACACTCGCGCGCTCATGCCCGGACTGGCGCATTTATACAGCGGCGAAGAAGCGGTCGCCGTGGGAATCTGCGAGGCTCTGCGCATCGACGACTACATCACCAGCACTCACCGCGGCCATGGACATTGCCTGGCCAAAGGCGCATCGCCCGATCGCATGTTCGCCGAACTGCTGGGGAAAGAAGCCGGCTATTGCCGCGGCAAAGGTGGATCGATGCACATCGCCGATCCTGCCACCGGCAACCTCGGCGCCAACGCCATCGTCGGCGGCAGCGTGGGCATCGCCACTGGCGCGGCTTTCTCCGCCAAGACTCTGGGCACGGATCGCGTTGCCGTCTGCTTCTTTGGAGAAGGTGCTCTCGGCCAGGGCTCGCTCTACGAAGTAATGAACCTGGCGCAGTTGTGGAAGCTGCCCGTGATCTACGTTTGCGAGAACAATCAATACAACGAGTACACGCATTACCAAGAAACCACAGCTGGTACTATCCTCGGCCGCGCGACCGCTTTTGGTATCGAAGCCGCAAGTGTCGACGGTCAGGACGTGCGCGCAGTTCATGAAGTCGCGACGCGACTAGTAAAACGCGCCCGCGGTGGAGGCGGACCCGCCTTCCTGCAATGCGACACCTACCGTTACAGCGGTCATCACGTCGGCGACATCAATCGCGAATACTATCGCTCCAAACAGGAAGAGCAGCAGTGGAAGGCAGATCGCGATCCCATCAAGGTTTTGTCGAAGTGGCTGCTCGACCAGGGCTATGCCGATGCCGCTTCGTTTGAACGAATTACATCCGAAGTCCGCGCCACCATGGAGGCCGCGGTAAAGTTCGCCGTCGCCGCGCCCTATCCGAACGTTGACGAAGTGGAGAAGCATGTCTATGCCTGAACGCGAACTCACATTTGCCCAGGCAGTACGCGAAGCGCTGGCAGAAGAAATGCGCCGCGACGCGCGCGTTTGTATCATCGGGGAGGATGTCGCCGAGGCGGGCACTCCCTTCAAAGTTCTCTCGGGCTTAGTCGAAGAGTTCGGCGCTGGGCGTGTGGTCGACACGCCCATCTCTGAGGCTGGATTCACCGGCGTGGCGGTAGGCGCGGCGATGACAGGACTGCGTCCCGTGGTCGACATCATGTTCGGCGATTTCATTACTCTCACTATGGACCAGATGGTCAATCAGGCCGCCAAAGTTCACTACATGTCGGGTGGGCACTGGAAGGTCCCCATGGTGATGCGAACCACTCTGGGCGCCACGCGGCGCTCGGCCGCACAACACTCGCAATCTCTCCACGCTTGGTTCAGTCATGTGCCGGGATTGAAAGTCGTTCTGCCCTCGACGCCCTTCGATGCGAAAGGCCTGCTGAAGACCGCCATCCGCGATGAGAATCCAGTCGTCTTCTTTGAAGACAAGATGATGTACAAACTGAAGGGCCCGGTTCCGGAAGGGGAGTACACGATACCGCTGGGCGTGGCCGACGTGAAGCGGGCGGGCGACGACATTACGCTGGTCGCTACCAGCAGCATGGTGCAAGTCGCGCTAGGCGCGGCGATTCTGCTGGAAAAAGAAGGCATCAGCGCCGAGGTGGTCGACCCGCGGACAACATGGCCGCTTGACGAAAAGACGCTCATCGATTCGGCGAAGAAGACTTCACGGGTGATTGTGCTCGATGAAGGCTACGGCCGTTACGGCGTAACTTCCGAGCTTGCGGCCGTGATCGCCGAAGGCGCATTCTACGATCTGGACGCACCGGTGAAAAGAATGGGAGCGATGCATGTGCCCATCCCGTTCTCTCCGCCGCTAGAAGATGCGACGGTACCAACGGAAGAAACGGTAGCTGATGCGGCGAAATCAATGTGCAAGCGCTGATCGAACTTATGAAACCAATCAGAACCTCAAATGATTTGGCGGAAATGCTGGCCGCAGACAAGACTGCATTGTTCGTGTGGGTGAATTGGTCAACCTATGCGCGCCACGGAAGCGAGATATATCGAGGAGCTGCAAAGCTCGCTGCGGAACGACTGCAAGAATCGATTTCATGGTTTGTAGCCGACCTGAGTTCGCCGGCCGCAGCGCCCGTCAATCCGGCGCTCAATCGTTGGTTAGAGTCGCAGGATAAAAAGGGGAACGTCTCAATGTTTCCGAACATCCACATGGGTAATGGCTCTGTGGTTTGGATCAAGAACGGGGAAGTCGTTGGTTTCGAGGCAAGCGCGGTGCGTTCAGGCACGAAAGGGTTGCTGAGCCGGATTGAAGAGGTCCTTGCCTGAGTAAGCATTCTTGGCCGGCAAGTGGCGTCAGGAGGTTCTTATGGCATTAAAAACTCACGGAACCATGGCAGTCGATTGGGAACAACGCATCGACTTTGATCGCTTACGCCGTGAGCGCTTGGCGAAAGCCAAAGCCCTGCTCGCCAAGTCCGAAATGGGCGCGCTGCTTTGTTTCGATATGAACAACGTGCGCTACCTGACCTCGACACACATCGGTTCGTGGGCGCAGGATAAGGCGAATCGCTTCACGTTGCTGCCGCAAAACGACGAGCCCATTCTCTGGGACTTCGGTTCAGCCGCCAAGCACCACCAATTGAACTGTCCATGGCTCGATGGACGCTCGCGAGCTGGCATTTCCATGTTGCGCGGCGCCATGACGCCGGAGATGGGGCGCGCCGAAGACGTCGCGAAAAAGATTCGCATCGAGCTCGAAATGCGCGGCCTGCACAAAGAGCCGCTCGGCATCGACATCATCGAGCTGCCCGTCTTATTTGCGCTGCAGCGCGAAGGCATCAAGGTAGTCGACGGCCAGGCGCTCATGTCGGAAGCCCGCGTGATCAAGACGCAGGATGAAATCTCGCTGCTCAATACTTCGGCCTCGATGGTCGACGCCGCCTACGACGAACTCTACCGCGCCATGAAACCGGGCATGCGGGAGAACGAGGCAGTCGGCCTGGTCAGTAAGGTTCTCTACGATCTCGGCTCGGAATACGTCGAGGCGGTAAACGCAATTTCCGGCGAGCGCTGCAATCCGCATCCGCACGTCTTCTCGGATCGTTTGCTGCGCCCCGGCGATCCTGTCTACTACGACATTCTGCATTCCTACATGGGATACCGCACCTGCTACTACCGCTGCTTCACCGTCGGCTACTCTTCCCGCCCGATGGTCGACGCTTACAAACGCTGCCGCGAGTATCTCGATGCGGCCATCGAATTGGTGCGTCCGGGACGTACTACCGCCGAGATCGCCGCGGTCTGGCCGAAGGCCGAGGAGTTCGGTTTCCCCAACGAAGAATCCTGTTTCGCACTGCAATATGGCCACGGCATCGGCCTCGCTATCTGGGAGAAGCCGGTGATCAGCCGCCTGGTTTCGTTTGAGCACCCCGTCACCATTGAGCCGGGCATGGTGTTCGCCCTCGAAACTTTCTGGCCCTCGACCGACGGCTGGAGCGCGGCGCGTATTGAAGAGGAAATCGTGGTCACTCCGACGGGACACGAAGTGATCACCCGCTTTCCCGCGGAAGAGCTGCTGGTGGCGGGCGCGCACTATTTCACTGTCAACGGACCGCTGCCCACCACACGTGAGACGGAAGCTCCGCCCAGCGAGAAAGTTCTGGATATGATTGAAGCCAGCGCAAAAACTGAGCGGGTAGGAGTTTCGGACTGAAGGCCATACTGTAAGCCCTTCCCAATAAAACATTATGGCCTTCAGCGTTGTAATGCCCGCTCTCGAGATGGCGCAGGAAACCGGCAAGCTCATTGCCTGGCGAAAGAAGGAAGGCGACCGTGTCACCAAAGGCGAGCCGCTTCTCGAAGTAGAAACCGATAAAGCCGTGCTCGAAGTGGAAGCGCCCGCCGACGGCGTCCTCGCCGGAATCACAGCGGCGGCCGGGGCCGACATCCCCGTGGGAAAGACGATCGCCTGGATCTTAGCTCCGGGCGAAAACGCTCCCACAGAGAACGAATCGTCAACCGCCGCACCCGCAGCTCGAGGCAAAACAGAATCGCATGCTGGCCCGGTTGCGGCGAGCGCTCCACAACCTTCTGCAGTTCGAAGCGCGAGGATTTCTCCGAAAGCGCGGCGGCTCGCGAAAGAACTAGGGGTTGACCTTGCTGCCGTGCGCGGCTCCGGTCCGGGCGGCGAGATCCTCGCCTCCGACGTGCAGGCTGCGCCAGCGGCATCCGACGCAGCCCCGAAGCAAGGCGGCATCGAAGTTCCCAGCACGCTCGGTCGATTGATGGCGGAGCGCACCACGCAAAGCTGGACCACCGTCCCTCACTTCTTCGTGACCCGTGAAATCGAAGCCGGAGCACTCAACGAATACCGCGAACGGCTGACGCCAGAAATCGAGCGCACGCACCACATCCGCATCACGCATACGGATCTGCTGGTCGCTCTAGTCGCACGCGTGCTGCTCAAGCATCCGCGCCTGAATTCGAGTTGGACCGCCGAAGGGATTCGCCTTCACGACCACGTGAACATGGGCGTTGCCATCGCAGTGAACGATGGCGTGGTCGCGGCGGTAATCCCGAACGCGCACGGTGCGAGCCTTGGGGAGATTGCGACGCGGCGTCGCGACCTGGCCGAGCGCGCCCGGGCAGGGAAGTTGCATCCCGCCGACCTGGCCGATGCTACCTTTACGATCAGCAACCTGGGCATGCACCGCGTGGACCAATTCACCGCCATCATCATTCCGCCGCAAGCGGCGATCCTCGCGGTGGGCAGCATCGCCGACCGAGTCGTTGCGGCGGATGGCAAGCCCGCTGTTCGAGCCATGATGGGGCTCACGCTCTCCTGCGATCACCGCGCCGTGGACGGCGCGCGAGCGGCGATGTTCCTGAGCGATCTGGCGGAGGCAGTTCGTCAACCAGAGAAATTTTCTTGAACAAAAGCTGAGTAGCTGAGTATTGCGAAGTGATAATCGCGCTTAGAGATCGAAGAGATCAGCTGCGCTCAGAACCCGCCGGTAAAGCGATACTTATGTTTCACCACTGGGACCCTGAGGGTATTCACTTTTTCGTTAACGAGCGCGTTTTCCGCGCAAAAATGTACGCTCTTCGACTCTGGTACTCCACTTCAGGGGAATAAGGACCTCGCTCGATGATCTCTTCAATTGCAAACCCCGCGGCCTCTATATAACGTCGGATCGCCTGTGGCTGAAAAAGGAAGAAATCCATCGAGATAGGCCGCCCCCACAACTCATCCTCGTGAAGGATTTCGTCGCCGGAATGAAATGCCAGCAACAGTAACCCGCCCGGTTGCAGTACTCTCTGCATTTCCCAAAAGACCGAGGGCAGCGATTTCTCGGGAATGTTGACGATGGCATAAAACGCGGCAATCCCTGCAAGCGTTCTATCCGGAAGGTCCAGGGACATCATGTTCCCTTCCCGAAAGGAAATGTCTGGGCTGAATTGTCGTGCCTGCTCCAACATTCGCGGAGAAAGATCCAAGCCGAAAACGGTTGCGCCGGCATCGCGCAGGTACCGGGCGACCTGGCCCGGCCCACAGCCCATATCACATACCTCGCCTCGTCCCAGGACCTTGGCGGCAAAGCGATCGAGCAGTTCCCGGTCAAGTGGCTTGTGCTGAAGTTCGCTGAAAATTCGGCGTGCATACTCGTCCGCGAGTCGATCATAACTTTCGCGAATCGACTGTGTCCTGTTGTCATTCATGTGGTTTCGCTGGATGCCACGGGAGAGCGCCAACAGCTATTGTGCCATTGGGTCTTGTACGCGCGTTTCTATTTGACGGGCAATTCGGAAGTAGTACACAACCCGGGGTCAGGTTGGGAGATGAGTCTGGATAGGGTACAGGCGATCACACGCATTGAGGACTGCCGACCTGGGTCAATGAGCGTGAATGGCGATATACGTCAACGAACCATTGTGACAGAGTCAGGCCGCTTGTGCGTATCGGCCATCGGCGCAAGCCAGGAGAGCCATCATTTCGTCCAGGCTAGCGATGTCGAATTCTCGCATCGAACTGGCCTGCTCCAGCCTGCCGCGTACAGATTGACGGGGATTAAACAACTTGAATCGAATGTCGTGGTCGTTAGCCCACCGTTGCAGAAACACGAGCATGCCCAGACCTCCGCTTTCGATGGCGGTGACTTCCGAGAGATCAAGAACAATGATTCGGGCATCGCTTTGTAAGTTGACTGCTTTGCGTAATTCAAAAGCAGCTTCGCTCCGGACAATGCGGCCTTCGCACTCAATGACAGCCATTTCGCCGATGTTCTCAACACGGATACTTAGCATATTCATCTCCCGCCTTAGCCATTCTCGTGACTGCACGTGTCGTACCATTGATTTGCAAGTTGTATTTTCTGCAGGTACTGCGAAACAGTCGAACTAGACTAAGAGTTTTCGGCGGGGCACCAGGAAAATTTGCGCTACAGCAAATGCTGTATCCCGGCATAAGTGTTGTAGTCCCGCGGTTATATTCATTTTCATTGACCCGACCCTCAATGAGTAGAAATGATTTCATGACAATGTCGGCTTTGCTCGATTAGTGTCCATCACGTAGTGTCCATCACGCTTCGGGTTTGCCGCGAAGCCGCACCTTGGACCTCTACACCAGTCTGGCAAGCATCGGATGTTCGATTCAATACCCTATATCCCGTATAACCGCCGTTTTGATCCGCGCAATCCATCGCAACTTCTAAGGAGTTTCCCCACAGTCGCATCCGAGAACTTTTTTCCACGTTCGGGCTGGGGAGGCCGTGTGCGAGGCCATTCGCCTACACCACAAAGTCAGCCTTCTGAATAGCTTCGGTGCGCCTTCTGTCTGGCATTTCGATTGCGACTGTACCGGTGTGAGCGTCGCTGTCGGGAGGGCTTGTGATGAGGAGAAACCGTTTCTGGATTGAAGTCATCACGCTTTGCGCGGGAGCTGCCTTTGGCCTCGCACTCGCGCTAGCGTTCGTAGGCGCGGTCGTCGTGGCCTTCGGACAAACCGCCGAGCCACCACAGTCAGTTACCCAACCCGACCGCCAGCATACCTATGTTGGCATGGTGACCTGTTCGCGCTGTTTCGCCAAACATTCTGCCAAGATCGGGGCCGCTGCCACCGACTGCGCGCGCGTCTGCATCCGTGACGGAGCTAATTTCACCTTCGTCAATGGGGATCGGACTTATCTTCTCGAGGGAGATCCAGCGGAGCTGAAACGAGTCGCTGGACAGCGTGTGCAAATTGTGGGCGCTCTTAACGGCGGTACGATCACCGTCACCTCCGTCGCCGAAGGGACATAGCCCGCAGGAGGCTTCAGCGCCATCCTTGATTCACCTGGAACCGCGATTTAGGTTGTGGGACGATTCCAAGGTCAGTGCTATGGCGACGTTTCATATGGGCGATCGCCACGCGCTGCCGAATCAGCCTCATAGATCAGGTTTTCTGCATCAGATGGAAGGGCGAAGCCCGCCGTTTGAAACGTCATGCCGACGACATCAAACGTCTTAACGTAAGGAGCCCCGTCTAAGAGTTTTTCGAGAATTTTCAATGCTCCCGGATAACCGCCTGAGTTGTAAGCTTCCGCACTCCTTTTGTGATCCCAAAAGCTGATGGTCGCGACTTCTCTGGCATCGGCGGCCGCCAGGATTATCAAATCCCGGCAGCATTCCT
>Ga0210388_10004392_pt1 | contig 11054 bp, 11 predicted proteins | sample IncBWC19OmetaG_FD_155485 | JGI IMG/M metagenome (GOLD analysis project Ga0210388, IMG submission 155485) | Forest soil microbial communities from Barre Woods Harvard Forest LTER site, Petersham, Massachusetts, United States - Inc-BW-C-19-O ...
CAAAATCGCTCTTCCCAAGTCGACACGCGATGCGATGTTAAATCCTGTAGCTTTCGTTGACCTGCCCCTGGTGCCAGGCACCGTGCGACCCGGAAGCGGTGCATTTGTGCTGGCTGTGCACGGATCGCAGTTCGTTCAAGGTTCGACGATCAACTGGAATGGGAGCGCGCTTCCCACTACCTTTGTGAGCTCAACGCGATTGGCGGCCATCGTCCCGGCATCGAATGTGGCTGGGTTCGGAACTGCGAGTGTGACGGTGTCGAGTCCCGGTCCCGGTGGGGGAGTTTCGAACGCCGTCCCATTCACCATCAGAGAACCCGTTTCAGCAATAAAATTCGCAAGCTCCACCATCAATGTGGGTGTTTCACCTACGAGTGTCGTGGTGGCTGATTTCAATCATGACGGCACCTCAGACTTGGCGGTTGTGAACAGTCTCGATCCGGGTTGCAACCCGGGACAGCTTGGAACCATATCGATCTTGCTGGGCAATGGTGACGGCACATTCACTAGTAAACCGAAACTTTGTCCGCCCGGCGGCGGCCCCGCTGGCCCGGCTCTTCTGCGTTTCGTGACGGCGGGCGACTTCAATGGGGATGGCAAGCAGGACCTGGTCGTGACCTCGGACCGATCCGGGTTATTCGAATTAGAGGTCTATCTGGGAAACGGCGACGGTACTTTCACGTACTCATCCGACCAGGGAGGCTGGGACGGCATAGCGCCAATCGTAACGGGTGATTTCGATCGCGACGGCAAGCTCGACCTCGCTATGGAGGTCGATTTCGAGGGGGTCGGCATCGTTGAGATCTGGTCAGGCGTGGGGGACGGCTCCTTTGCTTTTAAATCCTCCGAAGGGCTTGCCTCTGAACTGGGGAGCCCGACCGCAATGAACGACTTCAACCAGGACGGTATCCTTGATTTGTCGAGCATCGGATCAACGGGGAATGGGAATGTCTTTCTCGGCAATGGCGACGGTACATTCACGGCCGCATCGTCACAACCATCAACTCCAGGCGTATTGACGGGCGACTTTAACCGCGACGGCATTCCCGATTTAACCGGATTGGGGCGCTTCCTCAAAGGTAACGGAGATGGAACCTTCACGGATATAGGGCCAGGCCCAAACGATTTGCGCGGCACCGTGGCCGATTTTAACGGTGACCACGCGCTCGACATTGCAGGTTTAGGCTCCAACAATAATGTCCTTTTATATCTGGGGAACGGCAATGGGACATTTAGAAGACCCGTCAGCATACCCGTAGGCAACGCACCCAGTGCAATTTCCGCGGGAGACTTTAACGGCGATGGCGGACTTGACTTAGCCGTCGCAAACGCTGCCGATAACACAGTCACAATCCTCTTACAGGTTCCCAAAACCACGACGGCGCTCGCTTCTTCGCAGAACCCTTCCGTTTTTGGCCAGCCTGTGACTTTCAGCGCGACCGTCCTACAGCAAGGCAATGCAGCCCCCACCGGAACGGTGACATTTATGGATGGGAACACGGTGCTGGGCATCGAGGCGCTTGTGGCTGAAAGGGCCAGCCTGACCACGTCAGCACTGATAACGGGCCAGCATGTAATCACCGCGGTATACAGCGGGAGCGCTGTTTACCAGCCGAGCATGTCGAGCCCACTGACGCAGGTGGTGAATCGGGCGAGTGCACAATGCAAAATCCATGCAAGCAAGATCGTCATTAACAATCAAGTCGAGTACAAAATAACTTCCCCTGTAGCTCGTATCGCGCCGGGAAATGGAATACCCACCGGCGAGGTCACGTTCTGGGACAGCGCGTTTACACAAATCGTTTTGGGAGAGACGCCTCTCGTGAGTGGAAAAGCCTCGATTACTGTTGAACTTGCACCCGAACCGAATCCGCAGTGGTTGAAGGCCGTGTATCCGGGAGATTCCAACTTCGAGGGCTGCGCGTCACCCTACCTCGCAATTTTTCAGTAGGCCACCCAATGCGCAGGTAATACGGCCGTCGCACGGTAGCCGGAGTGGAAATCTTGACGTTGACCGGGACGATCGCGCTCGCTTAACGGGTCAGGACTGAGGACCTGTGACAGAGGCGCAGCAGGTTGGTGGTTAAGAGGACCTTGACGGCGGGGTTGAGGCAGGTTGGCTTTGCTGCGCTTTGGGGGCCCGGTCACCGACCGAGCAAGCGGCGCTGCTTCAAGTTTGAACGCCGAGTTTCGGGAGAAGCCACTGCGTGAGGAGCACGTAAGCGGCGATCGCCAGAACAAACATCAGCCAGTGCGGCATGAAGACTCTCCCCTACCATTCTAACTAAACTGGACAACCGAGTACACCTGCTCACTTCGCGGTCGCCTATACGGGAAGGATGTTCTCTTCTGGCGCCGCGTCGGAGTGCGAGCGCCGCTGTTTCCTCAGCTCGCCCAAAAAGATCTCGGCCGGCAGCGAAGCCTTGCGTTGGAAAAGCTCGAGCAGAGGATCTTCGGAGTCGGTCCTTTCGGGAAGGCTTGCGGCCGAATCGGCCTCGAGGCCTTCGGGCTGAACCAGCAATTCGGGAAGAGCGCCGTCGGTGGCCATCAGGTGCTGGATGAATTTCTCAACGTGCTGGCGTTGTTGCTCGGTCGCCTGGGTAAACTCGACGCCCATACCGACCTCAGGGTGCATGACGCGGACGACACCCTCGGCACGCAGCTCGAGTTCTGCCGTGCGCATGGAAAGCACGATACGCGTGCGAACCGGAAACGGAGAGGCCAGCTCAAGATAACAACCGCCCAGGCTCAGATCTGTGAGTTTACAGCCGACGGGTGGATCGTCTTTCTCGCTCTCGGGAGAATTCTCATTGAGCCAGACCCGCAAGGTATGAGAGAGGTCCACGGTGAGATCGGTGAAACGGATGCCGATCTGACCGCCCGGGTTCTGCCAGGCCGCTTCGCCTTTGACGGCGAAAACCTGAGTGGATCCAGGAAGCGTGAATGTCATCTTCCAGGGTCCGCTTTCTTTTTGGCCCTTCGGAAGCTGGATAGCGAGCCCACCCTCGCTGAAATCGGTGGTGGCGATTTTCCGGGTTGTGCCGGAAACGGGATTTTGCAGAGTGACGGGGATCTGAACGGACACACGAGAATTTCGCCGGCGCTCGCGCTTCATCAAAGCGCGCGCGGCTCGGAAACTGGCTTTGGCGCGCTCGGCCGAAACGGGCTTGTACAGGACAAAGTGCGCACCCATGTCGAAGGCTGTACGCAAGCCGGTATGGCCGTCCATGATCGCGACGGCGATGGCGCGTTTGTTGCAGGGGGCAGTGCGCGCGCTCTTGAGGACCGCGGTCGCCATCTTCAGGTCCGTGCTATCGACGATCACAGCCTCAAAACGGGTGCGAGTCAAGTTGCGAATCGCGCCATCCGGCTCAGTGCAGTGCTGAATCCCGATTTCTAGTTCGCTGAGCACGCGCCGGAGCACGCGCACAATCTTTTCATCGGAGCACAACACCAGAGCATTCAGACTCATGACGGAAGCCGCACCCTATTCCTGGGCCAACCCCAGCGACCTATGCGTGGCTGGCGAGACCCTTCTCGTCTTCTTCCTCGGCATTTAACAGATGGGCCACGTTGCGGAGCTGTTCGGCCGCGGTTTGGAGCGCCTCGATCTGCTTGCCAAGCTGGGCCTGTTCGGCCTGTTTCTTGCGCAACACCTCATGGATATCCTTCACGAAAGACCTCCTTTCGGCACTTTATGGTCCGGTGTCATAGGCGTCAATGACGCCCGGTCCCCGAAGGGTTACGCCCGTAACTTTGCGTTCCTTGCGCGCCTGCTGATGAAAAGACCCGCCCTCAAATAGAAGATCGTCCGAATCGGGGGTCGGCATTAGTACTGGCTCGGGGAGGGAGGCAGTTCAAAAAAGCAGAGAAAATTCTCCACAAAATGGAATCACGAGGCGATTGAGAAAGGCTACTTCTGCCCATGGCGACCAGAGCTCGACGATCGCTGGTTTCGTAAGTGCTTTATTATGAATCAAACTGAGACAAATCCGGGAGATTCTGGTTGACTTTTCGGGAAAACTACCTTATCCTCTCAAGTCTTACGATAATTCATAGGGTGCTAGTATCCAGCAGGCCCTTTTTTCCTTGGCGCAGGCAGTTTCCGTTGAATCTCAGCCAAGGCTCAGTGAATCAAAGCAGTAGGTTTTGTTACAGGCGGTTGAATTCATTCTAAGTCACGAGGCGGATAATTTTCATGGCAAAGCGACGCGGAAATCCCAACTGGGGCAAGCCTGAACCCATTGGGCCGATCATCCCCACGGTCACCGAGTTCGAGCAGGTGGTCCGCGAGTATAAGCTCTCCCCCGATCAATATTTGCGGTCCACGCGCCTGCGCGAGTGGGCACGCCGGAATAAGAACTCGAAGTACATTCCGGAGCCTTTGCTCGAGGCCTGGGGTTTCGAGATCGAGTCCACGCTGTAAGGTTTATCCCGGTTAGGAGAGGGTCGCCCGAAAAGGCGACCCTTTTTCTTTGCCGGTGGCTATGACTTGGGAGACGTCGTTGCGCGCCGGAGCAGCCATTTGGGAGTATTCTAGGACGCAATCGTGCTGGATGCCGTGAAGATACCGCCGCAGGAGTTGGCCGCCGGACTGGTCGCTGTGAGCTTCGCTGCCGGTCTGAACGTCTATGCGACGGTGGCGACGCTTGGGCTTCTGGCACATGCCGGCGTGCTGCCACTGCCCTCCGGGCTTGAGATTCTTGCGAGTTGGTGGGTGATTGGCGCGAGTGGCGTTCTGTTTCTGGTGGAGTTTTTCGCGGACAAGGTGCCGGCTTTCGACTTGCTCTGGAATGCATTGCAGACTTTTGTGCGCGTGCCGGTGGCGGCGTTTCTGGCTTATGGGGCGACCTCGCATTTGTCGCCCGAAAAACAGCTGCTCGCGACGCTGGTTGGCGGATTGATCGCTTTGGCCGCGCATGGTGGCAAGACCGCGGTGCGGGCGGCGGTCACGCCTTCGCCCGAGCCCTTCTCGAACATGTCTCTAAGCCTGGGCGAGGATGCTTTGGCGATCTTCCTGACGTGGTTTGCGACGACGCACCCGTATGCGGCGGCGACGATTGCCCTCGCCTTCCTGGTTGTGATTGTTGTGCTGGTGCGCTGGGTGGTGCGCGCAGTGCGAGCGCTCTTCAGGGGTGCCGAGGGCGAACTAATGCATTCCGCCCGGGTTTAGCGGCACTTCCCTGTTTTCCAGTCGCAATCTGCCGGCGAACCTTTGCTAAGCTCTTGACACTATGAGCTCCCAACCTCCATTTACCGATGTGCCGACAGCGATCGAAGAGATCCGATCCGGCCGCATGGTGGTCGTGATCGACGACGAAGATCGCGAGAACGAGGGCGACCTCACGCTAGCCGCCGAAAAGGTTACCCCGGAACTGATCAACTTTATGGCGAAGTACGGTCGCGGGCTGGTGTGCCTGGCCATGACCGAAGAGCGGCTCGACCACTTGCGGATTGGTCCGATGACGGTCGAGAACACGTCGAATTATGGAACGGCGTTCTGCGAGGCGATTGACGCACGCGAGGGTGTGACCACCGGCATTTCCGCCTATGACCGGGCGCGAACCATTCAGGTGGCGATCGATCCCGCGACGCGACCGGTGGACCTGGCCCGGCCCGGACACGTGTTTCCGTTGCGGGCACGCAAAGGTGGAGTGCTGGTGCGGGCGGGCCAGACCGAGGCTTCAGTCGATCTGGCGCGGCTTGCGGGCCTGATCCCGGCGGGCGTGATCTGCGAGATTATGCGCGACGATGGCACCATGGCGCGAGTGCCAGACCTCATCGAGTTCTGCAAGACTCACGACATGAAGATGCTGACGGTGGCGGAACTAATCCGCTACCGGATGGCGCACGAGCGTTATGTGAACCGTGTCGGTGAAGCGCTGGTTGGTACTCGCTACGGCGAGTTTCGTCTGATCGCATACCAGAGCGAAGTCGAAGGCGGCGAGTCGCACATGGCGCTGGTGCGTGGCGACCTGGGGGGTGACGAACCGGTGCTGGTACGTATGCACTCGCACTGCGTCATGGGTGACGTATTCGGATCGACAGCGTGCGATTGTAGAGCGACCTTGGAAGGCTCGATGCGCGCGATCGCGGAGACTGGTCGCGGAGCGATCATTTACCTGCACCAGAGCTCGAAGGGGTTCTCAGTCGACAAGATTGGCGAAAGGGCCGTGCTGTCGTTTCACCGCGATCGAACGTTGCCAACGTTGCCCGAGAGCGAACGCAAGACGCAGAGAGACATCGGTATCGGGGCACAGATTTTGTCGGACCTGAATCTTCGTCGCATTCGGCTGTTAACCAACCATCCGCGGCGGGTGGCGGCGCTGGAAGGCTTTGATATTGAAATCGTGGAACAGGTGCCGGTGGCGCTGGAGAAAGTAAAGCGTTAATCGAGACGGGGCCTGAAAGAGCACTCCACGCGAAGAGCAGATTCGCTACGCTCGGACTGACAGGCTATCAAGGGTCGGAGAGATAGTGGTCGCCTCAGGCATGTTGTAAAACTCCAAACGTCCTCACAAATCCCAGCGGGGCGGATATAAAACATGGCTGCAACCGCGGTCATGTGCGGTTTCTTGCACACTTCTTGACACTTCTTGCACACTCTTCTTTTTCTGTCTCGAAGAAACCTAAAATTTTCTGGCGTTCTCGCCAAACCGCATTATCATGGGCGCCCCCTTTATTTGGACGCTGGCGTTTGGGGTCGCCGGCGCCAAGCAGCCATCAGAGATTTCCCCACGTGGTTTCGATTCCACTTGCCCACTTAATCTTGAGGAGGAACACGCATGAGTCACGCAACTTTGCAGTGGATGAAAGTCAAGGAATTCCTGCAGCGTCTAACGTTTGCTTGGGTCTTGGCCTCTTGCACGATCGCTGTCTGTTTCATGGTCAAGTCCAGCATCGGCCAGTCGATCGCGGTTGCCGGTGCGCGAGAGTCCATCATCTCGCTGGTTCCCCACTCCAGACCCACGGTAGAAAGCATCGCACCCCGTGCCGGCGACGCTCGATTCGAAGCTGCTCCCGCCAACTATCATGTTTTTCCCGCTGCTGCCGTAGGCGATAACACTGGGGTCGAGGTTCTCACCTTAAAGTTTGCCGGGGAGACCACACTCACCGGGATCCGCTCGACGAACAAAGACTTCGTCATTGAACCCGGAAGCAGTTGCCGGCAGGGCGATGCTTACACCTTCGGCGAGTCCTGTTCACTTCTGGTGCGTTTCTCCCCGCAAGCCGCGGGGCACAGGCTGGGCTTTATCCGCATCGCGCATTCGGCCGCAGCTATACCCGCGACCTTTGGCCTAACCGGGAATGCGTACGCGCCGGTTGTAAGCTTTACGCCTTCCGTCATCACCACTGTACCCGCAACTGTCTCCGGCAGCACCGGAACTATCAGCGGCGCGACCAACTTGACCGTGGATGGCGGCGATGTTCTTTACATCGACGACATCGGCAACAACCTGATCAAGCAAATCGACTCTAGCGGCGCCATCAATACGATCAGTCCCGTATTTGCCGTCCCGGCGTCGATCGCTGTCGACAGCTTCGGCATCGTTTATTCGACCAACGTTTCAGGCAGCACGTATTACTTCAGCGCTTTCTTTCCTTGGGGAGAGCAGTCTTCGTACGGCACGACCTATGCCGCCGGCAGTTGTACTCCAAGCACTCCTTGTCCGCTCACGACCGTTGGCATGAGCCAGCCCACCCATATGAGCATCGACGCATATGACAATCTTTTTTTTGAAGAACGTACCAAAGGGGCAGCCGAGATGCCGGTGACCAACTTGGCTGGCGGTACCGGAAGTTTCAATCTCTGGTATCTCAGCGACCAATTTGCGTACAGTTCAGGCACGGGGGCATCCTTCGCCGTCGATGCCGGTGGCAACCTTTACACTTTCTACAATTGGGGCGCAACTACTTGCTACCTGCTCCAGGAGCCGCTATACAACGCCGAATACTCACCTGTCGCCAACCGCGTGGCCGGCGGCGCGCACTGCGGGTTCTCCGGCGATGGTGGTCAGGCGCGTGGGGCTGAAATCAGCTCCACCATCGGCCAGATCGCCTTTGATGTCGCCGGCAATCTCTACTTCGCGGATGCGGGGAACCAGCGTGTCCGTCGCATCGACGCTGCCACTGGCGTCATCCGCACCATTGCCGGGAACGGGACAGCAGGCAACGGCGGCAATAACGGACCGGCAACCAAGGCCACGCTTCGCTCCCCGGCCGGGGTGGCCGTCGATTCACAAGGGCAGGTCTACATTCTTTCCAACTCGGCGGCTACGGGCACCGCGCAAGTCGTGCGCCAGGTCGGGACTACGGGAAGCCTGGTATTCCCGTCCACCACTCAGGCAGTGTCGAGCGCGACATTACTCGTCAATGTCGCTAACACTGGTAACTCGGCGTTGAGCTTCGTGCGCAACACGCTCACGGGGGCCAATGCCGCCGACTTCTCGATCGACAACAACAGCACCAGTTGCAACTTCACGGCGGGGAACAGTTTGAGTACCGGCCAGAGTTGTCAGATTGGGGTGATCTTCAAGCCGGTTGCGGTGGGAGCGCGAACCGCGACGCTGAATCTGGTCGACAACACCGTGAATGCGGTGAACAAAATCAGCCTTAGCGGTACGGGTGTGGCTGCTGCCAAGGTAAGCTTCACGGCTACCACCTCCACAAAAACTACTACAGGAACCAAAGTCGCGGTCTCGGTGAAGGTCGACTCTTCGTATTCGTCCCCAACGGGAAAAGTGAACTTTGCGGTCGATGGCAAAGTTCAGGCGACGGCGACACTCACCGGGGCGACGACTTCCGCGGTGATCGGCCCGCTTACATCCGGAACGCACCAACTGGTTGCGACTTATAGCGGCGACCATTACCACGCCTCAGCCAAGGCAAGCAAAGCGCTGACCGTGAAATAGCTTGGATCGCCACATCGTTTGACTGACACGGGCCGCCGCTTTATTCGGCGGCCCAAGCTTTTTCATTTCGCCGTATCGCTTCGGCTCTGTTTTTTCGACTCCTGCACCGAACACGCGACAGCTGACAGCCGCATAACGCAGACGGCGGAAGCGCAAAACGAAAAACAGGACGGCTTCATGGCGGGGTGACGTCTCGCAATGTGATACCCCGGAGTTTCGCGAGTAAGGCGAAACTGCTGTATCGGAACGATCCATCGCAGCACCACTAAGGTAACCCGAGAAGGTTACTAACGAGAGAGTATCTGACGTGGAATAGACGCTGGTTAGGAACGATGAGAGGATTCTCGCGGTGCTCCCCCACAATTCACAGGAGGTTCTCAGTGAGACTTCGGAGCGCTTCTCTACTTCTTATCCTCGCGGTCGTGGCCGTCAATCCGGCCTCCGCCCAGCAACACTTCGGGCAATGGTGCCACAGCGGCCTCACAGACCCCATTCACGGTCTGTACTGCACCGTCATCCAGTCGCACTTCGTGGCCCCACACGGCACCGGTTACGCGACTTCGATTGAGGTGTTGAACGGGCAATCTACGCCGATCACCGGCTCCCTCACCTTCGCGCCTGGACCCAACGTGGTGCCCTTCGAGGATGATGAAGACGATAACGGGAATCCCATCTGCTACGAGAAGGACAGCAGCGGTAATATCGAGTACTCGAATGGTAATCCAGTCATCGTTGCGTGCACGCAATATGCGAGTTATGACATCACAGACTGGGATATAACCATCGGCACGACGCACCTTTACAGGTCAAGCGCAAACCCGATGGCCGCTAATTCGGGATGCGGAAACGGCTACAGCAATAGTATCGCTGTAAATGGCAACTCGATCGCGTACTATCTCTGCGGCAACAACACCGATTGCGCTTCGACCGGGTTGATTGTCGTTGTTGTCCCACTACATTTTCTGATGGGTGGGAAAAACAATGGATACACGGATCTGCTTGCTGAGGTGACGGACGAGAATGGCACCACCTGGGACACGGGCCTCTATCTGGCGGGAGCAACTCCGAACGGCTCCGCGGTCGCGGCACTGGATCCACCGTCAAAGCAACACGGCGATCCGATGATTCATTCGGGCACGACCGTCCTACACCGACATCACAAGAAATAAACAGAGAGAGAGGGTCGAGAGGCCCTCTTTTTGTGCCCGTCGAAATGACATTGTGCACGAAAAAATTCAAAACGATTTCAGCTGGACGCTATTCAGTGATAATCCGGTCCGCCCATTCGACCATCGACACGAAGATGGCCGGGCTGCCAAATTTTGCTCCCCAGCCCTTTAGATCGGTTTCCGAGACCCCACGGGCCCGGGAACACGACCCTCAAGAGAAGACTGGAATCCGCTTGGCCACAACTTTGTCGCGCATCTCGCTCAGGGGCGGCCAGCCCACCGGGAAAATTGCATTTGTGGTTACATCGCGCATCAGGTAGGTAGCCTCGCCAGTCAGAAAAATCTGTACTTCATGACCCGCCTCGGCCAGCGCCAGACCATGTGCGAACACGAAGGATGCCCGCGTCGGGTCATCCGATCCCCAGGCACTTTTCATCATGATCTTGAGCGGCTTACGTTGAGTCGCCTCTTGTGCCCTGGCGGCACGAAGACCAAGCAAACTTAGACCAAACAACTGCGGCATCTTTGAGAGTAGCTGTCGTCGAATCATGAATCCCTCCGAAGGTTGCGGAGGAATGTACACCTGGCCAATGGCTGTCGTAAACACTCGTTGGCGCAAGTGTGCGGTTATTGGTCGCCGAAATCGGTTGATGCATTTGTTGAACAAAGAATCCGGGGCCACTCGCACGAAGGATCCGTGAGAGGGCAAGCCTCGCCTTGAATTGCGGTGCGGATTTCCCAGCGATCAAATACCCCTGGCCGCCTAGATCGGTTTGCGGGGAAGGATTTCGCTGTCGCGGATGAAGAATTGGGCCGAGCATTGGTCGGAGCCGCAGATCACCGCGACCAGGCCTGCCATTTGCTTTCGGGTAACCAAGCCTAAGGTTCCGCAGGAGGGGCATGCCAGGACTGCCCAGTAGGGATCTTCTTTTTCGCCGATTTCGCCTGCGTTCTCCAGCACGAACAGCGTTCC
>Ga0210388_10004393_pt1 | contig 11053 bp, 9 predicted proteins | sample IncBWC19OmetaG_FD_155485 | JGI IMG/M metagenome (GOLD analysis project Ga0210388, IMG submission 155485) | Forest soil microbial communities from Barre Woods Harvard Forest LTER site, Petersham, Massachusetts, United States - Inc-BW-C-19-O ...
CCCCACGCTGAGGATTATCTTCTCCTCCACTCCGGGATTAAATCGTTCGATAGGCGTGAAGTCGAAAAACTGCCTTGTCAACACGCGTGGTGGTAGACGCACGAATCTTTGCAATTGTTCTGCAAACAGCAGTCTCACGGCCGTCGCGCGCGATAGCACGAATGCACCGAGAACCCGCCGGGCGGCGACGCGCAGCCACACCGGAATGCCCCCACTCGCGAAGTTATTCCGGTCGGCGTAGACCCCGTTGACCTCGCAAATGAAGCTGCCTCGCGAGCGCCGCGCCACATACAGCCCCAAGAGCCCGCCATTGAACGGCTCGAGGGCTATGACGACGAGATCGGAGACTCGGGCGGCACGAAGCTCGCCGGCCCAGCGCAGCATCTGCCGGGTGGTCAGTGCGAGCCTGCCGATGTGGCTGGATGACCGTTCATCATTGACGACACGCACGCGGAAACGCTCCACCCGAATATCTGCGTCGTAAGAGCCAAACGCCCAGATCTCTCCGGTGAACCGCTTGGAAAGTAGTCGACACAGCGGCTCGAGATCGGTGGGCGACCAAGTCGGTCCCTTGCGCACGATGACCAAGAAGGCTATCGGAGCCGGTTGGCGCGCGAAGCTATCGTCGCGCGAAGCCAAGGCCGCGCCTACCGCAGCGGCTTCCATGTCACCATGCGCTCGCCTTTCGCATACCGAAGTGCTGCAAGAAAGGATGCGATGTTCGTTAGGAGAAGGTAATAGGGTCGGCTCAAGATGCCGAGTTTCGCGAGCCGCGACTGGAGGGCGAAACCCACGATGCCGGCCGAGATGACGGCAATCTGGCCCACGAAGAGGGCCACGTAAAGAGGATTTCTCGACAACAGCGCGAAATTGGCGCCGAGAGCAATCAACCACAAAAACGGCGACGCGTATCGTAATAACTTGTGCGACCACAATTGCCAAGCGAACAGACCGTACCGCCACGGATTCAGGAACCGCTTTTCACAAAAGAGCGCGTTGATGCTTCGAATCGCAACTCGCACGCGCATGGACATCTCTTGGGCACCGCGGTTCAGCGTATCCTCGTAGCAAACCGCGTTTGCCGCCAGCACGGTTCGCAGTGACTGCTCCCGCATTTTCATCGAAATTACAAAGTCGCTGATCAACCCCGGATTGATCGGTCGATAAGCGCTGCGTCGCACAGCGTACAGGCACCCGCTGACACCCACGAGCGAGCCCAGGGCGCTCTCAGCCATCCGCAGCTTGATCTCGTAGTCCCAATAGGCTTCGCCGCCCTGCCCAGTCGCGTTCTCCGTCCGACTCACGTACATCAATCGTCCGGCAACGCAGCCGACGTCGGCTGAATGGAATCGTCGGATGAGCGCGCGCAGTGCACCGGCATCGAGCCGCGTGGTCGCATCGGTGAATACCAAGATTTCGCCGCGGGCAATCGCAGCAGCGGCGTTTTGACAACTCGTCTTGCCATTTCGCCCCTCGATGCGCAGCAGCTGCACGCGATCCGAACCGCAGTTCCGTACCAGTTGATCGGTGGCGTCGCTGGAAGCATCCGAAGCCACGATGATATCCATGAGATGAGTCGGATAATCCAGGGCGAGAAGATTCTCAAGCTTTGCGAGGATGCCCTTTTCTTCGTTGTAGGCCGTGACGATGATCGATACGCTGAGCGGCAAATCCGCCTCAGAAACGATCGTGCCAAACCGCGATGCGAGCAACCGGACTAGCACGGGGAAGAGCAGGTAGACATAAACCAAAGTTATGCAGGCCGTCCAGAATAGAAATTCGATCATCACATCGGAACACTCTTTGCTGTTGCGGCATCCATGAGACCGGAGCCCTGAATCCGGTACGAGAGGTCATCACAACGAGTTCATTCTCGAAAATCTTGGCGCCGGGTTCCTTGGCCGCCCGGAAAATCAAATAATAGCACGCTGATTCTGCGGGCCTACGTGATGAGCGTAACGTTACCGCCGTGTTAGGCCGACCAGGGGAGGCTTAGCGCGGTCGTGTCTCGTACAAGCGCACGAAATCACCGAATGTGATCGGAAAATCGACAGGCTCGGAGAAGGGATCGAAACCGACCTCATCCTCGAGTTTTGCGACGATGATTGCGAAGCTCAACGAGTCGAGGCCGGACTCCAGCAGCTTCAAATCATCCGACATCGGCACGAGGGTGCGCTGCTGCTCGCGCGCTACTTGCTCGAATATCGCCGTGACCGTGGACCTTACAGACATTCCGGTGTACCTCGTTCTTAGGATTTGCGCACTTAATGGCGACCGGCACAAATATAACAGGCCGGCGGTCTCCCGACGATGTGCGCCCTGGATACCATCCCATTTTGAATGACTCGGCGCCTCGAAATGCGGCGCAATTCGCTGATCGGCGACGGGAGATCACTTATACTTCGCGGCCGGTGCAGCGATTGCCCGCCATCAGCATAATCGAAGGTAGCGCAAGATGATGAGTAAAGTCGTCGCGGTTGTCGGATTGGGATACGTGGGCCTGCCGCTCGCTGTGGAATTCGGCAAGAAATTTGACACAATCGGTTTCGACTTGTCGAGTGCCAAAATCGACAGCTACCGCCAGTTCCGCGATCCAACCGGCGAGATATCTGACGATGAGCTGCGGGCTGCGGTGCGCCTGACTGCCACCAGCGAGCCTGCAGAGTTGCGTCGAGCCGATTTCATCATCGTTGCTGTCCCCACGCCCGTGGACGTCGCTCACATTCCGGACTTTTCCCCTTTGGTCAGTGCCTCCACCACGGTGGGCCAACACATGAAAAAGGGCGCTATCGTAATTTACGAGTCCACGGTCTATCCAGGCGCAACCGAAGAGGTATGCGTTCCGGTGTTGGAGCGCCATTCCGGCATGCGATGGAAGCAGGATTTTCATGTCGGCTACTCTCCCGAGCGAGTGAATCCGGGCGACAAGGAACACACCGTTTCCCGGATCATCAAGGTGGTCTCCGGTGATGACGAGCAGACCTTGAATGAAGTTGCGGATCTGTACGGGTCTGTCATCACGGCGGGGATACACAAAGCCAGTTCCATCAAAGTAGCCGAAGCCGCGAAGGTCATCGAGAATACCCAGCGTGATCTCAACATTGCCCTGATGAATGAACTGGCGTTGATTTTTGGCCGCATGGGTATCGATACTTTGGAGGTCTTGCAGGCGGCCGGCACGAAGTGGAATTTTTTGCCGTTCCGGCCTGGTCTGGTCGGCGGGCATTGTATTGGCGTCGATCCGTATTACCTGACGCATAAGGCGGAGATGATCGGCTACCATCCGCAGGTCATTTTGGCGGGGCGCAGAATCAACGACGGCATGGGCGCCCACGTTGCGCAACAGACGCTGAAGCAGCTCATCAAAAACGGAAGCCCCTTGCCGGGCGCCAAGGTGATCGTGCTGGGACTCACGTTTAAGGAGAATTGTCCGGACCTGCGCAATTCCAAAGTCGCGGACGTGATTCGCGAGTTGAAGGAACTCGGTTGTCAGGTCAGCGTGCACGATCCGATCGCGGACTCAGAAGAGGCTGTGCACCACTATGGCGTAGCGCTAACGCCTTGGGGGGAACTGCCTGCCCAAGCCGATGCCGTTGTAGCAGCCGTTCCTCACAGAAGTTACTTGACCATGCCCCTCCGAGAACTCTGTTCTCGATTGAAAAAGAACGGCGTATTTATCGATGTGAAATCCGCGTTTGATCGAACCGCAATCCACGAGGCGGGGTTCCGGATGTGGAGACTGTGACACGCTATGAGCAGCTGCGCGCAGACCTGGTCGAGGCCCCGCAGAAGTGGCTGATTACCGGAGCTGCCGGCTTCATTGGCAGTAATCTTCTGCAGTCTCTTTTGGGACTCGACCAGCACGTAGTCGGTTTCGACAATTTCGCCACCGGACACCGGGCGAATCTTCGAGAGGTTGAAAGCTCCGTGCCGCCTGATCAGTGGCGCCGATTCCGCTTTATCGAAGGCGATATTCGCGACTCTGATGCCTGCCGGCGAGCCTGCGAGGGGGTTGATTTTGTGCTGCATCAGGCGGCGTTGGGAAGCGTGCCGCGCTCAATCGAAGACCCGATCACCACCAATTCGGTCAATATCGGCGGCTTCCTCGAGATGTTAACGGCCGCGCGCTCGGCAGGCGTGAAGCGATTTGTCTATGCCGCCTCTTCATCCACGTATGGTGATCATCCGGGCTTACCCAAGGTTGAATCGTTGATTGGCAAGCCGTTGTCGCCTTATGCGGTTACCAAGTTCGCGAACGAATTGTATGCCGACGTGTTTGCACGTACTTACGGTTTCCCCTCGATTGGCCTGCGCTATTTCAATATATTCGGTGCGCGCCAAGATCCCAATGGGCCTTATGCCGCCGTAATCCCAAAATGGATCGCTGCGATGATTCACAATGAAGCCGTCCACATCAATGGCGACGGCGAGACCAGCAGGGACTTCTGTTACGTCGCCAACGCCGTTCAAGCCAACCTGCTGGCGGCGACCGCGCTCGACCCCGCCGCGGTAGACCAGGTCTACAACGTTGCTGTAGGACAGCGAACTTCGCTCAACGAATTATTCGAACATCTGCGCCTCATGCTCGCCCCCCGCTTCCCGCATTTGGCCGCCTCCAAGCCGATTTATCGGGATTTCCGGGCCGGCGACGTACGCCATTCGCTCGCAGACATCAGCAAAGCCCAGCGTTTGCTGAGATATGATCCCACCCATGTTGTTAGCGACGGACTAGCCGAAGCAATGGCGTGGTATTTGGGCAATCTAAGCGGCGAAGCGCAAGGCTAAGCACCCCAAGGGTCGCGTAACCACCGGCGACCAACGCCCATATCATCGCGTGAAACCTCCATCGACAGACGCTGATACATCCCGAAGCAAGCTCGGATTGCTGGCGCGTGCCGCCCTTCTCGGCGCTCTGTTCTTCATCGAAAAGATTTTCCTGACCCAGTTCGTCGACGTTCAGCGGGCTGACGCAGCCCTAGGCACCGGCGGCGCCTTGCGTGTCGCGCAGCATTTCGGATTTCGATTCATCGTGGCGCTCGCCGCCGCCATGATGGTATTTGCTTTCGCCAGTGGGGATCGTTGGAGGTCGCTCGTGAGGTTGACGCCGCGCAAGGCGTACCTTAGCCCTCGCTGGGTGGTAGCACACCTCGCACTCATCACCTGCCTCGCGTGGCTGGGCTCGCAGCTTTTTCCGTCGACTCCCTCATCGATTCCATTTACGACGGTTATTTGTCTTTGGCTGATCTGCGGCGCGGCCGCTTTCTTGTGCGCCTTCGCCTCGGTAGCACCTTTGCAGCTTTGGCTAAAAGCTGTGAGAACCCTCGGCAATATCTGGTTGTACGCTACTGCGGCCGCGCTGGCCGCAGCGCTGGCGATACCCTTCAGCGAAGAATATTGGTGGTCGACGGCGGCGGCGACTTTTCAAATCGTAAGACTCCTTTTGTTGCCAATCTTGCCGGATTTGAGCGTGAATCCCGCGACGCTTGTTTTGGGTACGCCGCGCTTCGGCGTTGAGATTCTCCCTTTTTGCTCGGGGATAGAAGGGGTGAGTCTGATCCTGGCTTTCACGGTCGCGTGGCTCTGGTATTTTCGGAAGGAATATCGCTTCCCCCGTGCGCTCGTGCTGATTCCACTCGGCGCAACTTTTATGTTCGCGCTGAATGCCGTGCGTATCGCGGTGTTGGTGCTCATCGGAAACGCCGGCTATCCCGATGTCGCCATATACGGATTCCACTCTCAGGCGGGCTGGATCGCATTCAACGTGGTCGCCGTTGGAATTGCATTCTGGACACGGCGCAGCCGCTGGCTGAATCGCCGCGAGGAACCGCTGCAGGGCGGTCCATCGGACAATCCGACGGCCGTCTTTTTGATGCCTCTGCTCGCAATTTTGGCGGCCGGCATGCTATCGCATGCCCTCTCGGGCCAGTTCGAGTGGTTTTATCCGCTGCGCCTACTCGCTTGCTTGGCGGTGATCGCGATTTATCGGCGCCGTCTTGCCGCACTCGAATGGCGCGGCACTTGGCGCGGTGCGTTGCTCGGCGTCGGCGTTTTCGTCCTTTGGTCTGTTGCGGTACATTTTCTGCTGCCAGACGTCGGCATGCCCGCCCCGCTCGCAGCCGCCTCGCCATCGCTGCGCTGGAGTTGGATAGTCTGTCGCGTTGCAGGCACGGTGTTGACGGTTCCCGTGGCAGAGGAACTCGCATACCGCGGATTTCTAATGCGGCGCTTGCAATCTCGCGACTTCGAATCGTTGGCCTATGGACGCGTCAGTTGGTTCGCGCTCGCCGCCACCTCGCTGATCTTCGGCGTCGCTCACGGCGCGTTATGGCTGCCCGGCAGCGTCGCCGGTTTCGCGTATGGCTGGATCGTCAAAAGGCGGGGCCAGCTGGGTGAGGCGGTGACGGCGCATATGACGACAAACGCCTTAGTCGCAGCCTTTGCTCTGGCATCAGGTAACTGGGCTGGGTTCTAAAGGCCAATAAATCGAGTCGCTATTCTCGACTTAACATAACGTATTTTGGAGTGCCTGCTGGCTCTCGAATTTCACAAATCGCCGTTGATCGCAATCGACCAGTCGAAGTATTATCGGAGTTAAGAAGTGTCAAGTTGGCTTTTGGAGGATTAAATGGTACGGAAATTAGCTCTCGCGATCGTTTTGACCACTGCCGCGGGCATCGCGTCGGCCACTGTTTCTGGACCAGGTGTTACCTGCACCAAGCATTGGTTTTTGGGCCTCTTCCCTTACGACGTCTGCACGGTGACTCCGCCGTCCAAGACTGTGGCTGCTCCCGAGATTGACGCAGGTTCGGCTGCCGCCGGTTTGACATTGATGATCGGGGGTCTCGCGGTACTGCGCGGGCGTCGCGGCAAGATCACCGTCGCAAAGGCCTAACTGTCGGTGAGCCGCCGGCGCGCTTGCGCTTGGCGGCTCAAGTCGCTTGAGCTGGTTTGGGCCGATAGCCAATCGTAAGAAAGACTGTGTTCTCACCGAAGCCGGTATTTTCACCAGGCACATCTCCGATACCCGATGAGACGCCCACGCCCGACACAGCGCGCGACGAGTGTTCATAACGCAATTTGATTTCCAGTCCCCGTCCCTCGCGAAACACCAGCGCTCCCCCAATCAGTCCGTCAGTTTCAGAATAGTCGGTGTTGGCGTATTCGGTTCGGTAAAGTCGACCTCGCAGTTGGGCCGTCAACACCCTGCTAAGTTTGCGCTCGATCCTAAACTCAGCGCTGCTACGCGACAAATCCAGCAACGGCAGCCCATCGTAGGAATCTCTCTCCCACGTCCCGCTCAGGCCAATTGAGGTGCGATTGCGCGCATAGTCCCAGCTGAGGGAGCCGTAAGTCACAGTGTAGTTATCCTGGGTGACTACCGCGGGCGAAGTTGCGATTCCACCTATCGCGCCGCTCTGCAAATTGGCGAAGGCTGTACTGGCGTCGGTTATACCTCGTCCGATCGTAAGTGTAAGCGTGGACACCGATGAGAGCTTGCGCAATAGCCTCAGCTTCGCATCTGGTCCCGTGAAGGATTCCAATCCCTGATCGATCTTGGTTGCGCCCAGATTCGCCGTCAGTTCGGTGCGCGCGCCCTGGACTTCGTACTGCGCGTAGACGCTGCTGCGGTTAAAGTCGGTGTTGACAGTGGTATTGTCGAACGACATTCGCTCAAAGCTGCCGTTGATCGAAATGCTGGACTGCGCGGAGAGCGCCCGCCCCAAAGCTACGCTGCCAAGCAGCGTATTGTTATCGAAAGGATCCGTCTGGTAGGTAGTCTTTGCATAGCGGGCGCTTAAATCCAAGAAAACCGTGGGTCCTAATCTAAAGGTGGCGTCCGGGCCTGTGGACACATAGTTGATGTTTTGAAGGTTGGTTGGAACGGCGGCCGAAAAAGGATCGATCTGCGCTTGGCCAAAACTATCCGTGAGCACCCAGATCACGTGATCGGGGATGACCGCAACGTCCGCCTTGCCGTCAAATCGGCCGATCAATTGGTTGCTGTAGGCATTCTGCAGGTAGTCGAGATCACTGAAGATGCCCTTTGCATCGACATCAAATCGTCGGCTTTGGTCTTTAAGATCAAAATCGAGATCCGCGATCGCCATGGTCTGACTGACCTTGTCCGTCTGAACGAGTGTCACGTTGTCCGATTCGCCGATGCCCACATCAACGCCATACGTGAACGATTCTGCCCGCGTGTTCTGTGCTGGTGGCGTATTGTCCGAGTCTCCCGCGGTGGCACTGACCGCGCGCGTGACCTGTCCGTGCGCAATCGCCGCCAACAGCAGAGTCGAGGGGATTCCGATCGAGACGCGGCGGATGCCGTTCTTAAGGACTATCGGCAGGGGTCCCATACGCTCCGTACCCGTAGTACCCTTCCGTAAATCCAACTTTAAGTTGATTCAGAATCACGCCCCCAGCTTGTTTTTCATCGATCATGTCGATTGCGGCCTGGACTGCATGGCGCGGCGTTTCTCCAGCGCGCACGACCAAAACCACTTGGCCTGCGAGTTTCACGAGCGCACGGCCTTCATTGGTGATCAGCAGGGGCGGTGAATCAAGCAACAGAATTCGCCGCGGATTGCGCGCGCACAGGCTAGTGGCAATCTGGCGCATTCGGTTGCTGCTGATTAGCTCGGCGGTGCCATCAACGTGGGTGCCGGCAGGCAAGATTGAAAAACCACGCGAACTGGTGGGCACAACGAGCGCCTCAGGGTCCAAGCTCTCGTCAGTCAGTGCATCCAACAATCCTTTCCGCTGACGCAGCCCGAATATGTCCGTGATGTGATGTTTGGCGACGTCCGAATCAACCAGCAATATGGAAATATCTCGTTCCAGTGCCATGCTAAACGCCAGATTGATGCTGGTGAAGGTCTTGCCATCGCCCGGCACCGCGCTCGTCACTATGATGATGCGAGGCTCGCCGCCCGCGTCATTACCCGATAGCGCCTTCTCAATCAACGGTCGCTTGATTCGCCGATACTCATCGGCGAACTGTCGATCTTTACTCGCTTCCGGGACATAGCCGCCGGCGCGCACGGCGTTGACGTCGATCGCCAATCGGTTCGCGGCCTTGGTAGCGTCCAAATCATCGACCATGGGCCCCATCACAGCTTTGGGGGCCGAGCCGCCTGGTCTCTTTACACCCGCTTGTTGGTTTCGGAGCCGCGCGATGGCTTGTTCAACTAGGCTCATATCTTCACCAAGGATTGGATCGCGTGGATGCTGAGTCTAGCGCCCGACCAGTTCAGTACGAGTGCTATTCCTAGGGCGACAACCAGACAGGCGGTGGCCGCCGAAATTCGCCAGACATGGCGCCACATTTTTTTCTTTTCCGCGGTCGGAAAAGCAACGCTCACCGCGCCGAGCACTGGAAAAGCGGTCAAACGGTTGACCGCGCGTACGGAACTTAGGATCGGTCTGAGGGTATGCAGACCGTAGGCAATCGCGCCGCCCACGGCAAGAGCAACAAGCCACACGAGCCCGAGCAATAACACTCGCTTCGGAAACACCGGAACCAACGGTGAGGTGGGCGGAAGGACGACTTCAAAACGCACCGAACCTGCATTATCGGCGCGTTCGCCCAAACGCGCCTTCTGATAGCTCTCTAGCAAGGCCGTGTACTGGGCTTTGTTGACATCGTAGTCGCGATTGAGCTGTTGATATTCCGCCTCCACCTGAGGTGCGCTGTTGAGGCGTTGACGAAGATCCGCCACAGTCGCCTGATGCTGCGCCAATTCGCGGCGCAGAGCGGCGATTTCAACGTCCACCTTATTGAGTTCGAGCTGCATGCTTTGATAGACCGGGTTATTCCCAGCCCCACTGGAGGCAATCGCACTCGCATCGCCGCGCTGTAGATTCGTCAATTCCGTTGCACGCCGCTGCTTGAGCTCAGCGAGGGTTGCGCGCGTCGCAATCACGTCAGGATGCTTATCGGTGTACTTGAGCAGCAGTTCGTCCAGTCTGGCCTGGGTTTCCTGGATGCGACTTAAAGTATCGCTTCCGCCATTGCCGCGTGCGCCGGTCACGCCCGAACCGCCGGCGGCCGAGACCACCGAGTCGCTGTGCAGTTGTTTGGCCAGCTCATCGCGTCGACTCATGGCTACGGACAAATCCGACTCAGCTTTCTTTGCGGCATCTACTTCCTTCTGCAACTGCATAAAGTAGCCGCCTTGATCGCTGGGCATCAGACCTACATTCTTCTTTTTGAATGTCGCCAGCTTGTCCTCTGCCGCACTCAATCGCTGCTCATAGTCCTTGATCTGTGTTTCGAGAAATTGCTGCGCCTGCTGGGAGCCTTCGCGCTTCCCGCCCAGAGTTTCCTCCACGAAGGTGTTGAGCAAAGACTCGACCACGCGCAGGCTGCGCGCCCGGTCACCGTCTGTAAAGTGGAAGGTGTAAATCGTGCCCGCCGTACTGCGCTCGTCGCCCTGAGTGCCGGCGCTGAACACGCCTAGGACGATGCGGTCACTCAACGCGTTGAGGATCCTGGCGCGCGCCCGTTCATCGGTCACAGTCGGCGGCAGCACACCGGCATCCTTGGCGATTCGCTCCAATTGCGGACCTTCGAGCAAGGATTGGCGCACATAGTTGATTTGCGCGTCGACGTTCTGATCGATGGTCAATCCCTGCAGGGCGGGTCTTAACGCCGTGCGCGTGTCGACGAACACCCGCGCATCAGCTTCGTAGCGATCCGGCAGCGCGAAAACCACTGCCCAACCGATCAATGCGACGATGAACGCTGTGATCAGCGCAATCCAACGAAACCGCCAAGCGCCGCGCACCTCATCGAATACATGATCGAACGCCGGTGTCATGAATTGCCCCGCGCCATCAAAATCGTGTTTCCGGCACTACCAGTACATCGCCAGGCTTCAGCGGCAAATTCTGTTTCATGTCGCCGCTATTGACCAGTGCATCTAGTTTTACTTTGATTTCGGTTTGTTTGCCATTCTCGGTGCGCACGATATGGGCGCGATTCCCCGCCGCGAATTGAGCCAAGCCGCCCACAGACAGCACGGCATCGAGCACGGTCATTCCGTCCCGATAC
>Ga0210388_10004394_pt1 | contig 11053 bp, 6 predicted proteins | sample IncBWC19OmetaG_FD_155485 | JGI IMG/M metagenome (GOLD analysis project Ga0210388, IMG submission 155485) | Forest soil microbial communities from Barre Woods Harvard Forest LTER site, Petersham, Massachusetts, United States - Inc-BW-C-19-O ...
CGCTGCCTGCAGGCCCCGTGCGCGGCGCGCGGGGATGGCGCATCCGCGATCGCCCTGCCGTCTCCGCCGTCGCCGCCCGCGCGCGGCTGCGCAGCGGCTCCAGCGTGTCGTTGGTCACCTCGCCGGCCCAGACCATCTGCCACAGCACGTCGAGCACTTGCCCGGGGAAGCCGCCGGCCACACGCGCGATCTCGGAGAAGAAGACGGCCCCCCGCTGCGCGAGCAGGTCGCGCACGGTGCCGGCGAGCGCCCCGTCGACCGGCCGTACGGGCCGATCGAGCAGGGCCTCGCGGTCCGCGCGATAGAGCGCGATCCGCCCGTCGCTCGCGCCGATCGATTCGAGACCCGCCCAGCGCACCTCGCCCGAAGCGCACAGCGCGTCGAGGTCCCAGGGCCGGTACGCCTCGAGGCGCGCGGGGAGCACGGACGCCTCCAGCGCGGACGCGATGAGGGGGCAGCCTTCCAGCTCGCCGATCACGGCGAGCAGGGCGTCGCGCCCGCGCCGTGCCTTCGGGACGCCCTGCCACTCGAGCACGAGTCTCGCCAGGGCCCTCGGCTCCACCGGCTCGACGGCGCGGCGCAGCTTCGCCAGCGACCTTCGCCGCAGGGCATCGAGCACCTCGCGGTCGCAGAGCTCCCGGCCCGTCCCTCCGGGAAGGAAGGCGCCTTCGACGAGGCGACCCTCGGCCGTCAGCTCGGCGATCGCCCCGGCCACCTTGCGCGGCTCGATCCCGAAGCGTCCGGCGACGTCGGCAGCGACGAAGGGGCCGTGCGTCCGCGCGTAGCGCGCCACGAGATCGCGCATCCCGTTCTTCGGGGGCTCGAGCAGCGACGCGGGCAGGCCGGCCGGCAGGGTGAGGCCGAGCGCGTCGCTCAGCCTCGCGGCGTCCTCGGTGGCGACGAACCGGCTCTGACCGCCGACGCGGAGGGCGACCACGCGGCGCGCCCCGACGAGCTCCTTCGCCCAGAGCTCGGCGCGCTCGGGCGGGGCGCAGCGTGCGCGGAGCTCGCCCAGCGAGAGATCGCCGATCGCGAGGAGCATGTCGTGGACGGCGTCGGCGTGCGCCGCGGGGCGCGAGAGGCGCTGGAGCTGCCGCTCGTGCTCGACGAGGGTGTCGGCGTCGAGGAGCTGCCGGATCTCCGCCTCGCCGAGCAGCTCGCGAAGCCGGTCGAAGTCGATCGCCATCGCGTGGGCGCGGCGCTCGGCGAGGGGCGCGTCGGCGTCGTAGATGAAGTTCGCGACGAAGGCGAAGAGGACGCTCGCGCCGAACGGCGAAGGCGCGCGGGTGTCGACCGTGGTGACCCGCACGCGCCGGGCGGCGACGTCGCGCAGGAGCGCGAGGAGACCCGGCAGGTCGAACACGTCGCGCAGGCACTCGCGGTACGTCTCGAGCACGATGGGGAAATCCGGGTGGCGCGACGCGACCGAGAGCAGGGCCGCCGAGCGCTTCCGCTGCGCCCAGAGCGGCGTGCGTCGCCCCGGATCGCGGCGGGGCAAGAGGAGAGCTCGGCCGGCGCACTCGCGGAAGCGCGCCGCGAAGAGGGCGGACCCGTCGAGCGCGCGGGTCACCATCGTCTCGACGGCGTCGGGGGAGGGGAGGAACATCTCCGCCGGCGGCGCCACTTCGCAGGCGGGGACGCGGAAGGCCATCCCGTCGTCGGTGTAGTGCACGTCGGCGTCGACGTACTTCTCGCGCAGCCGGGCGGCGACGGCGATGGCCCACGGCGCGATGACGCGCGCCCCCAGCGGGCACAGGACGACCACGCGCCAGTCGCCGATCTCGTCGACGAAGCGCTCGATGACGATCGAGCGATCGCTCGGCACTTCGCCCGTCGCGGCGACCTGATCGCGCACGTACTCCGCGATCGCCGTCGCCGCGGCGGGCTCCAGCGAGTACTGCTCGTGGAGCTCCGTCGGGCCTGTGGCCCCCGACGCGATGTCCCGGACCAGCTCCCCGATCCGCGTCCCCAGCGAGCGCGCGCGGCCGGGCCGGTCCCCGTGCCAGAACGGCATCTTGCCCGGCTGGCCGGCCGCCGGGGAGACGAGCACCCGGTCGTGCGTGATCTTCTCGGCTCGCCACGAGGACGCGCCCAGGAGGAAGACCTCTCCCTGTCGAAGCTCGAAGACCATCTCCTCGTCGAGCTCACCGACCCTTCGCCCGCCGGTCTCCGCGGCGTCTGCGCCGCCGTTCGCGGGCGCCGCGAAGACGCCGTAGAGCCCGCGGTCGGGGATGGTCCCGCCGCTGGTGATGGCGAGACGCTGCGAGCCGGCGCGGGCCGTGATGCGACCTCGGGTGCGGTCCCAGGTGATGCGCGGCCGGAGGTCGGCGAAGTCGTCGGACGGGTAGCGACCACTCAGCATGTCGAGCACGCCGTGCAGCGCGCTGCGGGGCAGGTCCGCGAACGGCGCCGCGCGACGAACGCGATCGTAGAGCTCGCGCTCGGTCGTCTCGTCGACCGAGACGGCGGCGACGATCTGCTGGGCGAGGACGTCGAGGGGGTTCCTCGGGTACGAGGTCTCCTCGACCTCGCCGCGCCGCATGCTCGCTGTCGCGGCCGCGCACGAGACGAGGTCCTGGCGATGCCGGGGCAAGAGGACGCCGCGCGGGACGCCTCCCACCCCGTGGCTGGCGCGGCCGATGCGCTGGAGGCCGGACGACACGCTCGTGGGCGCCTCGATCTGGATGACGAGATCGACCGCCCCCATGTCGATCCCGAGCTCGAGAGACGACGTGGCCACGATGGCCCGGAGGTCGCCTCGCTTGAGGCGCTCCTCGATCGCGGTGCGCTTCTCGCGCGCGAGCGAGCCATGGTGGGCGAGGGCGATTTCGCCTGCCGCCTCGCTCCCGGGGTCGTCGCTCTTCGCGCGGTCGTTCAGCGCGGCGGCGAGCCGCTCGGCGAGTCGGCGGCTGTTGACGAAGACGATCGTCGATCGATGCGCGCGGACGAGCTCCGCCACCCGGGCGTTGAGGCCGCGCCAGAGGCTCGGACCCGAACGCGGTCCCTCGCCGTCGCGGGCACTGGCGACGGGCTCGGTCTCGTCTTCGCCCTCGCTCATCGGCGCGACCGTCTCGACCGTGAGCTCGAGCTTCTTCGGAGCTCCCGCGTCGACGATGGTCACCGGCCGGGGCACGCCGCCCTCGAACCCCCCGAGGAAGCGCGCCGCCTCGTCGAGAGGCCTCTGGGTGGCGCTCAGGCCGATGCGCTGAAGCGGAGGCCCTCCCGCGGGCCGGAGCGCCTCGAGCCGCTCGATCGAGAGTGCCAGGTGGGCGCCGCGCTTGCTCGGGATGAGGGCGTGGATCTCGTCGATGATGAGAGTGTCGATGGTCGCGAGGCGCTCGCGCGCCCTGGACGACGTGAGCAGCAGGTACAAGGACTCGGGGGTCGTGATGAGGATGTCGCCCGGCGCGCGCAGCATGCGCGCCCGCTCCTTGGCGGTCGTGTCGCCCGTGCGCACGTCGACCGACGGGATCGAGAGGACGGTTCCTTCACGCCGAGCCTGCTCGGCGACGCCCGCCAGAGGCACGCGCAGGTTTCGCTCGATGTCGAAGGCCAGCGCCTTGAGAGGCGATACGTACAGCACGCGGGTGCCGCGATCGGCGGCGCGTGGGGCGCCGCGGCGAGGCGCAGAGTCCCGGGCGGCCGGACCGGTGCGCATGAGCCGGTCGATGGCAACGAGGAAGGCCGCCAGCGTCTTTCCCGAGCCCGTGGGCGCAAGCAGGAGCGTCGATTCACCCCGCGCCACGGCGGGCCAGCCGAGCGCCTGGGCTCGCGTCGGCTCGCCGAGCGTGGCGCGAAACCACGCGGCGACGGGCGGGGCGAACAGGTCGAGCGGCGAAGCGGGCACGTGGACGACGAAGCCTATGCGCCGCGCGAGCGCGCGCCAGGCCCCCGCGCGGGCTATAACTCGCCTTCGCGATGAGCGACGCGCCACACTCCCTAAGTCCGCCAAGTCCGCCAAGTCCGCCAAGTCCTCCAAGTCTGCCCAGTCTGCCCGCTCTGCGCGCGTCGGCGCCGCCGGTGGGCGAGTTCGAGTTCTCCGAGGCCAACAAGGAGGACCTGGCGTCGCTTGCCGCCTCGATGAGCTTCGTCGGGGTGTGCGTGATGCTGCTCGGGTTGATGTCCGGCACCTTCGCGCTGGCGGCCGGATACGGCGGCTTCGTGGCGATCGCCGCGGGCCTCGTCGCGGGGGCGGCGGTCTGCCTTCCGCTCGGCTGGTGGGCCACGTCGGCCGGGCGTTCGCTCTCGGCCCTGGTGCGCACGCGCGGCCGCGACGTGGCGCACATGATGGAGGCCGTCGGCCAGCTTCGCCGCCTCTTCGGCTTCGCGCGGGTGTTCATCATCGTCTACGCCCTCGCCGCGGCGGCGGCGGGGGCGGCCTTCGTGTGGTGCACGTTCGTGGTGGAAAAAGGCGGCCACTGCTTCGCGGCGTGGGGCTGATCGCCGGCGGATTCCGGCGCGGGCGCGCCCGACGGGCGGCTATGCTCACCGGATGAGCGAGACGGGGCCCTCGTTCGCGCAGCGCCGCGCGGCGGTCCGTCTCGCGAGTCTCCTTGCGCGCGCGTCGGTCGTCGCCGTCGCCGCAGCGGCCCTGGTCGACGCCGCCGTGCCCTCGCTGGCCGCGTGGCAGGCCGATCGAGCGACGCGGCTCGGAGTCGGCACCTCCGCGCTGGTCCTCTGGTCCGTGGCTGCCGTGCTCTTCCTCTTCTGGGTGCACCGCGCGGTGTCGAACGCGCGGCGCCTGGGGGGCACCCTGCGGTGGGGGCCGGGCACGGCGGTCGTGGCCTACGTGGTGCCCGTCGTCTCGCTCGTCCTGCCTTACTACGTGATGAAGGCTCTCCACACGGCGAGCGATCCGTCCGCGCTCGACGACGTCCCCGTGTTTCGCGAGCGGGCGGATCCCGGCTATCGCGAAGGCGCGCGCGAGCTGGTCGCGCCGCCTCGATGGGACCTTGCGGCGCCGATCCTCGCCTGGTGGGTGCTCTTCGACGCCGTCACCCTGTCGAACCGCTTCGCGGGGGCGGGTGTGGTCTCGACGTGGTGGGTCGCGTGCCCGCTGGCCTGCGGTCGGCTGGCGGCAGGGGTGCTTTGCGTGCTCGTCGTGCGGAGCATCGACGCTCGCCAGCGCGAGCGCTGCCGCCGGCTCGAGGCGGCGCCGGGCCCTCTAGTCCGCACGCTCGAGCGAAGCGAGAGGGCGGACTGACGGAGACTCGTCGCGCCCTGACGGGGCGCGCGGAGGCCAAGTTCCCGGCCGCGTGGCATGCTGCGCGCTCATGGCTGATCCGGGTGACCTCACGAACCTCCCCGCCGGCACGCCGGTGCTCGTGGGGACGCGCGTCTTGCCGCTGCCGGCGCTGCGTCCAGGCGATCGCGTGCTCGCCGTCGGAAGGGTCGAGTCGCTCGTCGTCATCTCGGCCGCGGCTCACGCCGCAGCCGTCGACGCGGTCCGCGACGCGGAGGCGGCGTTCCTTGCGCTGGGGTCCTGCGGCGCGGACCAGGTGGACGCGTTCTTCCTCGGCTTCGCCGGGCGCCTCGCCGACGCGAGCGTGTGGGCCGCCGTGAGCGCGGCCAACCAGGAGGACGTCCAGAGCGCGGAGAGCCGCGGGCGCGGCACGTCGCGGCTTCGCGTGAACGAGAAGATGCGCGCCGCCATGATCGACGGACTGCGTGGCTGGGCGAAGACGCCGAGCCGCGTCGGTGCCGTCCTCGAGCGGCGGCGCGGCGACGGCTTCGTCATCGAGCGACGGGCCGCGCCCCTCGGCGTCGTGGCCTTCGTCTTCGAGGGCCGCCCCAACGTCTTCGCCGACGGCGCGGGCGTGGTGCGCAACGGCAACGCGGCCGTCATGCGCATCGGCGGCGATGCCCTCGGAACTGCCCTCGCCATCGAGGAGCACGCGCTCCATCCGGCGCTCCGCGATGCGGGTCTACCGCTCGGCGCCGTGCGCCTCCTGCGAAGCAAGGATCACGCGGCGGGGCAGGCGCTCTTCACCCTGCCGTCGGTGCGGCTCGCCGTGGCTCGCGGGTCGGGCTCCACCGTGGCACTGCTCGGCTCCATCGCCGAGCAGCACGGCATCCCCGCGTCGCTTCACGGCACAGGCGGGGCCTGGCTCTACGTCGAGCCGAGCGCGTCGCCCGAAGCGCTGGAAAACGTGCTGCGCAATAGCCTCGACCGCAAAGTGTGCAACACGCTCAACGTGCTTGTCCTCGACCGCACCGCGGTGGCGTCGCTCGGGCCGGTCTGCGCTCGCGTCCTTCGCTCGCTCGGGGCGCGCGTGCACGTCGCGCCAGGTGCCGAGGGCGTGGTGGACGGCGAGAGCTTGACCGTCGACGGCCTCGCTCGCGAGTGGGAGTGGGAGTCGACGCCGGAGCTCTCCTTCGCCGTCGCGGACGGCCTCGACGAGGCGGCCGCGCTCCACAACCGATACAGCCCGCACTTCGTGGCGTCGGTGCTCTCGCGCCGCGAGGGCGCGTTCGAGGACTTCTACGCTCGCGTGGACGCTCCCTACGTGAGCAATGCGTTCACGCGCTGGGTCGACGGCCAGTGGGCGTGGGACCGTCCGGAGCTCGGCCTGACCAACTGGGAGCGCGGACGCCTGCTGGGTCGCAGCGGCTTCCTGTCGGGCGACGACATCGTCGCGGTGCGGGACGTCTTCATCGACACGACGGGCGTCGCGCCCCAGCGTCGGTGAGATCGCGCGGCCGAGCCCCGCGTCTTGCCAGAGGCGTCGCTTGCCGAGCCTTACCTTTTTCAGGGTGAGGTGCTGGCGAGTCCGTGCGTTCGAGAGGATCGCGCTTAAGGATCTCGTGGGCCGGCGGATCACCCTTCGGTCGCTCGACCTGCGAATGGAGTCAAGCCCATGTCGATGTCGCGACGGACGCTCATCGTGCTCCCTGTGGCCCTGCTGCTTGGCTGCGCGTCGGATCCGATCTCCCAGGCGGTCGTTTCGCATGTGACGCCGGGGTTGGCCAATGCCCCATGGATCAGCGGCTCGACGGCGATCGAGGACCAGCAGATCCCGGACGTCGTCTCGAACGGGCTCGAGGCGTGCGGTCGCGGCGCCGAGCACCCCTACCTGCGGGGCCAGTGGCCGCCCTGTCCGACCCCCGCACCGCCCGCGCTCGCGGGCGGGCAGCTCTTGCCGACGTCGGACTCGGAGGCCAGCGCGAAGCTCGTGCGCCCCTGGCAGGAGTCGACCGTCTTCGACTGGCCCTGCACCCCCGCCGACCGAGCCGGCGAGAACGCCGGAGTGATCTGTCGGTGACCGTCCGCGTCCCAGGGGAGCTCGAGGGGAGCGTCTGCTCCCCTCGAACACGAACGTCCCGAGCTCGAGGGGAGCGTCTGCTCCCCTCGAACTAGGTCAATGAGCTAGGAGGTAGCTCTGGACGCTCGAGCCCCACGTGGTCGGCGTCAGCGTCGTGCTCGTGGTGACGTCGAGCAGATCCGGAGCGCAGTCGCTGTAGGGCTCGAAGTCCCAGGCGAGGTTCGGAATGCCCTTGGACTCCATGTCCGCGTAGAACCCCGACTGCGTGACCGTCGAGGTGAAGCTGCCGTACTCGCCGATGATCATCGGCAAGGTGCTCGAGTACTGGTAGGCGCTCGAGGTCTCGCTCCCGTTGCCGGGGTAGTAGTGCAGCTCGTACACGACGTTGTCGTACGTGATCGGTGCGGGCTTGGCCGCGTAGAAGCTCAGGTCACTGCTCCATCCGTTGCCCTGCACCGACACGATGTGGTGAGGGACGCCGAGGCGATCTTCTTCCGCCCGGATCGTTCCCACCGCATGGTTCATCGCCGCGGAGAGCTGCGAGTTGGAGAGCGTGCCGCCTCCGGGCTCGTTGGTCAGCCCGAAGAGGACGAACTTGGAGTGCGCGAAGGTGTCGACGAGGGCCACGTAGGTGGCATCGGTGCCGGTCGGGTACGCGGTCGGGTCCGGCGTCGTCGTGCTGTCCGACGGTAGCCCGGTCGCCTCCGCGTCGTTGCCGTCGACCGTGTCCTCGTCGATCATGGAAGGATCGCTCCGGAGGGTCACGAGGACGTACACGTTCGGGTTCGCGCCGAGCGCGTTGATGACGTTGGTCATGGGGGTCGCGTACTGGCTCGCGTTGCCCGTCCAGGTCACGACGGTCGGATAGCTGTTCATGCCGAGCGAGACCCGGACGAACGTCGGCTTCCAGTTCTGCACGAGGCCCGAGGCGACCGATTCCAGAGTCTGGTCGGGGGACGTCATCCAGAGCGTGTTGTCGTATCCGCACAAGAAGATGTCGTCCATGTTGACCCCGCGGCCGATCCACTGGGTCCCGCCGCCGGAGCCATTCGAGACGAAGACGTGATTGGCGTTCGTATAGAGCCAGCCGGCGGGGAGCGTCGTCGTGCCGCCGTCGGCGCCGCCGCTCGATGAAGGGGAGCCGGAGCTGCTTCCAGAGCTCGAACCGGAGCCACTTCCGGAGCCCGACCCCGAGCTGCTTCCGGAGCTCGAGGACGCGGAGCCGGCGTCACGGTGCTTTGCGGTCTGACTGGCTGTGGGCGGCGCGCCGACCGATCCGTCGTCGCTGGTCGATCCCGTTCCGTCGTCCCCGCTGACGACGAACGATCCGTCGTCGCCGCCTCCGTTGATGCTGGCATCGCTGGCATCGCTGTCGCCGCTGCCGCTCCCGCTGCCTCCGCTGGACCCCATGAGGATACCGGAGCTGCTGCCGGAGCTGCCGCCGCCGCTACTCGTCGCGCTGGGCGTGCTGCCGTCGATCCCGAGAGGCGACTCGTTGTTCTGCGTGCCGCCGCCCACTGCGCAGTCGACCGAAAGGAGAGCGACGAGCGCCGCAGCCGGAAACAGATACTGCCTTCGCATAGGCGGAGCCCGTCAGCAATGCCAGTGCCACTGCTGATCCCGCTTGACATGGCGACGACTGGCAACAATGCGCCGACAATTGGATCGGCCATTCGGGGCCAAGTGATGGCCTGAAACCTCAATTGATGCTTCGAGGCATCAATCGAGTCGCGCGGTCGGAGGCTCGCTCCTGCGCCCGCGATCCAGCGATGTCGCTTTTTTCGCGAGTCACTGCGTGTCGCGCAGGCCCGATGAGCGGCGTTTCATGGCTGGCGCATCGACGCCGTGAGCGGCGCGTCGGGCGCGGCGCTCGACAGCGTCCACGAGAGAGCGACCTGCAGGTCGACGTTCGCGAGAGGGACCTCGTATGTGGCGCCCGTCTGATCGACGAATTGATCGCGGGCGATGGCGAGTCCGAAGGCGCCGCGCAGGAGGAGGGCGGCATGCGGGCCGATCTCCGCGCGCAGGTCGACACTCGGGCCCAGGTCGATGAGCGGCACCGACTGCGCTGGGCTCGCCGCGGACGTTCCGATGAACGCCGCGCCCACGCTGGCGCCGCCGCAGAGGTCGAGGCGTATGCCGCTGCCCGGCGCGTAGTTGCCGAGCGTCTCCGAGCATGTGTCGAGGCGGCCGGCGACCCACGTCATGTGCAGCCCGCTCTCGGTAGGCTGCCCGATCGCGGCCGCCATCCGCAGGAACACCTCGCGCCCGAGTTCGTCCGTCACGAACGGCGAGAGCCCGACGACGCCCCCGCTGGCGACACCGGAGCGGAAGAAGCTCGCGATGCCCACGTCGACCGCGTGCGCCGGACGGGATGATTCGTCCGCGCCGGTCCACGGGACCGCGGGCCGGCCCGCGTCGGAGGGCTGGGTGATCGTGACGGGAGGGGCCGCGGCGTCCATCGAATTTCTCCTCCGGTCTCATGGCCGGCCGACCCAACATTTGCCTCGAGTTTGCCCCGTATCGCTCCCTCGAGTCGCGTGTCGGGGGAGGCTCAGGGCATCGGGTGGGCGGAGAACCAGGACCAGAAAGCGTCGTTGGCGATGAGGTCCGCCGAGCGGGCCCCCTGGTTGGAGCCGCAGAATACCTCGCTCCCGGCCCAGTCGTCGCCGCCCGGCCAGTAGTGCCCGCCGCCGTCGATCATGCAGAACTCCACCTCGCCGGCGTGCGGACACGGATAGAGCTCGCACGTCGCCGCTCCGTTCGAGAGCACGGTGGTGGGAGGGCCCCCCTCGCAACCGTTCCGCGCGACCCACTCCTGGACGGTCTCCGGGGCCGAGACGAAGGTCACGAGCGACAGAGGCCCCCATCCGCCGTCGAAGGGGTAGCAGGCGTCCTGCGTCCCGTGGACGTGGAGCACGGGGACCTGGCGCCCCGGGTTGCACGGGAACAGGGTTTCTGCCGGCGTCTTGTCGAGGTCGACGTTGCCGATGCCGCCGCTCACCGCGGCGATCGCGGCGATCTTGTCCGAGAGCTCGCACGCCAGGCGGTGGGCAAGCATGCCGCCGTTCGAGAAGCCCGTGGCGAAGATTCGCTTCGGGTCAACGCAGACCTGCTGGGAGATGGCGTCGATCATGGCGCGCACGAAGCCGACGTCGTCGACGTTCGTGTTGATCTCCGCGGCGAGCTCGCAGCAGTTCCCGGCGTTCCAGACGTCGAGGGTGCCGGGGGAGAGGCCGGGAAGGGCGATCGTCCCCTCGGGCTCGACGAGGATGAATCCGCTGGCGTCTGCCTTGGCCTGGATGTGCGCGAAGCCCTCGAACGCCGACGCGCTCTGGCCGCCGCCGTGGAGCGCGAAGACGAGCGGAGCGGGCTTGGAGAGATCCAGCCCGGGAGGGATGTGCACGTTGTAGGTGCGTCCGCCGCCGTCGAGGACCAGTGTGCCGGTGGAGTCTCCGGCGTCGAGCATCGCCGGCGGACAGGCGATGGGCACGGTCGCCTCGGCCCCGCCGGCATCGACGAGCTCCGTACCGCCGTCGCCGGGATTCTCCGCGTCGATTCCCGGACCGGTCGTCTCGCCGGGAAGCGTCGCGTCGGCGGTGGAGCCGGCGTCGCCCACGTTGCCTCCACCGAGACCCCCGCGCCCGGCGTCGATGCCTGCGCTCTCGCCGCCCGCGCTACCGCAGGCCGCGACCACGGAGATGCCGAAGGCCAGGGCAAGACGGAGCCATGACCTCATCGAATCCGTGTGTGCTCTAACGCCGCCACGCCATCCGAGCAAGGAATCGCGC
>Ga0210388_10004396_pt1 | contig 11047 bp, 10 predicted proteins | sample IncBWC19OmetaG_FD_155485 | JGI IMG/M metagenome (GOLD analysis project Ga0210388, IMG submission 155485) | Forest soil microbial communities from Barre Woods Harvard Forest LTER site, Petersham, Massachusetts, United States - Inc-BW-C-19-O ...
CCATGTCCGATTCTTCCCCCGATCTGCCCGAGGTCGAGCCTCATGATCCGGAGCCCGTGGCGGTCGCGATCGAGACCGCTCGCGCGCTGTTTCGGACGGGTGATCGTCTGGACGCGCTGCGCTGGCTACGTCGCGCCGCTGAACGCGCCGAAGAGGCAGGGGACGACATGCGTGCGGTGAACCTCGCGCGCCGCGCTGCCGATCTGAGCACCGAGCTGCAGAGTATCGTGCCGCCCTCGCGCCGTGATGAAGCCGCCGCGCTCGCGCCATACGACGATTTCAGTGACAAGACCGTGGTCGACGCGCCGGCAGCCACCGCGATTGTCCGCGAAGCGTTGCAATCCGGGGTGCAAATCACCGAGCTCACGGAGTCAGTGCCACCGCCGCGCTCGGTCACTCTGCCTTCGCCAGCGTCTGTGACCTCAGCACCGCGCACTACGCTCAAGGCGCAACCCGAGTCGGTGAAGCCGTCGGTGCGACAAGCCATGCGTGTGGCCGTGGCGCGCGATCCCGAGAGCCCTGGAGCGTGGCTCGTGCGTGCCTTGCCTGAAGGCTTGCCCGCGCCGCCCGGCAGCGAAGAGGCACTCTTGGTCGTACTCGATCCGAAGAGCCGGCTCTTTCAGTAGCGCGCTCGCTTCAACGTTTCGAGCGTCAGCGCCGTGAGGCGAAGCTCCGATTTCGGCACTCGTGCAAGATCGAAGAGAGGTGTCACTTCGCTTGCTCGGACGCGGTCCGGCGCGCTGACGCCGGCGCTCCGAGCGGCCCAGGCCACGATGGCCCGTGGATCGCAGCCGCCTTGCTGCAGCTCGGCCAGGCTGAGATCGGCTTCGCGCTTGGCCAAGCGGCGGCCATCCGCGTCGGTCACGAGCGGCACGTGAGACCACTTGGGGTGCGGCAAACCGAGCGCGGTTTGCACGTGCCATTGACGTGCTGCGCTGGGTAGTAGGTCCGCGCCGCGCAGCACCTCGGTGACACCCTGAGCGGCGTCGTCCACGGCGACCGCGAGCTGATAGGCGGGTGCCTTGTCGCGCTTCGCGATCAGAAAATCTCCCACGTCACTCGCGACGTCCCAGGTACTCGGGCCGCTCACGCCGTCCTCGATTTGTATGCCGCCCGCGGGAATCATCAGTCGCGCGCCGGCTGGGCGCCCCGTCTCTCGCTCGGCGTCGGCGAAGGAGTTGAAACGGCCGCGACAAGTGCCAGGGTAGCGAGGCTCTGCCGAGTCTGCGTGTGGCGCGCTTTGGGCGCTGCGAATGTCGCCGCGCGAGCACACGCAGGGATAAGCTTTGCCCGCTTCAATCAGCGCTGAAACCGCCGAATTCAAGCGCGGCAGGCCGTGCGACTGCAGCCACACCGGTCCGTCCCAGTCGAGGCCGAGCCACTCGAGATCACGGAGCGCCGCGTCGGCAAATTGTACTTGCGCGCGCGGCCCGTCTAAATCCTCCATGCGGAGGAGCAGGGTGCCGCCGCGGGAGCGGATGTGCCAGTACGCGAGCAAGAACGTGCGCGCGTGCCCGAGGTGCAAGAGCCCGGTCGGGCTCGGCGCCAAGCGCCCGACTGGCACGGTCATGTCACTGCCCAGGCGCAGCGCAGGTGCAGTTGGCGACGCGCCGCTCGGATTCGGAGACGACGCGCTTGGCGTGACTGCAATGTGCCCCGCCGTCGCCGTCGAGCCGACACACCGCGTTCGCCGCGCGCGTCAGCGACGCGAATGCGCGGCATGCATTTTCACACTGGCCGCTCGGCGCGGAGCTGGCGGGCGCGCTTGCTCCGGCAGCGCTTGGGGCGCCGCGTTTGGCGGCCTTCTTGTCGGCGCTGCCGCCGCTTCGACCGAGCTCGGGCGTCGGTTCGGCAAGCGCCAAGCGATCGAGATCTGCCTTGGCTTGGTTTAGGGCGTTCTCGGCGGCTTCGAGCGTGGTGAGCTCGTCCTTGGCCGAGTCGTCAGCCTTGGGTTGATCCAATCCCTGTGGCGTGAGCACAGGTGCGGCGGCTGGTGCAGCGGGCGGCGCGCGCTCTTCATCCGCCTGCGGCGCCGTGCTGACCGTCGCAGGGCTTGCCGCGGGCGCTGCCAAGGGCTCACTGTGCTGGTTCGCGCAGGCCGTCAGCAGCACCCAAACACCGAGCCCACCCAGTACGCGCGCGATTTTCATGGGGATTTTGCGCATTCTCCAGCGGGACACCCGCGCCGGATCAGACCGCGCCCAAGCTTAGACGTTCCGGGTTCGAAAAAGGCTCACACTCTCGCCACGATATACGCGAGCCACCCCGGTTGGTTCTCGGCGCGGGTCGTGGGTCGATAGTCGTCGTGGTCGTCGTCCTTGCTCTTGTCCCAGAATACACGCACATCGGAGTACCCCGCTTCCTGGAGCAGCTCGGTGAGCTCGGGCAAGGTCCAATAGCGCCAGTCGTAGCTGAAGGCTTTTTCCAGCTTCGTGCCATCGGCGAATTCGAAGTGGATGTGGTTCAAGACTTCGTGCGTGATCGGATTGAACTTGTCCTGGTCCCAAACATAGACGAACCCGCCCTTGATTTGACGCGGTTCGAGCATGGTTTCATGTGATTCCCAACCGCCGTACGCGTCGAGCATGAACATGCCGCCGCGGCTCAGCCCCTTCTTCACGCCGGCGAAGTAGGAGCGCATGGCGTCACGAGTCTTGAAGATCCAATAACTGAAGTTGAATGCGCAGACCACGTCGTGCTTGCCGGGCGACGCTTTGCGCACGTCTTGGCGGAGCAGCTTGACGCGCGCGGCCTTGTCACCGAGCGGTAAAATGTTGTGCTCGGTGCCCCACGCGAGCACCTTGGGGTCGATGTCGATGCCGACTGCGCTGCGTTTGGGCGAGCTCCGGACCCACTCGCCGCAGAGCAGTGCCGTGCCGCAAAAATCCTCACGCAGCGTCAGCGGTGGGTTCTTGTTCGTCGTCTTGAACGCGCGGTTGATGAAGTAGACCTCGGTGGCCGCGTCTTGCACCGAACGCTGATACAGGTCGTGCTTGTCAGCGGTCTTGGCGGAAAACTTAGAGGCTTTCTTCTTTTTTGATTTCTTGGGCATGAGCATCGTAAAACAAAAAGTTATTTTCTACGTTTGCAGCGAACGGTCGTGGCAAACGTTTGGTAGTCGGCAACATAGGCTAAAATCGCCGAATTTGAAGCGGCGCCGAGTGACACGTTGGAAAAGCCACGTGCCGTCGCGATGACCTCCGGGGGGCCCAAGCCGGCCTCGCTGATTTCAGCCAATTCCAGCACCTCGGGTGCCTCTGGAGCAGGGTTGGCGGGCCGGACATAGGCGACGAACGCAGAGCCGCAGAACGCGCCCCCTGAAACCGGCGAGACGTCGATGCCATTTGGGTAACCGCGCCAAACCGACTTCGGATCCATGTGCGGTTCGCTGCCGAGCTCGAGCATGACCAAGCCGAAGTGGCTCACGTCGCGCTCAATCGGCAGAAAAGCTCTCACCCCAAAGGGTGTGGTGCTGGCGAACACCTCGGAGAACGTCTGTGACGACGCGCCGACCCACATCACCACATCGGGGTCGAGCTCGGGCTTTCCGGATTTGAACCGAACTCGGCGGCCGTGCAGCGGAGTCATCGCGCTGCGCGCGTCGATGGCGATGGTGAACAAATCCTCTCCGGTGCTGGCTGTCGCGACGCTGCTCGCGCCGGCTCCCTCGGGCGACAACGGAAGCGTGCCAGCGCCTTCGACCCACAACTTGGCGCGGGGTGGCGCATCATCCGTTTTTGGCTTGCTGACGTACACGGCATGGGCCGGCGCGCCCGCAGCATCGGCGCCAGAGACACGCGTGCCGTTACGCGCGTCACTGGCCAAGATCTCGAGCGGTGTGGAGCTGTCCAGCACGCGCCGCACTAGCTTGCCGTCGCTGATCCAATACGCTTTACCGCGCAGCAAAAATGGTCCGCGCGCGACGGCGAAGAAGTCGTTTGGGCCGCCGCTGATGTTGGCGAAGTGTGCTCGTTCGGGCTGGGAATTGCTGCTGGGAGCGCCGCGTTTGGCGACGTGCAGCTCATCGTTGCGGTCCACCATGACGACGCCGTGCTCGTCCGCGGTCATCGGGCCCGCGGGGCCGATCACCACCGCGTCGTCGATGATGACTTTGCTGATCGCCGCGGGGACCTGTGCGCTGTTCGCGGGCGTCGCCGTGTCGTCGTCGGGTAGCTGCGATACGGTCAGCGCCTCGCCCGGGTCTCCGCTCGCGGCCGCCGGGGGCGGACTCGCGGTCAGCGCGTTGTGTGTTGCGGCAGCAGCTGGCCTCGCAGTCAAAGGCGCGGGCGTGGCGGCATCATCACCGCCGTGGCGGTCACAGCAGACGAGCGTCACGCTGCAAAATAGCGAAAGCGCGCCCGTGCTGAAACCCGAGGCGCGCCGCATGCTGCCTCTTTTGCCACAGTCTTTCGGGGGTTCAAATCAAATCGATTTTGGCGAGAAAGTCGTACGCCATGGGCGGCGCGACGCGCGGTCTCGTCCTTGGTCGCGAACTCGGTTATGACTCGAGTGATGTGTTTCTCGGTTCGAAAAGCCGCGCGCGTCGGCTGGTCCGGCACGGCTTTGCTGGTCGCGTTGAGCGCGTGCGGAGCGGGAGCGCAGCGAGCGGGCGGCGCGCAAATTCCGAATGGGTCGAGCGCGCCACTTCCAGCTGGGAGCGCCGCGCCGGTCTCGACGGCAGGCGCGCCACCCGCGTCGGGCGTCGCGGCTTCGGGCGCGGCGTTCTTGCCGCGCTTGGCCGAGATCACGCTCGATCCGAAGCAGCCGCTCTCTCCGCTGCCCGAGCTGAAGGTCGAAAACATCGGCCTGCACGTGGGCGGTGGGCCGAACGACGCCGAGACCAAGGCGCCTTTTCAACGCGCGATCGCCGATCGCTTCCCGGCTTTTCTGGATTGCTATCGCAAAAATGAAGATCCCGCGAAGGGCGGCCGCTTCGGGATCGACCTGCACATCGCGCGCGGCGGCGGGCATCCACGAATCGAACAGCCGCGAACGGCCATGCGTGGGCCGGAGTTTCGCGCCTGTGTCAGCGCCGCGTTCGAGTCAGTCGAGTTCGACAAACCGAGGCGCGGGCCGACGACCATCAGCTACTCTCTCCACTTTACGGTCGGAGAGGCGCCCTAAAGAAGCGCTGATACGGGATGGCCACGGGCTTGTCCTCGAGCGCGACCTCGATCATGTGATCGAGAAGCGGAAAATCGCGGCGCGTGAATCGCCCGGCGCCTCCGTGCGCGCTGAGCCCGCTGCGCAGCGTGTCCAAAATCTCCAGACACTCCAGCGTGGCTCCGTTCATGCGTTCGATAGCGCCCGCTCGGCCTAGCCCTTGCCCCAAAAAACGGCCAAAACGGCCAGTTCTGCCGCCATTGCAGGTCACGTTCAAATCACCGGCAAACGCCAGGCCGGACACGGTGTGCGGGTCTCCACCCAAGGTCGCGACGAGCACTTCGGCCTCGCGGATGGCTTGCGCATAGAGCGCGGCCTCACCATTGTGCATGGCGATACTGCCTGCGCTGCCTCCGTTCTTCTCGTGTATGCCAGCAGCGAAGCCAATACCCATGGCATAGGCGTTCTTCAGTGCCGCGCAGACTTCGGTACCCACCACGTCCGCGCTGGTGAAGACGTGATAGTACGAGCCGCGCGCGAGGTCGGCCCAAGCGAGGCAGCTCGCGGCGCTGCGGCTCGTGAGCACGACGCAGGTATCGACGCGGCGTGCCAACTCCCCGGCAATGCACGGACCCGCGACGGCCACCGGATCGACGGCGAGCTCCGGCGGCAGCTCGCGGCGCAATACATCGGGCAAGATCGCGAGCTCCGAGCCGTCCCAAAGCAGGCCCTTCGAAACCATCAGTAGCGGCACGCCCGGCTTGAGGTGCGCTGAAAGCGCGCGGGCCGCCCAGCGCACTCCCGCGGAGCTGACACCGAGCGCGAGGGCCTCGACTCCGTGCAATGCTTGCTCGAGCTCGGTGCGAAAAAATGGCGTAATTGTCGCAGGTAACGGGTAGCGGAGTGTGGGGTGGTCGGCGCCGCTCTTGAGCGCGGAGATCAGCGCGTCGTCGAGCTCGGTGCCGACGAGACGGACCTCGTGGCCGCGATCGAGCAGCGGTAGCGCAAGCGCGCTGCCCATCATGCCTGCACCGACAATTGCAATGCGTGCCATCAGTTTTTTCCACTAGCGCCGCTCTGCTTGGATTGCACGCTACCTGGCGCTAGTCCCGGGAGAACGGGCAAGCCAAGGTTGGGGAGCGGTGGCATGCCGGTTGGCAGTGCGGGGACGCCGAGCAGGGACGGTAGACCCGAAGGCAAGGCTGGCAACACGGGTAGGTTCGATAGGTCTGCGGGCAACGCGGGGACGCTTTGCAGAAGCGCGTTTAGGTCGGGGGGCAAAGGCGCGAGCTTGGCCAGCTCTGCCAGCGTCAGCGGGTGCAAACCGCAGCCCACGCCGATCGTGCGCGCCACTTTGGCAGCTGCGAAGTGACGCGTATCCGCCGAGACCGTGAGTCCGATGGCGACGCTGCCATTCACTAATTTATCGGCAAATTCTGCTGCTTTAGCGCCGAGCTCCGCACCGAGCACGGTCGAGACTCGAGCATTGGTGGTTGCCGCGGCTAGCGTGCTGCACGGCAGCTGACCGTGTAGCGAAGCGTCGATTTGACTGTGGTCTGAGCTGCGCACGATCAAACCGTTGCCCGTCAGCTCGAAGGCCCCGGCTTTGAGCTCGGTTTCGTCCAGCACGATGCGATCGCGGAGCGGTGGGATCGTGAATTTTGCGTCGCAGGTCGTGGTGTCGCCAAAGACGAAGCCATTCAGCTCGAATGGGTGAGGCGGAACATAACCCTTGAGGGTGATATGCGTCACGCCGTGGACGGTATCCTTTTCCGGGCCGGTGTCCGGGAAGGAGAGCGTGGTCTCCGAGCTGACGAGGACGCCCGTCACAGGCAACACCACGCCGAGGGGCTGCGCGAGCCGTTCTGCGACGATGGGCGCGAGTGTGAATTTCGCAGTCGGCACTGGCGCGGCGGGTGAAATTTCGACCCGAAATGGCGCGCGCGCGAGATCCGCCTCGCCGAAGCCGAGCGCAATAGCCGAGCTTTGTCGAGCGAAGCTCGCGCCGACCTTGCCTAAATCGACGTTCAGAAGACGGGCGTGCTCGGCGGCGAATATGCCACCCGTGGCAGTATGAGTGAGCGAGCCGCCCGAGACGTCGAGCCACGGGCTGGCGCCGGCTTGCTCTACGAAGGTGACATGCACGTTCTGTGCGCTGAGCGGCAGAGCGTATGCCCCGGCGTGGGACTTCGTCCACTCGCTGAGCTCGAGCCCGACGTTGGTGATCGAGCCGAGGACTTGAGCCTCCACGTTCGTGAGTTGGATGGAGGTCGGTGTCAGCTCGTCGAGCGCTACGTCGATGCGCCCCACCTGAACGGTCACGGAGCGCACGCGATCGAGCGTTACCTTGGCTTGAGTGATTTGCACCCAACCCCAACCAAAACGGATGGCTTTGGGCTCTAGCGTGACGCCTTCAGCCTCTGCCACCGACACTACGCGCGCGGCCACGTACTTCGGGAGCACCACCAGCAAGCCGAACGCCGCGCCGCCGAGCAGCAGGCCGAGCGGCACGCCGAACAGCGCGAGCCAGCGTTTCCCATTCACTAGCGCTACGCTACGATCCCTTGCCCGCCCGAGCCAACTACGCTTTGGGCTTTTCCGCACTCTCCAAAGCGATGCCCAACTACCTCACGCCAGAAGGCGCAAAAAAACTCGCTCTCGAGCTCAATCAATTGGCAAGCGTGGAGCGCCCTCGGGTCGTACAGGAGGTGTCCGACGCTGCTGCGCAAGGCGACCGCTCCGAGAACGCCGAGTACACCTACGGCAAGAAGCGGCTGCGTGAGATCGATCGCCGTATCCGCTTCCTCACCAAGCGTTTGGACGGCGCGGTCGTTGTCAAGCAGGAGGAAGGCGCGCACCTGGAGGTGCGCTTCGGCGCTCGGGTACAGCTCCTCGACGAGAACGAGAAGCGCAGCGCGTACCTGATCGTAGGTCCGGACGAAGCCAACCCGGCTGAAGGTCGCATCAGCTTTCAATCGCCGCTCGGCAAGGCGCTCATGAAACGTAAAGTCGGCGATGTGGTGACCGTATTTCGACCGGCTGGTGAAATCGAGATGGAAGTCGTCGCGATCGAATACTGAGCCGAGGCCGACCAGCGCGAAGACGGAGCTCGAAGGCGCGGGCGCGCTCGGTCAGCGCTGCTTCGCGCGCAGCGTTACGAGCGTGCGCTGAATGGTGTCCAGCACTTGCTCCTGGCCAATCGAATGCAGGAACGCGACGTATTCCTCGAGCCGCGCGCGCACGGCGGCGCTGGCCGACGAATCTCCATCGACCAGCGCGGCGTCCTGATCGCTGAGATCGAAGTTGATGAAGCCTCGACAGTGTCGTGACCCGCAACGGCACGGGTCACGCTCCGGCTCATTTCGAGTCACCCAGCCGTAGAAGATGGTCACCTCTTCCCCAGGGGAGATGGGCCTTCTGCATTGAATGCGCCCTTCGCGATCGGAAAAGATGGCGGCGTTGGGGTTGCAACTGTGATTGCACAACCAGCCGCCGGGCACGCTCGTGTCAGGCACGATCACCGTCCATTTTTCCGACACCAACGTCAGCTTGCTCTCGGCGGCCAGCGTTGCCTCTGGGTCGTCGATGTCGAGCCGGCGCTGTTTCGGCGCATACGGCGTGATCACGTCGCCGGGTTGGAAGCGACGTTTGGCGAACACGCCGCGGCCGGCGAGGCTCCGCTCGCGAAATTCCACCGGCGCGAGGCTGAATTTGGGCTTGTGAGGCTTAGGCATCGCTCGCGCTGCTCGCTCACTCTTGGTTCAACGTCAGGCGCGCGCGCTCGGCGAGCCCCTGAATCACGGCGTGGAAACTGGACAGCGCTTGCAGCTTGTGCGCGCCGAACCGCGCCTCGAGTCCCCGATTGATGATCGGAACTTTGGCCGTGCCGCCCGTCGAGCAAACACGTTCGATGTCCGAAGGAGAGAGCCCAGCGCGTTCCAGTACTTCATCCAAGCGGTTCAAAATCGCGCTCGAAACCCGCGCGCTTGCCTGTTCGAAGCGTTCGCGGGTGAAGCTTTCTTGGATGTCGATGCCCGGGTATTCGAAGTGAAAGGTGGCGGCAGCTTGCGCGGAGAGCTCACGCTTTTCTTGTTCGATCGCCTCGAACAATTGAAAGCCGAGCCCGTCCTCAATCAACGTCGTCAGTTGGTCGACGCGCCGCTTGTCGTCGTCCTTTGCTGAACCGGAGCGCACGCCACGCAAAAAATCCAAGACGTCACGCCGCGCCAGCAGACAGATCTCGGCGGGCGAGCACAAGCGTTCCATCAGCGGCGCCGGCATCTCCAGCCAGTTGGAGCCGAACGGCACTTGATAGCGCACGCGCGAACCGAAATGCTCGGCGATGCCGTGCCGCATCAAGGAGCCATCGAATGCATCGCCGGCTTGCGCGACGCCGCCGATCGCGAGCACCTCTAGACTGCTCTGCCGAGTCGGGTCGAGGCGGGCTACCGTAAAGTCCGAGGTCCCGCCGCCGAAGTCGGCGACCAAGAACGTGTGCGCGCCAGGCTTGGTGGTGCCGAAATCGTACGCGGCCGCCAGTGGCTCTGGACAGAAGTGGATGTCCTCGAAGCCCGCAAATTCGGCTGCGCGCCGCAAGCGCGCTTCGGCCAGCTGATCGGCTTGGTCGTCGTCACTGAAGCGCGCGGGTCGACCCAACATCACCCGCCGCACGTCACGTTCGAAGTACTGGTTAGCGCGGCGTCGCATTTCGCGGAGGAACATGCCGACCAGCTCCTCGAGCGTTACTTTGCGCGTCCCGATGCGCGTGTCGGCGAAGCTCTGCATCGGCAAGAAGCGCTTCACCGAGCGAATGAAGCGACCGCGTAGCCCCTGTGCGACGTAGTCGCTGAGTGCGCCGGCACCGAACGACCAAGCGAGGTCATCGGAAAAATACAAGATGCTGCGGAACACGCTCGGGTCCAGGGCATGCTCGTCGAGCGGAATTGGCGGGTGTGTGGCGTCGCGATTGGCGGCGGCCAGGAGCGAATTGCTGGTGCCGAAATCGATGGCATACATTTCGGGCACGAACGGCTTGGTCATGCTTTGATTCACTGTCGCTGATGTTGCTGCGCTGTTCGTTGTCCGCCGCTCTGTCCTACAAGAACAGATCGGGCAACAATTGGTCGCTCGGCACGGCCGAGTAAACGGACAAATCGCTGACGCCCGCGCTGGCCAAGATATCCTCGTCGATCGCGAAATTGCCCGTAAATTCCGAGCTTTTTCGGAGCAAGATGAAGCGTGCCGCGTCGGCGACGATCTCCGGGCTGCGAGCGCGGGCCATGGCCGGGTCTCCACCCAGCAGATTTTGAACCGCGGCGGTCGCAATCACGGTGCGCGGCCACAGCGCGTTCACGGCGATGCCGCGTGGTCTGAGCTCTTCGGCGAGGCCGAGCGCGCACAGGCTCATGCCATATTTGGCGATCGTATATGCGAGGTGTGGCGCAAACCACTTCGCGTCCAGGTTGAGCGGTGGCGACAGCATCAAGATGTGCGGGTTCGAGCTTTTCGCCAAAGCCGGCAGGCACGCCTTCGAGCACAGGAAGGTACCGCGTGTGTTGATCTGGTGCATCAGATCGAAGCGCTTCATGTCCGTGGCGAGAGTGCCGGTGAGCTGAATTGCGCTCGCGTTGTTGACGAGCACGTCGATGCCGCCGAAGGTCGCAATGGTCTTCGACACCGCGGCTTCGACTTGATCCTCGAAGCGCACGTCGCACACGCAGGCGATGCCGCGGCCGCCTGCGGCTTCAATCGCGGTCACGGTCTCGTGCACCGTGCCGGCGAGCTTCGGATTCGGCGCGTCGGTCTTGCCCAGTACCGCGATGTTGGCGCCGTCCCGCGCCGCTCGGAGCGCGATGGCTCGCCCGATGCCGCGACTGGCGCCCGTGATCAGCAGCGTTTTCCCGGAGAGACCGCTCATGAACACCCGTTTTGCTCGACTGTGGGT
>Ga0210388_10004397_pt1 | contig 11046 bp, 12 predicted proteins | sample IncBWC19OmetaG_FD_155485 | JGI IMG/M metagenome (GOLD analysis project Ga0210388, IMG submission 155485) | Forest soil microbial communities from Barre Woods Harvard Forest LTER site, Petersham, Massachusetts, United States - Inc-BW-C-19-O ...
CTTATTAACAGCTATTGGCTATCAGCTATTGGCTGTTAGCTTTCAAACGAAAGCCCAAACTGCTTCTGCAAACCCGAATGCAGCAATTATTTCCTTTCAAAAGGACACCATTGATTATGGAACTATTCCGCACAATGCAGACGGCTACCGTGCGTTTAAATTTACCAATACCGGCAAAGAACCGTTGATGATAAGTGAAACCCATGGTTCATGCGGATGTACCGTACCAACAGCTCCTAAAGAACCTATTCAACCGGGTGCAAGCGCCGAAATCAAGGTGCATTATGCAACCGACAGGGTTGGACAGTTTTTCAAGAATGTAACTGTTACGAGTAATGCAACAAATTCTCCAAAAATCATATATATAAAGGGAACCGTTTTGCCCGATGCTGCGCCTACTACCACCACACAAGTGGTACCAGCACCTGGTAAATAATCTTTAAGTTGATTTCTTTAAGGCAGGAATGGCTATTTAGCTGTTCCTGCTTTTTTATTTTCGCCTTCGGTAATCGAATAGTAATAAATATCGTCATCAATTGTAACAGCAAGTTTGGATGATGAAAAGGGAATGATATCTGTTGAGGTTACGCTCTTACTCTTTCGCAGTTTTGTTCTAAGCGTTTTTGTTCCGTTTGAAGCAAGCAAATAGTAAGCCGATTTTGACTGGTCATTCGGAGCGTAGCAATCTATAAGGGTGAGTACCCATTTTCCACCGGGAAGGGATGTAGTGCGCATAGGAAGATAAACGGGCCAGGTAGTTGTGGCGGCAAATTCAGGTAGTTCCTTTTCCATGTTGATAGTATTCTTATATTCCCCTGTAAGCAACGAATAAAATTTTATGGTGCTTACACCTTGCACATTATAAAAACTGCAAACTATTTTTTTCATTCCTGCCAGAATATTAATATCCTCCGTGTAATCGGGGATATCCAATTTCCAATAAATTTTCCCATCAAAACTCAATGCATATACCCATGTAGCCCTGCTGCTATACATCTGTGCATAAACGAGAAACATGGTATCATTTACGGGGCGGGTGCCAATATCCCAGGATCCTGTTTCACCGGGCATTTCAACGATGGTTTCGAAAAGCCTCCCTTTAGTGAGCGAATATTTTTGAAGAGTAAGCACCGTTGATTGTTTTCTCCAATTTAAAATCAATGCTTCATCATCATCTATAAAGGTAATATCCGCTTCCTTATGCGGTTCTATAACCGATGCCATTTTTTTTAATGCAGAATCATAGAAAGTAATCCGAAGACTATCTCCAATTTCCATTGTTTGGGTAAGATAAAATTTCCCGGATGGCAAGGTGTGACAGATAGTAGTTGAACCCATTTTACGGGAAGGCAAAACAAGTGAATCGACAAGTTTTAAACCTGCTTCCGAAATTGAATATCTTTTGAAAATACTATCACCTTCTTCTTCAGCAATCAATTCCTTTTCACTTAAAAATTGGCAAAACTCGCCCGCGCCAAGGTTCCATGAGTTTTTCGTTCCGGGAATTTGAAATGCATATTTTACCTCGGGTGGAGGAGGAGGTGGTGGAACATATTTAGTAGTGTCTTCAGGGCCATCGCCAACCATAGCAACTTCTTCCACAACCCGTTCTGCAGGATGAATATTGTATATGTAATTTTGAATAGTGTAAGGAGAGGTTTTGGAAAATGTTACATCTGTGATGTGCTTACCATAATTGGCCGTATTGGTAAGGCGAAGCACCTGGCTGAACAGGCTTGAATAGAAAAGAATAAAAAATAAAACAGGAATGTCTTTAAATAAGGGAAGTCTCTTCATAGGCCTCAAAGGTACAAATAACCAAATGAAATTTAATACCTTTGAAATACCGAAATATTTTAAATCAGTACTATCACCTTTTCAGATGAATTTCCTGCTCAAATCATTTTTCAGAATAATGCCCAGCGATTACTTCGCCCGGAAATATCCTGTCTCGGTAAAAGGAATTCTGCATATCAATAATAAAATAGTGCTGGTTAAAAATGAGCGAAATGAATGGGAGCCGCCCGGCGGAAAAATTGACCCGCATGAAACTCCGGAGCAATGCGTGTTAAGGGAAATAAAAGAAGAACTGAATATTGATGCTACCATTGATTACCTGCTCGATTCATGGATATATAAAGTAGGCGGCAAGGTAAATGTGCTATGTGTTGTATACCGCTGCAAGCCAATAATTATGGATGAGCGAAACATCAAATTAAGTTTTGAGCACGATGAATACGGCCTCTTTACGATAGAAGAAATTCAGGCATTAAATATGCCGGGCAAGTATAAGTCCACTATAAAAAATGCATTAGAAAATAATGCGACTAACCCATACTGAACTTATTTCAGTATGCCGGTGAACTACAAATAATTGCCCGTCGGGCTCCGGCTAATTCCCTCTTACCTTTTCCTTGTGTCTTTTAACCTGCATCGATAGCGCTTCCGTGCTTTCGGTTACCGCTTCTTCAAATGTTTTGCACTGTCTCTTGGCAAATAAATCGCCTGTGCGGGTTTGAATTTTTATTTCAGCTATTTTATTTTGCGTGTCGTGGGCCTTTTCCAACCGGAGAAAAACTTCCCCGCCCATAATGCCATCATAATAGTGTCCCAGTTTGTCTATTTTCTTTTGGATGAATTCAAGCAGGCCTTTGTCTGCATCGAAATGAATGGACTGAATTTTAACTTGCATAGCTTCTTTTCTTTAAAAATTAGAATTAGGAGTGTATAGTATTATTTTATCCTCGCGGGTGCGCTTGTTTATAGACGTTCTTTAATTTTTCCAACGAATTGTGTGTGTAAACCTGAGTAGCTGCCAAATTGGCATGTCCTAAAAGTTCTTTAACCGAATTGATATCAGCACCGTTGTCGAGAAGATGGGTGGCAAATGTGTGCCTTAGTACGTGTGGGCTCTTTTTGTTGACCGTGGTAACCATCCCTAAATATTTATGTACAATCAAATATACTTGTTTTTCATATAGCTCGCTGCCTTTTTCGCTTACAAAAAAATATTCTCCCTTTAAACTAAGGCTATCCCTTTCGTTGCGGTAGGCTACAATAAACTCTTTCAGAATACCGGGAATAGGTATAATCCGTTCTTTGGCTCTTTTACCAAATACCTTGATAGTGAGATTAAATACATTAACATTGGCTTCTTTCATGGTTATCAGTTCCGATAACCGGATACCTGTTGCGTAGAACATCTCCATAATAAGCCTGTCACGTATTCCTGCAAAGGTTTTAGGGAACTCTATATCCCTGAATAACATGCCAATATCCTTCTGGGTGACAAAAACAGGCAACCGCGATGGCATTTTAGGAGCCGATATCTTTAACATCGGGTCAACCGTAATTACTTCTTCTTTTAAAAGGAAATGATAAAAGGTGCGTAAGGCTGATGCTTTGCGGATAACGCTACGGGCCGAGATTTTTTCCTGCATCATTTCCGCCATCCAGGAGCGGACCATGGTGGTGGTTGCTTCTTCGGGCTTTTCTATTTCGTAAGTTCTTTTCAGAAAGGCAGAGAACTGTTCCAGGTCGTTTTGGTAGGACAGTATAGTGTGCTTTGAGAAATTTCGTTCAAAACGCAGGTAATTCAGGAACTTATCTAACATAGAGCCACATCTTTCTTATTTAAACGTAGCAAAGCCAAAAAAGTTTTAATAGGGGAAAATACCCATAGTATGTGATGGGAAAAATACATTGTAAATTCTCATAAAATCCCATTGTTTTTATGGCAGATTAGCTTGCATTTTTGCCCTGTCAAATTTTTTAATAAAAACGGGAATACCGAAAACCGGAAAGAGAGTAGTTGGGAAGTTATAATTATATCATTATTACAAATACATGAATACATCACAATCCATTACAAATAAAACTGGTGAAAAATCATCTGAACGGCAATGGTGGCTATTCTTTTGTTTAGTAAGTATGCCAATATTGGGTATCTTAATGATTGCACTTTGTGCGATAAACTTTATTAAAATCCCTACAATTGATTCAATTACACATTTAACAATATTACCCACTGCACCATATGTACCTTATTGGGTAACAATCGGATATGGAATATTAATAGGTGGGGCAGCTTATATAGTAGGAGGATTTGGAGGATTTCTATTCGGGCTACCACGATATTTAAGTAACCCTGATTCACCCAGTAAAGATTATTCAAGAAATGATAATCTTATCCAAATTAGCGATTGGCTCACAAAAATAATTGTAGGACTTGGCTTGACGAATTTATATAAGATACCTTCTTTAATTGACCAAATGGGGCAAAATTTAAAAGCAGTATTTGGAAATGGAGAAAACGGTGCGGTAATCGGAGAGGTAATTGTAATCTACTTTTTTGTTTCTGGATTTCTGATGGGATACTTATGGACCAATATACAATATATTGCTATTCTAACAGAAATGGATAAGGTAGTTAAGGATTTAACTGCTGAAAAACAAGCAAAAGAGACAGTTGCAAATACAGCTATTGATACGTTAGAAAAAACAATTAGTTCAAATGATCCTAATGACTCAACAGCATATAATAAAGTAGAAGAAAGACAGAAAGCAATTCCCAATAGAAGTAGAATATTATCTTTTGATGAATTCTCAAAACTAATTGATAAAGCACAGCAAAAAATGAAAATAGGTTTAAATAGCCAACAGGCTTTACCAGATAACTTGAAAGACCCCAACAAAAATCAATGGGGAGGTAAACCAATAAATAACGACAGAAAACTTGACGCAAGTATTATTTCATCAGGTGATGACTTATTTAAGGTGACATTAACGGTTACTTCAACTAACATAAATAATCCGATGAATAATGGCGATGTTGTGCTCTTTTCACTTCATAATACCTTTCAAAAACCTTATAAAATTGTGACTGTTATTGACAATGTTGCTACTCTTGAATTTATTTCATATGGTGCATTTACTGTCGGAGCATTATGTGATGATGGAATAACTGAACTTGAATATGATTTAACGAATATTCCTAATGCTCCGGAGAAATTCATAAAGAACTAATAACTAGTTAAAAAAACGGGAATGCCGAAAACCGGAAAGAGAGTAGGTGAAAATTAATAAATACAAAAAATTATGGCAACAATTAACGTTCATGTTGATATTAACCTCGGAATAGGTGATTCAACGGTGATGATTTTTAATCATAACGTTTCTTATGAACATTATTTTCCAACTACTGGGGATTGGAGTCTTAATTTAGACCCTGGGGTTTATGCAGTGAATTTTGCTGGAGCTTGCCCTCCTGGTGGTAATGTTGTTCTGACTATTACAGGAATGACAAGTTCAAATCCTACAATGCCTATTACAGCGACTATAGCGGGCGGTGGACATTTTCTAGATTATGTAACAATAACAGTTTGATTTATGATTAAAAAAATAGCTATTTATATTGTAACCGCCTTTTTTATTTATAATGGCGGTTTGGATGCACAACAAAAGTTAGTGCAAACATATGATAATGTTACCTCACAGAGTACAGAGCAATCTAATAATGACATTACTTCGTATTTCAGGATTGTGGCTAATCATATTACAAGTGATTCCAGCGGATACACTCTTAATATGTCTTTGATTGCATTAAGAGATTCCTCAAAATGGAGAAGAGATACGGATTTCAAAAATAAATGGAATACATTTTTAAGACATTCTCAAATAAGTGGGGGGGTAAGTCTCGATAAATCGCAAAGTATAAATAATATAAATTTAAAATATACAATTGCAATTTGGGATAAAAGGGATACTGCACTTTATTGGTTAAGCGAATTTAATCGTATCGTTGGCGATAGTAATTCAAGCAGTAAGAATCTTGAGCATATTCAGGGCACTATAAGCAAATGGACCCAATTGAAATATGCGGATACTTTAAAGAAGCAAAAAGGACTGACGGATGATGCAGCATTAGCAGCCGTTGGAGATTCTATGCGAAGATGGAACAAAAAAGATGGTACGTCGTTAGATTCATCAAAAATAAATAAAACATTCCTAAAACTACTTAATATATGTTCGCAACAGTTATATAATACTGATTATTTTAAACTACAAAGAAAAATTAGAGATGCAGATAATTTAGCTGAAAAAATGGTTCAACAAAAGGGAATTTTTACAGCCTATCCATCGACTACATATAGTTATGCGGATAAAAAGATGAATGATTATAGCTTAGGTTTTACATATTTGGTAGGTATTTTCAGAAATCCTCAAAAAAAACCATGGCAATTTCAGGTTGCAGGTTCTGTAGAAAGTAAAGATACTACATCTACAAAATCTGTTAACACTTTTAGTACATCAGTAAATGGCTCTATAGGCATTAATAAAGTTCTTGCTGAAAATGGTCAGAAGCAATCAATAATGGAATTCAATTTATCCGGACAATTAAAGCATTATCTTATGAATAGTGTAAAGCAAACCACCCCAACGATTGATGCAACCTTTAAAATTCAAGCAATAAAAAACACTTGGGTTCCGCTGACATTAAGTTACAATCCAGGAAAAGGAAATGTGTTTGGATATATTAATGTAACCATAAATATAGATAAAGGAAGTTCAAGCAGCAAAACCGCCACTAAAAGTAGTAAATAGCTAGCAGTTAATAATATGAATTATTAAAAGTAGAGTGATTTTAAAGGCCTCAAATTATTTGAGGCTTTTAAAATTTCGAAATATCCCCCCTTCACCTTCCCTTCATCTAATCTTACCTTCTTTACCCCTCTGTTATTTAAGAGGGGTTTATGGCGGATGAAATAAGTGATAGCGAATTGTTGGAAATGTTCCGTTTGGAGAGCAGCCGGAATCAGGCTTTTCACTTCCTTGTCAATAAGTATCAAAAGCGGGTGTATTGGCAGGTGCGCCGCATAATTATTGACCATGATGATGCTAACGATGTGGTTCAGAATGTGTTTATTAAGGTATGGAAAAACCTCGGCAATTTTAAAGAAGCCTCCAGCCTTTATACCTGGCTCTACCGTATAGCTACAAATGAATCACTTACCTTTATAAAACAAAAACGGGCCAATATGTTTGTGCCCTTTGACAGTGTTTCAAATAGCCTGTCGCGCAAACTGGAAGATGATAGTTATTTCAGTGGCGATGCAATTCAAAAGAAACTTCAAAAGGCTATACTCACGTTGCCCGATAAGCAACGTATAGTATTCAATATGAAGTATTTTGATAATATAAAATATGAGCAAATGTCAGAGATGCTGGATACCTCTGTTGGGGCATTAAAAGCATCTTACCACCATGCGGTGAAGAAAATAGAAGCATTTTTGAAGAATAATTAAACTTAGCTACTTTAGAGGCGTCAAACGAGCGTTATGAGCAACAAACAAGACATATTCACAGATGATGAGTCAATCGAAAAGGACTCACCTTTACTTCATTCTATATCAAAGGAGAATCCATTTACAGTCCCCGAAAATTATTTTGAAAGTCTTCCTTCCGAAATAATTGAAAAATGCAGAACGGAGACACAACCAAAAAAATGGGGCGAAGGCATTTTAATTACTTTATTGGGATATAAATGGAAGCTGCTAACTATAACCGGATGCGTTGTTGTCATTTGTTTTTTTGCAATCCGCTTAAATAACCGTCCTATGTCGTATGAAGTAATGGCGCAAAATATTCCGGATAGTCTTATAGTAGAGCATTTGGATAATAATATTGCTGCCATTAATGAATCTACGCTCGAAGATTTTTCCGAAGGGATTTCTTTGGGACAAGATGCTGAAAACGTGAAAAGCGAATCAGATTCTACCAATAATGATGAAGATATCGTCACCTATTTAGTAGATAATAATATAAGTGTAACCGATATTTCCAATGAATAAAACCATGAAATCAAAATACCCTTTTAAGGTTTCCCTGTTACTTTTAATGTTGTTGCCCCTTGCCCTTTTTTCGCAGGATAGGCCGGGCCGAAAGGACCGTGTAGAAACTATGCACATAGCCTATCTTTCCGATAAATTAAATTTAACGTCGGAAGAAGCAGAGAAATTCTGGCCTGTTTACAACCAGTATAAAGCAGATGAAGACGCCTTGCACAAACAACGCCAGGCAAATGTACAAGCCGTTAAACAAGCAGGCGGAATTGAAAATATGAGCGATGCCGATGTTCAAAAGGTAATTGCCGATGAAACCGATTTGGAAACACGCCAACTCGACCTTCGCAAGAAATATGTGGGGAAATTTGAACAGGTAATTCCTACTCGCAAGGTGGCCCAGTTTTTTATAGCCGAAGATGAGTTTAAGCGCTACCTGCTCAATCAGCTTGGAAAACGCAGGGGCGAGCGCGGCGGACGGGGCAGGGATGATGACGGACAAGGCCCTCAGTAATTCAAGCCTAAAAGAATTTATATTTGCAGGGAATTAACCTCTGCATGAAGCCCGGACTTTTTAATGTAAACCTTGGTATTGCCTTCTCCTCCATACGGGGGCAGTTGCTTCGCACCATACTTACTATCATCATTATCGCAATCGGCATTACAGCGTTGGTAGGCATCCTCACTTCTATTGATGCCATGAAGCAAGCCATAAACAGTAATTTTTCCAGCATGGGTGCCAATACCTTTGCCATACGAAACCGCGATGCTTCCATTCGGATTGGGCATAAAGGAAAACGCCCAAAGGTTTACAGGAATATTTCCTACGAAGAAGCTGTAGCATTTTCCGAGCAATATACTTTCCCGGCAGAAGTATCTATAACCAACGATGCATCAGATATTGCAACCCTGAAATTCCAAAATGAAAAAACCGACCCCAATATTGAAATAGATGGCACCGACCAGAATTTTATTGCCACCTCGGGATATACCCTGAGCCAGGGCCGGAATTTTTCACCGGAAGAAGTGAAGGAGGGCAGAAGGGTTATTATTGTTGGGCAGGATATTGTTAAAAGCCTTTTCAAAAAACAAGAAAACCCTATTGATAAAGTTGTAAGTATTGGCGAAGCCGGAGACTATAGAATTATTGGTGTGCTACAATCCAAAGGCAACAGTTTTGGTTTTGGCGGCGATAGAGTCGCTCTTTTGCCTATCCAGGTAGTACGCTCCTATTCCCACTTAATAGATGTAGGCGATATGACATTTACCATTAGTGTATTAGTGCATAACCCCAACCTGATTGATGCAGCTGTTAGCGAAGCGAAAGGAACCTTCCGTGTTATCCGCCGCGATAAAATCGGAGACGATGAAGATTTCGGTGTTTTTAAGAGTGATGATCTTTCCAATGTATTAATCAGCAAAATGGCAACACTCACCATTGGCGCTACGGTAATTGGAATAATAACCTTGCTCGGTGCTGCCATTGGCTTAATGAATATTATGTTGGTTTCCGTTACGGAACGAACTACCGAAATAGGTATCCGCAAATCAATGGGCGCAACTAAAAAAATTATCCGGAACCAGTTTTTAATTGAGGCTATTGTAATCTCCCAATTGGGTGGTTTCCTTGGAATACTGCTTGGTTTGATAATCGGAAATATTATGGCTTTCTTTTTCGGTATCGGCTTCATCGTTCCCTGGGTATGGATTGGGGCGGCAGTTGCTATATGCCTTGTGGTGGGAATAATATCAGGTATTTATCCTGCTATTAAGGCTTCAAAGCTCGACCCGATAGAAGCGTTGAGGTACGAATAAAGAAAGGATGCCTAACACTTATACTCAATTATATATCCAACTTGTTTTTGCTGTTAAGGGAAAAGGGAGTTTTATTTTTGAAAAGAACAGGATAGAGTTGGAAAAATATATTTGCGGAATTATTAATAATAACAAATCTAAACCTCTTGCAATTTATTGTAATCCTGATCATCTTCATGTTTTAATAGGATTTCATCCTACAATATCAGTATCCGATATGACAAGAGATGTAAAAACTAATTCATCTAAGTTTATTAACGAGAAAAAATGGGTTGCAGGCAAATTCCAATGGCAGGATGGCTTTGGCGCTTTTACGTATGCAAAATCTCAAATTGATGCGGTTAGTAAATATATTTTAAATCAACCCGAACATCATAAGAAGAAAACATTTAAAGACGAATATCTTTTAATGTTGCAAAAATTCGATGTTAAATATAATGAAAAATATTTATTCGATTGGAATGAAGATTAAATTTCGCAGCTACGCTGCTAAGTAGAAGGGTTGTAAATTTCCTACAAAGATAACGCAGCGATGCTGCTTTTAAACTAAATATTGCTAATTAGTAAGGTATTATCTTATATAGAAGCCCCATTGGGGCAAAATCTTTGTAGTAATGTTAATAACCGGAAAATATAAGCAGCGTAGCTGCGAAATAAAAGAACGGTTATAAGATTCATTTTGTTTAAAATATTTTTCATCCGCCTTCATTGAACAAGCTTTCACATATACCTTTGCATTCAAGAATCTACTTTAAAATGCAGAAACAGTTCATCTTATTTTGTTTACTGTTGCTTTCATCGGCAACATTTGCACAGCCTGTAATTCAATACTGGGACAGCGCTGCAGGCATTAAAAAAAGCGAAGTGAGCTATAAGGAGGGCATGCAAAATGGCATATTCAAATTGTGGTATAAGAACGGAAAGCAGGAGCAAACCGGTTTTTTCAAGAAAGGAGATCAGGATAGCATCTGGAAAACATATCATCAAAATGGCGCACTGAAATCTATCAGGCATTATAACAAAGGAAAGGCTAACGGAGCTTTTGTATATTTCTTTTTAAGCGGCGATACGGCTATGGTCAATACCTATGCGAATGATATGAAAGATGGCTTATGGAAATCATGGGATACCACCGGTAAACTTTTAAGCATAGCGTTTTATAAAAAGGACAAAAAGGATGGTACATGGACCTATTATTTCGATAACGGGCATATAAAAAATCAGGGTTCATTTGTACACGACAAAAAAGAGGGCCATTATATTTCGTACTACGAAAATGGAAATAAAGAAAGCGAAGGCGATTTCCAAAATGATAAGGAAAATGGCAAATGGCAGGAATGGTATGAAAATGGAAAAGAGAAAGACGTTGTGGAGCATCAAGACAGTTTGA
>Ga0210388_10004398_pt1 | contig 11043 bp, 9 predicted proteins | sample IncBWC19OmetaG_FD_155485 | JGI IMG/M metagenome (GOLD analysis project Ga0210388, IMG submission 155485) | Forest soil microbial communities from Barre Woods Harvard Forest LTER site, Petersham, Massachusetts, United States - Inc-BW-C-19-O ...
CCGACCGAGGCGCCCATGGACCCCTCCAAGCCCACGGCCATCATCCTGGTGGACGGGTACAACGGGGTGGGCCTGCACTCCCTGTTCTCGATCTTCCAGATCTTCTTCCCGGGCCACTTCAAGAACGCGGTCTTCCTGAGCGTGGGCCTGGTGGACAGCGGCAACTTCAAGGGCGCGGACGCCCTGGAGCATTTACATACGAAAGTGCGGGAGGACCTGGAGCGCTACGTGCTCTTCGCGCGGCGCATGGGGATCCCGGCCAACTACCAGATGGACCTGAGCACGGAGGTGGTGGCCCCGGCGGCGCGCCTGTGCAGCCAGATCGTGAAGGAGTTCCCGGTGTCGGTGGTCTTCGGCAGCAAGTTCGTGTTCCAAAGGGAGCGTTGGTACCAGCGCTGGATGCACAACCAGACCGTGTACCTGCTCCAGGGCAGGCTGCAGTGGGAGGGCATCCCTATGACCGTGCTGCCGATCAGGGTGTTTGAATAGCCGGAGGGGCGGGGCTCCGGCCTTAAGCCAGGAATTTACGGATTCTCCTGAGCAACTCGTCCCCGCCGATCGGTTTTTCAATGAACGCCGATCCGGGGCTCAGCATACCCTGCCGTTCAATCGCGTCATCGGTGTAGCCGGACATATAGACCACCTTGATCTCCGGACGCAGCGCGGTCACGTTCTCGGCCAATTCCCGGCCGCCCATTTTTGGCATGATCATATCGGTCAGGAGCAAATCGATCTTGTTCTCCGGCTTGCGGCAAATAGCAAGGGCGTGCTCCGGATCCTCCGCCTCGAGCACCCGGTAGCCGTTGTTGGAGAGCACCATCTTGAATAGCGCCCGAATTTCGCGCTCATCCTCCACCAGCAGGATAGTCTCATGACCCCGCTCGACGGCTTGGACGGCGGCGTTGGTGGGGAGCGTTTTGGAGCTTTCGTTTTTCGGAAAGTAGACCTTGAAGGTCGTTCCCACCCCGACCTCGCTGTAGACCCATATATTTCCGCCGCTCTGTTTCACGATCCCGTAGACCGTCGATAGGCCCAGTCCCGTCCCTTTGCCAACTTCTTTGGTGGTGAAAAAAGGCTCGAAAATCTTGTTCCGGATCGCCGCGGTCATGCCCGTCCCGTTGTCCGAGATCGCGAGCAGGACATGGGGCCCCGCGTGGCCTTCCCCGTGCCCTTGAATATATTCCTCGTCCAAAAACACGTTGGATGTCTCGAGGGTCAGCTTGCCCCCGCTGGGCATGGCGTCCCGGGCGTTGACGGCCAAATTCATGATGATCTGTTCCAACTGGTCCGGATCCATGAACACCTGATCCAGTCCGGGCCCCGGATGTATTTTGATTTCGATATCCTCTCCGAGCACCCGTTCCAGCATCATGCCCGTGCTTTTCAGGATGTCGTTGAGGTCCAGGACATGGGGTTGCATCACCTGTTTGCGGCTGAACGCCAGCAATTGCCGCGTCAGGGAGCCGGCGCGGGTCGCCGCCTGCAGAATGGTCGCCATCATTTCCCGGTTTTTTTCGTCGCCCGCGAGATTTTGCATCACCATTTCGCCGTACCCGAAGATGACCGTGATCAAATTATTGAAGTCGTGGGCGACTCCGGCCGCCAGTTTGCCGAAACTCTCCATTTTGATCGCGTGGTTCAGGTTCTCCTCCAATTTGACCCGCTCCGTGATGTCCCTGAAGTTCGATACGATGGCCCCAACCTTGTCGTCATCCAAAAAGTTGCTTAGGTTCCCTTCGATCCAACGCGAGTTTCCGGCCTTCGTCCGGACGCGCAGGCGCAGGCCGTTGAAGCTGTCCCCCGGCTTGAGCGAGGAATATGCCGCGAGGTAGGACGGGCGGTCGTCCTGGTGGAAGAATTCCATGAAGGAAGAGTTTTTGATTTCCTCTACGCTGTAACCCGATATCCGCTCGAGGCCCGGGCTGGCGTACAATATTTTCTGTTTGGCATCCCTGAGCGTGATGAGATCCCCGGATTTTTCGATCACGGCCCGGAGGCGAGATTCCATCTTCTGGGCGCCCCGAAACTGTTCCTGGGTTTCTTCCAATTCCAGCTTCTGCGCCTTGAGGCTGCGCTCACGTTCCAGGATCAGGGTGTCTATGATGATGCCGATATCGAAAAAGGCGATTTTTTTGAGCGCCATGAAGTTCTCAAAGCCCTCCAAGGGCCTGTCTTCGTACTTCCCCATGGTCATGAAACCGAGACTTTTCAAGAGGCTATGGAAGGCGCCCAGGAAAACGCAGGGGTCCAAGCCGGCTTTGGCGTAGATGAGCGCCAGGCTCAGGCGTTGCAGCGCATAGTCCTCGCCGTAGACGCCCCCGACCATGGCCCGAAGATGTTCTTCTTTGCGCAAAAAGGCCTGGTTCAGTAATTCCGCATTGGATAGGAGTCCATGGCCTGCGGTAAGGGGCGCGAGGAACTCGAAAAAGTTGGAAACCAGGGATCCGATATTTTCCTCAACCACGGGCCTGAGCGCTTGAACCCGGACCAGGTCTTCGGAATTGAACCCTACCATGGAAAGGCGGTGCGCAAGACCCGGGGTGTCGAGCCCCATTTCTCGGGCTGTTTCTTGGGCTGCAATCGATGGTTCGAACGCTTGCATGGGGGCTCCTTAACCGTAAAACTGTCTAAAATCGCACCTAGAATTAAGATTAGGTCAAACCTCATAAATTTTTTTACATTTTTACATTAATTTTGATGAGAAAATAGTACATAGTATGTAAAATAATTTGTTAAGTTTTGGCGACGTATCCAATCTGACTCTCGGAGTCCGCCCATGGCCCGCACCCCCCGTTCCTCCCTGATTCTCATCGTCGACGACGACATCAACGCCCGCCAGTTATTGCGCTTGGTGATGGAGCGGGAGGACTACCGGGTCCAAACCGCCGTCGACGGGCTGGATGCCATGGATAAGGTCGCCCAGGAAAAGCCGGACCTGGTACTGCTGGACATGCAAATGCCCGGGCTCAGCGGCACGGAGGTTTGCGCCAGGCTCAAGGGCAATCCCGCCACCCGCCTGATTCCGGTGATCATGCACACCGGCAGCGCGGACACGATTTCCAAGATTAGGGCCCACGAATTCGACGCCGATGACTACCTGATGAAGGGTTCCAGCATGCCGGAACTCCGGTCGCGGGTGCGTTCGCTGTTGCGGCTCAAGTACTACACGGACGATCTCGAGGACGCGGCATCGGTGCTGGCGATGGTCGCGCGCATCTCCGAAAAACGGGACCTTTTCACGCATGAGCACTGTAAGAAGGTCGGGGCCCTGTGCGAGAGACTGGGCGAGCACATGGGTTTGAGCGAGGATATGGTGCATCGCTTATGCCTGGGGGCCTCTCTTCACGACATCGGGAAAATCGTCATTGAGGACACGATTCTGCAGAAAACGGGTCCTTTGACCGGCCCCGAACGCGCCAAGATGATGACCCACGCCTCAATGGGCAGCGATTTGGTGAAGCCGATGCGCTCCCTGGCGGCGATTGTGCCCCTGGTCCGCAGCCATCATGAAAAGCTGGATGGCACCGGCTATCCCGACGGCCTGAAGGGCGCGGAGATAAGCCTGGAGGTGCGTGTATTGGCCGTTGCGGACATTTTCCAGGCCTTGGTTTCGACGAGATCCTATAAGGCCGCGTTCTCCCCGGAAATGGCCGTGGAAATCCTAAGGGCCGAAAGCGCCAAGGGATGGTGGGACAATGTAGTTGTCGAAGCGCTCGCGGCGCTGGTGGCCTCAGGGAAACTCAAGGAGCCCTTGGTACCGGCCGCCCCAGGCGTGGTATAGTCGGGCGTCGATAAAAAAGGGAGCCCTATGTCCAAGCACGGAAACCATAAAAACTTTGAGGCTTCGGCCCTCACGAACGGATAGCCCGCACAAGGCTTCGCCGCCTTTCAAGGCTTAGCGACCCCGGACCTTTTGGTCCGGGGTTTTTTTATTCCGGGGAGGATCGCAGCTTCCCTACGATGGGAGCCGCCATGCGGAGGAAAAGGATGAAGGGTAAGGAGAGAAAGTCAGATTGCATAAATAATACACTTAGTGATATAGTTAATCGAAGGGTCTTCAAGACCCGCAATTTTTCGAAATGGTCTGAAAAAACGGGATTGCCGGACGAGGCGCTTTGCCGGGCCTTTGGAGAGATGGTTCGGGGCCTGACAGACGCCGATCTCGGGGGAGGCGTGGTCAAAAAACGCGTTCCTTTGCCCGGTCGCGGCAAGCGAGGGGGCGCCCGCGCCCTGATAGCCACAAATAAAAACGACCGCTGGTTTTTCGTTTTCGGATTCGAGAAAAAGGAACGGGAGAACATACAGGCCGACGAACTTGAAGGACTGCAGACCATGGCAAGGGACCTCCTGGGCTTGCCCGAAGCTCGCTTGGAGAGCAGTCTTCGTGAAGGCATATTAGAGGAGATTTGCCGTGAAAAATAAAATTCCAGCGAAGAGCCGCATCATGGAGGCTGTTCATGACACCGCCATGGACCTCCATAAAGCCGGATTTATTGACCTGCGCCGCATGCGCGAATACGACGCCCTATGTCTGGCGCCGGTGCCGGATTATTCCGGTCGGAAGATTAGAGCCCTGCGGGACCGCTATAAGCTTAGCCAGGCGGTTCTGGCTTCACTGCTCAATGCCAGTCTTTCCACCGTGCGCCAGTGGGAGATCGGCGAGAAACATCCGGCCGGACCTTCAGCAAAGTTGCTGAATTTATTGGACCGCAAAGGCTTGGCAGCGCTCATTTGATTGGAGTAAGGGGGTAAACAGGAGCAAACCCTGACGACGATTCAAGTGCGCTTCACCGGTTCGGCCGATCTGGTCGAAAAGCTGAAACGCGGGCGACCGGACTTAGTGGCGCGTTCCCGGGCCGCTTCCTTGCGCGAGGTCGCCGGGCGCAAGCTTCCGCGTCTGCGCAGCGAACGCGGCTTCAGCCGCCGCGCTTTGGCCGAACGCACGGCGGATGTCGGTGAGCGGACCATCCAGCGCATCGAGGAGGTCCGCGAAGACTCCAATCCCGCGGTCCGGGTGCTTGAAGAGCTGGCCAAGGCCCTCATGGTTCCAGCTAGTGCCTTGACTGATCCGCGCCCACCCCGCTGGGCGAAGCGTGGGCCTAAAAGGGAAGGCTTCTTGGGAATGTAACGCGCAAAAAAAACTTACAAGATTGTTGGTAAATCATTCATTTTTATGGATACCATAGTAGTGGATCTCATGATCTCCATATTTTAAGGCCTTTTTAGCAGGAATCAGAGGTGGCACAAATCTTGCTTTTTTAATGGGTACTTTGCCTCCCGGAGGATGCTTGAACGCCGTAGTCTCGGAAGTGCTCCCGCAACGATGCCTGGTGGTGGACGACGAACCCTCCATTTGCCAAACCATCCGCTTCGCCTTGGACACCGAGGGCTGGTCCGTGCGCAGCTGCGGGGACCTCGCCTCGGGCCGCAAAATGGTCGCGGACGAGCCCTTTGACCTGGCTTTGATTGATTTGCGCCTGGGCCGACGTTCCGGCCTCGATTTGCTGCCGGTGCTCAAGGCCGAGCAGCCCGGGATCCCCATCGTCATCATCACGGCCTACGGCTCCATACCCAGCGCGGTGGACGCGATGCGCAGGGGGGCCACCAACTACCTGCCCAAGCCCTTCAACCCCATGGAATTGCGCCGGGCTGTGGCCCAGGCCATGGCCAGCCAGACACGCTTCCGCGAGACGGACCTTTCCAAGGCCCTGCTCGAAAGCCGGGCCGCCTCCATGCAGGCGCTGATGGTCCAGATCCGCAAGGTGGCGCAAAGCGGCGCGACCACGCTGCTCCTGCAGGGCGAGACAGGCGTGGGCAAGGGCGTGATGGCCAAGGCCGTGCACGACTTCAGCCCACGCAGGGAGGCGCCATTTGTCGTGGTGCCCTGCCCGGCCCTGCCGCCGGACATGCTCGAAAGCGAGCTCTTCGGCCATGTGCGCGGCGCCTTCACCGGCGCCCATCGCGACCATCAGGGGCGCATCGCCCGCGCGGAGGGCGGAACCCTCTTCCTCGACGAAGTGGGCGACCTGCCCTTGTCCCTCCAGACCAAGCTCCTGCGCGTGCTCCAGGAGCGCGAATACGAGCCCGTCGGGGACAGCCGCACGGTCAAGACCGACGTCCGCATCATCTCCGCCACCAACGTGGACCTGGCCGAGGCGGTCCAGGCTGGCCGTTTCCGCCAGGATCTCTACTACCGCCTGAGCGCGGTGGAGCTGCGGGTGCCCCCCTTGAGGGAACGCAAGGAGGACCTGCCCAAGCTCATCGACACGATGCTCCAGGAGTTGCGGCACGAGACGGGGCGGGGGCCCAAGGGGTTCAGCCCCCGCGCCCTGGCAGGCCTCCAAAGCTACCATTGGCCGGGCAACCTCCGTGAACTGCGCAACATGCTGGAGCGGGTCTGCGTGCTGGGGAACCAGGATGAGGTGCGCCTGGAGGACCTCGCCGGGATGTACTCGGCCCAGCGCCCCCAGGACGCGCCCGCGCCCGGTGCGCCCGAGGAGCTGGGGTCCATGGACGAGGTCGAGGCCGTGCACATACGCAAGGTCATGGCGCAGACCCGGACCCTGGAGCAGGCGGCCAAGGTCCTGAACATGACCGCGGTGACCTTGTGGCGTAAGCGCAAAAAATATGGCCTCTAACGCCATGCCCCGTGGCGGCGGAATCAGGAAAAGGCTCTGGCTGGGCATAGGGGGCCTGCTCCTGGTCCTCCTCCTGACGGCCAGCCTGGCGGTGTGGATCAGTCTGCGCGGCAACCTCGAGATCGAGCAGACCTTCAAGAACAACGGCGATTCCCTTGAGTACATGCACGAATTGACCGACGACTTGGACCAGACGGACGCCTGGGTCCAGGCCCAGACGCAGCGCGGCAGGCCGGAACATTTGGATTCCATCGCTGGTCCGCGGCGGAAGGTCGCCGCCATCCTCCTCAGTGAATTCCTGAACGTGACCGAAAAAGGCGAGCGCGAGGCGGCCCTGGACCTGCAGGCGGCCTGGGATTCCTATTCGGCCGCCCTGCCGGCGGTCCTCGGCCCCGGCCTCGATCCCCCCCGGCGCCGGGCCCTGTACCGCGCCCGCATGGCACCCTCCTACGCCCGCATGCGCGAGCTGGCCTGGGTCATCGCGGACTTGAACTTGAAGAACGCCCGCTTCCGGGACCACGGCCGGGATCTGCTGGCCTCGGAGCTCCGCTTCATGGTCTTGCTCCTGCTGGCCGGGGTGCTCCTGGGCGTGGCCTTCGCGCTGCGGGTGGGGCGCTCCCTGGTGGATCCGGTCCTGGAATTGACGGAAGGCGTCCGCGCCCTGGGCCGCGGGCGCCTGGACGGCCGCGTGACGGTGACGGGCGACGACGAATTGGGTGAGCTGGGGCGGGCCTTCAACGCCATGGCCAGCCGCCTGCGGGACCTGGAGCAGGGCTTCCGGGCCAAGCTGCTGCGCACCCAGCGCACGACCCAGCTCGCCATCAACAGCCTGCGGGATCCCGTGGCGGTCCTGGGACTGGACCGCAAGGTGGAGCTGTGCAACGCGGCCGCAGAGGACCTCTTCGGGCTGCGGCCCGGCGCCGGCTTCGAGAACACCCCGCTCGGGTTTCTGGACGTCCACGTGGCGCCGGTGCTGGAGCGGGGCCAGGCCTATGAGCCCGCGGACTACGCCAGCGCCCTGCAGGTGCGGCGCCGGGGCCGCGAACGCTACATCCTTCCGCGCCTTTTTCCGGTGAAGGGGCCCAAAGGGGACGTCGTGGGCGCGACCCTGGTGCTGGCCGACGTCACCGGCCTGCGCAAGCTCGATGAGATGAAAAACGGGATGCTGTCCACGGTGTCGCACGAGCTGAAGAATCCGATGACGAGCCTGCGCATGGCGGTCTATCTCCTGGGCGAGGATTTCGAGGCGGGCCGCGCGGGCAGGCAGGGGGAGCTCCTGGCCACCATGAAGGACAACGTCGAACGCATGCACGGGGTGCTCGAGGAACTGCTCGAGCTGGGACGCCTTGAGTCCGGGGACATCCTGCGCCTCGAGGTCCTGCCCGCGGGCGAATTGCTGCGCGCGATGGTGGAGCCGCTGCGCCCTTCCCTGGAGGGCCAGGGCCACCGGCTCGAACTGGTCGCAAAAGAGCCCTTACCCTCCGTGGCCGTCGACATCGGGCGCCTCAAGCTGGTGTTCTCGAACCTTTTGGACAACGCGCTGCGCCATTCCCCGGACCGGGCCAGCCTCACGGTCGGGGCCGCGCGGGAGGCCAAAGGGGTGCGTTTTTGGGTGCAGGACCAGGGTCCGGGGGTTCCCAAGGCCTATCAGCGGCGCATCTTCGAGCGCTTTTTCCGGGTTCCGGGACAGCCCCAGGGGACCGGACTGGGGCTGGGCCTGGCTATCGCCTGTGAAATCGCCGAATTGCACGGCGGTCAATTGCAGTTGGATCCCACGCCCAAGGGTGCCCGCTTCAGTTTTCTTCTGCCTTTTGTGGAACAGCCGGTGGGGCCCCTGGCCGCTTGAAGGGCCGGGGCGCGGTTTTTAAACGTGTTGCTTGGAACGCGGGACAGTATTGTCGGTAGTGACCTTCATGCCTTTCATTTTTAACGATTAGTTGGGGCCCCTGGCCGGGGCGCAAGGCCGGCGTTCTTTTTCAAGGCTTTTCGGTATGGCACAGGTCTTGCACTTGTATGGCTCACGGAAGCTACATGCGGCGTCAATCCGCCGCCCGGGGGTCTACAACGTTGTTTCCCCGGCTCCTTTTCCATCCATCCATTTCCAGCCGGGCTTCACGGAAGAGTCGGGCATAAAGCGGGCCGGGTCCAGCGGTCTGGCGCAGGAGGAAGCTGTGGTAAAGCGATTTATAGAGAAATTCAAGGATAAGGAGCAGCGAGGGCTGTTCTATTCCCTGTTGGGCGGAAAGATGCTGGGCCTGCTCATCCTGTACGGCGTCATCCTGGCGGTCCCGGCCTACTTCAACGGGCACCTGCACGCCGACGTCACGCCCACGGCGCAGGCCGCGACGGCCGCCGCTCCCGCGGCCGCTCCCGCCGTCGTCCCGGATCCGCCCTACGTCAACCCGATCAACACCATGTGGGTCCTGGTGACGGCCTTCCTGGTGTTCTTCATGCAGGCCGGCTTCATGTTCCTTGAGGCGGGTTTCGCCCGCACCAGGGAAACCATCAACGTGCTGCTGTCCGGCATCGTGGACACCTGCCTATGCGGTCTGCTCTTCTACGCGTGGGGCTTCGCCTGGATGTTCGGCAGCGGAAACGGCTTCATCGGCAACCAGTACTACTTCCTTCAGAACATCCCGCTGACGTACGGAAGCTGCGGCGTTGCGACCCTGGCCGTGTTCCTCTTCCAGTTCGCCTTCGCCGACACCTGCAGCACCGTCACCACGGGGGCCATGGTCGGCAGGACGGGTTTTGTCGGGGATCTGATCTACAGCGTGGGCGTGAGCGGGTTCATCTACCCGATCTTGGGCCACTGGGCCTGGGGTCCGGACGGCTGGTTGAACAACATCCAGCCCGCGGCCTTCCACGATTTCGCCGGTTCGACCGTCGTCCACACCATCGGCGGAATGGTCGCCTTGGCCGGAGCCATCGTCCTGGGGCCCCGCCTCGGCCGGAAGTTCGTGCGTGACGGGGGCGGGCCCATGCCCGGCCATGACATGACCATCGCCGCAGTCGGCGCGGTGATCCTGTGGTTCGGCTGGTACGGCTTCAATCCCGGTTCCACCCTGTCCGCGATGGACTTCATCGGCATCGCCCGGGTCGCGACCAACACCACCCTGGCCGCCTGCGCCGGCGGACTCACCCCCCTGTTCTACCTCTATCCGCGGCTCAAGAAGTGGGATTGCGGCATCTCGATCAACGGCTTTTTGGGCGGCCTGGTCGCGATCACCTGCCCCTGCTATTGGGTTTCCCCGCTGGGCGCCATCATCATCGGAGCCGTCGCGGGCATCGTCGTAGTCTGGGGCGTGGACCTTATGGAGCACCTGCGCATCGACGATCCGGTCGGCGCCTGGCCGGTCCACGGTCTCTGCGGAATCTGGGGCACCTGGAGCCTGGGTCTGCTGGCCACCGGCGAGTTCGGAGCCTCGACCACCACCGGAGCGGACAATTCGGCGGGGTCGGTCGTGACGGGCCTGTTCTACGGCGGCGGCTGGCACCAGTTTGAAGCGCAAGTGATCGGAAACGCCGCCATCGGCGGCGCCGCCTTCATCGTCGGTCTCCTGCTGATGTACGCCGTCCACTACCTGACCGGGACCCTGCGCGTCAGCAAAGAGGGCGAGATGGAAGGCTTGGATCTGCACGAGCACGGTGGCGTCGCCTACCCTGAAATGGTGACTCGCTAGTCGTCGCACGGGCCTGAGGGCCCCGGCAGGGAGCCGGGGCCCTCTCACTTACTTTCTTGGTGAAACCATGGGAATCAAGCGCATTGAAGCCATCATCAGGCCGGAGCGGCTGGAGCCCCTGCGGGTCCAGCTCGAAGCGGTGGGATATCCGGGCATGACCGTCTCCGAGACGGAAGGGCACGGCAAGCAGCGCGGCGTGGAGAATTCGTTCCGCGGCAACATCTACAAGACCTACTTCATCCCCAAGGTGAAGGTGGTCCTGACGGTGTCGGAGAAGTCCGTCAAGGCCATCGTCGACACGATCATTGAGGTGTGCAAGACCGGGAAGCCCGGCGATGGGAAGATCTTCATCACCGACGTGGCGGAAGTCATCCGCATCCGCACCGAGGAAAAGGGACTGGACGCGCTCTAGGCGCCTTTCCTGAATCGGATCCCTTCCTTTGCAAGGTTTCAGACGCCTATCCCCCAAAAGGGACCCTCAGGGCCGCCCGGAGGGGGATAGGCGTTTTGCTTTAGGTCCGGCCCAAGACACCGTCCATCCATCCGGTTTCCAGCCCGGCTCGTCGCGAGGTACCGCGCTTTGAGCGAATCCCGCCTTCCCAAAAACGTCGACCCGAGCCTCCACCCGGAGATCCCGGACGAGTACGACCTCAGCTGGAACATGCGGCTGTGGCGGCGCACGCGCCGGGCCCTCATCGGCGACGCCAAGGACCTCAACGACC
>Ga0210388_10004399_pt1 | contig 11042 bp, 7 predicted proteins | sample IncBWC19OmetaG_FD_155485 | JGI IMG/M metagenome (GOLD analysis project Ga0210388, IMG submission 155485) | Forest soil microbial communities from Barre Woods Harvard Forest LTER site, Petersham, Massachusetts, United States - Inc-BW-C-19-O ...
CGGGCGCGGGCGCGGGCGCGGGAGCGGCGCCCGGCCGGCAACCTGAGGCTGCGGCTGCGGTCGTCCCGATCAGCAGCGCGGCGATTAGGCTTCGGGTGTTTCCCAACGGCCGCTCGTGGTCGATCGGTAGAGCGCTTCGAGAACCGCTACGTTCTTCACCGAATCCTCGAGGGGGACCGGCGTCGGCCCGCCACCGGCGGCGGCGCGCGCGAAGGCCGCGACCAGGAGCGCGTATTGATTGACGGGTTCGAACGTCCGGCGCTCGGCGGTGGGACTCTCCAGCGCCGGGCTCGTCTCCAGGGTGAGCTCCGACGGGCGATCGAAGGGCGGGGTCCAGGCGATGGGGACGTCGAGGTGCCCCTTGGTCCCGAGCAGCAGCGCGCGCTGCATCGGCCCGAGCTCCATCCCGCAGGTGAGCGTCGCTTGTCCGGTCGGGAACTCCAGCATCGCGCTCGACAGCACGTCGACGCCGTCGTGGTCGGAGAGCACCGAGCGCGCCAGCACCGCGACGGGCTCGGCCTCGAAGCAGAAGCGGCTCACGGTCACCGGGTAGAACCCGGTGTCATAGAGAACGCCGCCCCCCATCGCCGCTTCATAGCGGATGTCGTCGCGGTCCGGCAGCGAGTAGCCGAACGTCCCGATGAAGGCGCGCAGCTCACCGATCTGCCCCGCGCGCACCACCTCGCGGGCGGCGTGCCAGCGCGGTTGCACCCGGACCATCGCCGCCTCGCAGATCACCACGCCGGCCCGATCGCGCGCGGCGACCAGGCGATGCGCCTCGGCGACCGTGGTGGCGATCGGCTTTTCGCACAGCACATGCTTGCCGGCGGTGGCGGCGCGTTCGGACCAGGGGACGTGCAGATGGTTCGGCAGCGGGATGTAGACCGCGTCGACGTCGGGGTCGGCGATCAGCGCGTCGTAAGAGGCGTGCCACCTGGCGATGCCGTGCGCGCGCGCGGTCTCTTCGGCCTTGGCGCCGTCGCGCGAGGCGATCGCCACCACCTCGACGTCCGGCACCGCCCGCATCGCGGGGAGCATCCGCCTGAGCGCAAACCGCGACGCGCCAAGGATCCCAAAGCGCAACATGCGGGCTATAGGTTAGTAGATCGCGTGAGGGAGGGCGAGCGACCTTTCTAGATCGTCACGCCGTCGAGGATGATGCCGTTCTTGGGGACTATGACGATCCCCTCGCGGATGAAGTAATTGTCGCCGTCCTTCTCTTTGAGACCGGCCTCGTTGACGATCCGGACATTGCTGCCGATGCGGGCGTTCTTGTCGATGATGGCGTTCTCGATCACCGTCTTCCGTCCGATTCCCACCGCCGGGATGCCGCGGGCGATGGTCGACTCCATGTCGGCCAAGGTCTCGTAGAAGTCGGCGCCGATGAGCAGGCTGTTGCGGATGCGGCACTCGGCGCCGATGCGGCTGCGGATGCCGACGATGGCGCGATCGATCTCTGCCCCGTGCATGATGCACCCCTCGGAGATGAGCGCGTTGTGGATGTTGCAGCGCTCGAGCTTGGAGGCCGGCAAGAACCGCGGGTGCGTGTAGACGGGATGGTCCTCGTCGTAGAAATCAAACGGCGGGATCGCCTCGCAGAGCGCCAGGTTGGCCTGGAAGTAGGACTGGATCGTCCCCACGTCCTCCCAGTAGCCGCGGTAGACGTGCGCCTGCACCCGCTGGCGGGGAACCGCGTCGGGGATGACGTGACGGCCGAAGTCGACCAGGCGCGGGCTGGCCAGCGCCTGCTCCAGCACCTCGCGCTTGAAGAGGTAGATCCCCATCGAGGCCAGGTGCCCCTTGGCGCCGCCGGGGAGGTCGGAGAGCAGCGCCGGCAGTCGGTCGGCGGGGGGCTTTTCGTCGAAGTGGACGATGCGGCCGGTGGCGTCCATCTTGAGGATGCCGAAGGCCGAGGCCTGATCGGGGGAGACCGGGATGACGGCCACGGTGGCGTCGGCGCCGCTCTCGCGGTGGGTCTTGATCATCTCCCGGTAGTCCATGTTGTAGAGCTGGTCGCCCGAGAGAATCAGGAGGTCGCGACCCGGTGTGCGCCGCATGTGTCGCAGGCTCTGGCGGACGGCGTCGGCGGTCCCCTGGAACCAGTTGCCCCCTTCTTCGGTCTGCTCGGCGGCCAGCACGCTGACGAAGCCCGACGAGAAGACGTCGAACTTGTAGGTGAACGCGACGTGCTTGTTGAGGCTCTCCGAGTTGAACTGGGTGAGCACGAAGATCTTGCGGACGTTCGCGTTCAGGCAGTTGCTGATCGGGATGTCGATCAGGCGGTACTTGCCGCCGATCGGCACGGCCGGTTTCGAACGCTTGAACGTGAGCGGAAAAAGCCGCGTGCCGCGTCCGCCACCGAGGATGATCGCCAACACGTCGTCCATGCGCGCCAGTCTATCTCCACCGGCGACGCCCCGCTATTTCGAGGAGGCCGTTTCGGGCCTCCGCTTACTCTGGACCATCACCGTGACCTCGTTTTTGTTGTACGCGAGCTGCTTGACGCGGGCCCAGGCCGGCCTTACACGGGCGAAGAGCGCGGAGAGATCGGCGAGCGCGCCATATCCAGCCCGCCCCTTGAATTTCACGGTGACCACCAGATTTCGACAGAGGCCACCGGAGAGCCAAGCGTCGCAGAGCGCCAGACTGCGCGGCGGCTCGCAGACCACGTCGCAGACGAGCCAGTCGACCGGCGCGGCCGGGAGGTAGGTGAAGGCGTTCCCGATCACCGACGCCAGGCGCGGGTGGCGCGCCAGCTCCGGTGCGAGCGGCGCGCGATCGACAGCCACCACGCGCGCGCCGTGTTTGAGCACCGTCGCGGTCCAGCCGCCGGGCGCCGCCCCGAGGTCGACGCAGGTCTCGCCAGCCCGGGGCGCGGCACCCATCCAGGCGAAGGCTTCTTCCAGCTTCTGGTATGCGCGCGAGGGTGGGGCGCGATCGATCGCCACCGGCGCCTCGCCGCCCGGCCACCGCGCGAGATCGAGCCCGCCTGCGGGGAGCGCCCGCGGCGCCGCCGCAGAGACCAGGAAGCGATCGCGTCCGAGCGCCAGGAGCTGGACCAGCAGCCAGCGTTCGTCGAACGCGTCGAACGCCGTCTCACCCGCTTGCTGGCGGCGGAAGGCGCGGCGCCGGCGCGTCGCCAGCAGCGCCAGGGTCTCGCGCCCGACCAGCGTCGCGCGACTGGCCAGGCCGGGGGGAGGCTCGGCGTGCGCCAGCGTGTGCATCGTGAAAGGACCCGTCGAGCGATCGATGGCTCCCTCGAGGGCGGCGAAGCTCGCCTCGGCCAGCGCGCGCACCGAAGCGCCCTCGACCAGCCGCGCGTCCGGCAGCGCCTGCCGCGCAAATATCGGATCGAGCGGAGCGAGATCGCCACCGTCCCGGTCGGAGGCGACCACCCCGGGGCCAAGCTCGGTCGCCACCGCGCCGGCGCGCGCGATCTCCTCGGCCAGGGCCGGCTCCGAACCAGCCGAGCAGAGAAACGCGCGCAACGAATTCGTTCTGCGACGCTATGGCGTCGCGGCCGCGGCCTCGTAGGCGGGCGAGAACATGAAGGTGATGAGCTCGCGCGCCGATGAACCGCGCAGAAACTCGCCGCGGATGGCGGCGGTCGGCGGCTCGTCGTCGTCGCCGAACAGCTCCCCTTCGGAGACGACCGACAGCGCATCGACCGGGCTGCCGCACACGAGCAGGCCGATCCGGTTGCAGGTGTGGCGTGTGCCGCGGCGGAAGGTCTGCCAGTCGGGGAGCGCGGTCAGGGCCGCCTCGACCTCGGTCAGCAGATCGGCGCGCGCCTCCGGTGATCCGAGCGTCACGATCGCCTCGGGGCGGGCCAACCACTCGGCCACCACCCGGGCGCGCGGCTGTTCGGAGGCGGCACCCCCCAGCGCCGCGCGCGCCCCCTCGAGCAGGCGCGCCAGCCCATCGACGCCGGTCAGCCCCGCCGTCACCAGGCCGCTGCGCAGCGCCTCGATCGCCCGCCCGGCCACGAACGACCAGGCCAGCGGCCCCAGCAGGACGGCCGCCGGGCTGATGAGGAGCCCCGCGGGCTGTGAGGGGACGAGGCGCAGCCGCCGCCGCTCGCCCTGCGGCGACGGCGTTCGCCGCAGCCCCTCGGCGTCGGGCGCGACCACGAAGGCGGGGGCGCCGAGCAGATCGGCGATCCGGCGCAGCTCGAGCGCGCGCGCCGGCGGCAGGCCGCTCCCCTCGAGAGGCTTGGGCGCCGGCTGATCGTAGTCGAGCCCGAGCAGCGCCGGCGCCAGCCGCGACAGCGCGCGGCGCACCGGACCGGCGACGTCAGGATGATCGACCGGCGTGCCGGCACGGACCGCCTCGGCGCGGACCGACTCGGCTGCGGGGAGCAGGTCGAGCAGCTTGGCGCCCAGGCCGTCGGGTTGGACGAAGGCGGGGAGCGAATAGGCGGCGCGGGCCAGCGCCAGCCTTCGCGTGCGTGCCGCCAGCCCGCCGAGAACGAGGGCCGGGCCTGGGCGCGCCGGATCGGCGAGCACCAGATCGACGAGCGCTGCCACCAGGGCCCGTTCCCCCTCGGCGCCGGCCCAGAACCGCGCCCGGGTGAGGAACGGATCGATGGTGTCGACGCCACGCGCGGCCGCCCGATCGCCGGCCTGTGCGAGCACGCGCACCCCGGCGTTCACCAGCCCAGGATGCGCGGCCAGCGAGAAGCGGGCCGGCGTCGCGCTGCGCGGCCCCGCCACGGCGATCGCCAGGCGGGCGACCAGATCCGCCTCGGTCTCGACCGAGAGCTGCACGTCGGCCAGGTCCCCCGCCAGATCGGCGACGACGTCGATGTCCCCCTCCGCCCAAAAATGATCGATCAACCGGAGGCGCGACGGGACGAACTGCGGGTCGGCATCCGACGAGCGGAGGTACGCGTCGAGCGCGCCGGGCTCGTCGTGAAGCTCGTGGCGCCGGATCTCCGCCTGGCGGTAGAGGACGGCGGCGCGGTGCGCGCGATCGGGGTAGAGGCGCGCCAGCCGCCCACAGGCCTCGGCGGCCTCGTGATAGAGGGCCAGCTTCTGGTAGGTCTGCAGCAGCAGCTCCAGGGCCGGCAAGCGGCCCGGCTCCTGATCGACGACCAGCTGGAGGTAGTAGCGGGCGCCGTTCCACTCGCCGGTCTCGGCGTAGATCGCCCCCAGCCGGTGGCGCAGGTCGCTGAGATCGGCGGACGAGCCGGCGGGCAAGAGGCGCAGCAGCTCCTCGAGCCTGAGCGCGGCGGTGGCGGTGTCCCCGCGCGCCAGCGCCAGCTCGGCCAGCACGCGCCGCGCCTCGACGTGGCGCGGGTTCAGGATCGCCAGCTCGCGGTAGAACGCCTCTGACTCGGCGGTGTCGCCGAGCCGCTGCGCCAGCGCCGCGCGCCGCTGCACGATCTGCTCGCGCGGGACGACCTCGGCGACGTCGGGGGCCACCTCGAGCGCGATGTAGAGCTCGCGCGTCCGGTGCCACTCCTGCTTGCGATAGCTGATCTCCGCCAGCAGCACCAGCGCCGCCGGGTTCTGGGGAGCGGCGGCCAGCGCCCGCTCCAGATCGTCGGTGGCGGCCGGGATTTCGCCCCGTGAAAGCGACACGCGCGCCTTCGCCACCAGCGAGTTGGCGCGCAGCACAGGCTCCGACTCGACGCCGGCCGACCGCCAGTACTGTTGCTGGGCGGGATCGTCGCCGGTGGCGGCGGCCGGAACGATCATTTCCATGTGCGGCGTCGTGTCGGCGGGCAGCGTCGCGGCCGGCACCGGGCGCGGGAGCGTCTTCGTTCGTCTGGGCGCCGCGGTTGCGGCGGGCTCGGCCGGCGGGGGGAGAGCGGCAGGCTGGGTCAGGTATTCGAGGGCGTCCGCGTTGGTGGGGTCGATCTTCAGCAGCCGTTCGTACGTCCGGCGGGCGAGGGGCGGGCGCGCCAGGTCCTTGGCGTAGATCCCGGCCAGCCGCGCCAGGATCGTCTTTTGTTCACGCGGGCCCCGCGCCACCACCTCGACCTTGCGTTCGAGCACCTCGGCCAGACGGTCGAAGTTTCCCGCTTCGACGCTCAGCGCCTCGAGCGCCTCGAGCGCCTCGGCCGACGTCGGGTCGAGTGTCACCGCACGCTCGAGCAGCATGCCGGCGTCCGCCGGCAGGTCGAGGCGCTTGCGCAGGATCTCGGCGGCGGCCACCAATGTCCCGGCCCGTTCGACCTCGCTGCCGCCGACGCGCGGATCGTCGGCCGACGCGATCAGCGCCCGCGCCGCCGCGTGAGGATCGCCCCGTCGGGCGAAGAGCTCGACCAGCCGGCGCCAGGCGGTGCCGACCAGCGGTCCGGCCTCCGCGTTGTCGATGCAGATGCGAAGCGCCGCCAGCGCCCCCTCCTGCTCACCGATCTTCTCGTAGGCCCCGGCGAGGAGGTGGGCCACCTCGGCGCGCGCCGGGCCGGGCGGCGCCGCATCGAGCGCGCGCCGGAGCGCCGTCACCTCGTCGGTGTCGTCGGTGGGCAGATCGCCCGTCGCGGCGTGCGGATCGGTGCTCCAGCGCATCGCGATGCGGCCGGCGGAGACGCGGACCACACCGAGGCGCAGATCGCCGCTGTCGGGGAGGCGGAACCCATCGGCGACGAAGATCTCGTCGAGCGCCCCCGCCAGCGGATCGATCTCGAACGTCGCGTCGCCCGCCGCCGGCGCCCCGAACAGCGCCCCCAGCACCGCGCGCATGTCCACGGGGCGTACTTCTCCGCTGTCGACGGAGACGCGAAGCTTGCGCCCACCGCCGGCGCCCAGGCTGAGACGCGCGGACAAGGGCGTCGATCCACTGCCGCCGCTGCTGCCGTTGCTGCGCCAGGAGAGCACCAGGTGCCCCGGCTCGAGGGCGACGCCCAGCTGGCCGAGCGGGAGCTTGGCGGCCTGGAGCCGGCTCTCCAGCCGCGTGCGATCGATGGCCAGGGTGGCCGCGCGCAGGCGTCCGCGACGGTTGCGCAGCTCGGCGACGGCCAACGCCTTGCGGGTGCCAGGCCACTCGACCTCCAGGCGCTCCACCAGGACCGGCCCGAGATCGCAGGCGGCGACCGTCAGGATCGCCCGGCCTTCCACCAGGGCGAGCGCCATCGCCGCCGTGGCGTCAGCCATTCCGCCTCCTCAGCCTCCGAAGGGACGGTGAGGGGCGCAGGGTTCGTACGCCGGCGGCTCGCTGCCGTCGTCGTACTTGAGGACGTCGGTGTTCACGCTGATCCGCTTCGCCTGCTTGGCCTCCTGGCAACGCGCCGTGGTCCAGTCGGTGAGGACCCGCTCCCACTTGTTCAGCTCGGCCTCACGGGCCAGCTCGACCTTCCGCTTCTCGAATTCGACCAGGTCGGGATCCTTGCGCTCCTTGAGCCGCACGACCACGAAGGTGCCGCCCACCTCGAACGGCCCGGCAGCGGGCGCGGCGGGGGTGAGCGCGAAGGCAGCCTTGGCGAGCGGGGTGGAGACGCCGATCCCCTCGACGATCGCCCCCTCGCGCGAGGCCCGCAGAGCGAAAAGCCCCGTCTCCTCGACGCGCGGTCCCGCGGCCGGATCGGGCGTGGTGTTCGCCTCGTCCTTGTCATCGGCAGCCGTCGGGAAGAGATCCTTCATCGACTTGCCCGGCGTCGCCTGCAGCTTGGCGACGGCGTCGGCGGCGGCCGCCTTGGCCTTGGCGTCGGCGCCCTCCTCGCGCAGCTTCTCCTCGGCCAGCTCCAGCTTGGCCTGTTCGAACGACACGCTTCCCTCGCGCTGCCCCTCGACCTTGGTGATGACGTAGCCGTCGGTGCCGCGCAGCGGCCCGACGATGGCGTCGCTCGTCGCTTTCCAGACCTTCTCCTCGACGATGGCCGGCAGGTTGGCCGCGCCGTGAGCGCGCCAACCGAGCTCGCCCCCCTGCGCCTTGCTGGCGGCGTCGTCGGACGAAGCACGCGCCACCTCGGCGAAGGTGACCCCGTCCTTGCCGGAGATCTTCGCCCCCTTCTTGAGCTTGTCGGCCAGCGCGTTCGCCTTGTCGCGCGCCGCTTTGTCCTGGGCGTCGGTCGCGTCATGCGGGACCTTGACCAGGATCTGCCGCAGCTTCCGCTCGTCGGAGACCTTCTCGTAGACGAACCGCTTCTGCTCGTACAGCTCCTTGAGCTTGGGCCCGTTCTTCGCGGCGTAGTCGGCGATCTCGGCGTCGGTCAGGACGACGTCGTTCTTGTAGCGGGTGCCGGCGAAGCGCAGGTACTCCAGGTTGACCTGCCGTCCCCGGCGCACGAAGTCGGCCTTCACCTCGTCGGTCGAGACGGAGACACCGGCCCGCATGAGATCGCGCAGGCGATTGGCGAGCAACTCCTTCTTCTGCTCGGCGACGAAGCTCTTGGGGGTGAGGCCGAGGTCGTACTGCAGGAAGGTCTTGAACGAGTCGTAGTTGAACTTGCCGTCCTTCTGCAGCCGCGGGACGGTATGCACCGCCCCCAGGCCGATGATCTTGGAGTCGGCGATCTGATCCTCGACCTCTTCGTCGGTCACGACGTAGCCCAGCCGGTCGGCCTCCGCGGCCAGGAGCTCGCGCTCGATCAGTTTGTCCATGACCATCTCCTTGAGACGATCGCGCTTGGCCATCGGCGCCGGGATCTGCGCGCCGCCCACCAGCATGAAGCCGTAGCGGAAGGTGTTCTGGGAGATGGTCCCGCCGGCCACCTGCGCCGCGTAGTGATCGTCCCCGTTCATGACCTGGTCGCAGGTGGTCCCCCGCGACTGAGGTCCGAAGCTGATGACGAAGATCGCGATCAGAAACAGAAACAGCGCGTAGATGAGCACCGACTGCGAAGATTTCCGCATTTGCTCGAGCATGGCGGGGCGGAATCTACCACAAACCGCCGCGGCCAATAGGGAAACGCCGGTGCGGGAAAGTTACTGAAATCGAGCACCCTGGCCCCGCGATCATCGCCTGATCGACGCGGCCGCACTATCGAAGTGCTTCGCCGTGTGCTACAAACTGCTGTCTCGTCGACGCGGCGGTCATTTTCGATTCGGGCGGCGCGCGGGGCCACAATCCATGCTGCTCGACTGGGTCTACGGGCTCTTCTCCAACGACCTCGCCATCGACTTGGGCACGGCGAACACGCTGACCTTCGTCCGCGGCAAGGGGATCGTCTCCAATGAACCGTCGGTGGTGGCGGTTCAGCGCTCCGGCAACGGGACCAAGAAGGTCCTGGCGGTCGGCAAGGAAGCGAAGGAGATGCTGGGGCGAACCCCGGGCAACATCGTCGCCGTCCGCCCGATGAAGGACGGCGTCATCGCCGACTTCGAGGTGACCGAGGCGATGCTCCGTTACTTCATCACCAAGGTCCACAACCGCCGGACGCTGGTGAAGCCGCGCATCATCATCGGGGTCCCCTCCGGAATCACCGAGGTGGAGAAGCGCGCCGTGCGCGACTCGGCGCTGGCCGCCGGCGCCCGCGAGGTCTATTTGATCGAGGAGCCGATGGCGGCCGCGATCGGCGCCGGGCTGCCGGTCACCGAGCCGTCGGGGAACATGATCGTCGACATCGGCGGCGGCACCACCGAGGTGGCCGTGATCTCGCTGGCCGGGATCGTGGTGGCCAAGTCGATCCGGGTGGCGGGCGACAAGATGGACGAGGCGATCGTCGCCTACATCAAGCGCAAGTACAACCTGCTGGTCGGCGAGCGCACGGCCGAGATCATCAAGAAGACGATCGGCAACGCCTACGCCACCGATGACGTTCTGACCATGGAGATCAAGGGGCGCGACCTGGTGGCCGGGGTCCCCAAGACGCTGGTCATGAACAGCGACGAGGTCCGCGAGGCGCTGGCCGAGCCGGTGAACCAGATCGTCGACTCCGTGCGCTCGGTGCTCGAGCGGACGCCGCCCGAGCTGGCCGCGGACATCGTCGACCGCGGCATCGTGTTGACGGGCGGCGGCGCGCAGCTCCGCAGCCTGGACGTACTGCTGCGCGAGGAGACCGGGCTGCCGGTCATGGTCTCCGACTCCCCCGAGTGCGCGGTCGTGCTCGGAACCGGCCGCGCGCTGGACGAGCTGGCCCTGCTGCGCGAAGTGGCGTTGCAGTAGCAGTAGAAGTGGCATTTTCGCGCTCGAGCCGGTCACAATAGGGGCGCATGGGTCCGGGCAAGCGCTTGCGCGAAGCCGTCGTCGTGGCGGTGACGCTTCTCATCGCAATCATCTCGCTGCGGATGAGCGCCAAGAACCCGGGCGATCTGTCGGCGCTCGATCGCGGGATCCTGAGGCTGGTCTCGCCGGCGCAGTCGGCGATGTCGCTCATCGCGCGCGCCATCACCGGCGTGGCGGGGCACTACGTCGAGCTCACCCATGTCCGCGGCGAGAACGAGGCGCTCACGCGCGAGAACCAGAAGCTGCGCGCCGAGCTGACCGAGATGCGACGCCTCGCCGAGGAGAGCGGGCGCTACCAGCGCCTCCTCGGCCTGCGCGACGTGACGCCGGCCGAGACGATCGCCGCGCGGGTGATCGCGGTCGACGCTTCCCCCTACTTCCGCGTCGCGCGCGTCGACATCGATCATGGCGAGGGGGCGGTGCGGCACGGGATGCCGGTGCTGACCCCCGACGGGGTGGTCGGCCGCGTGAACCGCGTCTCGGGCAAGAGCTCCGACATTCTTCTGCTCGTCGATCCGCGCTCGGCGATCGACGTGGTCATCCCGCGCACCGGCGGGCGCGGCATCCTGCGCGGCAAGGCGGCCGAGAACGGCTACCGCTGCAACATCGAGTACCTGGCGCGGGGCGAGCCGGCCAAGGAGGGGGACGCGGTGGTGACGAGCGGCCTCGGCAGCGCCTTCCCGCGCAACCTGGCCGTCGGCCACATCACGCGCGTCATCCCGGGCGCCGTCGGACTCTACCAGGACGTGGAGGTCACCCCCGACGTCGACTTCGCCCGGCTTTCAGAGGTGCTGGTGGTCGTGGCGCCCCCCCCGGCGCCCGACACCGATCCCGCCGCCCGACGCCTGCCGGCGCGCGGCCCGATGGTCTATAGATGAGACCCCGCAAGGTGAGACCCCGCAAGGTGAGACCAAGATGAGATCCGCCGTCAC
>Ga0210388_10004401_pt1 | contig 11036 bp, 12 predicted proteins | sample IncBWC19OmetaG_FD_155485 | JGI IMG/M metagenome (GOLD analysis project Ga0210388, IMG submission 155485) | Forest soil microbial communities from Barre Woods Harvard Forest LTER site, Petersham, Massachusetts, United States - Inc-BW-C-19-O ...
TGTAATCAACCCGCCCAGCTTGTCTTGTTCCGATGTTGTGGCGCGGGGAAACCGGGTGGAGAATGTTTCCAAATATTTCAGCCCGGCGCCGGTGTTGTACAGCACGATTCTTTCCTGGGGATTCAAAAAGCCCTGAGCCAACAGCTTTCTGAGAGCCGCCACGCAGGCACCACCCTCGGGAGCCGCGAAAATCCCTTCGTCCGCGCCCAACTCCAGGCTCGCATCCAGCAGTTCTTCGTCGCTGACGGCGATGGCCGTACCGCCGCTTTTTCTGAGGGCATCCAGCATCAGCACATCGCCCAGCGGTTTAGGCACCCGCAATCCGGCCGCTACGGTGTGCGCGTCCTTCCAAAATTCACTCTTCGATTCACCGCGCTCAAAGGCGCGAACCACCGGCTGGCAGCCCTCCGTTTGCACGGCGATCATCTTGGGACGCTTGCTTGAAATCCAGCCCAGCGCCTCCATCTCGCCGAAGGCCTTCCACATCCCAATCAGGCCCACACCACCGCCGGCCGGGTAAAAAATCGCATCGGGCAAGTTCCAGCCCAATTGTTCGGCCACTTCGTAGCCCATGGTCTTTTTGCCTTCGATGCGGTACGGCTCTTTCAGCGTGCTGATGTCGAACCAGCCTTCGGCGTCTTTGCGTTCCGCCACCATGCGGCCACAGTCGCTGATCAGTCCGTCGACCAGAGTAACGTGCGCTCCAAAGACCCGGCACTCGATATAGTTCGACTGCGGCACGTCACGAGGCATGAAGATATGCGCTTCAATTCCGGACGCCGCGGCGTAGGCCGCCAACGCGCTGGCGGCATTTCCGGCCGATGGTATGGCCACTTTGCGGATGCCGAGTTCGACGCACATCGAAACAGCCGCGGAAAGGCCGCGCGCCTTGAAAGAGCCGGTGGGGTTGAGGCCTTCGTCTTTTACCCACAAATCGTGCGCGCCCAGCCGCGCGCCCAGCCGGCGAGTTCTCAGCAGAGGCGTCATTCCTTCGCCGAGTGAAACAACGGACGCTTGGTGGCGCACCGGCAGCACCGGCGCGTATCGCCACATGCTGCATAGTCCCTTGGCGATATCCTCGCGGGTCCAAGTCGCTTTCGCACGTTCCAGGTCGTAAAGGACAAGCAGCGGCCCTCCGCATTCACACAGGTTGTGGACTTGGCCGGCCTCGCGACGCTTTCCGCAGACGCTGCATTCCAGATGAGTAACGGTGGTCATGGCCGAAGTTCGTATGATAGCAGTGAGTGTTGGCAGGGAGCATGCTGATTCAACGTGGCTGTTAAGAAACGTAGACCGAGAACATGGCTGCGCAAGATGGTGATTGGCGGCTTGCTGCTGATACTCTCGCTGTATGTCTTGTGCGCGCTTTGCGTGCTGGCGCTGCGCTGGATCAATCCGCTTACTACCGCCGTCCAGATGGAGCGCCGGGTGGGCGCCATTCTGAAACACCGGCCTTATCGGAAATATTATGATCCTGTTCCCTTGCGCAGTATTTCGCCGAATCTGCAGCACGCCGTAGTGGCGGCGGAAGACGGCAGGTTTCGCGTGCATCACGGCTTCGACTGGATTGAAATGCAGAAAGTACTGGAGCAGGACATCCAGCGCCACAAACTCGGCCGCGGCGGATCCACCGTCACGCAACAATTGGTAAAGAACCTGTTTTTAACCACAGAGCGTTCTCTTGTTCGCAAGGGCGTAGAATTTACCCTGGTGCCGATGGTGGAGGCTCTGCTCAGCAAAGATCGTATTTTGGAGCTCTATTTGAATGTTATTGAATGGGGTCCCGGCATTTACGGCGCCGAAGCGGCTTCCGAGCATTACTATCACGTCCCGGCTTCCGGGCTCGATCGCGAGCAAGCCGCTCGCCTGGCGGCCATCATTCCCGCGCCTCTAAAACGCAAGCCCGCGCAAATGAACGAATATAGCCAGGAAATCCTGGACCGTATGTCGAAAACCGGCTGGTGACCCACAGTGGGGCAGGATGCCATCCTGCGGCGGGTTGTCAACCCGCCCGTGCGCCGATTGGCAATCGGCGCGCAGGTTGGCAACCTGCCCCACAATTCTGAATCCGGCGAACGGATGCGATAATCATAGATAACTGCCATGTTCCGCGCTTTCCGGGAACAGATCGAGACCGTTTTCCGTGGCGACCCCGCTGCGAAGAGCGCCGTGGAGATCTTCTTCTGCTATCCCGGCTTCCACGCCATCCTGCTACATCGGTTAGGACACAAGCTGCACCGGGCGGGCTTCACGCTCACCGCTCGCATTCTTTCGCAGTTCATCCGCGCGGCAACGGGCATCGAAATCCATCCCGGCGCTCAAATCGGCCGGCGTTGTTTCATCGATCACGGAATGGGCGTGGTTATCGGAGAAACTACCGAGATCGGCGACGACGTCCTGATGTACCAGGGCGTGACGCTGGGTGGAACCGGCAAGGAGCGCGGAAAACGGCATCCCACCATCGGGAACAACGTGGTGATCGGAACAGGCGCGAAGGTTCTGGGCAACATTACCATCGGTAATAACACCAAAGTTGGCGCTGGATCGGTGGTGATTCGTTCGGTCCCGGACAACTCTACCGTGGTGGGCGTTCCGGGCCGCGTTACGCGTACGCGTGTAGACGCCGGAGGTAATCTGGAGCACGGAAATCTGCCAGATCCGGAAGGGCAACTCATCGATGAGCTGACCCGCCGCATCGAGCAACTCGAGGCTCAAGTCCGCATGTTGGCCGAAGAAAGAATGGCGGAGCGGAGGTGAGGCGCTGCTGCGCCCGTTATTCGGTTCTTCTGTTATTCGCTTCTTCGGTTCTGGTTGGTGGGGCGTTCGAGAAGTACACTTACTGGATTGAGCCTTGCGAGCGGCAGGAATCGGGGTGTCGGAGCGATGATCCGCAGCTGGCTCAGTGGGCCATGGAAGCCTGGCAGAATGCGGCGCCCGGAGCCGTCCGCTTAACGCTGTCGAAGGATCGCGAACATGCCCGCATCAGGTTATATTGGGCGTCTTCGGAACAGGGATTATATGGCGAGGCGAGGCCGATTCTGGTGGATGGGAAAAAGGGCGCCGAGGTTTATGTCCGGCCGGCGCCTCTCGACACACAGGCCGACAAACTTTTGCGGGTCGCCATCGTGTATCTGACCTGCCTGCATGAAACCGGGCACGCGCTGGGTCTTGCGCACACCGCTTCTTTCGAGGACATCATGTACAGCTTTCAGTACGGCGGCGACATCCCCGAATATTTCGCGCGCTACCGGCGCAAGCTACACACGCGTGAAGACATTCGAAAAAATTCAGGACTGTCGGACGCTGACCGGCGTAATATTTTACTGGCCGCGGATGAACGCAGATAAACGCGGATGGCCCAATAAACTAATGGCCGGTGGTTGATTCTTCTTCGGTAGCTTTCAACGGGAAGTGCGCGCCCTCGGGGATGGGCGCCAGCATCTGCTCTTTGCGATAGATCAGCGTGGAGGTGTTGTAGCTGGCGATCTCGAATCCATGGCCGTGCGTAATGGCGTCGGTGGGACAGGCTTCCACGCAATAGCCGCAGAAGATGCAGCGATTGTAGTCGATGTTGTAGACTTTCGCGTAGCGCTCACCGCCGCTTATCCGCAGCTCTTCGGTGTTCTCCGCGGCTTCGATATAAATGCAGTCCGCCGGACAGGCCGCGGCGCAGAGGAAGCAGGCCACGCATTTCTCCAGGCCGTTCTCGTCACGCTGCAACACGTGGACGCCGCGATATCGCTGCTGAAATTTGGGCGGCGCGTCGGGATAGTCTTCGGTAATGGTGGGCTGCATCATCTCGCCCAAGGTGATGGACATCCCCTTGGCTACCGATGCCACCGATTTATACGCGTCAGATAGTTTGGAAGCCATTTATCAATTTGATTATCGCAGGTAGTGGGGCAGGTTAGTAACCTGCGCGCCGATTGTGAATCGGCGCTCGGGCGGGTTGACAACCCGCCGCAGGATGGCATCCTGCCCCACTATCGCAGGTCCGGACCGGACCCTAATTCTTGGAACCTCAGCCGGCCTTCCATTCCGGGACATTCTCATCCGCTCGAAATGGCGCCACGGCGGCGCGCTTGCCGACAGCTTCCATATCGCGCTTCGAGAATCCACTGAACGCGCTGGCGATGCGGCCATCCGGTTCCACCAGAAACAAGGAAGGAACATTGGTGATGCCAAAGGCGTTGCTGGCCGGATAGTTCTCTTTGGCCTGATCGAGCAAGGTGGAAAACGTTACGCCGAAGCGCTGGTTGAATCCTTCGGTGGCCGCGAGATCGTCCTGCGATATTCCGATGATCTGAATCGCCCCTCCGGCGGCCAGCCGCTCAAGGTACGGAAAAGTGAGCTGGCAGACCGGGCAGCTGATCTTGTAAAACGCGAGCAGCGCCGGCCCTTTGGAAAGAATCTCCTCGAGCGAAACCATGTTCCCGCTCAGATCCTTTAGCCGGAACAACGGAGCGCGCGCTCCCGCTTCCAGCACCACTTTCTTCTGCCGCCCCCACATGGTCTGGTTTAGCTGTCCTTGTTCTGCTGGACGAAACTCAGGATGTCGAAATGCTTGATCTCGCGTTCCGGGAAGAAGCTGTTGACGGACTCCTGCTCCTCGGCAAAAATTTGAAAAATGGTGGACAGCTTGGTGAGCAGCATCAGCTCGAGATTGCGGCGGTTCAGGTTTACCAGCTTCAGGCCGCCGCCCATTTTTTGTAAGGATGTGAAGCAGATCACCATGGAACCTAGACCGGTACTATCGATGTAATCGATTTGTTGCAGGTTCAGGATTATTTGCTTGTGACCCTGCGCTATCTGCTCGTTGACGCTTTCGCGCAATTGGGTGCAGGGCTCACCCACGGCCAGCCTACCCTTCAGGTCAAGAATGGTAACGCCTTCTCTTTCACGTCTGGTTATGTCCATGGTTTGTTTTCAGTGTTTGCTTTCAGTGTTAGCTTTCAGTGTACCTGCTCGGACACCGGCAGTGCCGGACTCTCGCGCGGCTCAAGATCCATCGGACCGGCCGGTAGGGCCACCGTGAAGCGCGTTCCCTTCCCTGGTTCGCTCTCCACCGTAACCACTCCTCCATGCGCCTTCACAATCCACGACACGAAACTCAATCCCAGGCCCAGTCCTTTTTCGGGATCGGCGGAGGGGACGCGATAAAAGCGATCGAAAATGTGCGGCAGGTGATCGGGTGAAATACCGACACCGGTATCCTCCACCGTGAAGTTCGCCCAGCCGGCTTCGCCACAGAGCCGCGCTACAACACGCCCCCCAGCGGGCGTGTATTTGATGGCGTTCCCTAACAGATTCGAGACCAGCCTCTCAAGCTGGATCTTATCGCCATGAATCATGCAAGCGGACGGCAATTCGGCGGTGAGACTCACGCCTTGGGCTTCGGCCGGAATCTGGTATTGATCCACCTGGTCGCGCAGCAGTTCGGCGAAATCGAGTGGCGTCCTTTGTACCAGTAACTGGCCGGATTCGGCCTGCGAAAGCATCAGCAGGGCGCGCACGATGTTCGAGAGGCGATCCACGTCTTCTAATGCGTTCACCATGGCCTCGCGATATTGCTCGGTGGTCTGAGCGGTGAAGAGCGCCACCTCGAGTTGGCCTCGGACCACCGTCAGCGGCGTGCGCAACTCATGGGAAACGTCGGTGGAGAACTGGCGAATCTGCTCGAATGAAAAATTCAAGCGCGTCATCATGTGATTGAAGGCTTGAATCAGCCGGTCCAGTTCGTCGCCGGTCCGCCGCAGGGGAATCTGCATGTCCAGATTGGAGTGCGTGATCCGCTGGGCGGTTTCTGCCACCGAATTGACGGGATCCAACGCGCGTCCGGCCAGGAACCACCCCAGCACGCCGCTTAGCACAATAACGGCGGGCACCAGCCAGAAATAGTTCCATGTAAAATCGTGGATCACCTTCGCATTCTGATCGATCGCCCGGCCAATCGCGAGATAGTATTTGTGCCCTCCGGAGTCCACCATTAGACCCGAGTGGATCATGTAGGGGATTCCTTTCTCGTCTTTCCGGATACGAGTTGCCTGCTGGCCGGACTTGAGGATCGTTCGGATCTCATCCGGCGAATCCAGGCCAAGGGACTTGTACGTCACCGACCACTCCAGCGGGTGGCCCGCGGTATCGGCAAGCATATATACTCGCCGTAACCGTTCTACGGTGAAGGACTCGTCCGGGTCGTTCCTATCATAAAACCACCAGTTCGGCGCGTCCGGACGGAGATAGAGCTTTACGGCTCCAAACTCTTCCTTGAGCGTATCCAGCATCTGGTTCTCGAGGATGGCGCTCAGAGTTTGCCGGAAAACCAGGCCCAGAGCGACTAGCAGGATGGTGAAAAAGAAGACATAGCTGAAGGCCAGGCGAAAGCGGAGTCCGCGTGTGAACCGCAGTGCCTTGCCTACTCCGTTCATGACTGCTGATCGGCCTGCGCTTCCCCGGCCTTTTCAGGCGTGTCCAGCATGTACCCAATGCCGCGCACGGTGTGGATCATCTTGACCGGAAATTTATCGTCGATCTTACTGCGCAGATGGCGGATGTAAACATCCACAATATTGGTCAAGCCGTCGTAATCCATATCCCAGACGTGCTCCACGATCATGGTGCGGCTGAGCGGCCGGCCGCGGTTACGCATCAGGTATTCCAGGATGCTGAACTCTTTGGGCGCCAGCTCGACGTTTTCATTCGAGCGTGTCACCTTGCGGCGGATACAATCCAGCGCCAGGTCGCCCACCTGCAAACGCTCGGGCGTGGGTTGGCCACGGCGCAGCAGCGCGCGAACACGCGCCAGCAGCTCCACGAACGCGAAGGGCTTGGTCAGATAATCGTCGGCGCCCAGTTCCAGACCTTTCACGCGATCGTCCACGGCATCGCGCGCGCTCAGGATCAAAACCGGCGGGCTCGATTTGCGATTGCGGATCTTCTGCAAAACGCTCAGGCCGTCGGTATCCGGCAGCATCAGGTCCAGGATGATGAGGTCGTATTCTGTGGAATGTACCAGCTCGATGGCGGTGTTACCATCCGCTGCGACATCCACGGCGTAACCAGCGCTCTCGAGACCCCTGGAGAGGAAATCCTGGATGCGCTTTTCGTCCTCGACGATCAGTATTCTCATAGGCTTAGGCCTGCTTTGAGTATAACGTTTGTTGTTGGTGCCGATAAGATTCTTGGCTGGCATGGAAACATTCACAATGGCGAACGGACGCTCCCTGGACGAAGTGCTGGAGAGCCATGCGCGCTGGAGGGAAGAAGAATCCTCAGGCTTTCGATGCATTTTGGACCGCGAGACATTGAACGAAGCCAACTTGCATGCAGTGAATCTTGAGACCGCCATCATAAGATCGAGCACCTTCCTGGATGCCGATTTGTCCGGTGCGAATCTGAGCCGGACATTGATTGATAACGCGGACTTCGAGCGCGCGATCCTCACCGGCGCCGATCTCAGCGGTGCTCAAGTATCGGAAACGCAGTGCTCCTTCTGCTGGTTCACGGGAGCCATCTTTTCAGACGCCAAACTGCGCAACATCAATTTCCGTAAGGCCAGCATGAGGGATGGCCGTTTTCAAGGAGTGGTTATCGAGGGCTGTAAATTTATGGGCGCGATGCTGAGCACTGCGTCCTTTCACCACGCGCGGATCGCTACCTCGGATTTTTCGGAATGCGAGTTTGACAACGCGCAGTTTTACCGGGCTCAGATCCGCGTTTGCCGATTTGTGGGCGCCAGCGGAGCATCCGTCAATTTCAGCAATAGCATCTTGAAGGAATGTGTTTTCTCGAGGTCGGTATTTACCGGCGCCAAGTTCCATCAAACCGATCTGCAGGGCGCGAATTTCGATCGCGCTGTGCTGAACGACGCTGATTTTCGGGAGGCACAATTGAACGGCGCAGACCTGTGCCGCGCGGAGCTGCGCGATGTCCGATTTCGCGGCGCGAAGTTATTCGGCGCCGATTTGCGTGGCGCCGATTTGACAGGGGCCCGCGAATTAACGTCGGCGCAACTAATGCAAGCCCGGACGGACGATGCCACTATCCTGCCCAACGGCGCTCGCGGCCCGTTCCGGCGCAACTCGGGAGCCGAGCGGCCGGTGGGAGTTTAGATAGGTTGTTCGATTGTTCGGTTATTCAGTTGTTCGGTTCGCATCAACTTCAATTTCCAAAGTTCCTCTTGGCACTGCTTGTGCTCAGTAATGTCCCGGCTGTTAAAAACGACAGCCTGGACATACGGATCGTCCAGCATGTCGGTCATTTCCACTTCCAGCCAGCGCCAATCGCCGTCCGCGGTGCTGGCACGGCATTCGATCTTAACGGCTTGGAATGGGTTGGCCAGCAGCCGGGCGAATGCTTCGGTGACGCGCGCGCGATCTTCCGGATGAACCTTTGTCAGCACCGGATGTCCAGCCATATTCTCATCGCTATTCCCCACCGCGGAGTGCATTATTCTCAAGACCGTTAGCTGCGGCGTCACCAACATAAATCCGTCATGACTTTTGGCAAGCAGAGCTTCCACCATCCGGGCGTTCCTGCGGACCGTCTCCTCCAACTCGCGAAGATAGGCGTTCTCAGCTTCCAGTTCCGCGATTCGATCGCGAAGGGATTCTACGGTAGCAAGGTCTTCAGTATGTCGTTGCATGGATCAAGCGTAGTCACGGGACACCTGCGCCGCCGTGAATACCTCCAGTTGTTTCAAAAACGCATCCACAGGCGGCGCCAATGGATAGATGGCCCAAATGGCTGAGATGGGGATCAGCACCGTGCGCTGGCCAACTTCGATGGTTTTTTCGAACCGGATATCGGCAAACTGCCGGATCTCGGTACGCACGCGTTCTATCCGTTCCGCTCTTTCGAGCAGAGCCACCACGGCCGGCCCTTGCCATCGAAAAAGACGATCGCTGGCCGCCAGGCCTTTTTTGAAGTGTTCCGCGAAAGCCGCCAAAATCTTGTCGCCCACGGCGTAGCCGAAGCGGGCGTTCACGGCTTGCACCCGGCTGCACACCGCAACCAACAGGAATCTACCTTGCGGCGATTCGATGGCCTTGCGGATGGCTCGATCCGCCTCCGATTTACCAGGGAGCCCGGTGGTTCGATCCAGCTCTGGCTGGGCCTTGAAAACGCCCGCCAGTTCCTGCGAGCTTTCAAGTTCTTTCTTGAGATTCTCAAGCGCTGCCCGGCCGTCGTTCTGCTGCCGCATGGCTTCCTCGCGAACCGCTTCCAGGCACTCACTCAGCCGAAGCTTGAGAATTTGGATATCCTCCACGGCTTCGGTGCTCTCGATGGACTTCTCGATGTTCTGCAGTCTGCTTACGGAGTGGTCACTGCTGGCTCCGATAGTAATAATGGTCTGCGTAAGCATAGCGACCATGTGCTGCAGTTCCGTGTTTTGCCGCCGGACAAATTTACTGGTGCGCTGATTGTAATCTTCCATGGCTCGCAGCGCGCCTCCCACCACCACCAGTAACTCAGACACCGGAGTCTCGGGCGAGAGAACTGACAAGCACTTGTCAATATCTTCCCGGAAACGCTCGTGATCCGCCTTATCCCCTTCCACCGAGTGCAGCGATATCCCTTGCAGAAACAGGCTAATGACTCTTCGGTAGGCTGTCTCGGCGTCGGTGTCGCGGGAAAGAAAGGACTTGATCGAGATCATGGACGAATCGTTCTCTTTTTCCTTATCGGAAAAAGAGAAGGATTCTTCGGTTCATCGGTTGTTCGGTTATTCAGTTGTTCGGTTCGGGGTTAGTGGAGGTCTCAAGAAATAGAAGACTCCGCGAAAGGCAGAACCGAAGAACCGATGAACTGAAGAACCGAAGAACTTTCGTTCAGTTCTTACTTCTGGCCCTCATTTCCGCTCTCGCTTCACGATGAATATCCACGATCTTAGCCCCAGTCACCACCACGGCCACAAAGCCGGCAAACAAAAGCGGCAGGGTAATCACTCCCCACAGCAACAGCGTGAACCTTCTGGCCTCGGCCTGCTGAACGCCGAACAACGTGAGGCCCAGCGTAGAGATCACTTGGAACAGCCCCACATTTCCCGGTGCCTGCGGAGCCACCGAGCCTAGCCGCAGCAACACCATGAGCGCGGCAGCGCGTGCCCAGGACGCTTCATCCAGCTCATAGGCCTGCATCAGGGCGTAGATCGGCACCACTTGCATCAGCAAATACAGGACGCTCACCAAAGCCGAAAAATACAAATAGCGTGAATGCCCAATCAGGTGCAGGTCCTCAATCATGACGTGGACCCAGCTAAACATCGGGGCGTTCAGCAGCATCTCCAGCGCTTGCTGGCGCCAGAACATGGCCACCGCCAGCAGCGCGGCGCACAGCACGATCAATACCGTAAGAAAAATGCTTCCGTCAGCCAAAATGCCGATGGCCCGTGCTTGCCCATGATTCAGCGGCAGGTGCCGCACATAGTCGATTGAGAAAAATAATCCTACGATGAGGATGAGGCCGTCGAAGATGCGCTCGATGAGCGCCGATGCCAGAGTCACCGATACTGGAATTTCGGTCCAGCGCGCTTGCAGGAAGCAGCGGATGAGCTCTCCGGCGCGCAGTGGAAACACTTCACTGGCGAACAATCCAACAAATATTGCGCGAACGGAACTCCCCAGAGAAGCAGCGCCAACCGGCCGCAGCAGCAGGCTCCAACGCCATCCCTGGATGACGTAAACCGCGACGTCGGCTACGCAGGCCACCGCTACCCAGCGCCAGTCCAGATCGCGGATGTCCTCCCAAAGTTCCGACCAACTGACTCCATGCAGCGCCCAGGCCAGGCAGGCCAGTGAAAGAACAATTGTAAGAGCGCCGAAGATACCAGATCTTTTGTTACTACTAGCGGAGGGGGGAGGAACCATATCACCAGAACCATCATAAGGCTTCACCAAGCGCAGCTTGGTGAAGCCGGTTCATCGGTTCATCGGTTATTCGGTTCGGTGTTAGCCGAGGTCTCAAGAAATAGAAGAGCCCGCGAAAGGCTGAACTGAAGAACCGGCGACTGCCGAATTCTAAGCTGGAAGCCGGTT
>Ga0210388_10004402_pt1 | contig 11035 bp, 7 predicted proteins | sample IncBWC19OmetaG_FD_155485 | JGI IMG/M metagenome (GOLD analysis project Ga0210388, IMG submission 155485) | Forest soil microbial communities from Barre Woods Harvard Forest LTER site, Petersham, Massachusetts, United States - Inc-BW-C-19-O ...
CGCGATCTTTTTCCAATCCGCTTCAGTGCTCTCGGTCATCGCCGTGAAGGTGGCGTGCTCCATCTCGCTATGATTGGTCATTCTCGCAACTCCCGGACGCTAGGCTCGTAGCCGATTATATCAGCGCAGGCCTGCGGCGCTGGTCAGGTATACGGCAAATGTGCCGAGCCAGTGGCCGCCCTCATAGTGCTCGCCGGTGACTGCTGGAAGAGACGCACTCTGGTGCTCCGCCGCGCTGGCGAGCAGCACCGGCACGCGATAATCGCCGCTAGCCAATCCGTGGGCAATTCCCTGCAGCATCCAGCTGCGGCTTAAGTTAAGGCCGTCGATGTGGGCCAGCTTCGGGTCGGAGCGGTCTGTCACCACACCCGGCTTGAGCCAGGGCGTACCGGCTCGTTTGGGAATTCCCGGCAGAAAGGCAGACAACCAGGGACCGAAGGCCTCGGGTTTGAGCAGTCGGCGCATGAAGTCGGCTTCGGCGAGGCAGGGAGAGAGAAAATCTTCGCCGGAGGGTTCGTAGCTCAACGGGCAGTTGCGGTCATTGAAATAGAATCTCCTGGCCGCGTCGCTCAAATTAGTGCGCATTTGCTCATCGCCCGCGATCCCGGCCCAGTCCCACATCAGCCCGAACGAGAACGCGGTCTGATCGTGTTCACCGATTCGAATCGGATAGTGAAGTTTGGGCAGCCAGCTCTTCAAGCGGCCTGCTGCCTCGGATTCCAGCGGTTTTAGGACATTCAACCATTGCTGTGCCTCTGGGTCCGGCCACTCGCGGAGCTCCGCACACAATCGCAGCAGCCACGCAAGTCCGTAAGGGCGTTCGAAGGAAGCGCGGCCGGGGTGCTTGAGAAACTCAAGTTCGCCGGCGATGTTTTCCGCCGTGAAGCTGCGCTTCAGCTCCGCCCGCGCCTGGGCGGCGAAAGGCGCATCCGGCAGCAGGCGCAGGAGGCGCACCAGCAGCCAGTGGCCGTGTACGTCCGAATGCCAGTCGAAGCAGCCGTAAAATGCGGGCGTCAATTCACGCGGCGGACGGGCGTCGGAATCGCGGTCCATCGTCACACTGATGTGGCTGGGATACTCATCGTGCAGACATTTGAGCGCCAACCCTGCGAATCGGGCGGCCGCATTCGGATCCATGGAAGCTGCCAACGTTCCCTGCGCCGGCGCCGCGGCGCTCATTGTCGAGGGCAGTGTCAGGCAAACCATGGCAATGATTGCTGCGGGACGCATCACGGGACTCCTTCGATGAGCAATCTGGATCTTAGCGCGGCCGCGCCCGGCGCGTGGCCTCCGCGGTGTATGGGTTATCGGGCCAGTAGTGCTTCGGATAGCGGCCCTTCAGATCCTTCTTCACTTCGTGGTACCCGCGCTGCCAGAAGCTCACGAGATCTCGCGTAATTTGCACCGGCCGTCCGGCGGGCGACAACAGCTTGAGCAGCAAAGGCAGCCGTCCGCCGGCAACGGAGGGCGTCTCGTGCAATCCAAATAGTTCCTGCAGGCGCACGGACAAAGTCGGAATCTCGCCGTCGAGATAGTCGATGGCTATGGCCGAGCCGCTGGGAACCATGAAATGCGTCGGCGCCTCCCGCTCCAAAATCGTCCCCTGCGCATGCGTAAGATTCGATCGCAGCGCGTTACGCAAATCCATTTTTGCGAAATGATCGCGGCGCGTGAAGCCGCCGATCCAGGGCGGCGCCCAGTCATCAAGAGTCGCGGCGAGTGCCGCGTCGGCCAGGTCCGGCCAAGGCGTGGGGGAGGGTACCTGGTATTCGCGCATCAACATCACCCGCGCGCGCCACTGCCGTAGTTCCTTGGTCCAGGGCAAGCCCGCGATTCCAATTTGCCTGAGTCCGGCAAGCGCTGCGGCCTGCACGGCGCCAGCATCCGGATCGCGAATTTCCGCCGAGTCCAATAACAGCGCACCGAGGCGGCGTTCGCGCTGCGCACGAATCGCTTGATGCTTATCGTCCCAGCGGATGTCGGCGCTTTCGAGAATCTGGGTCGCGAAATATTTCTCAAGATCCGCAATACCAATCGGTGCCGCCAGAAAAATGCGCGCCTCGCGCTCGGCGCCATCCAGTTCCGCCGCCACGATGAATTCGGATTTGGCGAGCGCTTGCGGTTCCGCAAAGCGAGCGCCCCGGCCGTTCGCCAGCAGGTACCGCGCGCCTTCACCGCGCGCTTGTCCAATACGATCCGGGTAAGCCCAGGCCAGCAGGATTCCCGCGGCTTCATGCGGATCCGCGGTATCGCGCTGACCGCGCGCGAAGTCGCGCTGCCAGTTTTCGGAGCTGCGTTGCGCCTGGGACTTGGCGCGGGCGTCCACCGTAACGCCGGCGGGCACCTCTTGGGCCGCGCCGCGCAACACGGCGACGCGCAGCCGCAAATCCGCATCGCGTGCGCCTGGAGCGGCACGCAGAATATCGCGCTCGCTCAAGATCGCCGCCAGATCGCAGGCCAAACGCGCGGCGCCCAAGTCGCGCGACTTGACCAGCATGTGCGCGAGCCGCGGATGCATGCCGAGCTTCTCGAGCATTCGGCCGTGCGGCGTGATGCGCCCGGAAGGCTCGATTGCTTCGAGCTGCCGCAACAGGTCTCGTGCCTGCGCCAGCGGCGCCGTCGGCGGCGGATCGAGCCACGCCAAGCTGTTGGCGTCCGCGCCCCAGCAGGCAAGCTCCAGAGCCAGGGGCGCAAGATCCGCGTGCAGGATTTCTGGAGGCGTTTGTGGGCGGAGGGATGCATGCGAGCCCTCCGACCACAACCGGTAGCAATCTCCGCCGCTTGTGCGGCCGGCGCGTCCGCGACGTTGATCCGCCGCGGCCTGCGATACCTTGCCGGTCACCAAGCGGCTCATGCCGGTGACGGGATCGAATTCCGCATGGCGGCGCAATCCTGAGTCGACGACGACGCGAATACCGGGAATGGTGAGACTGGTTTCGGCAATGCTGGTGGCAAGCACGACCTTGCGTTCTCCGGAGCCCGCGGCAGCCAGAGCCGCGTCCTGCGCCCCGCCCGCGAGGTCCCCATACAACGGCAATATCCTGACGGCGGTATCGAGGCTTAGGTCCTGCAGGTTAAGCTGGACGCGGCGAATCTCCGCCGCTCCGGGCAGAAAACACAAAACGTCGCCTTCGTGATCACGCAAGGCGGAGCGCACGACTTGCTCGGTCTGCAGTTCCAATGAGACTTCCGGACGCCGCGGCACGTAGTGAGTGGCCACATCGAAGCTGCGACCGACCGCCGAAACCACCGGCGCGTCATTGAGCAGCGAGACGAGCGGCTTAAGATCAAGAGTGGCTGACATGACCAAAATTCGCAGATCCTCGCGCAGGTTCTGTTGACTCTCGATGCATAGGGCTAGCCCCAAGTCGGCGTTCAAGCTGCGTTCGTGAAATTCATCGAAAATTACGCAGCCGATTCCGGCCAAGCCGGAGTCCTCTTGCAGCATTCGCGTGAGGATGCCCTCGGTGACCACTTCGATGCGCGTGCTAGGGCTCACGCGGGTTTCGAGACGGGTGCGAAATCCGACGCGCTTGCCCACCGGCTCTCCCAGAAGGGTCGCCATACGGTTTGCCACGGCGCGAGCGGCAATGCGGCGCGGCTCGAGCATCAAGATCTTCTGATCGCCGAGCCAGGCGCTATCCAGCAAAAACAGCGGCGCGATGGTGCTCTTGCCGGCCCCTGGCGGCGCTTCCAGCAATACCTGGCGGCGCCCGGTCAGCGCGACGCCAAGCGCCGCAAGGGCCGTATTGATGGGGAAATCCGCTGGCAATTGAAGTTTCACGAACGCGCTAAGATAACCCAAGGGCATTAAGAGCTGGGGTACCCGCGTGTTAAGATGCGCCGTCGGGCCTGTAGCTCAGTTGGTTAGAGCAGGGGACTCATCAATAAATGGTGCCTTCGCATCGCAAGGTGCGAAGTGGACGGGATGAATTCAGGGAAACCTCACCAGCTTTGAAGCTGATGGCAACCCTGAGCCAAGCCGGCGGTACACCGCCGGAAGGTGCAGAGACTACCTGAGCGCGTTTAAGCCGCGCTTAATGACAGGCTAGAGCGTCCCGCACCCCACCGGGGTGAAGAGATAGTCCACTCCCTCCGGAAACGGCGGGGTTCAGTGAATCCCTTGGTCCTCGGTTCGAGTCCGAGCGGGCCCACCAATTTATCGCAGGTATGTACCAGCGCGCCGCCTCGTCGCGGGCAGGCTCTGGCGCTGACGGACTCGCGCGGCATCCATCAACATGCGTCCGGCCCACCGGTACACGTTGTTCTCTTTGACTGTCCGCCGCATCAGGCTCATGCGATTGCGCCGCTCATCGCGGCCCATGCTCATCGCAATCTCCATGGCATCTGCAGTTTCGTTCACGTCGAACGGATTGACCAACACCGCTTCGGTCAACTCGCGCGACGCGCCCGCGAAGGTGCTTAGTATCAGCACACCGTCCTCATCGTCCCGCGCCGCCACGAATTCCTTGGCCACCAGGTTCATGCCGTCGTGCAAACTGTTGACGAGGCAAAAGTCGGCTGCGCGGTAAAGTTCGAAGACGCGCCGCGGTTCCTGATGTTCGTCGATGAGTATGATCGGACGCCACTCGCCTTCCGCGAACTTTGCATTGATCCGTTCCACTTCGGCGTAGGTTTGTTTCTGAAGCGCCTGGTAGGCCGGCAATTGACCGCGCGATGGCGCCGCGATCTGCAGCAAACTGATTCGGCCGCGATGGCGCGGGTTCTTATCGAGCAATGCTTCCAAGGCCTGAAACCGCTCGAGAATTCCCTTGGTGAAATCCCAGCGCTCGACACCCAAGCCGACGACGACTCCCTCGCCGATGCGATGCCGCTCGCGCACCAACGCGCGGCAGGTGGCGATGTCGGGAAGGTGTTGCAGCCAGCGTGGCGGCCACTCGATCGATATCGGGTATGGGGCGACACGGCACACGTGGCCCTGTGTGGTGACCGTCATGTGCTCATGGTCGATCTGGCATTCCACGAAACGATCCGCGGCGTCGAGAAAATTCTGGCAGTGATAACGTGTGTGGAAGCCGAGGATGTCGGCCGACAGCATGTGCAGCAGCACCTCGCGCTTCCATGGGCACACGCCGAAGGTCTCGGCATTGGGCCACGGAATATGCCAGAACAGCGCGATGGTGGCTTTGGGAATTTTCGCGCGCAGCAGTCGCGGCAAGATGGCGAAGTGGAAATCCTGGATCAGCACCACCGGACTGCCGTTGGTCGATTCCGCCGCGACCACCTCGGCGAACTTGGCATTCACTTGTTCGTAGGCACGCCAATCGCTGGCGCGAAACGCCGGCCGAACATAGGCCAAATGGCATAACGGCCAGAGGCCCTCGTTGGAAAAGCCGTAGTAGAACCCCTGCTCCTGCTCAGTCGTCAGCCACACGCGGCGCAATGTATAGGACGGATCGTCGGGAGGCACACGTATGTGATCGTACTGGTCCACGGTCTCGCGATCCGCCGTTCCGGCGCCGTGCGCCACCCAGATCCCCGAGCATGCACGCATAATCGGCTCGAGCGCCGTTACCATGCCGCTCGCCGGAACTTGCACGATGGGACGGTGTTGGTTGTCGAAATTGTGTATATAAGGTTCACGATTCGACACGATGATGACCTGTGAAGAATGCAGATAGTCGCGCACCACCTGCCGCAGTGCCTGCGGCGTCCAATTCTCGTGAAAGTCGATCTCCAGCCGCTGCTTTTCCTCGGCCTCGGCCAACACCTTACGCACCTGCGACAATATAGGCATCGAGGAGCGCGGCGATTTCGCATCGTCGAGAAAGCGCTTGCTGCGAATGTCGCCGATCAGGATCTTGACCCAGCGGCGCAATTGCAGCCAAGCCACAAGCACGATCAGCAGCGCCAACAGCAGCAGAGAAATGCCGACAAACACCAGTACGAAATCCCGAGCGGTCCTTTGCCGGCGGTCGACAAAACTCAAGTCGTGCAGCATCAGCACGCGAAACGGTCTTGGTTCGATCGCATCGAAATCGAAGCGGGAAATTTGCACGGACCCTGAGCGCAGTTGCACCACGCGCGTCGCATCGGGTTTCGAACTGCTGACGGCCTGGCAAGAAATGGTCGCTGGCGTGCGCTCGGTCACGTATATCGTCGAACCGTCGGGACGGCACACCAGGATGGCAAGCAAGCGCTCGTCGGCGGTTATCTTTGCGAGGTAGCTGCTCAGCTGCGCCTGATTGCCCTTTTCCACCAATTCCGTGATCCGCTCGTCCATCGAATGCATCACCAACTGGGCCCGCAATTCGACGTCAGATCGAAACCACTCCGCCAGCAGACGCTCGATATACGGCAAGCCGAAAAACGCCACGACGCATGCGGCAAGCGCAATAGGCAGCACGAAGCGCAACATGACAGAGCGAAACATCCTGCCTCCGTGTTGGCCGATAAGCACGCCGGGTCAAGCAATCAAAATACCGAATAATCGCGGTTCAGTCCCGGCTTTCCTCGCATGCGTGTAAGAATTACATTGAGCAAACAGTTGCGAAGCATTGCGGGGCGACCCTGTAATCTATGTTTTCATATGATTCAAACGCTGCCGCTGCCATCGCTTGAATGGTGTGTGTTCTTGGATATCGACGGAACGCTGATCGACCTGACCGACTCTCCGCATGAGGCGTTCGCGGATCAGGAGCTCAAGGTCCTGCTGAGTACCGTGGCGGAACGCCTTGGCGGCGCTCTTGCATTGGTGAGCGGCCGAAGCATCCCATACCTGGACGCGTTGTTCAAACCACTGCGCCTGCCGGCGGCGGGACTGCACGGCGTCGCGCGGCGCAGCGCGTCGGGCATAATGTACGGACCCAGTTGCATCGATACGGAGCTCGACCGCGTGCGCCCGGCCGTGAATGCGCTCATCGAGGCTCACCCCGGAACTTCAGTCGAGGACAAAGGCCAAACCATCGCCGTGCACTTTCGAATGGCGCCCCAGCACGAGTCAAGCGTACGCGAGTCGCTGGTCGCCATCAGCAAACCGATGAGCATTGATTATCACATTCAAGAAGGAAACATGGTCCTTGAGTTAATGCCCCGCGGATTCAACAAGGGCGCAGCCGTCAAGATGTTCATGCAGGAGCCGCCATTCTTGGGCCGGCGCCCGGTGTTCGTCGGCGACGATCTCACCGATCAAGGCGGATTTCAGTCGGTCGAAGAGCAGGGCGGCATTTCTATCGCAGTCGGCGATCGTGTGCGCGGTCAATATCGCCTCGACGATCCAGCCGCCGTGCGCACCTGGTTGCAGGGCGTCGCCTCGTTGCAAGACTCACCACGCGAATGAACCCATCCTCGGACCTGGATCTCGCAGTCATCGGTAATTGCCAAGTTGCCGCATTGATCGACCGGCGCGGCCGAATTGTGTGGATGTGCCTGCCAAAACCGGATGCCGATCCGGTGTTCTGCGCGCTGCTGCGGCGCGATGGCGGCGATTCGGTCAGCGGCGTCTTCGCCATCGATTTGCAAAACATAGCCGAAGCACGGCGCACGTATGTGCGCAACACCGCCATCGTGGAGACCACGCTCAGCGACGTGCGGGGCAACTCCATGAGGATCACCGATTTTTGCCCGCGCTTTCGATCGCACGGCCGCAACTTCCGACCCACCTGTCTGGTGCGGCTGATCGAGCCCATCGCGGGACGGCCGATCGTCAATGTGCGCCTGCGGCCGCGGTGCGACTTCGGCGCCAATGATCCGCAGCGAGTCGCCGGCAGCCACAGCATTCGTTTCCTCTCCCCGATGCTCAATTACCGAGTCACCACCAATAGCTCGCTGTCACCTCTATTGGACGAGACCGCGTTCGTGCTCGAACGGCCGCTGGCATTCATCCTCTCACCGGACGAAACCATAGAAGAGACGCCGTTGACCCTTGCAAGAAACTGGCTGGAGGAAACGCGAAACTACTGGCACGAGTGGATTCGCGGCCTGGCGGTACCCTTCGATTGGCAGGAGGCGGTGATTCGCTCGGCGATTACCTTGAAATTATGTACCTACGAGGACACTGGCGCGGTGCTCGCCGCTCTGACCACCTCGATACCGGAGATGGCCGACAGCGCGCGCAATTGGGACTACCGATTCTGCTGGCTGCGCGACAGCTTTTTCGTGATCCTCGCGCTCAATCATCTGGGCGCCACCAACACCATGCAGGGCTACTTGCGCTATCTCGACAACATCGTGGCGCGCAATCCCGGCGGGGATCTGCAGCCGCTGTATGGCATTACCGGCGAATCACACCTCGAAGAACGAATCATCGAGACACTGGACGGTTATCGCGGCATGGGGCCGGTGCGGGTCGGCAATCTGGCGTGCGAGCAAATCCAGCACGATGTCTACGGCGCAGTGATACTGGCGGCGCGGCAGTTGTTTTTCGATCATCGGCTGACGAATCCCGGTGATGCCGCGATTTTCGCGCGCGCCGAAGTGCTGGGTGAGCGCGCCATGAAGATGTTTGCGGTACCGGATGCCGGTCCGTGGGAATTTCGCGGTATTGAACGCGTACACACCTTTTCCGCGGTAATGTGCTGGGCGGCTTGCGACCGATTATCGCGAATTGCCGTGCAGCTCAAAATCTCCGATCGGGCCGCATTTTGGCGCGCGAGCGCCGACACCATGCGCGCGGAAATTCTGGCGCGCGCGTGGAGCCACAAAAAGCAGACATTCACCAGCGCTTTCGACGGCGAAGACATCGATGCCACGGCGCTGCTGCTGTCCGATCTCGGGCTCGTCGAAGGCAGCGATTCACGCTTCGTGTCCACGCTCAATGCCATCGAGCGCGAACTGGTGCGAGGCGACCTGGTATTTCGCTACGTCCATGCGGATGATTTTGGCATTCCGGCCAACACCTTTACCATGTGTTCGTTCTGGTATGTCAATGCACTTGCCGCGGTTGGGCGTGTCGATGAAGCGCGCACGATATTCGAAAAACTCCTGCTTCGCCGCAACGGCGCCGGCCTGCTATCCGAGGACATCGATCCCGTCAGCGGCGAGCAGTGGGGTAATTTCCCCCAGACCTACAGCATGGTCGGCATTATCAGCTGTGCCACCCGCTTAAGCCGATCTTGGGAAGAAATGCTGTAGGCCGAGATCAGAATTGCAGTGCTGCCGCGTACTCGCGGATTTGATCGCGCTCGATCTCGTTGGCGACCCACACCACGCGGTGATGGGCGCAATTTGCGGAAAGCGTGAGCGGCCGCTCGGTCGCGACGATGTTTTCAATGGCATCGAGTCTCGATGCCACCAGGGATTCCTCACCACAGCACGGGCACTTGATGGGAAAACGGATGAGTGAAATGTCCATCGGGCACCTCCCGGAGTTGAGACATTCGAGCGTCGGGGAATGCATGATCACGAATTGCTGGCCAAGCTTCCGTTGCAATATGTAATCTTAGTTTCGCGCATTCAAATGGCAAGTAAAACTGCGCGCAAACGGCGACATGTGTAAAAAATTCATTGTGCGGTTGCGATAGCAGCTGCGGCAGGCGTCGCCGCGGGTACCCGAGGGTCGATGTTGCCGTGCACTAAGAGTGGATAAGCGCCGAGGCGAGGCATACGGCCTCGCCTCGGCGCTGTTGTGCGGATGCGTTGGCGAGTCAGTTCGCTGGGCGCATCAATTCGTCATGCAGGTCCAAGCAGCCGAGGGTGTATCGGGAAGGGTTGCGGTGAGGGTGGTGTAGTCGGCGCTGCCTTGCATCGATCCGGTGGTCGCGCGCCCATCATCGTACGACACATCGATCTGCTGGGCCGCCTGGTTGGGCAGACCATGCCAGCATACGGCGGTCGGGGCGACAAATGCGGCGGCCATACCGGTACCGGCGGGCGAGTTCAGGGTAACGACACCGCCCAACGGGTGTTGGGCAGAGATGGTTCCCTGGCCGGTGAGAAAGCCCGACAGCCGCAAATGATAAGCCGCCTGACAGACTTCCAGGGCAGAATTGCCCGCAACCAGGCACTGATTGCCGCCGCCATCGATATAGCCGTTGCCGTTGCCGCTGACGATTGCGGGATCGCCCGCCTGGACGATGAATCCCCGGGTCGTGGCCTGGGGGTCGTCCCCCGGCAGCGCCTTGTATCGATCCTGGTATCCGTACATGGCGGCAGTGAACTGGCGGTAATTGTCGTAGGTCGATTTGACCTTCTGGTTATAGATCAATTCCTGGCCTTTCAGCACCCCGCCCAGGAGGAGGCCAATGATGACCAGCACGATCGCTATTTCCACCAGGGTATAGCCGCTTTGTTGCTTCCGACGATGAGTCATGTTTGTTCCTGGTCCTGTTAGGGGATATGCCGAATATGTCTTGACCATGTAGCGGCCGAAAACCCGCAGTCTTAAGGTAGAGTCGGTCACAGATTGGGCAGCGCCGGCTGCGCTGCCGCAATTCGCGCCTCCAGGAACTTGAGTTCCCCGGGGGAGCGAATTTGGCCGGCGTCGATGAGCCCGGCCAGAATGGCGCGGGCATCCTCGGCCTCGCCGAGATCGGCCCGCAGCAAGAAATCCATCTGCGCCACCCAGCTCGGAGCCTTGGGATCGGTCACCCGGGTGCGCAGCGCGGCGGCATAGGTTTCCGCCAGAGCATTGTCGTGCAGCACGTGGCGCGCCGCGAACACCGCGTGCACCTGCCAAGGCCAGCGCTCGTTGGGCCGCTCCTGAAAGCGTTGATAAATCCACCCCAGCATGCTCCTGCGCTGCTCGGGGGTGCCGGTTTCCGCGAAATGGCGGGCGGCCAGCAGCATAGGATAGCGGCTGTCGGCATCGAGATCGGTGGACAGGTCGAGCCAGCGAATGACGGTGCTGCGATTCATGGCGGCCACCGGAGTCGCGCGGCCCAATGAAACATTGAAGTTCTGCAAAAACAGATCGGCCAGGTAGCCGGCAAAAGCGTTTTCACCCAGGCTCGCGACCCGCGTGAGCGCAAGCCGCGGCGGCGTGTCGAGATCGCCGACTTCAGTCCAGGCAGGCGGATTCAGGCGCTGAAATAGCACATTGGCGGCGAGACAGGTGCCAAGCAGCAGCCATGCACGA
>Ga0210388_10004405_pt1 | contig 11031 bp, 8 predicted proteins | sample IncBWC19OmetaG_FD_155485 | JGI IMG/M metagenome (GOLD analysis project Ga0210388, IMG submission 155485) | Forest soil microbial communities from Barre Woods Harvard Forest LTER site, Petersham, Massachusetts, United States - Inc-BW-C-19-O ...
CGCCGCAAGACTTCAGGATCTCCCTCACCTTGGGGGTGTCCACGATCGCAAGCAGCAAGTGCTCGACGGTCATGAATTCATGCCGGGCGTCGCGCGCCCCGGCAAACGCATCGTTCAAACAAAATTCAAGTTCTTGACTTAGCACTTTACGCCTCTTCTAGCGTTGCCATCAGCGGATGCTGATGTTGGCGCGCATACGCGATCACCTGAGCCACCTTGGTCTCCGCAATTTCATAAGTGAAGACGCCACAGACTCCTTTGCCTTTTGTATGGACTTCTAGCATAACCCGAGTTGCTTTGGTGCGATCCATCGCGAAGAACCGCTGCAAGATATCGACCACGAACTCCATTGGAGTGTAGTCGTCATTAATCAGAACTACTTGATAGAGGGGAGGTCTTTTGAGCTTGGGCGCCGCTTCCTCGACGATCAAGCCCGTCCCGTCCCGCCCGCGTTCGATGTCGCTCATGAGTTATCAGTTTATAGGGCGCGTTTGGGCGGTTTACAAGACATGCCGGATTAACCCCCTAATAAAGTTCCCTGTCGCGAATCACTATCACATTACTTTAACAAGCAAAAACAAACGCTTGAGCGTCCAAGCGCAGAGCCCGTATGATGGCCGCCACGGTTACCATGCTCGACACACGCACAAATGAATGGCTGTCCCTTCTTAAGGCCAATGGGCCGAGGTTGGTTTCGTTGGTGCTGGCGGTGCTGATCGCTGCGCAGCTTGCCCAAATCGCCATTTTCGCGTTCGTCAAACCCGTCAAGTCGCCGCAGCCCGTCCTGACCGCCACTGCCGCGCGCACCCAGCATCCGGCTCTGCACATTCAGAATGTGATCTCTGCCCATTTATTCGGGGTTGCGGCCGTCGATAGCGGCGCTCAAGACCCGGCAAATGCGCCGCAAAGCTCCGCCAATCTTCTGCTTGCGGGAACCATCGCCACCCAAGACCCGAAACGCGGGGTAGCCATCATCAGCGACGGTGGCGGCCCCTCGAAGGTCTATTCGGTGGGCGACAGGGTCGGCGGTGCTTCCCTGCATTCGGTGTACCTGGATCACGTCATTCTGGATCGCTCGGGGGCGCTGGAGACCTTGCAGTTACCGCGACAATTGCTGGCCGGCAACCGCGGAGCGGCGGCGGCAATTCGTCGCCCCGGGGTCGACCCGCGCACTGCGGCCGCCGTCGACAACATTCGCCATATGGTCCAGCAGGACCCGGGTATTCTCGATCAGGTGATGCGCACCGTGGCCTCGTACGACAACGCGGCGGGGAAATTGCGAGGCTTTCGTGCTTATCCCGGACGAAATCGGCAGATATTCGGCAAACTGGGATTGAAAGCCGGTGATTTGGTCACGGCCATCAACGGCACGGCGCTGGACGACCCACAGCGCAGCCAGGAAGTCTTCAATACCATTCAAACCTCCGATCGCGTCACGGTAACCGTCGAGAGAGGCGGTCAGAAGCAGGACATCAGTCTGAACATCGCACAAGTTGCGGCAGATGCCACCAAAGAGTTGGAGAGCGACGCCAATGTGGCGCCTGCCGGCGCCCCTGCCCCTGCCCCTGCCCCCGCTGCCGCTGCCGCCACCACCGAGCCCGCACCCCCTCCGCCACCGCCGAACAACAACAATGAAAATTCAAACCAATAGCGCGAATGCCGGTCGAAGCCACAACATGCGAGCGCCCATGATCGTCAGGATTACTCAGCCGCTGTACTCGAGCCGGCTCGCCGCCGTCCTGGCGCTGTCGGGACTGCTGTTGACGCTGGCGCTGCCCGCAGCCCCGCAATCCCGAGCCCAGGAAGGCGCGACCATCACGCCCAACTACAAGGACGCGGACTTAAGCCAAATCATCCAGGCTGTCAGCGAGGTAACCGGCAAGAATTTCATCATCGACCCACGAGTCAACGCCAAGGTCACCATGCTGTCGGCGACGCCGATGTCACCGGCAGCCTTCTACGAAGCATTTTTGGCGGTATTGCAGGTGTACGGTTATGTTGCGGTGCCGGCCGGCAAGGTCATCAAAATCGTGCCGAACACCGATGCCCGACAACTGCCGTCAATCGATCTGCCGAGCGACGTGAGTTCGACATCGGATGAAATCGTGACGCAAATCGTTACCTTGAAGAATATCAACGCCGGAGCGCTGGTACCGATACTGCGGCCCTTGGTGCCACCCTACGGGCATCTTGCGGCCTATCCGGCCGGCAATATCCTGATCATCTCGGACCGGGCCAGCAATGTGAGCCGCCTGGTGCGCATCATCCAGCGCATGGATGACAGCGGCGATGAGCCCATTGAAGTGATTCCGCTGCACAATGCCGGCGCCGGCGAGGTGGTGCGAATCGTCACCGCGCTCAATTCCGGTGCGGGTGCCGAGGCCGGCGGCGCCCTCGCCAAAGTCGTTGCCGATGAGCGTACCAACAGCGTCATTTTGACCGGCGAGCGCGGTCAGCGCCTGCGGCTCAAGGCGTTGATCTTCAATATGGACACGCCCTCGGCGACCGGCGGCGACATTCAAGTACGCTATCTGCGCTATGCCGACGCCGAAAAACTTGCCGAGAAGCTAAAGGGTCAGGCCACCGCCACCGCCAAGGCACAGGGCGGACCGGCGGTCCAGGCTTCGGCCCAGGGGCCCCAGGGCGGCACCGCCAATGTCGATGCCAGTGTCACCATTTGGGCGGATATTCCGACCAACGCGCTCATTATTACGGCCCCGCCCAAGATCATGAAGTCCCTGATGGCGGTGATCGACAAGATCGACATCCGCCGCGCGCAAGTCCACGTTGAAGCTATCATCGTGGAAATCGACGTGAATAAGAGTTCCAATCTCGGCGTGCAGTGGCTGCTGTTTGGACAGGGCGGCGGCACGGTCCCGGCAGGGGTCATCAACCTGCCCGGCGCCGGCACCAGCATCGTCGATTTGGCGGCACTGGCCTTGAGCGGCGGCACGGTCGGGCAGACCAATACCCCCGGCGCATCGACGAACGTGCCCGGGATCAGCAGTTCGACGGTGGGCACCGGCGCCACGATCGGCGTCGGGCGCATCGCGAACACCGGCGTCAGTTTCGCCGCACTGGTGCAGGCGCTGCGCAGCGACGGCAGCAGCAACATCATTTCCACCCCGTCGCTGGTCACCATGAACAACGAAGAGGCCGAAGTGAAGGTCACGCAGGAAATCCCGCTGATCACGGGCTCTTTCGCCAATACCACGGCCAGCGTTTCCGGCACCAGCAGCCCGTTCCAGACCATTCAGCGCGAGGAAGTGGGCACGATATTGAAGGTCACGCCGCATATCAACGAAGGCAATTCGGTGCAGCTGAAGATCGAGCAGGAAGATTCCTCACCCGGCGCGAAGCTGACCGACTCGGCGGATATCTCGACCAATAAGCGCTCGATCAAGACCACTGTGCTGATCGAGGACGGCGGCATCATCGTGCTCGGCGGACTGATCTCGGATTCGGTGACCGAGAGCGAGGATCGGGTGCCCGGACTCGGTGCCATTCCGATCATCGGTAATCTGTTCAAGTCGCGCAGCGGTTCCCGGCAGAAGAAGAACCTGATGGTGTTCATTCGTCCGAAGATTCTGCGCGACGCCGATGCCACCGAAAGCAGCAGCGAAGCGGCATACAACGAAGTGCGACAAAGCCAGCGCACATTGAACGGCGGCCACATCACCTTGTTGCCGGGACAGAAACAGCCCGCCGTGCCCGCGATTCCATCGGGTATCGCACTGCCGCCGCCGCCGCCGCCGTCGGAAACCAATCCGGTGGGAGCCACGCCGGGCCCGCCGGTACCGCCGCCGGCTTCACCCACGCAGCCACCCGGCACGCCGCAGCAATGAACGCGGAACTGCAAGAGGCCGAACAGCAACGCAAGCTGTCGTTTCCATTCGCGAAGCGCCATGGCATTTTGGTGCGCGGCATCGCCGATGGGGTGGCCGACACGGTATGCCGCCCCGGCGTCACGCCACAAAGCCTTGCCGAGGTGCGCCGCTTCGTCGGTGTTCCCTTGAAACTCGAACGCGTGCCGGTCGAGACCTTCGATTCGATGCTGCGCATCGCCTACGAAGCGGGCTCCGGCGCCGCGATGCAGATGTTGGAGGGGTTGGACGACAACACGGATCTGGCGCATCTGGCCGAGGACATACCCGAGTCCTCCGACTTGCTCGAGAGCGACGACGAGGCGCCCATCATCCGCCTGATCAACGCGCTGCTTACCCAGGCCGTCAAAGAAAACGCCTCGGACATTCACATTGAACCATACGAGAATCGGCTGGTGATTCGATTTCGGGTGGACGGTGTGCTGCGCGAAGTGCTGCAAACCAAGCGCGCGGTGGCACCGCTCGTGGTTTCGCGCATCAAGGTCATGTCGAAACTGGACATCGCGGAACGCCGGCTGCCGCAAGACGGCAGAATTTCGCTGCGCATTGCGGGGCGCGCGGTTGACGTACGCGTCTCCACCCTGCCCTCCGGTCACGGCGAACGTGTGGTGCTGCGACTGCTGGACAAACAGGCCGGCCGAATCGAACTGACCGCGCTGGGAATGGATCCGCGCACGCAGGCATTGATGGATGAAATCATCCACAAACCGCACGGCATCATCTTGGTGACCGGTCCCACCGGTTCCGGCAAGACCACGACGCTGTATGCCGCCCTCGAACGAATCAATGACAACACCCGCAATGTCATGACGGTCGAAGATCCCATCGAGTACTACATCGACGGCATCGGCCAGACGCAGGTCAACACCAAGGTGGAAATGACCTTCGCCCGGGGTCTGCGCGCGATTTTGCGGCAGGACCCCGACGTGGTCATGGTCGGGGAAATCCGCGACCTGGAAACGGCGCAGATCGCCGTACAGGCGAGCTTGACCGGACACTTGGTACTCTCGACCCTGCATACCAACACCGCGGTGGGCGCGGTCACGCGCCTGCGGGACATGGGCATTGAACCGTTCCTGCTGTCATCAAGCCTTATCGGCGTACTGGCGCAGCGCCTGGTGCGCGTGCTCAATCCGTCGAACCGCGAGAAATACCTGGCCGGCGAATACGAGCGCCGCCTCCTGAATCTCGACCCCAAGGGTCCGCCCGTGGAGCTGTTCCGGCCGAGCAGCGACCCCGGCAACGGCGGCTACCGCGGCCGTACCGGCATCTATGAGCTCATCGCGGTCGACGATCACATGCGCACCATGATTCACGATGGATCCTCGGAACAGGAACTGGAGCGTTACGCGCGCTCCTCGAGTCCGGGTATCCGCGACGACGGCCGCAAGAAGGTGATGTTGGGCGAAACCACCTTGGAAGAAGTGCTGCGCGTCACCCGTGAAGACTAGGAACTGCTCCTGATGGGTGCGTTCGAATACACAGCACTCGATGCGGAAGGCCGCGAACGCAAGGGCCTCATCGAGGGTGATACTCCCAAACATGTCCGGCAGCTGCTGCGAGACAAACAGCTGCTGCCGATGGACATCCAGGAAACCGCGGCCCAAGAATTGAAACAAAGCCGGCGGCGGCGATTTTTGCGCCGCGGCCTGTCCACGTTGGATTTGGCAATGCTGACGCGGCAATTGGCAACCCTGTTGCGATCGGGTCTGCCGCTCGAGGAGACGCTGCAGGCAGTGGCCGAACAAACGGAAAAGCCGCGCGTGCAGCGCATTATTCTCGGCGTGCGCAGCAAAGTCGTCGAAGGCCACCCCCTGGCCGACGGGTTGCGGGATTTTCCACAGGCTTTTCCGGAAATCTATCGCGCCACCGTTTCCGCCGGCGAGCAGTCCGGCAAGCTGGATCAGGTTCTGGAGCGGTTGTCGGATTACACCGAATCGCGCCAGGTCATGGGTCAGCAAGTCAGCAACGCGCTGGTATATCCCATTGTCTTGCTGGTGCTGTCTTTCGGCATCGTGTCCTTCTTGCTGGCGTATGTGGTGCCGCAGGTGGTCGCGGTATTCGAATCCAGCCACCAGGAATTGCCCCTGGCGACCCGCATTCTGATCGGCATGAGCGATCTGATCCGCCACTATTGGGTCTATGCGCTGATTGTCATTGCCGCCGTCGTCTGGGGGTTCCTACGCTGGCTCAAGAATCCGGAAGCGCGCTTGCGCTTCGATCGCTTCCTATTGCGGGTGCCGGTGGCAGGAAAGCTCATTCGCGGGCTGAACACCGGGCGTTTCTCGCGCACATTCAGCATTCTGACCGCCAGCGCGGTACCGGTGCTCGAAGCGCTGCGGATTTCCGCCGAGGTGGTTACCAACCTGCCGATGCGCCGCGCGGTGGAAGAGGCGGCGTCGCGGGTTCGCGAAGGCGCGCCGATCGGCAAATCTCTCGCGGCGCGCAAGCTGTTTCCGCCGATGATGATTCACTTGATCAGCAGCGGCGAAAGCAGCGGCGAGCTGGAAAAGATGCTGGAGCGGGCGGCGACCAACCAGGAGCGTGAAATGGACGGCTTGCTGTCCAACATGACCAACCTTTTGGGCCCCTTCATGGTGGTTTTCATGGGGGCGATCGTCATGTTCATCGTAATTGCGCTCTTGCTGCCGATTTTTCAGCTCAACGACCTGGTCAAATAGCCAACTGTGCATCAGGGTATTGCACGGAAGCCGCATTTCCGTTTATAACGCGCGTGCTTCACCAATGAACCCACACCGGCCTTCGGAGCATGAGCGAAAAGCCTGAATCGGACGAGTTCGAGGAAGAGGACGCCGAAGACACTGCGCCCGGAAGTGAGGATGTCGACGTCGATCACATCATGCGGGATGTCGATTCCCAGCGGCGGCGCGCGCCGAAGGGAGCGGAGCCTGCCTGGCGCCGCCTGGAACGCGTCATGGAGGAACGGCGCACCGCCGAACTGATGAGCGATTTCGACGACTACGAGATTGCCGGAGGGGACGGCGCTGCCGCTGATCCGAACGCGATGGATGAAGGGCCGGAATCCGGCGAAAAAAGCGCGCGCAAGAAGAAGAAGACCCGCTGACCCAAACTCTCAGATCTCGTTGCGCTTGGCGAACTGACCAATGTAGTCCGCCGCGCGGAACGCGAGCGCCTGAATGGTCATCGTGGGCTGCCCTCTGCCGGACGTGACGAAACTCGAGCCATCGCATAAGAATAGGTTCGGTACATCGTGCGTGCGATGGTGCTTGTCGACCACCGAGGTTGCCGGATCATTACCCATCCGCGCCGTTCCCAATAAATGCACGCCGAAGACGTTTTCGGAAATCTCATTGCGCCAGATCTTCTGCGCCCCGGCCGCCTGCAGGATTTCGTACGATCGGTCCTGCAGGAACTTGGCCATGGCCAGATCGTCGGGATGATCCTTGTAGGTGACGCGGATGGCGGGAATACCCCAGGCATCCTTCAAGGTCGGATCGATGCTGACGCTATTCGACTCCAGCGGCAGCGAGGTGGTGTGGCCGGTTGAGGCCATGGCGCGCGGAAATGCTTCCAGGCGCGCCTTGAATTCCGCTCCCCAGCGCGGCAGGTCGCCGCCGGAATCCAGCGCCCACAAAGCCGGCTGCGGATTGATGCGCGCATCGATGCCGCCGCCGCCGTAGAACCCGCGTTTCGGGTCGGAATCGTAGAAATCGTGCAGGATGCGCGTGACCTGCACGCTCTTGTATTCGTTCAAATTGTGCTCGAATATGCCCTGCGCGCCTGAGCCTTGGTTGAACATCAAATGCTTGCCGACCATGCCGCTCGAATTGGCGAGCCCTTGTGGGAAGCGATTGCTGGTGGAATTGAGCAGCAATCGCGTCGTCTCCGCGCCATTCGCCGACAGCACCACGGCTCGCGCCGGTTGAAAGTGCGAGCGTTTCTGGCTGTCGAAGTAGTGCACGCCGGTGGTGCGCCCCTGCGCATTGGTGTCCACGTGGTACACGAAACTATTGGCGCGAATTTCACACAGCCCGGTGGCCTCTGCTTCCGGGATCATGGTGTACAACGTGGAGGACTTGGCTTGCGCTTCGCAGCCGTAGCCCATGCAGAAGCCGCAATGTATGCATTGCGAGCGGCCGCGATACGGCTGTGACGCGATCGCCATCGGCGCCGGGAACGGATGCAGCCCCAGCTTGCGGGCTCCACGCTCCAGCAGCACGCCGGAGGATTTGACCGGCAACGGCGGCATGGGATAGGGCTTGCTGCGCGGCGGATCGAAGGGGCTGGCGTTGGCGAGGCCCGACACGCCGACCTCCCACTCCACCTTGGTGTAATACGGCTCGAGCTCCTGATAGCTGATCGGCCAATCGGCAAATGCAGTCCCCGGGATGCTGCCGAGCACGCTGCGCTCGTTGAAGTCGATTTCGTGAAAGCGCCAGAAATTGGCGGTGTAATGCGTACTGCTGCCGCCGACCAATCGCGCATAGGAGGCCGGGAGAAGTCCGCCGCCCCTGGGTCGCTGCGCAGTTTCGGTCGGCAGCTTGCGGAATGTCTGCGGGGCGTACTGGGCGCTGTTGGTTATGCCGTTGAGAAAAAAGTACTTCAGTTCATCGTGTTCGAAATCAGCGGCCGACAAGCGCGGCCCCTGTTCGAACACCAAGACGGTGAATCCGCCCTGCGATAACTCGCGCGCCACGACGCCGCCGGCGGCACCCGAGCCCACCACCACGAAATCGACCATTTCGTCCGGCTTGAACTTGCGAGCCGTCAAGCGTGCTTCTCCGCGGGGTACGGAACGAAACCTTTGTACTCGGCATCGTAGTAACCAAACGGAGGTGCGAAGGCGTGTTGATCGGCAAAGCCCATCATCTTCCAGCCGGATCCTTGAAAATTGCCGCCGTACTTCGGTGAGCTGAACATTCCGAGGACCGTCAACGTCCGCGTGATTTCGAAGAATGTCGTGCGATCCACCGTCTTTAGGAACGCGATCTGCTGATCGCTGCCGGCCGCCGCAAACGACGCGGCCCCTGGGTTGGCGGCGCGAAATTTGCCCTGAAAATCGGCGAGTACGAGCCGATAGCCCGGTGCCATCGACGCAAAATACGTGGACAGCGATCGATCGATGAAGAACACCGCATGGGCCTCGCGGGCACCGCCCGTCGAACCGCTTGGCACGATCTGCGCGCCGACGGCTTCCACGTCGGCGCCTTCGGCGGCGCTGAAGAACTGGAAATGCGCAGGGACTGCATCGGACACCTGGTCCGCGTGATGCGCCGCCGCCGCGATGCCCGGCCAATGCGCAGCAACCCACATGCTGCTGAAAAGGCCGCTGCTCGACAGCAGAAACGAACGCCGTGAGATGTCGTCCTGAGTGTCACCGGATGCGTTCATGATTCCCCTATGCGTTGCTCAAATTTCCGCGCTCTCGTTGCAATCCTGCGCTCGACGCAAATGCTCAGTCAAGCGCGCGGGTTCGGGCGCGATGTTATGCACACGTGTTAAATCTCGCCGCGCTTGGCAAACTGGCCGATGTGATCGGCGGCGCGGAAAGCGAGCGCCTGTATCGTCATGGTCGGCTGGCCTCTGCCCGAGGTGACGAAGCTCGATCCGTCGCAGAGAAAAAGATTCCGCACGTCGTGAGTGCGATGATACTTGTCGACCACGGAACTCTCAGGATCGTTGCCCATCCGGCAGGTGCCGAGCAAGTGCACGCCGCCACGCGCCGGGCGCGGCGCAGCCCGCCAGGCCTTCTGCGCGCCCGCAGCCTGCATGATCTCGAACGCGCGGTCCTGCAAGAATTTCGCGGTCGCGAGATCGTCCGGATGATCCTTGTAGGTCACCCGGATTGCCGGGATGCCCCAGGCGTCCTTGAGCTTGGGATCGATGCTGACGCTGTTGGTCTCCTGCGCGAGGGATGTGCAATGCCCCGCCGCCACCATGCTGCACGTGAAAGCCTCAAGGCGCGCCTTGTATTCCGCGCCCCACAGCGGCAATTCTCCACCGCTCGCGAGAGCCCACCCAAGGGGTTGCGAGCCCATGCGCGCATCGATGCCGCCGCCACCGTAAAATCCGCGCTTGGGATCGCTGTCGTAAAAATCGTGGATGATCCGAGTCACCTGCACGCTCTTGTACTCGTTGAGCTCATGCTCGAACTGCGCGTGCACGCCGGACCCCTGATTGAACATCAAGTACTTGCCCACCATGCCGCTTGAATTGGCGAGCCCCTGCGGAAAGCGGTCGCTCACGGAATTCAGCAGCAGGCGCGCAGTCTCGGCGCCATTGGCCGACAACACCACTGCCCTCGCGTGCTGGAAATGTTCGCGTTTGTTCTGATCGAAATAATGTACACCCGCGGCGCGGCCATTTTTATCGAGCGCCACGTTGAACACATAGCTGTGCGGCCGAATCTCACACTTGCCGGTGGCTTCGGCCTCGGGGATCATCGTGTACAGTGTCGAGGACTTTGCCATCACCTCGCAGCCGAAGCCGATGCAAAAGCCGCAATGCGCGCACGCCGGCCGGCCGCGATACGGTTGCGACACGATTGCCATGGGCGCGGGAAAGGCATGCAGCCCGAGTTTGCGGGCGCCGCGTTCGAGCAGCACGCCTGATGACTTCACCGGCAGCGGCGGCATGGGATAGGGCTTGCTGCGCGGCGGATCGAAGGGACTGGCGTACGCGAGTCCGGATACGCCGACTTCCCACTCCACTTTGGCGTAGTAAGGTTCGAGCTCCTGATAGCTGATCGGCCAGTCGGCAAAGCCGGTTCCGGCGATGCCGCCGAGCAGGCTGCGCTCGTTGAAATCGTTTTCGCGAAAGCGCCAGAAGTTGGCGGTGTAGTGGGCGCTGCTGCCGCCGACGATGCGCGCATAGACGACCGAATTGCCCATCGGCGGCTGCTCCGCGGTCTTACCGGGATCGTCCCTGAAGGTCTGCGGGCTCACCGCGGGGTCGTTGGTGATGCCGCTCAAGTGGGCGTACTTGAGCTCATCATGTTCGAAATCGCCCGGTCCCAGGCGCGGTCCCTGCTCGAGAACCACCACGGTGAAGCCAGCCTGCGAGAGCTCGCGCGCCATCACGCCGCCGGCGGCGCCTGAACCCACAACGACGAAGTCGACGATCTCGCTGCTCTTGAACTTGCGGGCCGTCACGGGCGTTGTTCGAT
>Ga0210388_10004406_pt1 | contig 11030 bp, 6 predicted proteins | sample IncBWC19OmetaG_FD_155485 | JGI IMG/M metagenome (GOLD analysis project Ga0210388, IMG submission 155485) | Forest soil microbial communities from Barre Woods Harvard Forest LTER site, Petersham, Massachusetts, United States - Inc-BW-C-19-O ...
GCCGATCATGTCGAGGCATCGCACCTGATTCCTGAAATCCAGGTGCGCCGTGGGTTCATCGAGCAATATGACTGCAGGCTGCTGCACGAAGGTGCGGCACAGCAGTACGAGCTGACGCTCACCGCCGCTCAACTCCGTATACGCACGGTCTTTGACATGCAGAAGGCCGAACTCCTCGAGGGCATGCGCGGCCGCTTCGCGATCTTGCGCCGACGGTGAGCCGAACGCGCTTAAGTACGGCGTGCGCCCCATCGTGACTATGTCGAGTGCCGAGAAGGGAAATGTCACTTGGTGCTCTTGAAATAGGATGGCCACTTTCCGCGCACGGGCGGTTGAGTCGAGCCCGGCCAGCTCCTCACCACCGACACGCACGGAACCTGCGGACAAACGCAAGGTGCCGGCGAGACAGCGAAGCAGCGTGCTCTTGCCGCAACCGTTGGCGCCGAGCACGGTCAGAACTTCGCCCGCTGACACGTCGAAGTCCAACGCTTCGAAGATCATCTGCGCGGCGTATTTGAACGCCGCCCTTCTGACCGCCATGAGAACTCCTGTCATTGCCAGGCGCCCTGCGTTTTTCTCAATAGGTACGCAAAGAAGGGCGCGCCCACCACGGCGGTCAAAATTCCGAGCGGGATCTCGCTGGTGCTGGCGGTTCGCGCCACATCGTCAATGAGCAGCAGGTAGGTCGCGCCGATGCTGCATGCCGCCGGCAGCAGCGTGCGATGATCCGGACCGACCCACATGCGCGCGAGATGGGGTATGACCAGCCCAACCCAGCCGACGATGCCGCAAACGGATACGGCCGCTGCCGTGATGAGGGTCGTACTCGCGATGATGACGGCCTTCAAACGGTCGGTACGGATGCCGAGAGAGCCCGCTTCCTCATCCCCCATGGAAAGCACATTCAGGCGCCAGCGCACCATCATCAGTCCCACCCCTCCCAGGACAATGGGGGGCAGCGCCATCCCCAAGCTCTGCGCCGAAGTCCCGTTGAGACTTCCGAGCAGCCAGTAGGTAATGGCCGGCAGCTTCGAGTCCGGATCCGCCACGTACTTCGTACCGCTCAGCAGGGCGCTGAAAAAAGCCGCGACGACGACCCCGGACAACACCAGCATCAAGACCGGTGTGCTGCGGTAGGTGCGGGCCAGGAGATAGGTCAGCCCCACGCCAAGGACGCCAAACAGGAATGCGGTCAGCTCGACTCCGACGGCGCCGCCCGAACACAGCAACGCGAGCGCGGCGCCGAATCCTGACGCCGCAGTCACGCCCAGAATGTCGGGGCTCACCAGGGGATTGCGGAACATGCCCTGGTAGGCTGCGCCGCTGATCGACAGGCCGGCGCCTACGAACATGGCCATGACGGCCCGAGGCAACCGAATCTGCAGGACGATGGTCTGCATCGATGCCGACCAATCGGGCGAGATAGTCAGAAAGGGACTCGCCAAGATCCGCGCCACCGCCCCTGCAGGCACATAGAATCGCCCGACGAGCAAAGATAGGTACAACGCCGCGAGCGGCACGAGAATCATGGCGAACCAGGCGGATCGCTTCATCGCGGCGCCGTAGCATCGATGATTGATGCGTACTCGTCATCGGTCAACGCGTGGTGAAAATATTTCGCGTAGAAATCAAGTGTTTCGCGCTTGATGTCGAGATCCGGAAACAGCTCCGGGTGCAACAGCTTTGCTGCCCACAGCACTTGCAACGCCGCTTCGGCGCTGTGACGGTCCCACAGATAGGCCCCGGTGGGGTTGACGAACACCTTCCCCGTTTTCACAGCCTTGATCTCCCGCCAGCGCGGGTCATCGAGAACCGCCTGGCGGCTTTGCTGATTGGGGGCGGTTCCGATGATGATCACGTCCGGATCCCATGCGGCGATCTGTTCCAACGAAACGGGTCTGCCAAGGCCGACGACATCGGCCGCATTGCGGCCCCCCGCAATCGTAATCCAGTCATCGATGACGGAATCTCGGCCATCGACGGTCAAGACACCCGCCGATGCCGTATGCAGCACTGTCGGCCGCTCGTTCGCGGGAAGACGGCCCGTCACGCTCCGAACGCGTCGAATGTTCCCGTCCAGATAGCTGACGTAGTCCTCGGCCACCTTCGCTTCTCGTTCACCGAGCACCTGTCCTGTGATGCGCGCGGTTGTCTTGAGCCCCTCGAGCGAGGAATTCGGCATCAAGACGATGGGCACATGATAGGCCTCCACGGCGGCGCTCCACTTCGGCAGCGTACCATCGTACGCCATCAAAATGACGTCGGGCCGGGCGCCGATGAGAGTCTCAATGTTGGGTTCCCCGGCGGCATTGAAGGCCGCGGGTACCTGATCGATTCGTGGGTAGAGCCTGCGCAGCCAGGGCTGGCGTTGCGCCTGCGCCGTGGTCGCAACGATCTTATCCGCGCCTCCCAGCATCAATACCATGGCATTGTTGGCGTGCCACGGATCGGCGATGCGGTTGACGTGCAATGGCAGGGTGACGACGCGCCCCGCCGCGTCGGTCACCTGGCGAGTGCCCTGCGCCGCCGATGGCTGTGCGACCGATGACGCCACCAGGGCGGCGGCCGCCAACCACGGCGCTGCGATTCGAATTGGGCTCAGAAATGTACGCTCGCGGATGCCAGCACTGTGCGCGGCGACCCGAAATGTGCCAGAAGATTCCCCGTATTGGCGCCCGTGAGATTACTCGGACCGACGGTGGACCAGTAGTGGCGATCGGCAATATTGTCCACGGCGAGCCGCCAGGTCACGGGCAGGTTGGCGATGGGCGAGGTGTAGCGCGCACCCAGATCGAACAGATTGTAGCCCGCCACCGTGAGTGTATTGGTGTCATTGCCGGGGCGCGGCCCGGAGAATTGATAGTCGAAAACCGCCACGAGACCCGGCACCGCGGCGATCTGATATTCGAATAGAGTATTGCCCTTGACCTTGGGGGCCCCGACGTAGGTTTTGTCGTTGGTGCTGGCGAGCGGCGTGTCTTCCAGCCGGGCATTGAGCAATGTTACGCCGCCGTACAGGGTAAGTCCTGGAGCGATTTCGCCGATGGCCGACAATTCGAGTCCTTTGTTGATTTGATCGCCGCTGATCTTGAACACATTGTCGGTCGGGTCGATGTTGGCAAAGGGCCTCTCAATTCGAAACAGCGCGGCGGTAAAGTCGATCTTGGCCAGCGTGGCCTTGTATCCGACTTCGTATTCCTGGCTGCGATAGGGCGCGAGACTGGCGCCCGCATTGGCGGTGCCGCCGGGCGCCAGGTCGCCGGCTTGCAGGCTGCTCGCAAAGGTGAAGTACGTGGTCATGTTGCTCGCGGGCTTGAATAGCAAGCTGCCGGTCGGACTCAGGCCATGGTTCGAGTATTCCGTGGTCAGTGTTGATTTGTTGTTGAAATTATCGACATGAAACCAGTCCTGGCTGACGCCCAGCCGTGCACCCCAGTACTGGTTGAAGCGCAGCGAATCCCCGACGTTGATGCCTTGCTGATACGTGTCCGAAGAATCGAAGTTGGCGTTCGAATCCACCACGCCCGCCGCGGGATAGGGGTACTGCACGGGGTCATCGATGGTGGCCTTGCCCAACAGCAGGCGCGCCGCAGTCGGCGTGTTGATCAATGAATACGACGATGCGCGATAGCCGGCGGTGCCGAGGGTCAAGTCATGGGCGATGCCGAGCGTGTCGAACTTGCCGTCGAGATAGCCGGTGTCGCTGGTGATGACGAATCGCGGCGCGAAGGTCGACCCCATCGAGGACGTGTAGGCTCCTGCATTCGACGTCAGATTGTTCACCTGCGTATTGATGTCGCGCGTCGCGTCCTGATTCAGGACACCGACGACCAGGTGCCAATCCGAATTGAAATCGTGCTTGACGCGGGCGACCGCCGTTTGGGTCTTCAAATCCGTGCCGAGATACTCCTGGTTATATCCCACCGTCGTCGGATCGGGCGCGGACGGGAGTGCAATCTTCTCCCCGTAAGTGAACCAGCCCGGATAGCCAAGATCGGTGAGTCGGTAGTCGGTAAAATTCAATTCGAGGACGGTGGCGTCCCACGGGCGAATATCCAGGCCCAGGTCGCCCAGCTCGCGCTTCTGATGGCTTCCATCGACATAGCCATCGCCCTCGCCGAACACGCCGTTGAACCGATATCTGACCACGCCGTTGGCATCGAACCGGCCGCTCAGATCGATGTGCGCGGCGCCGATGCTGTCGCTGCTGTAGGTCACGCTGGCTTCGCGATAATCGTTCTCGGTGGGGCGCTTGGAGATGAAATTGAACATGCCCGAAGGATTCGCAGGTCCGTACAACGATGCCGATAAGCCGTTGACCACTTCGATCTGCTGAAACTGCTCCATGGCCGTCGCGACCGTGATGAACATGGTCATGCCATCCAAGCGCGAGTTTTGAAAATTCCCGCCCTGCATTCCACGCGTTTGCGGCCGCAAGATGTCGGGCCCCTGCTGTTCTTGGTAGGCCACCAGCGGCAAGTACTTGGAGACATCCTTGAAGTTGACGGCTTGGGAGTTCTCGATCAAATCGAGCGGCAGCACGCCGACCGAGTAGGGAATGTCGAGCAGCGGAACTGACCCCAGGGGCCCGACTGAATTCACCGTCTCGACCCGATAGTCATCTTCGATTCGGTCGCCGAATACGGTGACCCCCTGGAGGGAGGGTGAGGTGTGCCCCGGCGGTGGCGCTGACGCCGGGGCCGGCGGCGTGCTGTCATCGGCACGCACCTGCGTGCCGGCGAAGGTCAGGAGGCAGATCGCAATCGAGTAATAGGCGGCTCTTATCATCTGATAACTTTCCCTTTTGAATCAATGTTCTGGGTATGGTTTGAAGGCCGCAGAAACTAGCACGCCTATCGCGAGCTAACGATATGAACGCCAGCGCATACGTTTGGAGCGCCGCCCAGTGCAACAGCGCGGGCTCCGGGCGAGGGGTCAGGAGTTGGGGTCGAAGCGGTCGGCGCCGGTATAGCAGAGGTAGCGCCGATTGGCGGCGCGCCCGAACAGGGACATATGAAGCTGCACCGCGATCCTATACCCCATGTCCGTCACGCCATTTCGCGTGATGAGGATCGGGATTCCGTTGAAGGCGGCCTTCATCACCATCTCGCCAGTCAGGCGTCCGGTGGTGAACAGGATCTTATCGCCGCCCGCGACGCCGTGAAGCGCCATCCACCCAGTCACTGAATCGACACCGTTGTGGCGGCTGACATCTTCGATGCTGAGCCAGAGGTCAGTGGCGCTGTACAGGGCGCAGCCATGCACCGAGCCCGCGGCTCGATGTATGTCATCGAGGGTGCGAGTGCTCGCGAGTATGCTCAACAGCGTGCTGCGGGAGATCGACGCCGCGCCCGGGTCCGGAAGTACCATCCCCTCGATTGCCTTCATGGCGTCGCTGAATGCGGTTCCAATTGCGCATGCCGTGCGCGCCATCGGACTCTCGGGCGACTGCGCACGCTCAACGAGGCGCGACTGCACGCGGGCCGTGGCGCTATCCCAATCGACCGTGACCGAATTCAGCGTGCCGATTTCGCCGATCATGCGTTGATTGCGAAGGTATCCGAGAACCAACCATTCCGGCGCGCCTCCCAAGGTCATCAGCGTCACCAGCTCACGGTCGTCGAGCATCACGGTCAGCGGCCGCTCCCTCGGAACATGGATCGAGCGCTTCTCGCCATTCTCATCGACGACTTCAACCGCGCGCAGCACCTCCGCCGCGGCCCGACTGAGTCGAGGAGCCTGATCGAGGGGCTTTAGCGACTGCGCCCGGGGGCCGAGCACCACGGCTCTGGCATCAGGAGATTCGATGGTTTGCTCCCCCAGGGTTCGATAGCATGGAGCCATCGTGCCCATAGACAAAACCGACATCACGGGGCTCATTCTGGCCGGCGGGCGCGGCAGCCGCATGGGCGGAGTCGACAAAGGTCTGCAGTTCTTCCAAGGCGTACCGCTGGCGCAGCATGCCTTCCGGCGGCTCTCGCCCCAAGTCGGCCAGGTAGTGATCAACGCCAATCGAAATCTGGAGGTGTACCAGGCCATGGGCTTGGCCGTGTACAGCGACGGGGTGCCCGACTTCGCGGGACCCTTGGCGGGAGTGTTGGCGGGGCTCGATCATTGCGCAACACCTTATCTGGTAACCGTGCCCTGCGACACTCCCTACTTTCCGCATGACTTGGTCGAGCGCCTCGCCGGGGGACTCCTCGGCGCGGACATCGCGACCGCCTATTCCCGCGAAGGCGATGAGCTATCGCCGCAGCCGGTGTTCTGTCTCATGAAGACCGCGCTGCGCGACAGCCTGCGCGCGTTCATCGGCAGCGGGCAGCGCAAAACCGGCCTATGGGCGCGCGAGCTGGGCGGCGCTCGAGTCGTCTTCGACGACGCCGCGGCGTTCGCCAACTTCAACACCCTGGACGAGCTCACCGACGCGCAAGCTTCGCGCCCTTGATCGCGCCCCATCGGCGCGGTTCAGACCTTGGCGACGGCTGGGTTCGGCGCGAGAATCTGTCCGCCGCCGTAGCTCGCCTGCACCGGCGTCTTCCCGCCCTTGCTGATCCGCACGGCGCAATACTTGAACTCGGGAATCTTGCCGAATGGATCCAGAGCCGAATTGGTGAGCTTGTTGATCGCCGCCTCGTAGAAGCAAAACGCGACGAACACCGCACCATGGGGCGAGCTCTCATCAGCCCGGGCATACAGGCTCACCTTGCCGCGCCGCGACTCGATTGTGATCAACTCACCCGGCTTGACCCCGAGGGTCGCGAGATCCAGAGGATGCAGCGACGCCACCGGATCCGGCTCGATCGAATCCAGCACCCCGGATCTGCGCGTCATGCTGCCCGTGTGCCAATGTTCGAGCTGGCGGCCCGTGATCAGGACCATGGGATAATTCGTGTCGGGTCTCTCATTGGCCGGAATGATGTCCGCGGGAACGAAGCGCGCTCGGCCGGTGGGGGTGGGAAACTTGTCGATGAACACCACGGAATCGCCGGGATCGCCTTCCTTCACGCAGGGATATGTCACGCTGTCTTCGGCCTGGAGGCGCTCCCAGGTGATGCCGCCGATGCTCGGCATGGCGCGGCGCATTTCATCGAACACCGCGGCGACCGCCGCCTCGCCCTTTCCATACGACCAGGACAGGCCCAGCCGTTTACTCAAGTCGATGATGATCTCCAGATCCTGGCGTGCCTTCCCCGGCGGGTTCAGTGCCTGGCGGCCGATCTGCACGAAGCGATCGGTGTTGGTGAACGAACCGGTCTTCTCGGCGAACGATGAGGCGGGCAGGATCACGTCGGCCAAGTAGGCTGTTTCGGTAAGAAAAATGTCCTGCACCACGAGCATATCCAGCTTGGCCAATGCCTCGCGTGCGTGGTCCGCGTCCGGATCGCTCATCGCGGGATTCTCTCCCATGATGTACATGCCCTTGACGTTGCCGGCGATAATGCCCTTGATCACTTCGACCACGGTGAGGCCCGGCTTATCGTCGAGTTCGCTCTCCGGGACGTTCCACGCCTTGGCAAAGCGCGCTTTCGCATCCTGGTTGTCGACGCGCTGATAGTCCGGATACATCATCGGAATCAAGCCCGCGTCCGAGGCGCCCTGCACATTGTTCTGCCCGCGCAAAGGATGAAGTCCGGTGCCGGGCCGGCCGATTTGGCCCGTCATCAATGCGAGCGCAATCAAGCAGCGCGCGTTGTCGGTGCCATGAATGTGCTGGCTGATGCCCATGCCCCAGAGGATCATGGAGCCCGAGCTGGTCGCATACAGGCGCGCCACTTCGCGGATCGTCTCAGCAGGAATACCGCAAATCGGCGCCATGAGATCGGGGTTGTAGCCCGAGACGTTCTTCACCAATTCCTCGTAGCCCAAAGTCCGATCGGCGATGAACTTCGGGTCCACCAGATTCTCTTCGATGATGACGTGCATCATCGCATTTAACAGCGCCACGTCCGTGTCGGGCTTGAACTGCAAGAAGCGGTACGCGGTGCGTGCCAATTCGCTGCGCCGCGGATCCATGACGATGAGCTTGGTGCCGTTGCGCATCGCATTTTTCAGGAAGGTTGCCGCGACCGGGTGATTCACCGTGGGGTTCGCGCCGATCAGGATCACCACCCCCGCCTTGGTCACATCCATGACCGGATTGCTGACGGCACCGGAACCGATACCCTCTAGCAGCGCCGCCACGCTCGAGGCGTGGCACAGCCGCGTGCAGTGGTCGACGTTATTGCTGCCGAAGCCGGTACGCACCAGCTTCTGAAAGAGATACGCCTCTTCATTGCTGCCTTTGGCGGAACCGAAGCCCGCCAGAGATTTCTTGCCATGGGTGTCGCGAATCTTGGCGAGCGCGCCGCCGGCGAGGTCGAGTGCCTCCTCCCAGGTTCCTTCGCGAAATATCTGCATCACATTGTTCGGATCCATCACGAATTCGCCGCGCTTCGGCGCGTCGGCGCGGCGGATCAAGGGCACCGTGAGGCGCTGCGGATGCCGCGAGTAGTCGAAGCCGTACCGGCCCTTGACGCAAAGGCGCGAGTGATTCGCGGGACCGTCGCGTCCCTCGACGAAGAGAATGTGGTCATCCTTGACGTGGTAGGTGAGCTGGCAGCCGACGCCGCAGTAGGGACACAACGAGTTGACCGATTTATCGGGTTTGGTCAGCGCGACTTCGCGCGCCGGCATCAGCGCGCCCGTCGGGCAGGCCTGGACGCATTCTCCGCAACCCACGCAGGTGGAGGCGCCCATGGGGTCGTCCATGTCGAACACGATCTTGGCGTGCTGGCCGCGCGAGGCGAGCCCGATGACGTCATTCATTTGCTCGTCCCGGCACGCACGCACGCACCGCGTGCATTGAATGCAAGCGTCGAGGTTGACTGCCATGGCCGCATGCGAATAATCCGGTGCCACCGCCGGCCGGGGTGCAAATCGCGGCTTGCCGACCTTGAGCTTGACCGCCCACTCATCGACCTCGTTGTGGCGGGTGTACTCCCGCTCCGGCATGTCCGACTGCAGCAGTTCAATGACCAGCTGTTGCGACTTGCGCACCCGCTCGCTGGTCGTGGTGACCTCCATGCCTTTGACGGGTGTGCGGCAACAGGAAGCGGCCAGCACGCGTTCGCCCTTGATCTCGACCATGCAGGAGCGGCAATTTCCAACCGCATCCATGCCCGGCTTGTAGCAGAGGCGCGGAATTTGCACGCCTTCGCGGTCCGCGATCTCGAGCAGCGTATCGGTCTGGCGTGCGGTGATCATCCGGCCGTCCAGCAGGAACGTGACGCTCGACACATCGGCTTCCTCACGCTCGAATCGAGTAATGGCGTTCATCGTTTCCTCTAGCTCACTTCGTTCGGAAAGTACTTGATCACGCAGTCCACGGGATTGGGCGCAGCCTGGCCCAATCCGCAAATAGAGGCGTCGCGCATCACTTGCGACAATTCCGCCAGAAGCGGTGCATCCCATTGCTCGCCCGCAATCAGCGTGTTGGCCTTCGCAGTGCCCACTCGGCACGGCGTGCACTGCCCGCAAGATTCATGTTCGAAGAACTTCATCATGTTGCGCGCGGCCGCCTTCGCCGTATCGTGATTGGAAAGCACGATGACTGCGGCCGAACCGATGAAGCAGCCGAGCGGTTGCAAGGTATCGAAATCCAGCGGAATTTGATCCTGCGAGGCCGGCAGTATGCCCCCGGAGGCGCCGCCCGGCAGATACGCGTACAGCGTATGACCCTCCAACATCCCGCCACAATACTCGTCGATCAGCTCGCGGATCGTGATTCCGGCAGGTGCGAGCTTGACTCCGGGATTCTTGACTCGTCCCGATACCGAGAAACTTCGCAGGCCTTTGCGGCCATGGCGCCCGTGGGATGCGAAAGCTTGGGCGCCCTTTTCGAGCAACTCGCGCACCCAGAACAGCGTCTCAAAGTTATGCTCCAACGTGGGCCGGCCGAACAGCCCCACCTGGGCCACGTACGGCGGGCGCAGCCGCGGCATGCCGCGCTTGCCTTCGATAGATTCGATCATGGCCGACTCTTCGCCGCAGATGTAGGCACCCGCGCCCCGCCGCAGCTCGATTTTGGGCATCGGCGCGGGGGGATTCGCTCTGAGCTTCGCCAACTCCGTCTCGAGCAGCGCCCGGCAGCCATGGTATTCATCGCGCAGGTAGATGTAGATACCCGAAATGCCGACGGCCCACGCCGCGATGAGCATGCCTTCCAGAAATCGATGCGGATCGCGTTCCAAATAGACGCGATCCTTGAATGTGCCGGGCTCGCCCTCGTCGATGTTCACGGCCATCAACCGGGGCGCAGACTCGCCGCGCACGATGCGCCACTTGCGGCCCGTCGGAAAACCGGCACCGCCGAGGCCGCGAAGCCCCGAGTCCTCCATCGTCTTGATCACCGACTCGACATCGCGCCGATGTTCGACGCAGTCACGCAACGTTGCGTATCCGCCCTGTTTCAAATACCGATCAAAATCGATGTAATCACCGGGCGCGTCGCGGGTATCGCCGGCGTTGACGGCGGTGCGAACCGCCTCGAGCGTGGCATTCGCGATCGGTTTCTGGTGGACCACGGCAACCGGTGCCTGCTCGCAACGCCCGACGCAGGGAGCTGCGACCACGCGCACTTCCCGGCCGAGCAACTCCGGCAAACGCTCGAGGAGATTCTTGGCCCCTGCCAGTTCGCAGCTCAAGCCGTCGCAAACACGGACGGTGAGGGCGGCCGGCGCCTTGATCGCGCCATTCGAGTCTTCCTTGACGACGTCGAAGTGGTGATAAAAGGTCGCGACTTCGTAGACCTCAGTCTGCGCAAGGCCGAGCAGCCGGGCCAGCGCGGCGAGATGCGGGGCCGCAAGCTGCTTGTAGCGATCGTTGATGAGATGCAAATACTCGATCAGCAGATCATGGCGAAGCGCCTCCTTACCGACCAGGGCCTGCACTTCGGCCATGGCGGCGGGGGTGACGTTTCGGCCTTTGGGGGCTTGGCGCTTCCGTTGCTTGCTGGCACCCATCTTTGCAATCGGAATCACCGTATCATTCAC
>Ga0210388_10004407_pt1 | contig 11030 bp, 9 predicted proteins | sample IncBWC19OmetaG_FD_155485 | JGI IMG/M metagenome (GOLD analysis project Ga0210388, IMG submission 155485) | Forest soil microbial communities from Barre Woods Harvard Forest LTER site, Petersham, Massachusetts, United States - Inc-BW-C-19-O ...
GGCGGTTGTCGGAGTTGCGGACCTCGACCTGGATGGCGCGGCAGCAGGCGAGATCGACGGGCGCGGTGAGGGGCTGGTGCGCCTCTTCGAAGAGTGGTCCCCAGTCGGCGGAGTGGATGTCGACGGCGAGCGGGCTGGAATGCGAGGAGTGGGCTCGGGCGGCGATCCATTCGCCGGGGGTCTGGAAGTAGCGGTACGAACCGTTGAAGAGGATGATGAGCGGCGTGGATGCCGTGCCCGGATGGTAGCTGATGGTGCGCGGGATGGGCGGGAGCTGATTCTGCCGGGGCGGATAGGGCCAGAGGACGATGGCGTGCCATGCGTCGGCGGGATCGATGACTTGCGAGCCGGGGCGCGGACGGGCGTGCACTGCAGCGTTCGGGATGGCGCCGAGGGGCAGATGCGCAGCGGTGCGTAGCCAGGGCAAGAGCGCAATCAGCGTGAGCAGGAACGCAAGCAGGAGGGATCCGGCGAGGCGCGCAGGTTGCAGGCGTGAGGTGGCTTCCGTTGGCGGAGCGATGCGGGTTGAGGCGCTCCAGCGGGCGGTGACCAGGAATGTGGCTAAGGCGAGGCTGAGGCTGGCGGTGGTGATGGCGGAGTTAACGGCGGCGATGGCCGCGGCGTAGATGGCGATCGAAGCGAAGACTGCGTACTGGCGCGGAGGCAGCGGCGGTGGTCCTGCAAAGAGTTCGCCGGAAGCTTCGGGCTCGGGCGGGATGGGCAGGAAGCGCTCGAGCGAGAGTGCGAGGGCCGCGGCGGCGGCCGGCGCCGCGAAGAGCAGGCCGGGCGAGTCTTCCCAGAGAAAAAGCACGAAGGCGGGAAAGAGCAACCATGCGAGGCTGAGGCTGCGCGCAAGGGTGCGGAGGACGGGCGCGGCCTGCATCGTGGAGTAGCGGAAGTAGACCCAGGTGGCGGCCATTCCGGTAGCGGCGGTGGAGAGCACGTATTTGCATGCGATCCGCAGGAGGTCGGGCGCGGACAGGGTTCCGGGCGACGCGGCGGGCACACGGCAGATGAGAAAAGCGGCGGAGAGAGCAGCAAAGGTTCCGGCGAGAGAGACGGCGCGGAGCGAGAGAGGATCGCGTACGGGCTGGGAGATGTCTCTCGTTTCGAGCATGGGAGCTAGGCGGCGGTTCGGCGCGTAGGGTTCGGCGGCTGCGGCAGTGCAGCGAGGATGGAGACGAAGAGGCTGAGCGCGAAGGGCAGACGCACGAGGACGAGAGATGGGTCGAGAAGGATGCCGGCAAGCGTGGATTGGTGCATATCGACGGGCTGATGGGCGAGGGTCGCGGCGACCAGCGTAACCAGGAGGAAAACGGGAAGGCTGACGAGAAGACCGCGAAGGAAACGGCCGAACTGATGCCAGGAGCCTGTGGTGCTGACCAGATAGAGGAGCAGTCCGAGCCAGAGCGGCAGCAGGACGGGCGCGAATTCGAGTGCCGTGGTGGCGAGCGCGGAGGAGGGCCAGTCGAGCTGGATGAGGCGCACGAATGCGCTCTGGAACGCGGCGCTGCGGAAGGCGTGGAACTGGAGCAGAGGCAGGGGAAGGCTCCAGAGAACGGCGAAGAGCGCGGCGAGAGTGTAATGGCGGGCGTGGCGGCGGTTGGCGATGGCGACGGCGGCGAGGGACTGGCGCCAGTACCAGGCGCGCGAGCGTCCGTTGCAGAGCTCTTCGAGGAGATCGCCGGCGAGGTCTTCGCGGCGAGGGCCGGGCGTGAGGTGCCGGAGCATCCATGAGGCGAGAGCGGGCGGGCGCTTCATGCGTGGTCTCCTTCGAGCCGGGGCAGTTTGCGCCATAACTCGGTTAGAACCCGGCGGGTGGCGTGCAGTTCCCGGAGGCCATCGCGGGTGAGCTCGAAGTAGCGCTTGGCGCGTCCGCCGCGCTCGGGGGTTGGATCGCCGAGCGTGGAGAGGACGAGGCCGCGTTCTTCGAGTCGCTCTAGAGCGGCATAAACGCTGCCGAGGACGACTTCGCGGCCTTTGTAGGCGGCAAGCTCGCGGGCGATGGGGATGGCGTAGGCGCGGTCGCCGATCTGGACGAGGGCGAGCAGGATGAGGAGGTCGAGCTCGCCTAGCGTGGCGCGGTCTTTCATTTCCTCAAAATAATGAAGAAATAGGAGATTGGCAAGGGAAAGATTCCGGGCCGGTTGCGGGCGCTTTCGGGAAGGTTACCAAGGTTTGCTTGTCAAAATTACAAATCGCGATAGAGTTATTGCGGATTGCGATACGACAATCCGAATACGGGAAGAGAAAAAGCGGAAAGGCACGAGGCAGACGCAGTGAAACTGGGCGAAAAACTTCGGTACCTGCGGGAGGTTGAAGGCAATCTGCGCGGGCTGGACCGGGCGATGACGCAACTTGAGCTGGTTCGGGCGATCAAGGCTGAGCTGGGAGTGGAGCGCGGAGCTTCGATCAGCCAGAGCTATCTGTCGCAGATTGAGAGCGGGGCCCGGCCGCACCTTACGAACACAACGCGGCAACTGCTGGCGAAGTTCTTCAAGGTGCATCCGGGATATCTGGTGGACGATCCGGATGGATATCACGCGGAGCTGATGAGCGACGCGCGGGGGCTGGAGGACAAGCTGGATCTCTGGCTGGTGAGCGGGGCGGAGCGGTTCCGGAGGGATGGGCAGCTGCGGCGGGCACTGCTGGCGCTGGCTAAACACAAAGACACGCGCGAGTGCCTGGTGCTGCTGGAGGCGGTGATTGAGACTCCGGGGCTGGTGGAGCGGCTGCTGGAGGTATTACGGCCGGGCTATGCGCATGAGAAGCGGCATGCACAGAGCCGCGCGGGAAATGAGGTTGAGCAATGACTGCGTTTTATCTGATCTGTTTTGCGCTGGGGTTGTCGCTTACGGTGCTGTCGTTTGCGGGGGTGTTTTCGCACTTGCATCTGCCGGGTCATCTGCATGTGCATGGAGTTCATCTGCATGGAACGCATATGCCCCATGCGCATGCTCAGGGTCCGCAGCGGGGCGATGTGAGTCCGGTGAATGGTTTCACGCTGGCTGCGTTTCTTTGCTGGTTTGGCGGATGTGGGTATCTGCTGCAGCGCTTCGGGAATTTCGTGATGCCGGTGGTGCTGGGGATTGCGACGGCGACGGGGATGGTTGGAGCCGCGATTCTGTTCTGGTTTCTGGCGCGGGTGCTGGCTCCGCATGAGCGCGAACTTACTGCTGCCGATACCGATGTGGTGGGAGCGCTGGGACGGGTGAGCGGGACGATCCGCTCGGATGGCGCGGGGGAGATTCAATTTTCGCAGAACGGCGTGCGCCGCTTTGCGGTGGCGCGGAGTGAAGCAGGCGTAGCGATTCCGCGCGATGTGGAGGTGGTGGTGATGCGCTACGAACAGGGGATTGCCTGGGTGCGGCGGTGGGATGAGGTTGCTGAAGACGTTTCGTCGGAGACGGGGTCGGTGCTGGGTGAGGTACGTGGTGGTGCGAGCTGACCGCAGGTCCCTTCGGCTTCGCTCAGGGCAGGCTCTTCGACTGCGCGCTTCGCGCTCCGCTCAGGATGACATCTTCTTGGGTTATGGCGCTTCGCTCAGGATGACAAAACTTAAGTACGGAGAAGTGCGGTAAGGAAGTTTGTAGTTTTCCTGATGGAAAGGATCAGGAGGCGATTATGACGAACACGATTGTTGTGGTGGTGGGGTTGTGCCTGTTGGCGCTGATTTTGCTGATGGGCTTGCTGGCCAAGATGTTTCGCAAGGCGGGGCCGAATGAGGCGCTTATTGTTTATGGATTTCGCGGGCCGCGCGTGATCAAGGGACATGGCACGGTGATTTTTCCGATGGTGGAGAACTGCCGGTGGCTTTCGCTGGAGCTGATGAGCTTTGATGTCGCTCCGCAGCAGGACCTTTATACGAAGCAGGGCGTTGCGGTGACGGTGGAAGCGGTGGCGCAGATTAAAGTGCGGAGCGACCAGGAATCCATTCTTACTGCGGCAGAGCAGTTTCTGACCAAGACGCCGCAGCAACGCGAGGGATTGATCCGGCTGGTGATGGAAGGCCATCTGCGCGGCATCATTGGGCAGCTTACGGTCGAGCAGATTGTGAAGGAGCCGGAGATGGTGGGCGATCGCATGCGGTCGACGTGCGCGGATGACATCAGCAAGATGGGGCTGGAGGTGGTGTCGTTCACGATCAAGGAGGTGCGCGACAAGAACGAATACATCACGAATATGGGACGGCCGGATATTGTGCGCATTCGGCGCGATGCGGATGTTGCGACTGCAGAGGCGGAGCGGGACACGGCGATTCGGAGGGCCAATGCGCTGCGGGAGTCGGCGGTTGCGAAGGCCGCTGCGGACCAGGAGCGGGTGCTGGCAGAGACCTTGTCTTTAGCCAAGCAGGCCGAGGCGCAGAGAGATCTCGATATTCAAAAAGCGCAGTTCACGGAACAGAGCCGTCGGCAGGAGGCGCAGGCGGATAAGGCTTACGAGATCCAGACGAACATCATGCAGCAGCAGGTAACGGCGGAGCAGGTGAAGATTCTGCAGATCGAGAAGGAGCAGCAGATCAAGGTGCAGGAAGCGGAAATTCTGCGTCATGAGAAAGAGCTGATCTCGCAGGTGCTGAAGGGCGCGGAGATCGAGCGGCAGCGCATTGAGACTCTGGCCGCGGCTGAGAAGATGCGGCTGGGAACTGAAGCCGAAGGCCGTGCGGCGTCGATCCGCGCACAGGGCGAGGCCGAGGCGGCGGTGATCTTCCAAAAAGGCGAGGCTGAGGCCAAGGCGATGAATGTGAAGGCGGAGGCTTATCAGGATTGGAACCAGGCGGCGGTTGTCGACCGGCTGATTACCAACATGGCCGATGTTGTTCGGGCGATGGCCGAGCCGCTGTCGAAGGTGGACAAGATCACGATTGTGTCCACGGGCAACGATGGCGCTTCGGGCGTGAACAAGCTGACCGGCGACTTTACAAAGATTGCCGCGCAGGTGCCGGCGCTCTTCGAGGCGCTCTCAGGAATGGATATGCGCGAGCTGATGACGAACATCAAGGGCATGAAGTCGCGTCCCAACGGCAGTGTGGTGGTGGACGGCAAGTCGGACACCAAGCAGTAACGACAGGGGCGGAGAGTGTGTGCTCTCCGCCCTGTTTTTTGAGAACTGGTTTTATCGAGGAGGAACGTCATGGCACTGCTCGAACGTGTGGGAACACTTTTACGCGCGAATCTGAATGACCTGATCGAGAAGGCCGAGGATCCGGAGAAGCTTTTGAAGCAACTGGTGCTCGATATGGAGAACCAGCTGATGCAGGTGAAGACGCAGGTGGCTATCGCGATTGCCGATCAGCATGTGCTGGACAAGAAGCGCAAGGAACACGAGGACGCGGTAGGGGAGTGGAAGCGCAAGGCAGAGCTGGCGGTGAAGAAATCGTCGGACGACCTGGCGCGGGCGGCGCTGGAGCGGGCGTTGAGCCATGAGCAGATGGCAAAGGGTTTTCTGCAGCAGCTGGAGGATCAGAAGGCGGAAGCGGAGACGCTGAAGAATGCGCTGCGCAAACTGGAGCAGAAGCTGGAAGAGACGCGGTCGCGCTGCGAGATGATGATTGCGCAGCATCGGCGGGCGCGCGCGGTGAACAAGGCTCACCAGGCGCACCAGGCTGCGGAGGGGAAGGATCGCTCGGCGAGCCTGACGCGGATGCGGACGCGCATTGTCGGCGCGGAGGCCGAGAATGCCGCTTATGGCGAGTTGGTTGGCGGCGATTCGCTGGAAGACCGCTTTGCGGCGCTGGAGCGCGAGGACCAGATCGATGCGCTGCTGAAAGACCTGAAGCAGCTGCATGCGCCGGCGGTGCAGAATGGCGGTTCAATCGAGCTTGGCCTGGCCGTATTCGAGCAGAGTAACGAGGAGAACTCCGCCGAGGATGTTGCCGCAGGTGGCAGGCAGAAGCCACTTGAGATAACTGAGGGCTGAGAGCTGGTTGCTGAGGACAGCAGCGAGGATCTCTCCGCTGGTGGCGACGCAGTGAGCGAAATGTCCGAGGCCGACGATGAAGGTGAGGCTCCAGATGAGCGCGACGGAGCCGGTGATGGAGTGGCTGCCGCTCACCAGCCACGCCACCATGGCGATGATCCAGCCGCCGACTACGCCGCTCCAGAAGACGTGACTCAGCGGAACGCTGGCGGCGGTGACGCCGAATTGCGTCATGGCAGCGAGGATCTGCGGCTGTAACGCGCCGGTGCGCGCGCAGAGCAGCGCGAAGAGCAGGGCTCCGGCGATGTTGGTGGGGAAGACTACGGACCAGAGGCGCAGGGTGCCGAGGAAATGGCGGCGCTCGGCGAGGATGAGCGCGACGGGGTAGAGGGTGTTCTCGGTGAAGAGCTGGCTGCGGCCGAGAATGACGGCCATGAATCCAAGCGGGTAGAGCAGAAAGGCGACGAACTGCGCGGATGTGCTGTGGCCTAGCACGGCGGTGACGGTGGAGATGCCGAGCGCGGTGAGGCCCATGGTAAGGCCGCCGACGAGTCCGGAGACGGCGAGAGCTTTGTTGGGGCGGGAGAGCTCTCCTTTGGCGATGCGCGAAACCTGCTGGTAGATCTGAATCGCGGTGGGGCGGTCGAGATCCTGCTGAACGGATTGCGAGTTGTCGGGCTCGGAGAGTTTCTGAATCGGGCGCATGGGTTAAAGGCTTGGATGCGCGATCGACGCGGTGCGTGCTAGGGTGGAGTTTCGCCCTGTGGAGGAGTATGCAATCGCATCAGCCTTTCGATCTTGTTGCGGCCGCGCGCCAATCAGTTAGAGAGCATGGATTCGAGCCGGATTTTCCGGCTGAGGTGCTTGAGGAAGTTGCCAGACTGAAGGCGAATGCACCTCAGGTGAATTCCGCGGCGGAAGATTTGCGGGGACTGCTGTGGTCCTCGATCGACAACGACACTTCGCGTGACCTGGACCAGATCGAATACGCGGATACGTTGCCGGATGGGAGCACGCGGGTGCTGATCGGCATTGCGGACGTGGATGCCTATGTGCCGAAGGGTTCGGCGATCGATAAGTATGCCGCGAATGAGACGGTCACTCTCTATACCGGCGTGAAGAATTTTTCGATGCTGCCGGAGGCGTTGTCGACGGGGCCCACTTCCCTTCTGGAGGGACAGGACCGCGCGTGCATGGTGACGGAGCTCGTGCTGGATGCGAAGGTCTGCGCGACGGAGAGCTGCGTGGCTTCGAGCCGCATCTATCCGGCGCTGGTGCGCAACAAAGCCCAGCTCGCGTACAACGGCGTGGGCGCGTGGCTGGATGGGAAAGGCGAGGCTCCGGCGAAGGTTGCCGCATCGGCGGAGTTGCAGGCGCAGTTGAAGCTGCAAAACGAGATTGCGCAGCGGCTGCGGCTGGAACGATACCGGCATGGCGCTTTGAATATCGAAACGGTTGAGAGCGAGGCGCAGGTGAACGATGACGGGATCACGCTGCAATCGTCACACAAGAATTCGGCGACGGAGTTGATTGAAGACTTCATGATCGCCGCGAATGGCGTGGTTGCGCGCACGCTGGAGGAGAAGAAGATTGCTTCGATCAGGAGGATTGTGCGGACTCCGAAGCGGTGGGATCGGATTGTGGAGCTGGCGGAGAGTATGGGAACGAAGCTGCCGGAGACGCCTGATTCCAAGGCTCTGAATGATTTTCTCTGCGAGCGCAAGGAGGCCGATCCGGATCACTTTCCGGATCTTTCGCTGGCAGTGGTGAAGCTGCTGGGGCCGGGGGAATATGTGCTGGAGCGGCCGGGCGCGCCTTCCGAGGGGCACTTCGGGCTGGCGGTGGAAGATTACACCCACTCGACGGCGCCCAATCGCCGGTATGCGGACCTGGTGACGCAGAGGCTGCTGAAGGCGATGGCGGCGGGCAAGCCTTCTCCTTACTCCGAAGACGAGCTGGAGGCGATTGCCGCGAACTGCACGGCGAAGGCGGCTGCGGAGCGCAAGGTGGAGCGCGAGATGCAGAAGCGCATTGCCGCCGTGGCGCTGGCGAATCGAGTGGGTGAGAGGTTCCGCGCGATTGTGACCGGGGTGAGCGAGAAAGGGACGTTCGTGCGCACGATTGCCCCGCATGTGGACGGCATGCTGGTGCAGGGGAAGCATGGGGTCGATGTTGGCGATAAGCTGAATGTGCAGCTGGTGCGCACTGATCCGAGCCGCGGCTTTATCGACTTTGCGCGCGCCTGACTTTTCTCACGAGGCAAGAACGGAAGAATGCGGTCTCATCTGGCCACGCTGGTTGAAGATTTCCGGAGACATGGAAATGGAACAGCCATTGTTACGTATCGCGGCAACCGGCGCACGGCTTCGAGTTATGGCGAGCTGGCGGCAGGGGTCGACCGCTTCTCGGCAGAGCTGAGGCGGCGGGGAATTCCCGCAGGCGAGCGGGTTGTGGTGTGGGGGCAGAACTCGGTCGAGTGGGTGGGAGCTTTCTTCGGAAGCGTGCTGCGTGGGGTGATTGCCGTTCCTCTGGATGCGGCTGGCAGCGCGGAGTTTGCGCGGCGGGTGATTGCGGAGACGAATCCGCGGCTGGTGGTCGGCGATGCGGTGTTGCTGGCGCAGCTTGATTCCGAGATTGCGCGAATTCCCTTCGAAGAATTTGCGGTGACGCTGCCGCTGGTGACTGCGCCTGAGGTTGCGGATGCCGGTTTGAGCCTGGATTCTCCGCTGCAAATCCTTTTCACTTCGGGAACGACGGCGGAGCCCAAGGGCATTGTGCATACGCATCGCAATGTTGCGGCGAGCGTGGCTCCGATCGAGCGGGAGATTCAGAAATATCTGAAATATGAGCGATGGGTGCATCCGCTCCGCTTTCTGCACACGCTTCCGCTGAGCCATGTCTTCGGGCAGTTCATGGGATTGTGGATTCCTCCGCTGCTGGGCGCGGAGGTGCATTTCGAATCGCGATTGCAGGCGGCGCGGCTGATGGAGACGGCGCGACGGGAGCGGATCTCGGTGCTGGCGGCGGTTCCGCGGGTGCTGGAGCTGCTGCGGGATGCGCTGGCCGCGGAGCATCCGGGGCTGGATGGCGAGATTGCGGCGGCGCAGGGCGAGAAGGCATGGAAGCACTGGTGGCGCTTTCGGCGAATTCATCACAGTTTTGGTTACAAATTCTGGGCGTTCGTGTGTGGAGGGGCTTCGCTGCCGACGGAACTGGAGAGTTTCTGGAACACACTGGGCTTTGCGCTGATTCAGGGCTACGGCATGACGGAGACGGCGGCGCTGATTACGCTGAATCATCCGTTCAAAGTCGGCAAGGGGACGATCGGGAAGGTGCTGCCTGGGCGCGATGTGGAGATTCGCGAGGATGGAGAGATCCTGGTGCGCGGGGACATGGTTTCGACCGCGACGTGGCGCAATGGTGCAGTGCAGCAGGGCGATTCTCCGTGGCTGGCGACGGGTGACCTAGCGCGGCGCGATGATGCGGGGCAGCTTCATTTTCTGGGGCGCAAGAGCCAGGTGATCGTTACATCTTCGGGACTGAATATTCATCCCGAGGATGTGGAGGCGGCGCTCAATGCGCAGGCGGGCGTAACCGCTTCGGCTGTGGTTCCGGTGCTGACGGCGCGCGGTCCGGAGGCGGTCGCGGTGCTGCTGGTCCGCGGCTCTCAGGAGGCGGCGCAGGCGGCGGTGATTGCGGCGAATGCGCAGTTGGCGGAGTTTCAGCGGGTGCGGCGGTGGAAGATATGGCCGGAGCTGGATCTGCCGCGGACTTCGACGGGGAAGATCCAGCGGCGCAAGGTTGCAGAGTGGGTGAATGCTCAGCACAGCGATGCGGCGACGGGCGATGCCGGATCGGATGCGCTGCTTGGTTTGATTCTTGGGATTACCGGCGCACGTGCGGAGAAGCGTGACGACACGGCGCGGCTAGAAGAGGATTTGCAACTGGATAGCCTGGGGCGCGTGCAGTTGCAGGCGGAGCTGGAGCAGACGCTGGGGTTGACGTTGAGCGATGCGATGCTGGAGCAAGCGGCTACTCTAGGCGATCTGCGAGGACTGCTGGGGATGGGCGGTGCAGAGGCGTCTGACGGTGGTATTGCGACTGTGGGTGCGGCGGATGTTGCTCCGGTCTCCGTGGATCGCCATGAAATTTATCCGCGCTGGACGTGGTGGTGGCCGGTGCAGGCGATGCGGGTTGCGTTCGTTGAGTGCGTGCTGCGTCCACTGGTGTGGCTGCTGGCGGCTCCGGTGGTTGAATCTAACGTCCCAAAGGTGGGACGTGGGGCGCCCGGTTTGCTCGATTCGTCACAGCCCCTGTTACTGATTGCAAATCATGTGAGCACTTACGATATGCCGCTGGTGCTTTATGCGCTGCCGGGGCGGATGCGGCGGCATGTGGCGGCGGCGATGGCGGCGAACATACTTGAAGACTGGCGTCGGCGCAGGAACCAGGGGCCGTGGTTTCTGGATGTGCTGGGACCGCTGACGTACCTGGTGGTGACGGGCGTCTTCAATGTGTTTCCGCTGCCGCGCAGTGCGGGTTTCCGGCAGAGCTTTCAGCATGCGGGCAAGGCTCTGGATCGCGGGTTCAACGTGCTGGTGTTTCCGGAGGGGCATCGCTCGGACGACGGGCGGCTGCAGCGATTCAGGTCGGGCATCGGCCTGCTGGTGGCGGAGTCAAAGGCGCAGGTTCTGCCGGTTGCGCTGGCCGGCTTGGGTGAGATGAAGCTGGGAAGGCAGGGGTGGTTCCGGTCGGGGAAGCTGCGCGTGGTGGTGGGCTCGCCGATGTCGTTCGGCGCGGAGGTGACTCCGGAGGAGATTACGGAGAGATTGCGCGAGGAAATTGTCCGGCTGCTGGGCGCGGGTGACTAACGTGCCTTGGCCGATTGCCGCCCCGGAGTGACAATGGGCGGCGATGAGTTCCCTTTCTTTGAGATTGCTTGAGGCGGTTGTGGAGGCGTGCGACCGCGTTGCTGCGAGACGGTCGAAGGAACCAGATCATCTTTCGACAGGGCGGCGCGGGGAGCGAGCTGCCTTCTTTTATCTGCGGCGGAATGGATTTGTGGTGACGGCGCGGGGATGGCGGTCGGGACGGGCTCGCGGCGATCTGGA
>Ga0210388_10004409_pt1 | contig 11027 bp, 7 predicted proteins | sample IncBWC19OmetaG_FD_155485 | JGI IMG/M metagenome (GOLD analysis project Ga0210388, IMG submission 155485) | Forest soil microbial communities from Barre Woods Harvard Forest LTER site, Petersham, Massachusetts, United States - Inc-BW-C-19-O ...
GCGCGCGCGCCCGCGGATCGTCGAAGCGCTGCGACCCCCAAGTCGGGACGTTCGGAATTGGGGAGATCGAAGCCGCCGCCACCGCGTCCCGATAGCAGGCCTCCGCCGCCGCCAGCTGGCCGTCGGCCATCAAGACCTCACCGAGGTTGGCATAGACCGCCGGCGCGTCGGCCCCCGCAGCGAGCGCCTCGCCGTAGGCGGCCGCGGCCTCGGCGTAACGCCCCTCGTTGGTCCTTTCGACCGCAGCGACGAACCAGCCGGCCCTTTCACCATCCCCACCTCGCGGGGCGGCCTCTGCGGCGGCGGCGCGGCTCCAGAACGACTGGCGCGGGCCACTCGGCGCCGGGGCGGCAGCCGCCCCCCGGCTCCAAAACGCGGACACCACGCCAGCCACGACCGCCAGGGCCAGAGCCCATGCCAGACCGCCGCGCATCAATTTCAGTATACGCGCCTCTTTTTTTCGAGTTGCGGTAGGCTCGCCTCGTGCCGCCCGCAGATCATCCGGGTCGTTCGGGGCATTCGGCCTCGGGAGCGATCGCGCTCGATCCCGAGGAGAGCGGCGCGATGGCGATCGCGGAGATCCCACGCGCGTTCGACCCGGGCCTGGGACAGACGGAGGGGAGCAGGCGCGACGAGGAGGAGATTCGTCTCATCGCGCGCTGCGTGGCGGGCGACGTCGAGGCGTTCCGGCCGCTCGTGCACCGCTACCAGCGGCTGGCGTTCTCGGTGGCCTTTCGCATGCTGGGGAGCAAGGCCGACGCGGAGGACATCGCGCAGCAGGCGTTCGTCGACGCGTTCAACGCGCTCGATCGCTTCCGCGGCGAGGGGCGCGCCCACGCGTTCTCCACCTGGCTGTTGCGGATTGCCGTCAACCGCTCGAAGGACGTGCTGAAGTCGAGGCGGCGGACCGAAGAGCCCCTCAACCGCGAGGTGCACAGCGGTGAGGCGGCGTTCGCCTACGATCCCCCCACGCCCGAGGCCAACGCCTCGCACGGCGAGCGACGGGCGCACCTCGGCGCGGCGCTGCTCAAGCTCCCCACCAAGTACCGCGAGGTGCTCATCCTGCGCGACGCCGAGGATCTCTCGTACGAGGAGATCCGCGGCATCCTCCGGCTCCCCATCACGACGCTGAAGATCCGCGTGGTGCGCGGGCGCGCGATGTTACGTGAGCTGGTTGAGCGTTGCGGGGTCACTTAGTGAACGTGGAGTCACCGAACAACCGAATCAGCGAGCTGGCGCGCCTGCGCGACGACGTCTCCCCGCCCCCCGATCTGGTCGCGCGCGTGATGACGCGGGTCTCCGAGCCCCGGTTCCCGTCGCTCTGGCAATGGCTGAACCGCCCGTTCCTGATCGAGATCCGGATCTCGCCGATCGTGATCATCGGCCTGGCGCTGGCGCTCGGCACCGCGTTCGTCTACGTCGGCGCCACCATAAAATAGTCGAGGTCGATCAGGCGCGGACGTCGACGCAGAGGACGAAGGTCCGGTTCTGCACGGCGTCGCGAAAGCAGGTGCTGATCGTCCGGCAGAGCTGGCCGCCGGCCAGTGAGACGTAGGGATCGGTGGTGTACTTCTGCAGCTCGACGTCGATCAGAACGTAGAAATACTCTTTGAGCGAATGGTCGGTCCCCTTGGCCGCCGGGCGGAACATCGCCCCACCCGAGCGCTGGGTCATCCCGGCGCCGCAGATGGTGTCGGTCACCTGCACGCCGCTGTCGTCCAGCACATAGAGGCAGTCGATCTTCGGGTACTCGTCGACGAGGCGCGAGAGGATGGTGTCGAACTCGGTCGGCAACGCGCTGGTGAGGTCGCAGAGGATCCGGTTCAGGATCATGTTGAAGCGGCGGTACTCCGTCTTGCGCGCGTTGATCTGGCCGACCATGTGACTCTTGAACGCGCGGGCCAGCGGCTCGACGCAGCCGGCGGCGCGCTCGAAGCCGCCGTTGTCGAACGTCGTGCCCGCGCTCGGGCGGCCCAGGAAAAATCCCTGCAAGAGATCGGCACCCAGCTCCAGCGCCGTCACCGCCTCGGCCTCGGTCTCGATCCCCTCCGCCACCACCAGCGCGCCGATCCGGCGCGAAAGGCTGACCAGGCTCTTGAACGTCTCCTGCTTGTAGAAGTCACCGTCGACGCCAGTGATGAGGCTGCGATCGATCTTGATGACGTCGGGGCGGAGCAAAGGAACGCGATCGAGGTTGGAGTGCCCGGCGCCCACGTCGTCGAGGACCACCAGGAAGCCCCGCTGGCGAAGCGCCGTGGCCAGCTCCCCGAACCGACCGACGTCGTCGAGGCGCGACTCGAGGAACTCCACCCCCACGTTGCGCGGATCCAGGCCGGGCGCGCGGATCAGCGCCTCCAGCTCGGCCGACAGGGCCGACGGCTTGGTCATGCCGGTCAGATCCAGGTTCAAGAACAGCAGCAGCTCCTCGGGCCGCGTGCGCAGGCGGTGAAAGTTGCGGACCGCGCTCTCGCGGCAGAGATCCTCGACCGCGCCGGCGATCCCTTCGGCGGCCGCCTGCTTGAAGAGCGTGTAGGGCGCGATCAGATCGCCGCGCGGTCCGATGCCCCGCGAAAGCGCCTCCAGGCCAACCACGCTCTTCCGGCGAACGGAGAAGATCGGCTGGAAATGCGTGGTGACACGCCGGGCTTCAACCAGTGAATGAAGTGGCGCGCGAAGCTCTGGATCGGTGTGCAGCAGCATCGATGACCCCATGTAGTTGATGTAGGCAGGGTCATCGGCACGCTTCTGGTTCGCCCTGAGGGAAAACCTGACAAATTGACGGAAGCGAAACAAAACCGCCACGCAGGGCGTCTACAGGTCGGCGTCTAGAGGTCCAGATCGGCTTGCGCCGCGCGCTCCATGATGAACTTGAAGCGCGCCTCGACGTCCTTGCCCATGAGCTCCGTCAGAACCCTGTCAGTCTCCGCCCCGTCTTCGGCCGTCACCCGCAGGAGTCGCCGGGTAGCCGGATCGAGCGTGGTGCGCCGCAGCTCGTCGGGCTGCATCTCGCCCAGGCCCTTGAAGCGCATGATGTCGGGGCGCGCGTTCTTGGGGAACCCGGCGACGATGCGGGTGCGGTCGGGCTCGTCGAGTGCCCAGAAAGTCTCCTTGCCGTAGTCGACGCGGAAGAGCGGCGGCTGCGCCAGATAGACGAACCCGTTGGAGATGAGCGGTTGGAGATGACGGTAGAAGAACGTCAGCAGCAGCGTCGCGATGTGATGGCCGTCGGAGTCGGCGTCCATCAACAAGATGATCTTGTGGTAGCGGAGCCGGTCGATCTTGAAGTCGGCGCCCACGCCGCAGCCGAGCGCCGAGACGACGTCCTGCAGCTCCTTGTTCTCCAGCACCTTCTGCAGCGAGGCCTGCTCGGTGTTGAGCACCTTACCGCGCAGCGGGAGGATCGCCTGCGTCTTGCGCTCGCGCCCCTGCTTGGCGGAGCCCCCGGCCGAATCCCCCTCGACGATGAAGAGCTCGCTCTTGCCGGGATCGGTCGACGAGCAGTCGGCCAGCTTACCCGGCAGGTTCAGCCGGTGCGAGACCGCCGTCTTGCGCGACACCGCCTGCGCCGCCGCGCGCGAGGCCTCGCGCGCCTTGGCGGCCAGCGCGATCCGCTCGACGATCTGCGCGCCGGCCGTCTTGTTGCCGAGCAGGAACGTCTCCAGCGCGGGGCGGACCGCGCCGTCGACCTGCGCCTGCGCCTCCGGGCTGCCCAGCCGCTCCTTGGTCTGCCCCTGGAACTGGGGCTCCTGCAGGTAGATCGAGAGGACGCCGACCAGACCTTCGCGGATGTCCTCGGCGGTCAGCGTGACGCCCTTGGGGGCCAGGTTCGAGGTTTCTATGAAGGCGCGCACCGCCTTGACGATCGCGGCGCGAAACCCCTGCTCGTGCGTGCCACCCGAAATGGTGGGGATGCCGTTGACGTAGGAGCGGATGGTCTCCTCGTGCGACTCGGTCCACTGCATCGCCACCTCGATGCGGAACCCGGCCTCTCCCGAGCGCTCGAAGTAGAAGACCTGCGGCGCCGTCGGCGCCTTTCCACGATCGGCGACCAGCTTGGTGAGAAAGTCGGCGATGCCGCCCGGGTGCTCGAAGGTCTCGGTCGTCTTGGCGCCTTCATCCTTGAAGACGATCGAGAGGCCTTTGTGCAAGAAGGCCTTGGCGTCGAGGCGAAAGCGAATCGTCTCCGCCGAGAAGGACTGCTTGCCGAAGATTTCAGGGTCGGGCCGGAAGCTGATCGAGGTGCCGGTGCCGCGCGCGGCGCCGGCCTTGCGCAGCTTGCTGACCGCCTTGCCCCGCTCGTACTTCTGCTCCCAGAGCGCGCCATCACGACGGACCTCGGCGGTCAACTGCTCCGACAGCGCGTTGACCACCGACGACCCGACGCCGTGGAGGCCGCCCGAGAACTGATACTGGCCGGAGGAGAACTTGCCGCCCGCGTGCAGCGTGGTCAGCACCAGCTCGAGCGCCGACTTCTTGTACTGCTTCTTCACGTCGACCGGGATGCCGCGCCCGTTGTCGCTCACCGTGACCGACTTGGCGTCGGCGTGCAGCGTCACGTCGATACGGGTGCCGTAACCGTTGATCACCTCGTCGACGGAGTTGTCGACGATCTCCCACAAGAGGTGGTGGTACCCCTTGGTGTCGGTCCCCCCGATGTACATCCCGGGGCGCTTGCGGACCGGCTCCAGCCCTTCCAGGACGGTGATGTCGTCGGACGTATAGCTACCGGTCGTCACGTCAGTTGTCTCGGTTCAGTTCGGTTCAGTTGGTCAGTTCAGAAGGGGAGCCGGCGCCACTGGCAAAGGGACGGTGACGCGTACGATCCTGGCCTTGCGCTTGAGGGCGTGGCCTTTGCCGCCGCGCGCGGTGACGGAGAAGCGGCCCGGTCCGACCGGCAGCTCCTTGCCGTCGTCGGTCTCGGCGATGATCACGTCCTTTTCGCGGGCCGCGCCGACGCCGAAGCCGACCACGGCCGCCGCGCCCGCCTTGATGATGATGACGCCGCGTCCCGGGTTGGCCAGCTCGGGGATCTCGCCGGCCTTGCAGAGAAGCGCGCGGGCGTCGCTCGTCACCACGCAGACCACGTCCTTGTCGCCGGCCAGGGTGACGCCCACGATCTCGTCGCCATCGGCCGGCTTGGCGAAGCGACGTCCGGCCCGCGTCGACAGCTCCCGGTGCGCCTCGAAGCCGAAGCGCAGCCCGAAGCCGTTCTTGCTGACGGCGACCGCCAGCGTCCCCTTGGGCGCGTCCTTCTCGCTGACCGACAGCGCGCCGACCACCCGCTCGCCGTCGCGAAAGTTGAAGAGCTTCTGCACCGGTTCGCCGTAGCCCGTCGAGGCCGGCACGTCGTTGATGCGCAGGACGTAGGCGCTCCCGAGGTTCGAGAAGATCGCCATCGGCTCCTTCGTCGACCCGCGGATGACGGACAGAATGGCGTCCCCCTCCCGCAGCCGCGTCGCGGAGAGATCCTTCACCTCGCGCACGCGCTTGAGCCAGCCGTCGCGCGAGAGGATGACGGTCACCTCCTCGTCGACGATGAAGTCCTCGGCGACGAACTCGGTCTCCTCGCCGCCGGCGCCGCCGATCTTGGTGCGCCGCTTGTCCTCGAAGCGCCCCGCCACCTCGGTGATCTCGCTGCGCACGACCTTGAGGAGCTTGCGCTTGTCGCCCAGGATCGCCTCGATCTCCTTGGCGCGCCCCTTCTTCTCGGCCAGCTCGGCGAGGATGAGGTTGATCTCCAGCCGGGCCAGCTTGTAGAGCTTCAGCTCGAGGATGGCGTCGGTCTGCTCGTCCGACAGCTCGAAGCGCTTCGACAGCTTGACGGCGGCGTCGGCCTTGCCATCCGACTTGCGGATGATCCGGATCGCCTCGTCGAGCATGTCGAAGATGAGCGCGAAGCCTTCGAGGATGTGAATGCGGCGCTGGAGCTCCGCCAGCTCGAACTCGAACCGCCGGCGCACCGTCTGCTCGCGGAAGGCGAGGAACTCGCCCAGCATCGCCGCCAGGTTGACCCGCAGGGGAGCGGCGACCTCCTTGTTGTCCGTCGGAAAGAGGCAGGTGAGGTTGACGTGGAATCCAGTCTCGAGCGGCGTGTGCTTGTAGAGATACGCCATCACCAGATTGGGATCGGCGCCCGCCTTCATCTCCAGCACGATGCGGACGTCATCGGTCGACTCGTCGCGCACATCGATCAGTAAGGGGAGCTTCTTGTTGATGATCACGTCGGCGATCCGTTCGACGACGCTCGCCTTGGTGAGCGCGTAGGGGATCGAGGTGATGATGATGTGGTCGCCGGACTTGCCGGCCGACTCGGTCTTCCATTCGCCGCGCACCCGCACGCCCCCCTGCCCCGTCTCGTAGATGTCGCGCAGCTCCTTCTTGCTGTTGGTGATCTGACCGCCGGTCGGAAAGTCGGGCCCCTTGATGTACTTGAGGAGGTCCTTCGTCTCCAGCTTGGGATCGTCGAGCATCGCGACGGCCGCCGCGCAGACCTCGCCCAGGTTGTGGGGCGGGATGTTGGTGGCCATGCCGACGGCGATCCCGGTGCAGCCGTTGATGAGCAGCTGCGGCACCTTGGCCGGCAGCACGATCGGCTCCTCGGTGGTGCCGTCGTAGTTGGGGCGAAAGTCGACCGTCCCCTGCTTGATCTCGTCGAGGAGATCCATCGCCAGCGGCGCCAGGCGCGCCTCGGTGTAGCGGTGCGCGGCCGGGGCATCGCCGTCGAGCGAGCCGAAATTGCCGTGCCCCTCGACCAGCGTGACGCGCATCGAGAACGGCTGTGCCAGCCGGACCATCGCTTCGTAACAGGCAGAGTCACCGTGCGGGTGGAACTTGCCGAGCACGTCCCCCACGATGGTCGCCGACTTGCGGAACTTGGCGTCCGGGTAGAGGTGGAGGTTGGCGTACATCGCGTAGAGAATCCGGCGCTGCACCGGCTTCAAGCCGTCGCGCACGTCCGGGAGCGCGCGCGAGGTGATGACGCTGACCGCGTAGTTCAGGTAGCGCCGCTGCGCCTCGAGGACCAGCGACGCGTCGGCCGGCGGTGTGGGATCGTCGCCACCGCCACCGGCTGCGCCGCCGCGTTTGCGGCCGCGGCCACCGCCGTCGCCACCGTCGCCACCGCCCTTCGCACTGGGCTTGGCGCCGCCCGCGATAAGATCCAGCTGTCGGGTGCCCATCGCGCTAAGGTGCCATGGACCCTAAAGGAGCGGGATCCGAATTGCAAGAAAGCCGCGGCGCCGCGCCGGTTCTTGGTTCCAGCGTTTTCGTGCGCCTCCTGATCGTGCTCGGGCTGGCGGGTGGGGCCCTGGCGCCCGCGCGTCGGGCGGCCGGCGCGACCCCGCCCTCAGCTCGACCGGTGACCTTCGCGGGCGACGTGGCGCCGATCCTCGATCACTGGTGCCTCGCCTGCCACAGCGGCAGGGACGCCGACGCCGGGCTGTGGCTCGACAGCCTGGGCGGACTCATGCGCGGCGGCGACGACGGTCCGGTCGTCATTCCGGGAAACCCCGAGGACAGCCTGCTGCTGGCGAAGATCGAACGCCGCCACCGCCCGACCATGCCGCCCCGTCGCCGGATGCCGGCGCCGGCCATCGCGCTCATCCGCGCCTGGATCGCCGCCGGCGCGCCCGGGTGATGGTCGCCTTGGGGGGTGGACGGGTGGCGGCGCGGCGGGCAATTGTCTGCGTCGTCCACCTCGAGACCGCGCGCATCGTCTGGTGCAACTTCAACACGATGGGGAGCGCCCTGATGCATCGCGCGGGCGCGCAAGCCGAGATCGACTCGCTTCTCGACGAGATGTTGGTTGCTGGAGACGCCGCCCCGGTCGAACCTCCGCCCGCTGGCCCCTCGCCGGACCGGGCCACCCCCGCGGAGGATCCGGGGCCGCCGCTGCCTGTCCCCGGAGAACACAAGCTCCACGCCCCGTAGCAGCGGATCCGAAGCAGCTCCGCCGGTCAGACCGCTACTGACAGGTCGCCAGATCGACGGTGACCGACGTCCCCGCGGCCGCGATGATTCCCAGGTCGACGCCGCCGGTGCAGGAGCTGGACCGGACGATCGCGTTGGTCGAGGAAGTACAGTTGGTGGGACCGGCGAAGACGTTCCCCTCCGCCGACAGCGTCAACGTTCCCTGAGCCGGTGACATCGACAGGCAGAGGCCGGTCAAATCGGGGTTCGAACCGTTCGAGGCCTGTAGTTGGTTCAAGCCAGGATCCCCGGCCGTGCCGAGATCGATCGTCGCCAGGTTGTTCGAGGCGGCGCTCGGGTCGGACGACGTCACCAAGAGGCCGTTGAGCTTGTTGTTGAGCAGCACGCTCCCCCGGACCTTCACCTTCTCGCCACCGAACAGCTGGAGGCCCTGCTTGCTGTTCCCCCAGGCGACGAGCCCGCTCACCGTCGACATCGGCGCGGCCCCGGCGGTCTCGAAGATCTCGAGGCCGTCGAAGGCGTTGCCGGAGGTGACCACCGTCCCCTGACCGTTGGCCGGGAGGACCGGCACGCCGCTGACATTCAGGATCGCCGCGCCGGTCACGTAGATCCCGTGCTCCGTGTTGTTGGTGAAGCTGGTGGTGGCCTGTCCCGCGGCGACGGTGATGTTGACGGCGCCGCCAGCGACGTTGAGGCCGTCGTGGTGCTTGCTGGCGCTGCCGGCGTTGATGACGGTGACGCCCTGGCCGATGTTCAGCGTGCCGTTGGTGACCGCGATGCCGTTGCCGCCGCTGTTCTGGACCGTCACGTAGGAGATCGCGGTGCTCTTGCCGGCGCCCGGCGAGACGGCGATCCCGATCCCGGAGCTGTTGGAGGCGCCGTCGATGGTGATCGGCGCGGTGGGATCGGGCGCGATGAGCGCCTGATCGCCCACCAGCCGGAAGCCGCCGAACGAGGTGTCGCTGCCGGAGGGCATGTTGAGGCGGATCGGGCCGGTCTTGGTGGCGATGGCGACGTTGGCCGGCACGACGATGGGGAGCGTCTCGCCGCCGTCGAGGACGACGGTCTGGCTGGACGCGCCGACGATGACGATCTTCGTCCCGATCGCCCCCACCGTGCTGGCGACCGAGAGCGCGTGGGTCACCGTCTTGAAGCTGCAGCTCGGCGTGGCGACGCCGGCGGCGACGCCGCTGCCCGTCGCAGTAGCGTCGTCTCCGTTGATCGGATCGACGAAGTAGGTGTTGCCGGTGGCGGCCGAGCACCCGGTGCAGCTGTTGTTCACGCAGCGATAGGACGAGCCGAAGCTGGGGTTGCCGGCGCAGTCGGCGTCGAGGCAGCAGTTCCCCGCCGTGCAGATGTCGTTGCAGCAGAAGTCGGCGCTGTTGGCGGCGCAGGGGCCGCTGGTGCTGCAGGCGGCGCTGACGCAGGTCCCGGTCGACAGCTGGCCGGAGGTGGTCTCGCAGATGGTCGACGAGCCGTAGACCAAATCGGCCTGGCACTGCGCATCGCCCGAGCAGGGGCCGCAGTCGTTGGCTGTGAGCGCGCCGCAGATGAGGCCCGCGTTCAGCCCCATGCAGTCGGAGCTGGTGCCATGGCAGTCGCCCAGCTGGCAGATCCCCTGATAGCAGATGTTGCCCGGGCCGTAGGAGGCGTCGGCCACGCACTGGGCGTCGCTGGCGCAGGGGCCGCAGGTGTCGGCCTGCGAGATGCCACAGAGCTGGCCGGTCGGGCAGTCCGAGGAGGCTCCGTGGCAATCTCCCGACACACAGCCGCCGGCCACACAGACCGTGGTCACGCCGTAGGTGCTGTCGGACTGGCAGGCGGTGTCGCTCGCGCAGGCCTGGCAGAAGTGCGTCGGCTGATCGCACAGCTGACCGCCCGTGCAGTCGTGCGAGCTGTGGCAGTCGCCGGCCACGCAGACGTTGCCGAGGCAGACGTGCTGGGGACCGTACGCGGTGAGGCAGGAGCTGTCGCCGGCGCAGGGGCCGCAGGTGTGGGTGGTGCCGTCACAGATCTCGCCGCCCCCGCAGTCGGCGGTGACGTGGCAGGTCCCCGAGACGCAGGCGCCCCCGATGCAGAGGTGATTGTTCCCGTAGCCGGCGACGCACTCGCTGTCGAGCGAGCAGGGGCCGCAGGTATGCGCGCTGGCGTTGCAGATCCCGGCGCTCGGACAGTCGGGGGAGGTCCGGCACTGGCCGACGATGCAGCTGCCGCCGATGCAGAGCTGCCCGGAGCCGTAGGCGGCCGTGCAGCTCGGGTCGGTGGTGCAGGCGCCGCACATGTGGCTGGCGACGTCGCAGACCAGGCCCGGCGCGCAGTCGGTGGCGACGCGGCAGTTGCCCGCCACACAGCTGCCGTTGAGGCAGAGCTCTTGGCCGGGATAGTTGGCCATGCAGGTCGGGTCGTCGGGACAGGCGACGCAGGTCAACGTCGCCGTGTCGCAGATGCGCCCGCCGCCGCAGTCGCTGGTCTGCCGGCAGTTGCCGGCCACGCAGCTGCCGTTCACGCAGAGGTGATTGGCGCCGTAGCCCGACTGACATTGGGTGTCGGTCGCGCAGGCGGTGCAGGTGAAGCTGGCGTCGCAGATCTCGCCGCTGCCCGCCGGGCAGTCGCTGGCCGTCCGGCATTCTCCCGCCACGCAGCCGCCGGAGACGCACAGGTGATCGGCGCCGTAGACCGACATGCAGGCGCCGTCGCTCGTACAGTTGGTGCACAAGTTGCCGACGCAAAGCTGGCCGTTGCTGCAGTCGATGAAGGAGTGGCAGTCGCCGCTGATGCAGGCCCCGGCCACGCAGACATGCTGCGGCCCGTAACCGGAGCGGCAGGCGCTGTCGGTCGGACAGGGGACGCAGGTGTGGCTGGCGCCGTCGCAGATCTGCCCGTTGCTGCAATCGAGCGCCGTCTGACAACCGCCCGCCCCGCCCGTGCCGGAAGAACCGCCGGCCGCACCGCCAGACCCCGCAGAGCCGCCCGTCCCGCCGCCGGCCTGGCCGCCGGTGCTGCCTGCCATGCCCCCAGTGCCGATACCGCCCGTACCCGTACCGCCCGTACCCGTGCCGCCGGCGCCGCCCGTGCTCGTGCCACCGGTGCCCGTGCCG
>Ga0210388_10004410_pt1 | contig 11025 bp, 10 predicted proteins | sample IncBWC19OmetaG_FD_155485 | JGI IMG/M metagenome (GOLD analysis project Ga0210388, IMG submission 155485) | Forest soil microbial communities from Barre Woods Harvard Forest LTER site, Petersham, Massachusetts, United States - Inc-BW-C-19-O ...
GGACGCGCTGAAATCCGGCCGCGCGCTGCAAAACGTCTACGCCCTGCAAACCCCTGTTGACAAGACTCTGCAGGAGGCGGTCGACAGCGCCATCAACCGCCAGACCACCGAGGACGACACCCACCCCAGCCCCGTCGACCGCTTCCGCCTGGTCAGCCGCGTCACGGGCCAAAACTTCTGCGGGCCGTCCGCCCCCATGTGGGACCTTTTCGCCGACCGCGAAGCCATCAGCAAAGAAATGAGCCGGAAGATCGAGAGCATGGTGAAGGGCTACGGGTAGAGCGAGACGTATTCTGCTTTTCCTTCGTGAGCCTGAGTGGCCTTTTTGGTAAACGGTTTGATCCCCTCCACCCGTCCCGTTGACGAAACGCTTGATTCCATCCCTCAGGTGAACCACGTTGAAGTTGATCAGCAACCCAATCGACTTCCCGCTGAGTTTTAGATAGGAAATAACCTGAGCCTGATGAACCGGCGAAATCGCATCCACGGACTTGATTTCAACAATCACAAGATCCTCAACCAGAAGATCCATCCGATACCCGAGTTCGAGCTTCACACGTCGATAAATAACAGGAAGTCCAACCTGGCTGGCAGATCGGAATCCGGCCACATGAAGTTCGTGCTGCAAGCACGCCTGATACGTACTCTCCAGCAACCCAGGTCCCAACTCGGTGTGTACTTTCATTGCCGCCGTGATGATCGCATGGCTCACTGCCTGCGCACTCAGCCGTCGAATGGGAACCGTGGCCATCGTGACTCCAGAAATATCGCGCGTGCCTCATGGAAGTCCAGTTCATCCGTCACAACTTGCAAAAAACAAAATCAAAACGGGAAACCACAAAGGCCACGAAGGTACACAAAGGAAACCTAGCTTTCCTTCGTGTAATTCGTGTCCTTTGTGGTGAATGGTTTTCCGCGGCTAAAGATTTTCGAAAATGCCGGCCGCGCCCATGCCGCCGCCCACGCACATCGTCACCATGCCGTAGCGGCCGTTGCGGCGTTTCAGTTCGCGGATCACGGTGGCGGTGAGCTTCGCGCCGGTGCAGCCGAGAGGATGTCCCAGCGCGATCGCGCCGCCGTTGGGATTTACTTTCTCAGGGTCCAGCCCCGCTTCTCTGATCACGCCCAGGGACTGCGCCGCGAATGCTTCGTTCAACTCGATTACATCAATGTCCACCAGCTTAAGCCCTGCCATTCTGAGCGCCTTGGGGATCGCGAACACCGGCCCGAGTCCCATTTCTTCCGGCTTGTATCCGGCGGTCGCAAACGAAACGTAACGAGCCAGCGGCTGGATGCCAAGCGCTTTCGCCCGCTCCGCCGACATCACCACCGCCGCGGCCGCGCCGTCGGACATCTGCGAAGAATTTCCCGCCGTCACCGAGCCCTTCAGGTGAAATGCCGGCTTAAGCCCAAGCAAAGCTTCGAGCGAAGTGTCGGCGCGAGGGCCTTCGTCCACTTTGAATAAGACCTCCTGCCGCTTCGGTTTTGAGCCATTCGGCGTGCTGATACTCACGGGTACCGGCACGACTTCATCGGCAAACTTTCCCGCCTGAATCGCCGCCAGCGCCTTCTGGTGGCTGCGCAGCGAGAACTCATCCGCCGCCTCGCGCGTGATGCCAAGGCGCTGCGCGACGCGCTCCGCAGTCAGCCCCATCGAAAGATACGCATCCGGATAATGATCGACCAGCCACGGGTTCGGCGAGATCTTGTGCCCGCCCATCGGAATCATCGACATCGATTCCGTGCCGCCCGCGACAATCACTTCGGCACCGCCGCTCATGATGCGTTCCGCCGCCATGGCAATCGCCTGCAGTCCCGAAGAACAGAACCGATTGATGGTGAGCGCGGACACCTCGACCGGCAATCCCGCCCGCAGCGACGCGATCCGGGCCACATTCATCCCTTGCTCGGCCTCCGGCATGGCGCAGCCCAGGATGACGTCCTCGATCTCTTTCGCATCAAGCTGCGGTACACGCTCCAGCGCGCCCTTGATCGCGACTGCTGCCAGTTCGTCCGGACGAGTCGCACGCAACGTGCCCTTAAAAGCCCGCCCTACCGGCGTACGCACCGAAGAAGCAATAATGACTTCACGCATAATGAGATTGTAGAAGTAGGAAGAAGCTTGGTTCAAGTGTTGACCTGTGTATCATGTAGCGTTACACTATACAGATGATTAAGAGCTTCCGGCACCGTGGGGTAGAGAAGTTCTTTCACGGCGGTTCGAAGGCAGGAATTCAGCCGGCGCACGAGGGTAAGGTTCGCCTGCAACTATTCGCTTTGGACAATGCGAAGCGGCCTGGAGACATGGGGGCCCCTGGATGGAAACTTCATCCTCTGGCCGGAGAACTCAAGGGTCATTGGGCGATCAGTGTCAGCGGAAACTGGCGTCTGACGTTCAAGTTCGAGGGCGAGGACGCGATCCTCGTCGATTATCAGGACTACCACTAAGGCAATCACGGTCCTCCGGACCGATACAGGAGCAAGTTCATGCGCATGCACAATCCACCGCACCCCGGCTTGGTTCTCCGCGAATATCTCGGGGACGTGGCCGTATCGAAGGCCGCGGCCCATCTACGGGTCACGCGGGTGACTCTGTCGCGCCTGCTGAACGCCAAAGCCGGAATCTCCGCCGCCATGGCGATCCGCCTGGCCGCTGCCCTCGGCACTACACCGGAGCTGTGGATGAATATGCAGTCGCAGTATGATCTGTGGCGGGCGAAACAAGCCCGACAGCCAGCGGTGCGGAGATTTGCGCATGTCGCCGCGGGCTAGATCTCAGTTCCTCAGCGTCTTCCCTGTCTTCAGCGTGAACTGAATCCTCTCCTGCGTCTTCTTCTCGCCGCAGAGCGACTTGAACCCCTCGCGCTCCAGATCGAGGATGTACTGTTCGCTGACCGGAGTACCCGGCGTGACGTTGCCGCCGCAAATTACTTCGGCGATCTTTCCGCCCAGATTCACTTCGTAGTCGGTGATGAAATCACCCTGACGCATGAGGTGCACGCCCATCTTCAAGGCCGCGAGAAGACTTTCCCCAGGCGCGGGAATGTCGGTGCGCGGAACCGGAGGCTCGTATCCAGCGTGCGCCAGATCGAGCGCCCGCTCTTTCGCATCCGACAGCACGCGCTCGCGGTTCATGGTGATCCGGTCGGAGCCGGAAAGAAATCCTAATCCGCGCGCTTCATGCGCCGAGGTCGCCACTTTGGCCGTCGCGATGGTTTCGAACGCCTGCTTCATCGCCTCCATCATTTCGACGGACCCGGCCAGCGCCTCGCCCGAAATTTTGCCGCGCGACGCGGCTGCCGTGTCGACTGCCCGCAGCAGCATCTCCTTGCAACCTCCACCGCCCGGCAGCAACCCAACTCCAACCTCCACCAGCCCGGTATAAAGCTCGGCGTGCGGCTGGCGCGCCGCGGCATGCAGGGAAATCTCCGTGCCGCCGCCCAGACACAGACCGAACGGCGCCGACACGACGGGCTTCGGAGAAAATTTGATCGCCTGCGTCATCCCTTGAAACTGCCGGATCACGAGGTCGACTTCGTCCCACTCTTCTTCCTGCACACTCATCAGCAGCAGCATCAGGTTGGCGCCCACGGAAAAATTCGTCGCGTCGTTGGTGATGACGAAGGCGTCGAAGTTATCGCCAGGTCCGCCGGGCTTGAGCGACTGCGTAATCAAGTTGATGATGTCGGCGCCCAGCGAATTCATCTTCGAGTGAAATTCGAGGCAGCCCACGCCGTCGCCCAGATCCACCAGCGATGCGCCGGAATTCTTCTTGACCACGCCGTTCGATTTCTTCGCCACCGTAACCGACCAAACGCCGGCAGAAACGGCGACCTGGCGATAGTCGTTCACTGCCAGATCGAAGTACACCCGGCCGGAAGCTGCCTTGGGGTCGTCCAGATACCAGGATTTCTTGCCCGACGCAATCAGTTGTTCGACTTTCGCAGCGATGGGTTTGCCTTCTTTTTTCATGCGATCGACGGTTGCGTCGACGCCCGCCGCATCCCATAACTCGAACGGGCCCAGTTCCCAGTTGAAGCCCAACTTCATCGCCCGGTCGATTTCGACAATCGAGTCAGAGATCTCGGGCACGCGATTCGCCGAATAGGTCCACAGATCGGAGAGCGCCCCCCACAAAAATGAGCCCGCCTTGTCGCCCTTCTGTGGACTTCCATCCATGCCAAGCAAGGTACGCAGACGAGTTCCGGTGTCCTCGATATTCTTTGCCATGTCGAGTGCCGGAAACTTCGGCTTCTGTCGCGGATGATATTCCAGTGTCTTCCAGTCAAGCGCCAGCCGCTCGTCCTCTTTCCCCGGCTCGGCCGCTTTCGCTTTTTTGTAGAAGCCGCCCTTCGTCTTGTCGCCCAGCCATTTTTTCTCGATCATCTTGCCGAAGAAATCCGGCAGCCGCAGCTCGCTGCGTTCGTCATGAACATTCGCCGTCATGTTGCCGACAACATGGCCGAGAATATCGAGCCCGACCAGATCAATGGTGCGGAACGTCGCCGACTTCGGCCAGCCGACGGCTTGTCCGGTGAGCGCGTCCACGTCCTCAATCGTCAGGTCCATCTCCTGCATCAGCCGCATGACGTTCAATACCGAGAATGTTCCAATCCGGTTGCCGATAAAATTCGGCGTGTCTTTGGCGACCACGACGCCCTTGCCGAGACGCACATCACAGAAATGCGAGACCGAGTCGATCAGCGCGCGGTCAGCCTCCGGCGTCGGAATGATTTCCAGCAGCCGCATGTAGCGTGGCGGATTAAAGAAGTGCGTGCCAAACCAGCTCCGCCGAAAGTCGTCGGAGAATCCTTCGGCGATTTTGCCCACAGGCAGCCCGCTGGTGTTGGTCGTGACGATCGTTCCTGGCTTGCGGATCGCCTCGACTTTTTTCAGCAACGCCCGCTTCAGGTCGAGATTCTCCACCACCGCCTCGATGATCCAGTCGACGTCGGCAAGTTTTTTCAGATCGTCGTCAAAGTTGCCGACGGTCACCAGCCGCGCCAGTGATGGTTCCATAAAGGCTGCGGGCTTCGATTTCTTCGCGGCGTCGAGACCAGCCGCGGCGATCTTGTTTCGCGCCGGTCCGTCGGCGTCAGCCGGAACAATGTCGAGCAGATAGCTGGGAACGCCGGCATTGGCGAAGTGCGCGGCGATCCGCGCCCCCATCGTCCCGGCGCCGAGAATTGCGACTTTATTAATGCGTTTCATGAATACGCCTCGGAATCAAAAATCTTAACCACAGAGGACACTGAGGACACAGAGGAAACTGGCAATGTTAATCGCACCAACGACAAATTATCTACCGCCTCAGTCTCAGCCAGTCCCCCTAATTAGATTTTCTCCGCGACCTTCGCGGCCTTTTCCTTTGCGACCTTCGCGGTTAAAGGCTTTAGATTTTCGGTTGGTGCGCCCAACAGCCTCCACCCGCAAAGTATGCGAAGAAGATCAAATTCACTTTCGACCATTCACAACTCCGGGTGCGCCTCCATATATTGCAGTGCCTGCCGCGCCATCTGTTTCTCCCCTCGATAGGCCAGCAGCTTGGGCGCGTCCGCCAGACGGACCCAGCGGGCGCGCGCCACTTCGATCCGCATCTCGTCGGTGACATTGTCGATGCGTCCCGACTCGTAGCGCAGCAGGTAAAAGCTCACAATCTTGAACACCCGCTCGCCGTCGCCCCAGGAGCGTACGTACACATATTTGATGTCCGCCAGTTTGGTCACCAGCGCGGCGGTGATCCCGGTCTCTTCTCGCACCTCGCGCAGGGCCGCATCCAGCGCCTTCTCCCCCGGATCGACCAATCCCTTGGGCAGGCACAGCACCGGCTTTGGCCGCGAGCGCGCCGTGCCCTTCGACGGAGCTGCCGCCGCTGGCTCCCCGGGCGGTTCGATGGCCGCCATCCACCACTCTCCGTCTTTATGCCGAACCACCACGCCGCCGGCCGATATTTCACGTACCATACTGTTCGCAAGTTAGCAGGAATACAGGATTTTCGTCACGCCTCTGCCGGAATCCGCGGCGTAACCAGTTACCTGCCGGGAGTGTCCAAAGTCATGCCGAGTGGCACCCTTGTGCTCTACAGCCCTGGTGGCAATTATGGCATCTTATTTACTAGGGTGACGTTTCGGCCTCGGTCGAAAACGTGGGGTTCGCAGTGAAGAGTCTGGACAAGATTATTCGCACGGTGCAGGCGTTCGGACGGGAACTCTCCCGCAAGAATGCGCCGGCTCCGTCGCCTCGCGCTCCTGCCATCGGCGTTGCGCTTGGTGGAGGCTTCGCCCGCGGCATCGCCCACATCGGAGTTCTCCGGGTTCTCGAACAAGAGGGCATTCCCGTCCGCGTCGTGACCGGCACCAGCGTAGGTGCGCTGATCGGCGCCTGCTACTGCAGCGGGCTCACGCTCGAGGAAATGCAGGACGTCGCACACAGCTCCCGTTTCACTACCTTCGCCCGCTGGACCGTTTCCCGCTTCGGCTTCGCCTCAAACGATCGTATGGTTGCGTTCCTCAACCGGACGCTGAAGGTGAAGACGTTCGAAGAACTGCGCATCCCGCTCGGCGTGACTGCAACTGATTTCAATACCGGCGAAGGCGTCGTCTTTCATTCCGGCTCGATCGTCGATCCGGTGCGCGCCAGTTGCGCTTATCCCGGCATGTTCCTGCCGGTAGAAATTCGCGGCCAATATCTGGTCGATGGCATGCTCTCGCACCCTGTGCCCACGCGCCCGTTGCGCGAAATGGGCGCCGACCGTGTCCTCGCCGTGCACCTGAAAGGCACATGGGCCGGCAGTGGGCCTCCGCGTCACTTGTTCGACGTGATCGGACAATCCTTCGCCATCGCGCAGGACGCGATGTCGTGCCTGTGGCGCGAAGCCGCCGACCTGGTCATCGAGCCCGACGTGGCCGGCTTCGGCTATGACGACTTCAAACGCGCCGACGACTTAATCCGCGTCGGCGAAGTCGCCATGCGGAACGCGCTGCCGGAAGTGCGCAAATGGCTGGAAACGCCCGCCGAAGATGTTGTCCTGGTGAAAGCGAAGCTGCCGCTGGCCAAGCCCGCGCCCATGCCGGCAGATTGATTCCTCAGCGCTACTTCAGCAGTCTCCCTTCAGGCCGCGAGTTGATGCCGCCGCCAAACCCTTTTCGATTCTTGTGTTTATAGATTGATCGGCAATTTACCCGGCATGCATTGCGGTTCCTCGGACGAACGACTAAAAGTTTGGCTATGCGATACGCATCGTCTAGAGTTTCCGGCCTGTTCGTAATAGCAACGGGAGTATTGTCGTTGGTCGCCCTCGCCGAACCTTCGGACCAGCCAGCTCCACAGCTTCAACTCCGATCCTATGCATTACACGGGCAGGTCGACGCGGCCGAAATTTCCCCGGATGAAAAGTTGGTAGCCGTGCAGGTCACCCGCAGCGAACCCGGAAACGGCGGGTCGGGAACCAGATTTGTTGAACTGGCCCAGCTGTGGGACTTCCGTGCCGACCGCATGTTGGCGGAGACCGTGCTTGAAGAAGTATTCAGCGCGAAACCGCGTCTTCGTCCGGCGATGCGTGCCCCTCGGACGGTAAGGTTCAGTGCCGATGGAGAATTAGTCGTGATCTATCTCGATCACCGTCTGCACGTACTGAAAGCCGACGATTTGCGCGAGGTGAGAAGTATTCCGATGAACGGTCCCCCGGCAATGACTCCATCGGAATCCTCGATCGGAATGCCGTGGCTCACCAACCTTGAAATATCACCCCGGGCCCACCAGGTGGCCTTGGTCTGGGCGACTGAACTGGAAGTGTATGACCTCGACTCCGGCAGGAGACTGAACCAATGGGGCACGAAAGAATTGCACCTGGGTGTTCATAATCCCAGCGGCCTGGCCTGGGAGTCTGATGGCCAGCACCTCGCCGTGGCAGTGCCGAACACATTCGCCTGTTCGTCGCCGGACAATACACCGGACGTCTTCGTAGTGGACGCCGCCTCCGGAAAAGTCACCCTGAGTTTTAGCACCGGTTTAACGGTCGGCGCGATCGCCATCACTCCCGATTCCCGGCTTTGGGCCGTCGACGACAACTGCCTGGGAGCATTCAAGAACCACCACCCGAAAATGAAAGTCTTCGACCTGAACAAGGGCAAACCAGTAAAACAAATCTCCGGGCGCGACAGCGGCATTCGCTATGCGGTGGCAACCTCGCGAGACGGAGGTCGCGTCGTCGCCTACACAGGCCGAATGCGAGTGAGTTTCGATTGGCTTGATATGACGGCCTGGGGTGTCCCGGTCGATCAGACTTTTTCGGTTTGGAACGGCCACGACTACCAGCCCGTCGCAACTTCTCAGGACCTCGGCCGTGTTAAGGACTGGGTGGGACGCGTTCCCCGCTTGAATCTGCGGCTCAGTTCGGCCGGCCATTTCGTGCTCTTCAATTCGGCGATATACGAACTCCCCGAGACGTCTGCGATAGAGCGATAGGACCCAGTGTTCTACTTGACAGGATCAGCCGGCAGGTTCATCATATGGTCTAGTCAGACTAGTCATAATCGAGACCCGACATGCCGAAGACGTTAAAACATTCCGATCGCGGAGCTTCCGGTCCGAAAGCTGGTCTCCAGACCGCCAGTGAATCCTGGCAGATTCAAACCGCGAAAGCCCGTTTTAGCGAAGTCTTCCGGCGGGCGCGCTCCGAGGGACCACAGCGCATCACGCGCCAAGGCAAGGAAGGCGTCGTGATGTTGGCAGAGGAACAATACGAACTCCTGGTGGGGAAGTCTCACCAACCGAAAAGTCTGGTTCAGTTTTTCCGCGAGTCTCCCCTGGTGGGTGTCGACTTGGATTTGGAGCGGGACCGCGATCCGGAACGCGACATCGATCTAGCCTGAGGATCATCTAGCCGGAGGATCGACGAATGAGCGGATTCCTGCTGGATACAAACTGCGTCTCCGAGTTGGTCCGCAGCCAGCCGAACCCGGGCGTGCTGGTGTGGATGGAGGCAGTGGACGAAAACCTGCTCTACCTCAGCGTCCTGTCGTTGGGAGAGATTCGAAAAGGCGTCGCCGGACTCTCCCAGGGCAAACGCAGGACACAGTTGGAAACCTGGCTCGAGTTGGAGTTGCAAGCACGTTTCGCCGGCAGAGTGCTGCCGATCGATGCCGCGATCTCCGACCGATGGGGTTTACTCGCCGCCGAGGCCAAGCGCAAAGGAAGAGCGCTGTCGGCCATCGATGGCCTGCTGGCTGCGACTGCCCTTCACCACAATCTAACGATCGTCTCGCGCAATGTCGCCGATTTCGCTAATACTAACGTGCAGATTCTCAATCCCTGGGACGCGTGACCCTGGGAGGAGTCCTGAAAAAGTGCGACTCAACCACGAGTTGCCACCTTCTCTGCCTCCACCCGAATCCCCTGCCATGCCTTCTCCACATGCCGCGCCTGAGTGTGGGTCTGCCCCACGCATAACCGCAGCGTCATCTTTCCCTTCAGCTTGGTGTGCGTCAGATAAAGATCGCCGCTACGATTCAGCTGGTCCATGATGGTCTGGTTCGCGGCGTCCCCGCCTTTGTGACGGAAGCACACTAAATTCAGCGGCACCAGCGCGGCCAGTTCGAAGCGGTCGTCACTGCGCACCCACTCCGCGAATTCCTGAGCCAGTTGCACGTGCTGCCGAATGTGATGCTGCAACCCCTCGATTCCGTAGTGCCGGATCACGAACCACAGCTTCAGTGACCGGAAGCGCCGGCCCAATTGAATGTGCCAGTCGCGATAGTCGATCACCGCTCCGGATTCCGTCGCCTGGTTCCGCAAATATTCCGGCAGGATGCTCAAGGTCTGAATCAGCGCCTTGCGATCCGCCACCCAGAAGCAGTTGCAGTCGAAGCTGGTGAACATCCATTTATGCGGATTGAAGTTGTAGCTGTCGGCGAGCTCGACGCCATTTTGCAAATGTCGAAACTCCGGACAAAGCATCGCCGTGCCCGACATGGCTGCGTCCACGTGCAGCCACAGATTCTCGCGCCGGCAGACTTCGCCAATCGCCGCGATCGGATCCATCGCGTTCGAAGAAGTTGTCCCCACCGTCGCGCACACAAAACAAGGAGTCAGCCCCGCCCGCCGGTCCGCTTCAATCTGCCGCGCCAGCGCCTCCGGGCGCATGGCCAGATTCTCGTCCACTTCGATCAGCCGCAGATTCTCCACGCCCATGCCGGAGATCATCGCCGCCTTTTCGAGTGACGAATGCGTCTGCGTCGACGCGTAGGCCACGAGCTTTCCGTTGCAGCCTTTCTTGTTGCTCACATAATTCGTCGCGCGCTCGCGTGCGGCCAGCAGCGCGCACAGCGCCGCGCTCGAAGCTGTGTCCTGAATCACGCCGCCGCCGGTACTCGACGACAGGAATTTCTCCGGCAGCCCCAGCATCGCCACCAGCCAGTCCATCACGTGCGTTTCTAATTCGGTGCAGGCGGGCGAAGTCGACCACAACATTCCCTGAACGCCCAGCCCGGAAGAAAGCAGATCGCCAAGGATCCCCGGCCCGGACCCGTTGCACGGAAAGTAGGCGAAGAAATTCGGCGACTGCCAATGCGTCACCCCCGGCAGAATCAGGCGCTCAACATCTTTCAGGAGCGCCTCAAATGGTTCGCCTCGCGCCGGAGCCGCCGCCGGAAGCGAAGCCCGAATCTCCCCCGGCCTCACCTGCGAAAGCACTGGAAACGATTCAACCCGCGATTGATAGTCGGCGAGCCAGTCCACCACGGCATGGCCGTGGCGGCGAAACTCCTCCGGCGTCATGTGAAATGATTTTTCGTCAGGCAAAGTGTTTTTGTTCTCCGGCTAGCCCTACTTCAAACGCCCGAAATCAACCCGCGTGATGTAGTCAACTCCCACTTGTCCGCCGACTGCATGGGTCTGGAACAGCTGGCGCAACGCGCGCAGCATCGGCTCATGTTTCGGATGTCCCGGTCCCGGCGCATACGACGACGACAGCAGCCGCCCTTCCAGGCCCGCGTAATCGAAGTCCTGCCGGTTGTCGAAGGTGCG
>Ga0210388_10004411_pt1 | contig 11024 bp, 7 predicted proteins | sample IncBWC19OmetaG_FD_155485 | JGI IMG/M metagenome (GOLD analysis project Ga0210388, IMG submission 155485) | Forest soil microbial communities from Barre Woods Harvard Forest LTER site, Petersham, Massachusetts, United States - Inc-BW-C-19-O ...
GATTTCTATGGGCAATCAAATACTGGATGAAGAAAAGACGCTCGGTCGATTGCAGGCGCTTGTGAGATCGGAGCATTGGCTGGCTACCTATGTCAGCGATCTGCTAAGCGCGCATGACCTATCCGCGGGTATTGATTTCCGGACCGCCGAGCAATTGCTCTCGGCCGAAAAAGAACAGTTTGAAAAGGACCTTGCCATCGCGCGGCGCATGCTGCGGGTTTACGGCAAGCAAGTCATGGCCGACAACCTGACGCAAAGCGCCTACGTCCCGAGCAACAACAACAGTTAACTAAACCGCGCCGTTTCCGTGCGGTGGTCAGCGCAACACCGTAATCGGCACCCACGCGTCCGTGTTTTCCCAGAGCAGCGATAACGTCCCGTTGTTGCCACCCGTCGAGGCGAGTTCGATCTTGAACGTCTCCACCGGCGAACTCAGCGCCTTCAGGTTCATCTTCACGCGCCCGAAATCCTGGGTCTCGTCATAGTTCAAATGGAACTGCCCGGTCTGCTTGTTGATGATCAGCATCCATTGCTTCTCGCTCGGCAAGGTCCAGATGCTGTAACTGCCCTTCGGAACCTTCAGACCGTTGATGTTGAGGCCCGCTTCGGTGGTGATCTTGGTCGCCCAATTAGCGCCCGTGCACCAGACTTCGTCGTACGGCACCAGATTTCCAATGATCTTGCGGCCATGCATCGATGGAGCGTAATACTCGATGTGGATGTAGTCTCCGCCGACGGAGGCGGCCACGCTGGCCGGAGGACTGGTATAACGCTGCGCCGCAGCCGCGCTCACGAATGCAAGCGCGATGAATCCGGCGACGAGTAACGGGGCAAATCGGGTCATGCGCATCCTCCACGCCCATGGTAGCCGATTCAGCGCCTGAGTTTTTCGTAAACCGATTCGAAGAACGCCAGCTGCGCTTGATTCGGCGCCGGCCCAACCTCGGCTTGATCGCCCAAGACCATCGGACGATCGGCCCGGCCATCGGCAAAAGCCGGCCACTTCGCCAGGCCCTTTCCATTCGGATCGCCGCTGCTCGCGAAATTCACCCAATATGACGAGAGCATGTCCGAAACTTGATGATCCAGGTCCGTCCAGGCGCGCGGCGGAAACAGATTTTGAAAAACGTACTGAGCTTCTGCGCCGTGTGTTGCTCCTGAACCGAGACCGCCGCGAGCACTAGCGCCGACCGGCGGTGGAGGCTGGTGTGTGAAGTAATAGAGGTACGCCTTGGAATGGCCGGTCTTGGTCTGCGCGCGCGCCCAAACACGCATCACAAATCCCAGTTCGTCTCGAAACGCGGCCAGCTGCGAGGCATTCGCTTCCTCATCCGAACCCGCCGGATAGAGCCTCAGGAACGCGTCCGCCTGATCGCCGAATCGATTGCGCGCCCGCTCCATAAATTTTCCCGCGGTGGTTGGCTGCAGGAAGAACGTGCCTTCGTCTTGGTTGGATCCGTCCAGCAGCGGCACATCGTTCTGCTTGCCTGCGGCGAATGCGGCGCCCACGTCCTCGGGAATAAACCAACCATCAATCACCGGCCCACCCCCGCGGCCCGCTTGCAACACGTCTTCCGCCGGAATCGCGCGCAATTCCTCCAGGGTCTGCGCATGCATGGCGCCAGCGGTCTTCAATCCGTCTTGTTCGGCTTCGGCCAGCGTGCGCGTCCTTCCAATCGACAGGCCCATCCAAGCGCCGCTTTCACCGATCGCGCGTTGGAATAGACCTTTCAGCTGCGGTGATCCCATCAAGTTCGCGATGCTCGACGACCCGGCTGAATCGCCGAACACCGTCACTCGATGCGGGTCGCCACCAAATCCAGCGACGTTGGCTTGGACCCACCGCAGCGCCGCGGCTTGATCCATCAGCGCGTAGTTGCCGGATCCGCGCCCGTCGGATTCCTTGCTCAACTCCGGATGCGAGAAGAATCCGAACGCTCCCAGGCGATAGTTGATGGTCACCAGCACGACGCCCTTCTTCGCCAGCGCCTCTCCGTTAAATCCCGGCGTTGCTCCCGAGCCCGTCGTATATCCGCCCGGATGAATCCACACCATCACAGGCCGCTTGTCGCCGGCCGACTTCGCCGCCGTCCAGACGTTCAAGAACAGGCAGTCCTCGCTTGTCTTCGGTGAACCGGCTCCTGGAGGCGCGCCGCGAAACGCCGGCTGCGTGCACATCGCGCCGAACTGATCGGCCGCGCGAATGCCGTCCCAGTGCGCCACTGGTTGGGGAGCCCGCCAGCGCAGTTTACCCGTCGGCGGAGCCGCGTACGGAATGCCTCGAAACACCCGCACCTCCGGACTCGATCCTGCCATCCCGGACACTGAGCCGGCGTCCAGATGCACCGGCTCCTGGATTGCCGCCCATGATTGAGATGCCACAAACAGGGTGGCCGCAGTGAACAAAATTGCGCGTCGCATGAAAGCTCCTAACCGTTCATGATATATCCGATCCACATATATCCGATGCACCCGCTGTGCTAGCCTTGCGGTTTATGTCTGGAACCGGCCCGCAGGCCATCTCGAATGCCCTCAAGTGGACCATCTGCGCCGTCGCGGCCATGGGCTTTCTCTTCGACATCTATGTGGTGCTGGTCGGCCCGCTTATTCTCCAACCCGCCCTGACCGAGCTCGGCCATTTGAAGGTTGGCACGCCGGAGTATCGCGACTGGGCCGGTTACCTCTTCTGGATCCCGCCGCTGGCCGGCGGATTCTGCGGTCTGTGGGGCGGCTATTTCGCCGACCTCTTCGGCCGCCGCCGCATTCTCACCTGGAGTATTCTCATCTATGCTTTTTCGGCGACCGCCTCGGGACTCGCTACACATCTGGAGACGCTGCTCCTATTCCGTACCCTCGCGTTCGCCGGCACCTGCGTCGAGTTCGTGGCGGCTGTGGCCTGGCTCGCCGAATTATTTCCCGATCCAACAACACGCGAGGCCGTGCTCGGCACTACACAGGCATTTGCCTCGGTCGGCGGGATTCTCACGGCCGGCGTATTCTATGCCGCCAATCGCTGGGGTGCGGCGCTGCCCGTCATCTACGGCGAACACGAGGCATGGCGTTATCTGCTGATCGCCGGAGTGGCGCCCGCGATTCCGCTCGCCCTCATCCGTCCGTTCCTGCCCGAATCGCCGCAGTGGGAGCATCAGCGCGTGCTGGGCATCCTGGAACGCCCCAGCGTTCGTGAGCTCTTCAGCCCACAGTTCCGCCGCGTCACCATTGTCAGCGCGCTGTTGTTCGCGTGCGCCTATGGCGCGGCGTTCTCAATGAATCAGCAGTCTCCGCAGATCACACCCGGATTGCCCGGGGTCGCGCAAATGAAGCCGTCCGCCCGCGGGCAGGCAATTTCGAGCGTGCAGGGCACCCAAGAGTTCGGCGGCTTGGCGGGCCGCATCGTGGTGGCTGCGCTCGCGCTGATGGTGGTCAGCCGGCGCCGTCTGCTGCGCATGTTTCTGATCCCGGGCCTCGCATTGATCCCCATCGTCTTCCTCTACACCGCCACTCACAGTCTGGAATTGTTTCGAGTCGGCATGTTCTGCACCGGATTCACCACCGTCGCGCAACTTACCTTTTGGGGCAGCTACCTGCCGCGCGTGTACCCGGTGCATTTGCGTGGTACCGGCGAGGGGTTCGCGGCCAATGTCGGCGGCCGTATGCTGGGCACCTCTACCGCCCTGATCACGACGCACTTGGCCGCACTCATGCCAGGCAACTCGCCCTCGGCGCGACTCGCCCACGCCGCCGCCGCGGTTGGCATGGGAGTCTATGCTCTCGCGCTCGGGCTCACCTTCCTGATGCCGGAGCCGCCGGCCAAGCTTCCCGAATGAACCCTGACCAAATCAGCAAGCGCCCATTGAATTTGCGCTCGTTAAATTTGAAATGGATCGCCGTCGCGTGGGCCGCCTGGATCTGCGTCGTTTTGGCGATCACCTTTCGGCCGCTTCTGAACAACCTGGATATCTTCCGTCAGGTCGATCCCAATCTTTATCTGCTGATGCTGGCGGCTCTCGGCGTGGCCGTCCCAGCCGCCGCGGGTTATCACTTTATCAGACGCCGCGCGTTCTGGCGCTGGGAGCCGATTGTCCTCCCGATCGCCTTTGTGCTGCTCTGCGCGACCTACTCGCCCGGGGGCGCCGCCGTCATATTGTGGATGCTCGCCGCCGCTTTCGCTACGGGACGGTTCGCCACCAGCAAGTTTGGCATCCAGGCCGACCTCGCTCTCAGTACGCTCGCCGGCTTCGGCATCTTCTCCTTGCTGCTCACCGTGCTCGGCATCACCCACGCCTTTTATCCGTGGGTATTTGCGGCGCTGTTCACCATTCCTCCGGTGCTTTTCTGGAAGCGCTTTGGCGAACTGGCAACCGAGCTTCGGGCCATGCGCTCCGGATGGCTTAGCGACCCAGACCTGACTGCGCCGCAGGTCAGCATTGCTGTGTTTGCAGCCATCGTTTTTGCGATCATCACCGCGGCAACTCTGCTGACGCCCGCCTGGAACGGGGACACCGTCCAGTTTCACCTTCCTCTGATGCGAGTCTTCCTCTCCGCTCACGCCCTGACAGTCCCGCCCGCGATTCCCTACGGCTACTATCCGCAGGGCTTTGAAGTTCTGGCGGCCACGGCGTATGCGCTGGCGGGACAAATTGCCGCCCAGTTTGTCAATCCGGCGTTTTTCTGCCTCGCCATTTTGCTGCTGTATCGAATCGCCCGCTGCTGCGGCGTTTCTCGTTCGTGGTCCGCGGCCGGCGTAATTCTCGGCGTCTCCATCCCGTTCATGCATTGGACCGGCAGCGTCACCAAGAATGATCTCTCCCTCGCCGCTTATCAGCTTGGCGCGCTGCTCTGCTACCTGCGCTGGCGCGAGACGCGGCTGTTTCGTTGGCTTCTGGTGAGCGCGTTTTTCATCGCGATGAGCTTCGACGTCAAACACGTCTCCATCTTTGGAGCCATTCCCTGGGCGCTGGCGTGCGCCTACAGCCTCTGGCGCCAGCCAAACAAATTCAGCCGCGCCGCTGCACTCGCCGCTGTTGTCCTGGGGTTGGGCTTGTTTTGGGAAGCGCGCGCCTACCTGGCGACGGGAAATCCGTTTTCCCCATCGAACCTCAGCGATGCGCGGTCAGGCCAACGGACAGGCGCCACGCGAAAACGCTCGCTGCGGCTGCTCGAGGCCGCTTATGACGTGCATTTCCACGGCAAGTTTCGTTTCTCGTCGCCCACCCAAAATCCAATGGGTATCACCCTTCTCCTGCTGGCCCCGCTCTGGCTGATTCCCCGCCCCCGGGGCACGCCACGGCAGACGGAAGCCGTGCTGTGGCTCTATGTGATCCTCTACTATTTTTCTTGGGCCTTTGAGGCAGCCGTGCTTCGATACGCGGTTGCACCCGTACTGCTGCTCGCCGTTCTTGGCGCAGCCAGACTCGCGCTGTTCCCCAGATCCCTCGCGATCGCGGCCATGGCCGCAGCGCTGCTGTTTTCCTTGCCCATTGTGATTCTCATCGAAATGGCGCCCGCTCAAATTCCACTGTTCTTGAAGCAGATTGATGGCGCGACGTTCCTTCGCCGCACGCTGCCGCCTTACGCCGCAGTAGAATTCTTGAACCAGCACGCCTCCGCATCGGACTCCATTGCCAGCATCGGCGATTATGCCGCGGCCTACACGCTGAACCCTGCCAATTTCCACCTGATTTACTTCACCGACGGAAGGTATTGGCCCACTACCGTTCGCTTGTTATTGCAACCCGGCGACCGTTATCTCATCCTGCCCAACCGGCCCAACCTCGCAGACCTGGAATCCGCCGCCCGCCAGGATCACCGCCTGACTCGTGTTTATCAAGACCGTGATTTCGTAGTGGATGCGCTGCAGTAATTCTGAATCGCGGGCCAGCAGCGAGCGGCTCTAACCGGCCGAAGCGCCGCGTGCGTCACCGTCCGATGGCACCTTGGATTCGCCGCGCGTTCGCGCCTGGATCGCCCTTGCCGACCACAGCAAGCTGCCCATCACAAACGATACGCCGTTATAGAAGTGATACAGGAGGTGAAATGGAAAGGCCGCCAATGCGAACAGCCGGCCACGCTTTTCGGACAGGAACAAGTAGAAGCCGTTGTTCAAGGTTGCCAGCACCAGAACTCCCGCGACCACGGCTGTGATGAAATATCTGTCCTTTAGGTATAGCATCGAAACCACGATCACAAACAAGATGTATAAGCCGTGGAACCAAGCGTTCAAGGAAGCCCAGCGCCCCCGTTTGTCATAGCGATGCCGTAAGAATAGCAGCGGCACGATAGCCACTACCAAGGGAATCAAACCGCGCATGTGAATCTTCCAGGCGCACAGCACGATAGCCGCCGCGCCGGCGATCATGGCCGCGCACACGCCCAGCGAACGGTGCTCCGCTCCATCCGACCAGAAACTGCTCAGCAGTATGAACAAAATCGTAAATAACGGCAGCAGCGCGTATCCGCCGTAGCGCAGCGCGTGTTCGGCTGCGTAGAGCAGCATCAGATACACCAGGCCGATGCTCACTCGCTGGCTGATTTGCAGGTTGAGATCGTTGGGCATTCGCTGATCGCGCAGAATGAGCTCGGTCCATGGAATTCCGCGATCCAGAACATCGGTCTTCAGCAATCCCCAGAACGTCCACTTCTTCAGGTGCTTCACGTGCAGGCCGCGATCCAGCAGAATGCGGCGGCCCGCGCCGCGCAGCCGGTATCCCAGCTCGATGTCTTCGATGGCCGGCCGCTTGTAACTCGCGTCAAAGCCGCTCATCGCCAGAAACACATCGCGCCGGATGGCCCCGCACCCGCTCCAAAACGTGGAAGCCTCGCTATTCGCATTCTGATGCACAAAACAATGCATCAGGTTCTTGTACTGCGACAGGAAATCGCGCGAGGAGGGATCGTCGTCATAGGAGCCGATCACTGCATCCACGCCGGGATCGGCGAATGCCGCGGCCAATCGCTCCGTCGCGTCTTCATGCACGCATACATCGGCATCCAGGAAGAAGACGATGTCACCCGTGGCTGTCTGCGCTCCGATGTTCCGCGCCGTGGCCGGTCCCTGGCGGCCGGATGTCGCGAGAATCCGAATCCCGCGCGCCGCGGCCTTTTGAACGGAACCATCGGTGGACCCATCGTCGACGACGATGATTTCGCGGGGAGCTGTGGCCAGGCGCGCAATCGCGTTCAAACATTCGTCCAATTGCGTCCCGCCGTTATAGGCTGGGATCACAACCGAGATTGTAGAGGCCAATCTGGCTCCGGTTCAGTTGGAATTCTAACCCTCAGTGTACACGCTTTCGGCGGTCCGCCAGTAACTGGGCGGTGGGTTGTTGTTTGTGGGAAGTGGATTTGCGAAAACGAAGCCACGCAGCGGAATGAAACGCGACAGGCATTCGGCTTGAGAATAACAAGGAGGAGCAGCGATTGCTCGACGGAGGAAATGGAAGTGGTTGAGCGAGAGGGAAAAGGAGGCTGGGAAGCGCGGTCACCCCACAACCCACCTCCCATCACCTCTCCCCCACAACCCACCGCCCAAATCTGGCATATTAGAATATCGCGCTTTTCACCGGACGCCCCGGAGGATTGGATCTTAAGCTGTGAGTGCACAAACTTTACTTTCGCCCGTTGAACCGTTGACCCTCGCCTACGACCGCGAGCGCCTGGAAGACGTCGGCTTCATGACTTGCATGACCCTGGTCTTGCTGGGCAACTACGCCCAGACTGGCCACTTCGGCGGTCCTCTGGCCTACACGCCCTTTAACGTCGCCACGCATCTCGCCGGCCCTGAACTGGGTGGCCTGCGCTTCGACTATCGCCGGCCCAAGCATCCCTACTGCGACAAATTCATGCTGGCGGGGGGTCACACCATTCCCACCTGCTACGCGCTGTGGATGATCATGGGCGAGGCTTTGGCGCGCAAGCACAAAGCCACTGGCGACAAGCGCTATTATGTGGATCCGCACGTCGCCATGCTCGGGATCGACGCGCTCGGCTTCCGTCGTGGCGCGGGCGCGCTTGCCACGCTGCTCCAAGAAAACGGACTGGCCGATCATCCGCTCTTCGCCCAAGCCAAGGGACGCGGGATCCGAGCGCTCGCCGGTCACGCCGAAAGCACCGACGTCACTAACGACGTCAACGGGGGCCCTTCCGGCATCGGGATCGCCACCGCGGCCGGCAAAGCCGCCTTCTGGGACATGGCCGGGGCATCGATGGCAGGGCCGAAAATCATCGCGTTCGAAGGCGAGTTCGCCATGACGGAAGGCCACGCTCAGGAGTTGAAGACACAAGCGCTGGCATTGCAGGTGGGCAAGCGCCTGCGCGTCATGTTCTCCGACAATAACGCGGGCATCGACGACTCGCTCCTGGGCGGCGTCATCGCTTCGAAATACGACCACTATCGCTTAGTCGACCAGTGGACCTCTTACGGCTGGAACGTTTTCACGCTCGACGACGGCAACGACTACGACCAGGTTGTGGCCGCTCTGAAAACCATGGAGGATTGGGATCCCAACGACCGCCGTCCCATGATCGTCATCGGTAAAACCGTCAAGGGCTATTGGCCGTGCGTTTCGCACGGGAAAATATCCGGCAGTTGCGATCAGGTGATCGGGTACCCCAGCCATCCCTACGCGATGAAGATGAACTCGGAGTACTTCGTCGCGCTCGCCAAAACATTCGAAGAGCAATATGGCGTGGAGTTCGTCGGCATCCGGCAAGGCGCGGTCACCGATCCCCGCGAGCGCCTGATCCAGTTCAAAGCCAACATCGACATCGCGATGTCCGTGCTGGAGCGTAACGGCCTGGGCGATTGGCTGGCCGACCGGCTGGTTGCCATCGGCGACACCGTGCAGGACGACGTCAAGCTGAACTTCGAAACGAAACGCGATCCATTCCTCGACGACCGCCTGCGCGTGGCCAATCTGCCCGTTGAGCCGCAAAAGGTCACGGTCACCAACCGTTTCTCCGGCGCCGAAAAGCAGGTGGGCATCACGCTATTCCGCAAACCTGGCGAGATCGCCGGCACGCGCCGCGGCATTTCGGAAATCATCAAGTGGATGAACTACGTCACCGACAGCCGGTTCATCACGCTGGCCGCCGATTTGTCGGAGTCCATCAACGTGGAACATGGCAGTTTGTGGGGCCACTATGATCCGGAAAGCAATCCGCTCGGCACCCGCATCAAGGCGGCCATTCAGGAAGCCGGCAATGTCTCCACAGCGATCGGCTTGGTGAGCCAGAGCGCGAGCGTCGATCCCGAAAAATTCGCGGGCGTCTGGGCGTTGAGCGGAACCTATGGCGCGTTCACTCCGCTGATGTACACACCGGCGCGCGTCTGGAGCCAGCAGAGTCAGGACAGCAAGTTTCGCGTGGGCGTCCTGCATATTCTCGCGGGCCATTCGGGCCCGGAGACCGCCGCCGACGGCCGTACGCACTTCGGCATCTTCGCTACGCAAGTGTGGAAGCTCTTTCCGCGCGGCCACACCATTCACTTGAATTTCTGGGATTACAACGACGTCTCAGCGGGCTACTTCGCCGCAGCCGAAATCGCCGCGCGCGATCCCAAGGTCGGCATTATCAGCATCGAAGTGGCTCGTCCCGATTTTCCCGTCGCTGACCGGGCCAAGTTCGCCGACACCGATCTCAAAGCCGCCGCGAAAGGCTTCTACGTGATTCGCGATTTTGCGCCGGGGCAGCCCAAGCACGGCTACATCGTGTCGCAGGGCTCCAGTTCCACCGTGAATCTGGTCAGCATTCTGCCGCGCTTGGAGCAAGCCGGAATCAACGTCAAGGTGGTGGCGGCCATCAGCGAGGAATTATTCGATCATCAACCGGAGGCGTATCGCAATTCGGTACTGCCTCCAGAAGCCCGTTACGATTTGATGGTGGTCTCCACCGGCACGCGCCGCGTCTGGCCGCTGCGCGATGTTGGCCCTCTCACCGACGCGTATTCGCTTACGTCCGACTGGGATAATCAATGGCTTACCGGCGGTCTGGAGCCGGAAGTAATCGCCGAAGCGCACCTCGATAAAGAATCGATTTTCGCTGGAATTGAGCGCTTCGCGCGCGATCGTGGCGATCGATTGGGCCGCCAGAAATCGCTACTCGCTAGTCTCTAATTGGTCGCGGCGTCGCGCTTCACCGGCTTGCCGTACACTTCGAACCAAGCGACATCGGACCATCCGCCGGGGCCATGTCCGCTGCTCGGCATTAGATCGGTGAAACCGATCTCGTCCACCTTCGTTAGATCCGGGTGCTCGACCCAATTGCCCCTGGTCACGACTTTGTTAATGTCCAGTTTGAGCCAGCGTACTTCCGCGATCGAAAAATCGCTGTCGTGCCAATCCAGCGGGGAACCATCGGCTTCATCGCCCACCAGCCAAGTGCCATCCACCAGCTTTACGATCGGCCGCACCCTGTGGAATCCGGAAACCTTTGTTTGCCAGCGAATTCGAGCGAGGCCGGTAAGATCCACATAGTTGGCTTTGTCGCGCAGGGCCACTGCGACAGGCGAAGTGGCGAGGCCAGTCCACACATGCGGTGGGTTGCTTGGATCGGTAGCGCTGCCAAGCTCTTGAACATCTTTCCCCGACGGGCCATACAGCTTGAGCTCGAGGTTCGGATTTCCTACCTGTTCTTGAGTGACTCCGTGTTCTCCGCCGCCAGGGGCGGTCTTCCATTCCTCACGAAAAAAGAGCGGAGCACGCGCCCCCGTGCGCTCCCCTGCGCGGGGCGCGGCAGCTGGGGTTGCAGAAGATGGCGTTGCGGCAGGTGGGGTTTCTTGCGCCAACGCAACGCACACAATCGCAAAAGGAATCAACCGATAGAACATTTCCTGGCCTCCAGTTCTGGAACTGGCTGCCAGTATATCGCAGGCTCAACGGACTTGGGTGACTTGGGCTTGGCCGGCCAGCATCTTGCGGACGGCATCCTCGACGCGTTGGATGGCAGCGCGCCGGTAGTCCCAACGATGATCCTGGCCGGGCGGGACCACAGTCATTGTCGCGTTGGCCTCGAACAGCAGAACCTCG
>Ga0210388_10004415_pt1 | contig 11019 bp, 9 predicted proteins | sample IncBWC19OmetaG_FD_155485 | JGI IMG/M metagenome (GOLD analysis project Ga0210388, IMG submission 155485) | Forest soil microbial communities from Barre Woods Harvard Forest LTER site, Petersham, Massachusetts, United States - Inc-BW-C-19-O ...
GGCCGGCATCATCACGGGGACCACGGGCAACTACAATTCGACGAATAACACTTTCGGGCAGCGCATCCTCCAGCTCGGCGTGCGAATTTCGTTCTAGGGCGAAAGAAGCCGAGGAAGCCGATAAAATCGAGCTTCCTCGGCTTCCTGAATTCCTGAAGGTAGTGGGTCAGTTTGGTTGTGGGGCAGGTTGTTAACCTGCGCGCGGGTTGCTAACCCGCGCTTTTTGCGCCGATTGACAATCGGCGCGCAGGTTAACAACCTGCGCCACAACGCTGAAATTGACCCACTACTCGGATTCCAGCCGCCTGTAGAATAATTGCATGAGCAGTACCCGAATCATCGTCACGATTCTTCTCATCTTCGCCGCGTCCGCGTTCTCCGACACACCGTCCCGGAAAGAACAGATCGATGCCCACTCCCGCAAAGCACAGGAGTTCTTGAAAGAAAACCGGCCGGATCTCGCCGCGGCGGAATTCAAGGCCATTGTGGATTTGGATCCCAATAATCTCGACGCGCGGGGCAATCTGGGCGTGCTGTTGTTCTTTCATGGCGATTACAAGCAGGCCGCCCGCGAGCTACAAGCCGCCCTCAAGCTCCAGCCAGCGTTGTGGAAGATTCAGGCCTTGCTTGGAATGAGCGAGAAGCGTATCGGCCAGGCCACTGCGGCGCGATCCGACTTGGAGAAATCGTTCCCCGAGCTGCGCGAAGAAAAAATCCGTGTCGAGGCCGGTATGGAGCTCATCGAGATTTATTACTCTTCGAGCGAACTGGACAAAGCCGCGGGAGTGGTCAGCGTTCTGCGCGAACTGAAGCCGGCCGACGTCGACATTCTGTACACGGCGCAACGAATCTACTCAGACCTGGCTGACGAGAACCTGCTGAGCATCGCCCTGCTAGCTCCGGAATCCGCGCGGATGCACCAACTCATGGCTCACGAAGCAGCCAGGCAGGGGAACACCGCCGGCGCCATCGCCCAATACCGGGAAGCTCTCAAAATCGATCCCAAACTGCCCGGCGTGCATTTCGAACTGGCGGAAGCGTTGAGCGGTTCCCCATCGGCTTCCGACCGGGAGGAAGTGGAAAACGAATACAAGGCCGCGCTCGCCGCTAACCCCTTTGACGAGAAATCCGAGTGCCGCTTGGGCGAAATCAGCTCCCACCAATCCGATCCGAAAATCACATTTACCCATTATTCCCGCGCCATGGAGCTGGACCCCAACGACCCGGATGCGAATTTGGGATTGGCCAAAGCCTTGATCGCCATGAACCAGCCGGAAAAAGCGCTCCCTCTGCTGGAGCGCGCCGCGAAGCTCGATCCATCGAACGCCGTCATCCGCTACCATCTATCGGGGCTATATCGCAAAGCCGGCCGCGTTGACGATGCCCAGCGCGAACTGGCCGAATTTCGGAGACTGCGGGGATTGAAGTTCCACCTCAGCGAGGTTTACCAGGCTATGCGGCTCCAGCCCATCAAACAAGACCGCCCCGACCCGGATGTTCCGAAATAACTTCACTTAGCCTTGCAGAAGTGTCCGTCTGTACTACTAGACCTGAAAATCTTCGCAGCCTGCGACGATTCGTGGGGCGGACCCCGCTGGTCCGCGGCCGACGCCCACGTCGGCCTGCGGGGTTGAGTCTGGTTGGTAAACCGCGGGTCCGGGAAACCCGCGCAGACCAGGGGGTCTGCCCCACGTTGGCTTCATCCGCCACTCGGCATACTGTAATCCAGGCACGGTTTCCGGCAGCGTATAGAACGTATAATACTCCCCCCGCCTTTCCTTTGACGGCTAAGTGATACAATTCGAAATCAGAGAAGCTTTTGTAGTCTCCTTATTTCGAGACATTCATGCAACCGTCGCAGGCCCCTGTCCGGCAAGCATCGTTTAGCCCAGAGGAACGTAGCGCCATTCGCAAACAACTGGAGCGGATGCTCGAGAATCCCCTTTTCAAGAAAAGTAAACGCTATCCAAATCTTCTCCGCTATGTGGTTGAGCACACGCTGGAAGGGGACCCAAGTGAACTGAAAGAGAGGCATCTCGGAGTGCAGGTGTTCGGTCGCGCGCCGGACTACGATGCGAATGCCGATCCGGTGGTGCGCGCAACAGCCGGAGAGATTCGAAAAAGGATTGCTCAGTATTATCACGAGCAGGGACACGAAGCCGAGATTCGAATCGAATTGTCACCTGGATCTTACGTTCCTGAATTTGAGATTCCGTCGCCGGCGCACGCCGCGTTAACAACGCCACCCGTCCTTGCCGTACCCTTCGTTGCGCCACACCCACTCGTAGCTGGGTGGCCCCGTTGGATTCGAGACGCCGCCGTGTTGGCGGTGGTGGCCCTTTTGGCCGGCGCTGCCTGGCTAAAACCCTGGACGCCGCATACCGCTCTCGATCGATTCTGGGCGCCGGTAGTGGATTCATCCGGCTCTGTGCTGCTTTGCGTCGGACAACGGCGGTTCCTGGGCTCCTCTCCCGAACCCGGCCAGTGGGCCAATGCTGACCTGCCGCCTGTATCGGACCCGCATAGCGCAGCGGCAGGGCCTGTCACGCTGTTCAAGCTCTACTATCTGGGAAGTGAGAACGTAGCCCTGCAGGATGTCACCACACTCGGAAGGTTGAACGGCTTGCTGCAGGCCAAAGGTAAGAACTGTACCATCCGCGGTGAAATCTCCACCAGCTTCGCGGATCTGCGCGATGGCCCGGTAGTTCTGGTAGGCGCTTTGAATAACGATTGGGCCGTTCGCCTTATGGGCCCCATGCGTTTCAGTTTCGAAAGAGACCACGATACTTTTTGGATCAAAGACCGCCAGAATCCCTCCCGAAGGGATCACGCAGTCAACTACCGGACGCCATATTTAGATCTCACCGAAGACTACGCCCTCATATCGCGGGTCTTGGAGCCCACCACGGATCGCATGATGGTGGTTGCCGGCGGACTCACCGGCTTCGGTACTATCGCGGCGGGCGAGTTTCTCACCAACCCCACCTACATAAATGCCATCACCAAGCACCTGCCAGGAAATTGGGAGCACAAAAACATTCAGTTGGTGCTGGCCACCAAAGTGATCGGCGGAAACTCCGGTCCCCCACGGGTTGTGGACAAATACATCTGGTAGTGGGGCAGGTTGTTAACCTGCGCGCCGATTGCCAATCGGCGCAAACTGCGGGATGCAACCCGCTGCAGGATGGCATCCCAATGTCACTTAGTTTTAGAGCGCTCGCGCAAATATTTGATTCCAAAGGTCTCGGCAAGAGTGCCGAGACGGCACGCAAGAGTGCGTGCGCTACGACGTGGCGCGAACACTCGTGTTTGCCGCGTCGACTCTCTAGTCGACGCCTGGCTCAATGAAACATAACTACTGTGAAATGTGCTACATCGAAAGGCAGAGTCAAAACTAAGTGACATTGGACTGAGAGTCTGCGCCACAGAGCAGCACAGCCGCAACCAAGACTGGGCCGACGAGGGCGTCGGCCGCGGACCAGGGGGTCCGCCGCACGAATCATTGCAAGGCGCAAAGGGCCGACAGCCCGTCGGCACTCCCTGCCAGGATGTGATAGATTCCTCCGGTAGGAGAAATCTCATGAAAAGCTGCTTGCTCGGCCTCGTTTTGCTGGTGCTACCTGCCGCTGCCCAGGAACAGAAGCAACATTTTACGATTAATGTCAGCACGCCCGAAGGACAGATGCTGCAGAGCATCGGCCAGGAATCCGACGACGACAAAAAGCTGGCCCTTGCGCAGGATTTCCTGGACAAGTATCCGAAACACGAGGGTGCGGGATGGGTGGCCGGTCAATTGGAGGTGATCTACGTAAAGCAGAAGAATTACGACAAGGCCTTGGAAGTAGCTGAAAAGGCCGTGGCGAACAATCCCGACGATCTGGACGTGGTGTACAACGGACTGAAGGCGGCGGAAGGCAAAGAGGACCCCGAGGTCCTGAAGACCTGGGCCGCGCGGACCTCCGCGATAGCACGCAAGATTATCGCTTCCACGAAAGCGCCGGCCGACGATGACGCGAAACAGTACTTGGAGTACATCAAGGGCGTTGATACTTACGCCGACTACGCAGTTTACTCGCTGGCTATAAAGCTGCAAAGCAATCCCAAGCAGTTGGCTGAGCTGGGAGCGGCGCTGGAACAGCAAAATATCAAGAGTCAGTATATGCCGCTGTTATCCGGCCTCTATCTGAATTCATTGACGCAATCGGGACAAACGGCCAAGACATGTCCCACGGCGGACAAGCTGGCGGCTGCCAATTCCAAAGACGGCGACGCGCTGGTGATGGCGGCAGACTGCAGCCTGCGCCACAATAACTTCGATCGCGCGGCTGCAAATGCCACGCGCGCAGTAGATGCGATTTCCGGCAGATCGAAACCGGAAGGAGTGAGCGACGCGGATTGGGCCACGAAAAAAGCCGCGTCGCTGGGGCGCGCCAACTGGATCGCCGGGATCGCCTATGCCAGCCAGCAAAAGTGGGGACCGGCGGACAAGGCGTTGCGTTCCGCGCTACCGTCCATTAAGGGCGATCCACAGTTGCTGCCGCTGGCGCTGTTTCACCTGGGCTTGGCGAATTACAATCTTGGCAAGGTGATCGGTGACAAAGGCAAGACCCGTGAAGGGCTGGCGTACTTCCAACAATGCGCGGAGATGTCGAGCAACGTCCAGGATCAAGCTTCGAAAAACGTGAGGACGATTAAGACGGAACTGGGCATGCGGTAGAAAATCGCCCGACTCGGTTGAAAACACGGGTCAATATTGTTGGTTCCGTGCGATCGGAGCGTTCCTCGGCAGTCCCCTCGCTGACGCGCGGGGCTACAATTCCTGTCTTCATGACGTTGAGTGGGCGAGCGGGGTTCGTACCAACTCCCTAACGCGGGGAAGCCGGAACCAAACAGGCACCTACACCCTTACGGTCGCGGTTCGGTAACTACGGCTGTCGCCTTCGGCGCGAAAATATCTTTCACTGGCATGTTCGCCGGAAACACCAGGTCAAAAAACCCGACCATCATTTCATCCCAGCTCTGATCGCCCCAGGGGACCTCTCTAGTAGGGTCCGCGTTGTCGGGATTGTTCGGCGAGTTGTCAAAGTGCGCCGTACACTCAATCTTCGTTCCCTTGGGAAGAACAATCGGCTGGGCCAGGTTGTACCAAAGCTGCCAATGCCAGTTGTAGTGGGGCACGCTCAGCAGCGTCTGTGTTTCGCCGGTTGCATAAACCACGCGGTATTGGAAATCTTTTCCACGTCCGTGCATGTGCGGGTGAAGCGCGGCGAGCTTCACCGTCGTTCCCAGTTGGAACTCTGAGTCCACTTTGTAATTGGGATCGCCCGGCGGAATCTTGAATGTCCCATTGGTGGCCGACAAAGTCAGCGATCGTTCTTTGGGAGCCTCGCGGGAGAATACCAAGCCGAATTTGCTGCCCTGGTCGGTAGCGGCCGTGCCATTGGTTGTGTAGTGGATCTCCAACACCAGGTCAGACCCGGCCTTGATCAACTTGGCCTGCCCCGGTGGAAGGCGCACCGCAGGTTGCCCGGGGGCATAGCCGACAAGGAAGTCGCTGGGCAAGGAGCTGGTATCCACAGCTTCATCCGGATTTGGTTTCGGCGCTACGAAAAAGACGCCAGGCTTGGAACCCTGCAGCCAGTGAGAGCCGGGTTCGCGAACGAATAGGATCATGTGATGGATGTGGGCGCGATCGCCTGGCCGAGCTTCGGCAAACTGCACCCATTTGTCTTCGGTAAATCCGGACGGCACGATTATTTTCTGATACTCAATGGTGCCGGAAGCTGGGATCTCAAACGGGCGAGGCGGCTGGAACACGACATCCGGTTTGGGAATAGACCATCCCTCCACAAAGCTCACCGGAGCTGGCAGATCCTTCGGGTCGCCTTGTGGCGCGCCGGCGTCGGCCCAAGCTGCGATGGTGTCCACCTCTTTCGGCGCGAGAGAATAGTCATTCGAGAACTTGCCATAGTGCGGATCCGCGAACCAGGGTGGCATCTTCTTCAGGCGGACGGCTTCCTTCATGGCCTTGGCCCAGGGACGCGCCTGCTCGTAAGTTAACAGGGAGAAAGGAGCTGCTTCTCCTGGACGGTGACATCCCTGGCACTTTTTTTCTAAGATGGGTGCGACATCTTTGTCGAAGGTGACGGGCGGCGGATTCGTTGCGGCCCGACAGGCCAGGACGCTCAAACTGGCGGCTACTACGGCTTCAAGTCGCATACTGTTTCGATTATCGCCCAGGTGTGGGGCAGAGTGCCAACATGGTTGCCAATATGGTTGCCAATTTGCGCGGCGGTTGGTAATCGGAGCAAAGACAGGCGGATTAACAATCCGCCGCAGGATGATATCCTGCCCCACAGAGCAGCATAGCCGCAACCAAAGCTGGGCCGACGAGGGCGTCGGCTGCGGGCCAGGGGGTCCGCCCCACAAATCGTCGCAGGCTGCGAAAGTTTTCAGGTCTAGTAGTACACTTGAAACATTTCCGTCACAGAACCGTCTAGTACGGTGGAGTCGTGTTTTCATGATACCGTTCGATAGTCTTCCGGCGAGCCCGGAGAACCATGGACACTTGGTCCAGTTCTATCAGGCCGACGAAGGGCTGCTCACCAAAAACGTAGTCGACTACTTGCTGGATGGATTAAAGCAGGGCGATGCGTTGTTGGTGATTACCACCCCGGCACGGAACACGGCATTCGCTACGGGACTCTCGGAGGCAGGCATCGATCCGGATAAGGCTGTCCGGGAGCGGCGGCTTCTATTTGCCGATGCCGATCAAACTCTCCGGCGATTCATGGTGGAAGGGCAACCGGACTGGCGCCGCTTCGAGCGGACCATCAGCGCCTTGATCCGGGAAGTGCACCCGCAGCCCGATCGGGGAGGGCTTCGCGCCTACGGCGAGATGGTGGGCCTGCTGTGGCAAGAAGGCCAGTTCTCCGCGGCTATCCGGCTGGAACAGTTCTGGAACAAGCTGATGGGCGCGAACGCATTGCATCTGTTCTGCTCATATCCCATTGACGTTTTCGGAAAGGACTTCCAGTCCGCTGCGCTCGATGCTGTTTTGTGCGAGCACACGCATTTGGTTCCGGCCGGCAGGGATCAGGACCTGGACAGCGCCATTCATCGAGCCATGGATGATGTTCTCGGTGCGGACGCCCACGGGCTACAAGCTCGAATTGATGCGGACCTACAACCCTCGTGGGCGTCCATGCCCCAAGCCGAAACGGCCATTCTGTGGCTCAGGAACAATCTCCCGCAACAGGCGGACGAGATTCTTCTGCGAGCGCGGCAATATTATCAGAGCATTCAATAATAATTTTCCTTGACTCTGACGTAACGTCAGGCCTTAGGATGAATTCATGCACCAGGCGCGGTTGTACAAAGCGCAGGAATTCGCCGAACGGGCCGGGGTGACGGTGCGGACGCTGCACCATTACGACCGGCTGGGGTTGCTGGCGCCTAGCGGCCGCACCGAAGCTGGTTACCGGCTCTATGGCGATGGCGATCTGGTGCGGCTGGAGCAGATCCTGGCGCTCAAGTTCATCGGATTTCCGCTGCGGGAGATCCGGCGGCTTCTAAAGAGGGACGCCAAGGATCTGGCGGGTGCGTTGCGCCGCCAGCGCACTATGATTCTGGAGAAGCGCCGGCTGCTGGATCTGGCGGCAGAAGCCATCCAACGGGCGGAAACCGAGCCGGGGAATTGGGTAGCGATCCAAAAAATAATCGAGGTGATTCATATGCAAGACAACATGGAATGGGCTAAGAAATATTACAGCGAGCAAGCGCTCGCGTCATTGGCCGATCGGCAGGTGTCCGCGGAGGTGATCGAACAGGCGCAGCGCGACTGGGCGGTGCTGATCAAAGACGTGGAAGCGGCGCTCGGCGAAGATCCAGCCGGCCCGAGAGCGCAGGCCTTGGCAGCGCGGTGGCGCAAATTGATCGAGGCCTTCACCGGCGGCAATCGCCAGGTCCAAGCAGGACTGAACAAGCTCTACGCCGATCAGGCCAACTGGCTGGCTACGATGAAAAAGCCCTACAGCGATGAGGTAGGCGCGTTCATGTGCCGCGCCATGGCGGTTGTGCTAGAGTGACGGAGTATGCGGAACTTCGGGGTTCTTCTGATCGCTGTGCTCTTCTTTGCCAGCTTGGCCTGCGGGCCGAGGCTGCAGCCTGCGCAGCAGGGCGAATGGTCGAATTTCCATGACACTAAAGACCAGGTCAGTGAAAACGCGCGGCAGTCACCAGAAAGTCATTAGCCGCAGATGAACGCTGATAAACGCGGATAAGAAAGAAATGATTTATCGGCGTTTATCTGCGTTCATCTGCGGCTAAGAATCAAACCCGGAACAGGACGCTCTCGCTCTTGAAAATTCTGGCTGCTACGAAAAAGCCGATGGCTGCGTAGACTAGATTGGCGCCGAATGCTACGGCGTAGGCTACGCGGGAGAATTCGCCGAGGAAAATCTCTTTCACCAGCTGGCACACGTTGAAGATGGGGATCAGGGCCAGCGCCGGGGTCAGTTCCAAACCGGGCAGCATGCCCACTACCGCCGGAAACGCCGCCAGCATGACTATCGGTGTCAGATAACTCATGCCCTCTTTGTAGCTCTTGGCGAAAAGCGCGATGGCCACCATTAGCGATGCCGCCACAATGGCTGTTGGGAGCACCGTCACCAGCACCAGCGCGAGCGAACCCATATCCGGCGGCGCCATGTGAAAAGTTTCTCTGGCGCTGGCGGCTTGCGGCGAAAAGCGGAAGGAGTAAGCCATGCTTCCCAAAGTTAGCAGCGCCGTGATGAAAGCCGCGGTCGCGGTGGCCGCGATCTTTCCCAGCACAATGTCATTTCGCGCGGCGGGGGAAGCCAGCACCGCTTCCAGAGTACGCCGCTCTTTCTCGCCGGCGGTCATATCGATCGCCGGATACATCGCACCGGTGAACATCAGCAGAATCACGACGTAGCCTAGCGCGCTACCGAAAACAAGCCCCGACATTTTCTTCTCTGAAGCTACATTCACGTTTTTGATGGTGAATGGAGTCAGAATCTGCTCCGGCACGCCCGACCCGCGCAGGCTGGCGCGAACCGTGTCCATCTTTAGCTTCTCGAGCGCGGTCTGGATTTTGTCGCCCGCGATTTCCGACGCCTGCCGAGTCCGGTCGATATAAACGTTCAAACGCTTCTCGCCGGCTGCGTCTTCGGTTTCCTCCACCGCCGCCGCCACTTCCTTTTTCTCCACGGCGGCGCGCGGGTCCAGCGTTGTCACCGGTTGGAATCCAACTGCTTTCAGGGCCTGGATCACGGTGGGCAATTTGTCCTGGCCCAAAACACCGACAGTAAGGGCTTCGCCCTGCGCCTCCTTCTCACGCGAGGTCATGAACCCGTTGATCAGGCTGAACAATAACGGAATGGCGAGCAGCGGCACCACCACCATACTGATCATGGTGCGTTTGTCGCGGAATATTTCGAGCATTTCCTTTTGATAAACCGCGGCGCTGATTCTAAAACTCATTTGCGCGCTCCTGGAGACAGCTCTCCCATGTCCAGCAGATCCAGGAAAATTTCACGAAGGCGATGCTTCCCGGTCAGCTCGCGCAGTTCGTCCATGGTGCCGAGCGCCCTCAATTTTCCCTGATGAACCACGCCGATGCGGTCGCAAAGATACTCGGCCTCTTCCATCACGTGCGTCGAAAACAGAATGCACTTTCCGGATTCCCTGGCCCTCAGCATAAAATTCTCGATGAGGCGCGCGGTGGGAACATCCAGGCCGGAGCTAGGCTCGTCCAGGATCAGGATGGGCGGATCGTGCACCACAGTCCGCGCGATGGCCACCTTCTGCTTCATGCCGGTGGAAAGCTTGTCGGTCTTGGTATTAGCGAAATCGCCGATTTCGAACGTCTCCACCATTTCATCGATTCGCCGACGCAGCTTATCGCTTTCCAGGCCGTTCAACTTCCCGAAAAAGGCGAGGATTTCCGTCGGCGTGAGCCGCGCATAGGAGCCCATATCGCCGGAGAGAAACCCCACCTGACGCCGCACCGCTTCCGGTGACCGGACGATGTCCGCGCCGCCCACCTGGGCGGTACCTGCGGTGGGCTTCAGAATGGTGGCCAGCAGGCGCAAGCATGTCGTCTTTCCGGCGCCGTTAGGTCCCAGCAGACCAAAAATCTCGCGTGGTTTCACATCGAAGGAGACATGATCGAGCGCGTGAACAGTGCCGCGCTTTTTGTCGTGAAACGATTTAGCGAGCCTGTCGACATGGATCATACAGGGAAGATCCAGGCTAGCATTTCGCGGCCAGGAAAGCTGCTTCCAATTCGAGCAGGCGCCGGTTGCGGTGTCCGATCACGCGGCAGGGAATTCCAGCCACTACGGCAAACTCCGGCACATTCTTGTTCACAAAACTCAGCGCGCCAACGGAGCCGCCCACTTCCACGGTCACTCCGGGCATGATAACGCTCGCGCAGCCGATCAATGCGTGCTTTTTGAACAGGACATCGCCGCAGCTTTCTTTTCGATACTGCGGCGCGACGGTGGGATTGCTCATAAATCCCTCGACGTAGTCGTCGGTGGAGGTGAAGACCGTCACCCGTGACGAGAGCGCGCAGAAGGATTCGACTTCAATCCGGCCGGAGGCGCCGAACAGAGCGGCATAGGCCGAAATATGGACGTGATCGCCGATTACGATGCCATGGGATGACGCCGACAATATGCTAAAGCAGTCGATGCGGACGTTTGATCCTACGTGGATGTTTTTGGGGGAATAAAAGACCACTGAGCGGTTGATCGCCACGTTTTCACTTACTGAGCCGAGCATGCTGCTCAGCTCATCGCGAGTATAGAAGGATCCCAGTTCTTCGCCAGACATAAGCAATATCGAGAGGCCGCCCTGCGCCGATTACCAATCGGCGCGCAGGTTAGCAACCTGCCCCACAGAGCTGCACGAACAATGCGCCGCCGGCGACGAATCCGGTCGCCAGGTTCGCACGAAACATGCCGCAGAACTCGTCGGCCGCGGTTCTAGGGC